>Ga0335078_10018249_pt1 | contig 10434 bp, 15 predicted proteins | sample Lox_Sample_32_FD_206711 | JGI IMG/M metagenome (GOLD analysis project Ga0335078, IMG submission 206711) | Soil microbial communities from Loxahatchee National Wildlife Refuge, Florida, United States - Lox_Sample_3.2 | ecosystem: Environmental > Terrestrial > Soil > Wetlands | place: USA...
CGATCACGTCGCCCGCGTTCACCTGGTAGGAAGGGATGTTGACCTTGCGGCCGTTCACCGTCACATGCCCGTGACGCACAAGCTGGCGGGCCTGGCGGCGCGAGATGGCGAATCCCAGCCGGTAGGTGACATTGTCGAGACGCCGCTCCAATTGCTGGATGAGCAACTCGCCGGTGACCGCGGTCGACCGGCTGGCCTTTTCGTAGTACTCACGGAACTGGCCCTCGAGCGTGAAGTACATGCGCTTGGCCTTCTGCTTTTCATGCAACTGGAGACCGTAGCCCACAATCTTGGCCTTGCGGTCTTTGCCGTGCTGTCCAGGCGGGAAGTTGCGCTTCTCGAGAGGGCAGCGATCCGAGGTGCACTTGGTGCCCTTCAAAAATAACTTGGTACCTTCGCGGCGGCAAAGGCGGCAAACTGCTCCGATATAGCGTGCCATTTCTTCTCCTGACTTCGGATGACGGCCGGTTTACGCGAAAGGCAGCTTTCAGCTCGTCCTGCCGGAACGAACGGCATTGGCTTGAGCGTACGACTGATTCACTGCAATGGGACGCTTCGTCCCGGCCCGGTTGATTTGAAAGTGTGAGTGTGAAGTGTGAGTGTGGTTGCTTCTCACACTCACACTCACACTCGCACTGTTCCTACACTCTGCGCCGTTTCGGCGGCCGGCAGCCGTTGTGCGGCACCGGCGTCACGTCGCGAATGGACTTGACTTCGATGCCTGCGGCCGCCAACGCACGGATGGCCGATTCGCGGCCCGAACCCGGACCGGCGACACGCACATCGACGGTGCGCACGCCGTGATCGCGCGCCATGCCAGCAGCGTTCGATGCCGCCTGCTGCGCCGCAAAGGGCGTGCCCTTGCGCGAACCGCGGAACCCCAGCGAGCCCGAACTCTTCCAGCTCAGAGTGTTGCCCATCTGGTCGGTGATGGTGACGATGGTGTTGTTGAACGAGGCCTGAATGTACGCAATGCCGTACGGCACGTTCTTGCGCTCGCGTTTCTTGAACTTTTTGGTCTTGCCCTTTTTGCCGGAGTCGGCCTTCTGTTCTGGTTTGGCCATTAGGTCTTCGCCGTCGCTTTCTTCTTGCCGGCAATCGTGCCCTTGCGCGGGCCCTTGCGAGTGCGGGCGTTGGTGTGGGTGCGCTGGCCGCGCACGGGCAGGGACTTGCGGTGACGCAGCCCGCGATAGCTCTGGATGTCGATGAGGCGCTTGATGTGCATCGTGACGTCCTTGCGCAGGTCGCCTTCGATGTCCCCTTCGTCCTCAATCACCTGGCGGATGCGGTTGACCTCGTCCTCGCCGAGATCCTGGATCTTCTTGTAGGCGTCAACGTTCGCCTTGTCCAGAATCGCGCGCGCGCGAGGCTGGCCGATGCCGAAGATGTAAGTCAGCGCGATCCGTGCCTGCTTGTTGCGCGGCAGATCGACGCCAGCGATACGTGCCATTTGAATACCTCAGCTGCTTCTGGTTTGGGTGCCCCCGGCCTCAACGCCAGGGGTCAAGTTTCAGGTTTCGGGGACCAGACAAAGACGACGGCGGTGGGAGGATCGAACTGACCCCTGACCCCTGAAAGCTGATCCCTAACGATTTCCTGCCAGGTCTCGGCTTACCCCTGGCGCTGCTTGTGCTTGGGATTCTCGCAGATCACGCGTACCACGCCTGCGCGGGTAATCACCTTGCACTTCACACAAATCTTCTTGACCGATGCCCGGACCTTCATGGTTCTTGTTACCCTTCTTTGCGCGTAAAACTCAGGCGCGAAATCTTGTTTTTAAGCTTTCAGCTATCAGCTTTCAGTTCGCCATGCTGAATGATACGGTGTAGCCAGCACGACAGAGCTGAGGGCCGATAGCTGACGGCTGACAGCTACTTGTACCGGTACACGATTCGGCCGCGATTCAGGTCGTATGGACTCAGCTCTACAGCCACGCGGTCGCCGGGTAAGATCCGAATAAAATTCTTGCGCATCCTTCCCGAGACATGAGCCAAGACTTCGTGGTTGTTCTCGAGCTTGACCTTGAACATGGCATTGGGCAATGTCTCCAGGACGGTTGCCATGACCTCAATCGCATCTTCTTTCGACAATCAGTGTCCAGTTCTGGCGCTTATGCGCCTTTGCTTTTTGGACCTGAGTATTGCTACTCGGTCAAAATCCTTGCCCCGGTTGCCGTCACCGCAACCGTGTGCTCGAAATGAGCACTCATACTGCCATCGGCTGCTACGGCCGTCCAACCGTCGTCCAGTACTCGCACGTCGGGCCTGCCGGCGTTCACCATGGGCTCGATGGCAATGACCATGCCAGCTTTCAGCCTCATGCCGTGGCCGGCCTCGCCAAAATTCGGCACCTGCGGCTCCTCGTGCATCTGGACGCCAATGCCGTGGCCCACAAAATCGCGCACCACCGAGAATCCCTGGTCCTCGACCACCTTCTGCACCGCGGCTCCCACATCGCCCAAAGTCGCCCCGGGACGAACCGCCGCAATGCCCGCTTTGAGCGACTCTTCGGTCGCCTTCAACAGCCGCGCGGCACCAGCGTCAATGGCGCCCACCGGCACCGTGATCGCCGCGTCGCCGTAGTAGCCGTCCACCACCACGCCAAAGTCTACCGAAACGATGTCCCCTTCCTTCAGGACCCGCTTCGGCGACGGAATGCCGTGCACCACCTCGCTGTTGACCGAGGTGCACAGCACACAAGGGAACCCGTGATATCCCTTGAAGGCGGCCTTCACGCCCAGTTCCTTCAGCCGCGCTTCGGCAGCTTTCTCCAGATCGAACGTCGTGGCGCCCGGTTTCACCTTGCTGCGCACCAACTCCAGAACCTCGCGGACAATCAGTCCCGCGCGGTGCATCTTCTCGATCTCCTGGGGCGACTTCAGTACAACAGCCACGAAAAATCAGTTCTCAGTGGTCAGTGATCAGTGATCAGTTTCATCCTGCCACAACAAGCAGTCTTCACTGAATCCAAAGTCGCTGGCCCGTCAATTCCTTAGAGCTGTCGTTTCAGTATCCGCGAGCGGTTGACGCCGATTGTTCAGGCAATCTCCAACTGACCACTGAAAACTGATCACTGACAACTGCTTCACACACAAACCCACCCCGATGGTTACGCCGCATGGCGCAACCGCTCGACGGCGGCAACGATTCCGGCTGCGATCGTCGCGATCGGCCGGTCTCCATCTACTTCCGCAAATCGCCCCAGAACCCGGTAGTGCTCGACAACAGGCGCGGTAAGGGCGGTGTAAGCGCGCATGCGCTCCTTAAAAACCTCTTCCGTGTCGTCGGCTCGCTGGATCAGCGCTGCACCCTCCACATCGCAGAATCCATCCCGCGTGGGAGGATTCATGTACACGTTGTAGATGGTTTGGCAGACAGGACAATTCCGGCGCCCCGTAATGCGGCGCAATAACTGATTATAGTTCACTTGGATGCTGACGGCAACCACCGGCAGGGACTCAGGTTGCGCGGCCAGACGGCCGTCCAGCCAATTGGCCTGGCCTAAAGTCCTGGGGAAGCCGTCTAGGATGTATCCTCGGGCCGTGTCGGGCTCCAGGAGCCGGATCGCCACCATCTCATTGACCAGGGAATCGGGCACCAGTTCGCCTCGTCCCATGATCTCCTTGGCCACCGTACCCAGCTTTGTCCCCTCGGCTACGTTGGCCCTTAGCAGATCGCCGGTGGAGATTTGCGGAATGTTCCAGATCTTAACCAACTCCTTGGCCTGAGTACCCTTGCCCACGCCGGGAGCTCCCAATAAAAGAATCGGGCCGGGAACGGTTTTCGTTTCCGTATCCCGGCCGTTTTCGACTGAAGCAGAAAATGAAGCAGATGAAGACATTACCAGGTTTTCCTTCCGCGGATGCGACCGGAGCGCGGGGAAAAGCCGTCATAGTGGCGCATGATCAGCTGCGATTCGATCTGGTTGACTGTATCCATGGCGACACCCACCACGATCAACAGTGAAGTGCCGCCAAAGTAGAAGTTCACATTCATGCCGTGAATCAAAAAGACGGGCAGATTTTCGAAAAACCTCCCGATGAGCCAAATTTTGTCGAAACGGATACCGGAGATGAGGGCCGTGGGGATCATCTGGACCACGATCAGGTAAAGCGCGCCGACCAGGGTGATGCGCGTCAGAATGTCATTGATGTAGTCGCTAGTGCGCTTCCCGGGCCGGATGCCGGGAATGAACGATCCAGACTTGCGGAAGTTGTCGGCGATGTCATCGGGGCGCATCACGATCGACACGTAGAAATACGCGAAGAAGATAATGCCCAGGATGTTAAGAACCTCATACATTGGCCAGCCCGGCGAGAGCGCCTGAATGATGCGCTGCAGGAAGGCACTCTTCTGCACCCAGTCCACCTGGCCGAAGAGCAAGGGCGCCGAGAGAATGGAACTGGCGAAGATGATGGGCATCACGCCGCCGGAGTTCACTCGCAGCGGCAGGTGGCTCGACTGGCCGCCCATCATACGCCGGCCCACAATGCGCCGCGCGCTCTGGATGGGAATGCGGCGCTCGCTGCGTTCGACAAAGACGATAAAGCCTACCACAGCGGCCATGCCCGCCACCAAAAGCAAAACGACCACGATCGAGAGCGGTCCCCAAGCGTCGGTCTGCACCTTTTGCACCAAATCGGCAATGCCGCGTGGCAGGCCCGCAACAATGCCGGTGAAGATCAGCAAGCTCATGCCGTTGCCGATGCCGCGATCGGTAATCTGTTCGCCCAGCCACATGATGAAGGCGGTTCCTGTGGTAAGCGTAAGCATGGTCAGCAGCATGAAACTAAATCCCGGATGCAAGACCAGTCCCTGCTTGGTGAGAATGGCCGCAATGCCGATCGACTGCAACGCGCCCAGAATCACGGTCAGGTAGCGCGTCCATTGCGTAATCTTGCGCCGGCCCAGCTCGCCTTCCTTTTGGATACGCGCCAGCGGCTCATAGACCACGGTCAAAAGCTGGAAGATGATCGAGGCCGTAATGTAGGGCATGATGCCCAGGGCGAAGATCGTCATGCGGCGCAACGTGCCGCCGCTGAACAGATCCATCAGCCCGAACATGGTGCTGTTCTGCTGGCTAAACATCAGCTCCAGTTGCGTGGTATTCACGCCGGGCGTGGGAATCCAGGCGCCGAGACGGTAGACTGCCAAAATGCCCAGGGTGAACAGCACCCGCTTGCGCAGGTCGGGAATCCGGAAGATATTGAGAAACTTCTCAAGCATATTGGGTGATCCGCTTCAGGCGCCTCGTCGCGCCGGTTTTGTCGTGCCTTGATCCATCCTTCGGGTTCCCCGGTAATCTCAGACTACGAAACTTTGGGAACCGCGGACGTGAGTTGCGTCACAGAAGAGCGGCCGTTAGCTTTTAGCTCATTCCAGTTCGACGCTCGACATCGCACGATGAAGCTGAAAGCTAAAGTCTAAGAGCGAATAGCCGGCTTACGCCGCCGGCGCCGTCTCGCCGCCCACCACCACGGCCTTGCCGCCCGCCTTCTCGATCTTCTCGGCGGCCGACTTGGAGAATTTGTGCGCGTGGATGGTAACCGGCTTCTGAAGCTCGCCCGAACCGAGAATCTTGATGAGCGCTCTCTTGCTCGCGGCTAGCCCCAGCTTGCGGTAGTCGTCGAGCGAGATCTCGGCCACGCCCAGCTCTGCAATACGGTCGAGGTTCACAATCGTGTATTCGGTGCGGAAGATGTTGGTGAACCCTCGCTTGGGCAGCCGGCGGTGCAGCGGCATCTGGCCGCCTTCAAAACCGCGCATCAAACTGGAACCGGATCTCGATCCCTGGCCCTTGTGGCCGCGCGTCGAGGTTTTGCCCATGCCAGATCCCATACCCCGGCCCACGCGCTTGCGCCCGGTGTTGGCCTTCCGTGGCGCGCGCAAATTCGACAGGTTCTTTGTCATATTCTCCTCGCTAGAACGCCAGCACGATCTCGCCGTGCCAACTCGCGTTTTCGAAAGCCGGTGGCCAGTAGCTTGTAGCCGGTAGCAAAAGCTACAAGCTACCGGTTACTGGCTACGAGCTATTCTCCCAAAATTTTCACCAGATGCGGCACGGCCTTGACCATGCCGCGGACCGACTCGGTGTCCTCGCGCTCGACAATTTGATTCAAGTGCGTAAAGCCCAGCCCCTTAATGACCCGCTTGTGCTTGGTGGGTGTGGCGATGGCCGAGCGGTAGTACTGAATGCGGATCTTCTTCGGAGCAGCCATCAGAGTTCCTCCACCTGCTTGCCGCGCGTCGTGGCCACTTCGGCCTTGTCGCGCAACTGCGCCAGCGCATCGAATGTCGCCTTGATGACGTTGTGCGGATTCGGCGAGCCGATGCTCTTGGTGAGCACATTCTGCACGCCGGCCGATGTCATCACCGCGCGCACCGCGCCGCCGGCAATCACGCCCGTGCCTTCCGGCGCCGGCTTGAGCAGCACCTGGCCCGAACCATAACGGCCGAGCACCTGATGCGGAATCGTGGTGTCAGTTAAATTGACTTTCACCAGGTTCTTTTTGGCGCTCTCGATTCCCTTGCGAATTGCCTGGGGAACCTCCTTGGCCTTGCCCGATCCATAGCCCACCACGCCCGAACCGGCGTCGCCCACCACCACCAGCGCGGCAAACGACATGTTCTTGCCGCCCTTCACCACCTTGGTGACGCGATTGATGGCCACCACCTGGTCCTTCAGGTTGTACTGGTTGGCATCGAGTTTCTTCGTCAACATCGTCATTGCTGTCCTTTTGAGCTACTCGCTTCTAGCTCCTAGCTTTTAGCCCATCACGCTTGGGGAAGATCGCCTACTTAGCACCGTCAGCTAGCAGCTAGAAGCTAGCGGCTAGTAGCTGGTTCTAGAATTCCAGTCCCGCCTCGCGCGCCGCATCAGCGAGCGCCTTCACGCGGCCGTGATACAGATAGCCTCCGCGATCGAAGACCACCTGCTTGATGCCCTTGGCTACGGCCTTCTCCGCAATCGCCTTGCCGATCTCCTTCGCCGCAGCTACATTGCCGCCCGTCTTCGACTTCATCTCGAGTGTCGACGCCGAGGCCAGTGTCTCGCCTTTCTGGTCGTCGATCACCTGCGCGTAGATGTGGCTGAGCGAGCGGTACACGTTTAGCCGCGGCCGGTCCGTGGTCCCCGACAGCTTTTCGCGGATGCGCGTGTGAATGCGCTTGCGAATCTCGTTTCTCTTGGTCTGCGTAATCATGTCTTCTCTCATCTATTAGCGGAACCGCCTCGCGGATCCGTTCGGATTTTCTGTTCCTGGTCCCAACGTCCCTAGTCTCAGCAGAGATCCTTCCGCTTCACTGCGTTCAGCGTCAGGATGATCGCGCGAGGCTCAAACGCCTCGCAAACGCGATCACTTCGCTCCCGTCTTACCCGCCTTCTTCTTCAACCGCTCGTCGGAGTAACGCACACCCTTGTTCTTGTACGGGTCCGGCTTGCGCAGCGCGCGCATGTCGGCCGCCACCTGGCCCACCTTCTGCCGGTCGACGCCGCTCACGGTCAAGTGCGTCTGCTTGGGATCGATGGTGACTTCAATACCCGAGGGCAGCGGAAACTCGATGGGATGCGAGTAGCCCAGCGTGAACACCACTGTGCCCTTGCCCTTCATCTCGGCGCGGTAGCCGATGCCCACGATGTCCAGCTCCCTGATCCAGCCTTTGATCACGCCTTCGACGGCGTTGTTCACCAGGGCACGGGTCAATCCGTGCAGCGCAGCTTTGTCATCGCTCGCGCGCTCGATTGTCAGGTGGCCATCAGCGGTCTTCACCGTGATGCCGTCGGCGATCAGCGCCGAAACCTTGCCCTTGGGGCCTTCCACCAAGACGGTGTTGCCCTCCACCTTGTACTTCACTCCCGCGGGCAGCGGGATCGGCTTCCTTCCAATGCGCGACATTCTCTTCAAAATCCTTCTGGGCTTGCGAGTCCCGAAAAGGCGGTTGTCCGTGATCAGTTGTCAGTGATCAGTTGCAACGCGCCCTCGTTCCACTGCAGCCGGCCGGGCCGGAGGCCCGGCAGCTTCAAGCTCTTAGCTTTTGGCCTTTAGCTTGATCTTGCTGCTGCCATTGTCCTTGCCCCAGCGCGATGAGCTAAAGCTAACGGCTAATAGCTGAAAGTCACAATTACCACACTTCACACAGCACTTCGCCGCCCACGCCCTCGCGGCGCGCCTGGCGACCCGTCATCACACCCTTGGGCGTGGTCATAATCGAGATACCAAGGCCTCCCTGCACGCGCTTGATCTCGTCGCGGCCAACGTAGACGCGGCAGCCGGGGCGCGAGACGCGCGCCAGGTCGCGGATGGCCGCTTCCGTGCCGCCGTATTTCAGATACACGCGCAGCACCACTTTGCCTTCCTCGTCCTGGACCTTATAGTTCGAGATATAGCCCTCTTCCTTCAAGATTCGGGCAATCTCGGTCTTCAACTTCGAAGCCGGCACATCCAGCTTCTGATGACGCGCCCGGATGGCATTGCGGATACGCGCCAGAAAATCTGCTACGGGATCGGTCAGACTCATTCCTTCTCCTTCATCCCCCGTTCGCCCGCCACTTGCATGGCAGGAACCTGCGGGAATGGCTACTACAGTGATCGGTTTTCAGTGATCAGTGGTCAGTCAATCCTGCTCCGATTTGACCCGGCGGCCAGCGACGGCACGAACAAACCGACCACCGATCACTGTCCACTGACAACTGTCTTTCTACCAGCTCGACTTGTTGACGCCCGGAATCTCGCCTTTGAGCGCCAGCGACCGGAAACACAAACGGCATACGCCAAACTTGCGCAGGAAACCTCGCGGCCGCCCGCACAGTTGGCAGCGATTGTGCTTGCGGCTGGAAAACTTTGGCTTCCGCGCGTCCTTCACCCTTTTCGCAGTAGTTGCCATAAAACCCCTTAGCTGCAGCTAGTAGCTTTCTAGCTCATTGCTCGGCCATATCAATTTGCCGAGATCCTAATCTTCATTCGCCGCTCCCGCTCTAACCGGACCGAAGCCACTGGCTACCGGCTACGAGCTACCGGTTGCTCTTACACTCCCTGGCGGAAGGGCATCCCGAAGTGCTTCAGCAGCGCGCGTGCTTGGTTGTCGTCCTTCGCCGTGGTCACAATGGTGATGTTCATGCCCTTCAGCTTTTCCACCTTCGCGTAGTCGATCTCCGGAAAGATCAGCTGGTCGCGCAGGCCGAGCGTGTAGTTGCCGCGGCCGTCAAAACTCTTGGTCGACACGCCGCGGAAGTCGCGCACCCGCGGCAATGCGATCGAAATCAGGCGATCGAGAAACTCGTAGGCCCGCTCGGAGCGCAACGTCACCATGGCTCCGATCGCATTGCCGGTACGCACCTTGAAGGCCGCAATCGACTTCTTCGCCTTCGTGGTCACCGGCTTCTGCCCGGCAATGTGCGCCAGGTCGGCCACCAGCGGGTCCAGCAGCTTCGAGTTCTGCGTGGCCTCGCCCAAGCCCATGTTGATCACGATTTTTTCGAGCCGGGGCACCGCCATGGGATTCTCAAGCCCAAGCTCCTTCTGAAGCGCCTGCTTGATCTCCTTGTGGTATTTCTCCTTCAACCTTGCCGCCATCACTCTACTCACTTTCTTCCGGTCTCGGGTTGGGCTCGCGGCCCGTGTACCGTTTCGGAAGGATCAAAATCAGCTGTTAGCGATTAGCTGTCAGCTCATTCCGCACTCAACACTCACTTTCGGAACAAGCCTTTTTCCATTTTTGCCGCGGACGATAATATCGTCAGGGATAAGCTAAGAGCTAAAGGCTAATAGCTGTTTCACTTTTTCGTCGGCAGCTCCTGCCCGCACTTCTTGCAGAATCGCAGACGCGTATCGCCCTCAACCCTGTAGCCCACCCGCGCGATGCCGCATGTCGGGCAGACCAGCGCCACGTTAGAGACATGAATCGGCGACTCCTGCTCCGCAATTCCGCCTTTGGTGCGCTGCCGGCTCCTCTTGCTCGAAACCGTCTTCTTGACCACGCGCACGTGCTCCACGAGCAATGTGCCCTTGTCGGGAAAAACACGCAGTACGCGTTGCGTTTTGCCCCGGTCGGAGCCGGTCAGCACTTTGACCTGATCGTTGCGATGAATACTCAAACTCGGCATGTTTTTCTCCAGCTTTCAGCCATCAGCCGTCAGCCATCAGTTCATCTTGCATTGGCCGCGCTCCTCAACCCAGCACGAAAAAGCTGAAAGCTGACGGCTGAAAGCTGCCGTTACACCACCTCTGGTGCCAAAGAAGCAATCTTCAAAAACTTCTTCTCGCGCAGTTCGCGGGCCACGGGTCCGAAGACGCGCGTGCCCACCGGTTCGTGATCGTCGCTGATCACCACCGCCGCGTTCTCGTCAAAGCGGATATAGGTGCCGTCGCGGCGCCGGTGCTCCTTGCGCGTGCGCACGATCACCGCCTTCACCACCTTGCCCTTCTTCACGGTGCCG
>Ga0335078_10018250_pt1 | contig 10433 bp, 5 predicted proteins | sample Lox_Sample_32_FD_206711 | JGI IMG/M metagenome (GOLD analysis project Ga0335078, IMG submission 206711) | Soil microbial communities from Loxahatchee National Wildlife Refuge, Florida, United States - Lox_Sample_3.2 | ecosystem: Environmental > Terrestrial > Soil > Wetlands | place: USA: Florida...
TCTTGATCGTCGCGAGCGCCGACGGGACCCTGGCCGGCGGCGCGGTGATGTTCGCCGCCGGCCCGGTGCTGCACATGCAGTACACCGCGACGACCGAGCCGGGCCGGGCGGCCTGCGTGACCGACCTGGTCATGGAACGAGCCATAGACCTGGCCCGCCGCCGCGGGCACCGGTTCTTCGACTTCGGCGTCTCCACCCCGCACGAGGGCTGGTGGCTGGATGAAGGGCTGTACGAGTTCAAGATCTCGTTCGGGGCCGGCGGCGTCGTCCACGACCACTACGAGCTTGACCTCCGATGAGAAGGACGAGCCGGCTGGTGTCGATGGACCGCGTGCCGCAGGAGACCGCAGATGCCCGGGCCGAGCTGCTCGGGAAGCTCCGTGATCTGCTGCCCGCGGCATTTCCCGATGGCGAGCTGGACGCCGGGGCGCTGTACGCGGCCCTGGAGCTGGCGAAGCCGGATAGGCCGTCCTTCTCGTTCAGCTGGCCGGGCATCGACCGGGCCCGGTTTGACGCCCGTGTCCCCACGGCGGCCACGCTGATCCCCGACCGTGACGCCTCGGTCAACTGGGACGGTACCCGTGACGTGCTGATTGAGGGAGATAACCTCCAGGTACTCAAGATCCTCAAAGCCGGCTATAGCGGCAGCGCCAAGCTGATCTACATGGATCCGCCGTACAACACGGGCGACACGTTCACCTACAAAGATGACCTCGGCGTGCCGGAGCCGTACCATCTGCGGGCGAGCGGCCAGATTGACGAACCGGGCAACACGACGCCCGCCAAGCTCGAGAGTGGTGGCGGTAAGCATGCCCCGTGGCTGACCATGATGTTTTCGCGCCTGGCCGCCGCCCGGCATCTGCTGCGCCGGGATGGCGTGATCCTGATCACGATCGACGATAATGAGGTTCACCACCTGCGGCTCCTCCTTGATGCTGTATTCGGAGCGGCGAACTTTATCGGGAGCTTCGTGTGGAATGACGGGCGCCGGGATGAAGCTCGTCGAATTTCTGTCGCGCATGATTATATCGTTGCATATGCCCGCGACCTTCAGTTTCTCGAGGATGAGGACATCCGGTGGCGCGTGCGGAAATCAGGACTGAATGAAATCTACGCAAAGCTCGGGGAACTGCGAACTGAATATGACCGGGATTTTGACGCTATCCACCGGGAACTGCTTAAGTGGTATGGCTCGCTTCCAGACGGACATCCGTCGAAAGCGCACGAACATTTCAATCATGCCGATGAGCGGGGCGTCTACTACCAGGACGGCCTGCAAGGTGCGCGTCCGCAGGTCAGGTCTTATCTTCACGAGCAGGAAGAATGGGCTCCGGGTTCAGTATTTTACCAGGATCGCCGGGCTACGATCAAAGCCTTCAACGAGCTGATGGGCCGGGAGATTTTCGACCACTCGAAGGATATTGATGTCCTGGGAAGAATGTTTGGCGCTATTACCGGTGACGGCGACCTGATTATTGACGTTTTCGCCGGATCGGGTTCGACGGGTCATGCGGTCTGGAAGCAGAACCAGGCAGACGGCAAGATTCGTCACTGGCTTCTCGTGCAAGCGCCAGAACTGCCGGACGATACGCTGAAGGCCTGGCGGAGAGTGTTCGAGGCTGGCTATAAGACGGTCTTCGAGCTGGCGGCCGACCGGCTCCGCCGCGCCGCGGAGCAGTTCCGGGACGGCCCATTCACTGGTCCGCAGCCCGGTTTCCGGGTCTTCCGGGCCCGGCCGACGAACATGGTCACGGAGCCTCCCGTGAACGCGGCCGGCCGCATGACCGGCGGCCGGTACGCCGGGACATCATCGGGCCGGGCTGAGGCCGCGCCGGTCATCGAGGGCGCAGACCCTGTTGCCGTCGCTTGGGAGGTGGCCCTCAAAGCGGGCGGGACGCGGCTGGATGCCCGGGTCAGGGAACTCGATATCGACGGCGTCGTGGTCTACGAATTTATCTCCGCGGAGAATCCGGACGGTGATCGAGGCGCTGCGCGGGTCAGCCTGGGGCCACCTCGAACTGCCATCTTCTCGACGGCGGCTCGAGCACCCGGTAGCCGAGCGCCTCGTTGACCGCGATCATCTGCGTGTTGCTCGCGGCGTTCCAGGTCTCCAGCCGTCTCAGTTGCGGTACGGCACTGGCGAGCAGGTCCAGCATGGCGATCTTGGTCAGCAGGGCGAGGCGGTGCCCGCGGTACTCCCGCCGCACCGCGGTGATGAATTGCATGCCCTGATGGGGCAGGGCAGGGTCGACCCAGATCTGGTTCAGCGCCGCTATGTCGCCGGCCGCCCCGTCACCCGCCCTCCCGTCCCCCGTCACTGCCGCTACCGAGTAGCGCTGCAGCCCGCCGAGCCGCGGCAGCACCGCGTTGTGAGCTTCCCGGACCCGTTGCGCGTCCCACGCCCACGGCCGCCTTCCCTGCGGATGCGGGGCGTCGTTGAGCGCGGAGAAGACCGCTGCCACGCCGTCGAGGAACTCCTCGGGCACCGGCCCCGCCCACGACACGACGGAATATCCCGCGGCCGCCCTGCCTGCCGTTTCCCGCGCCCTGGCCAGCGCGTCCGCATCGACCGAGGCGGGGTCCTGGATCCGCCGGATATGGGTCAGCGCCGGCCTGGCTCCCGCCAGCCGGGCGAACGATTCGCCGGCCGATCCGTTCAAGACGTCGCTGCCGACCAGCGAACGCCTGTTCCTCGCCGCCTGGGCCAGGGCGTGCCGCAGCAGCGCGCGGCCGGTCCCCTCCCGCCGCCTGGCCGGGTGGACGACAAGCGTGAGGTAGGCCCGGTCCGGGTTATCCCCGGATGGCATCTCCAGCCGGTACCATCCCGTCACGGCGGACGCCTCGTCCCGTGCCGCCCAGGTCTCGGCCGGCTGACCGTACCACCCCACCGCCAGCCAGCCGCCGAAGACCCGGGCCGAGAGCGTGAACCCTTCCGGGTCGTCGGCGGCGTGCGCCGCCGCGGACACGTCGTGGCAGGCCAGCACCGTGGCGGAATCCGCGGCATTGACCCTGGCGATGTGGTGCGCCACTCGAAGGTCGTCAAGCGGCCGGGTGAATCGCATAATGTGCTCCTCGCGGAAACGATCAAACAGGCTTGGTAATCAGCCCGAGCATGTCATCCGTGATCCTGGCATCGAGATCCCTTTTCTTGGCGAATTCGGTAAAGGCGTCGTATGCGCCACCCCACCGGCCGCCCTCCTGGCAGTCGTCGGTGACGATAATCCCGCCGGGCGAAACGAGGTGGTAGATGTTTTCCAGGACGATGAGCACCGGCCGGTACAGGTCGACATCGACGAGCACGAACCGGAACGGCGCGATCCTCGCGTAGTCGAATGTGGTGGCGTCCGCGCGGAAGGACGTCACGCGCCGGACGCGGTTGCGGCGCATCGTCCGGTCGAACCACGGCTTGCTGTTGCCGCGGAAGTCCGCTTCGTACCTGTAGCGGCGGCCGAGTGCCTGCTCGCAGGAGATGTCGTCCGCGGTGAAACCGGCAAATGTGTCGATCGCGTAGTAGTCAACGTCGATGCCAAGGGAATCGATGTGCCGGTTAAGGAAGACCGTGGTCGCGCCGAACGCGCAGCCCACCTCGAGAATCGACCCGGGAACTTCGGCAACGTTCGTGATCTGCTGGCAGAGAAATCCGAGCTGTGACGGCGAGAACATGAATCTGTACCGGAAGGTGAAGAGTTCTCTGGCCGGGGTCCGGAGCACGAGCTGCTTGGCGCGGTGCACTAGGCGGGCCGACGAGGGCACAGGATCGGACCGTGGCTTGCTGCCCGGCGAGGATGTCTCGTGATCATCGGTGTTCATGCTGCCTCTCAGGGATAGAAGTGAGCCGCGTGACAGGCAGTAAGGTGACAATGGACCCATAAGAAAGAATCGGATACAGCCGACAACTTCGGCAATCCTCATCCGTACGGGGACGGCTACGTCATACAGGGGATATGCCGCCCTCAGCCCTACCCTACGATACTGGAAACAATGCAGGAGAATGCCCTGGGCATTTAATGGATTTCCGCCATAAGCAAAAGGCTGAGCAGATGACTTTTACACCAGACCTGGCACCTTCGGCGCAAGCGGCCGTGACACGAGCCGGCGAGTGGTTCTCCCCGGTCCAGATGATGGATGTGGAGCTTACCGAGCCGCTTCCTGCCGTGCCCTACGACGGGCAGCATCAGCGGGTGTGGGTGCTGGGGCGGCTGCATACCGAGCCAATCGGCCTGTGCGTCGTGCGCCTGGACCGGGCAGGGCTGACCCCGGATCAGTTCGGCGCGTTGCTCTGGCCGGAATTCCGCGTGCCCGTCACGGAGCGTTTCGCCGCGGCCGGGCTTCCCCTGCCCCGGCCGCTCACCGGTGACGGACTGGAAGCGGACCCCGCCGCGTGGCCGTTCCTGCGCCGCCGTCAGGCCGTGCTGGCCGCGGCCCCCTTCATCAGCGTCATCGTCCCCACCCGAGGCCGGCAGGAACGGCGGCAGACCTGGCTGGACTCCCTCAGCCGGCAGGATTATCCCCGCTTCGAGGTCGTGGTGGTGGACAACAACCCGCCCGACAGCGATCTGCTCCGGACTTTCGTGGCCGAGGCGCAGGGCAACGGGGTGCCGTTGCGCTACGTCCGGGAACCGCGCGCCGGGACGTCACGGGCGGATAATGCCGGGCTGGCCGTCTCGGCCGGCGAAATCATAACGTTCTGCGCCGATGACGCCGAGCCTGACCGCCACTGGCTGGCCGGGCTCGCCTGCGGGTTCACCCGCGGTGACGACATCGGGTGCGTCACGGGCCTGGTGCTTCCGGCCCGGCTGGAGACTCCGGCGCAGGTGCTGTACGAACAGTTCGGCGGATTCCGCAAGAGCCACGGCTTCTCGCAGGCCACCTTCTCCCGCCAGGGCCCGCAGAGCCCGCTCTACCCGATACCCCCGTTCGGCACCGGCGCGTGCATGGCTTTCCGGCGGGAGGCGTTTGAGCGCATAGGCGGTCTCGACGTCGCCCTGGGACCGGGAACGCCTGCCCGCGGAGGCGCGGACCTGCTCGCCATGACCATGGTGATGCTGGCCGGATACCGCCTCGCATACGAGCCTGCGGCATTGATGCGCCACGACCACCGGCGGGACCTCGACGGTCTCCGCTACCAGATGGAGGGGTACGGCACCGGCCTGACCGCTTACTACACGGCCTTGCTGCGGCACCGGCCCAGCGTGCTCCCCGAACTCCTGCGGCTGGCACCGGCCGGGATCGGCTATCTGCGGAAGGCGGACTTCGGGCGCACCGCGGCGCCTGACCTTCTGGCCGGGCTCAACCGGCGGAAACGCCGGTCGATGCTGATGGGGCCCGTGGCCTACGCCAGGGGCGTAGGCAGGCAGGCACGTATCGCCGCCACGGAGGCGGTGGCCCGCGCGGCGGGCCCGTCCTAACCGTCCTAACTGTCCTACTTCCTGGTCAGGGCCCATGTCCGGCAGGTCGAAGTCCATGGTGTCCGGGTCCCGGTCGTTGACCGGCTCCGGCCGGACGTCGTTGACCGGCTCCAGCCGGGCGGAGCGCAGCCGACGGCGCGTGCCCACGTTGTCCAGGACGCATCCGGCCAGGTTGCCGCGCATGCGCCGGACCTCGCGCGCGGCGACCCGCAGCTGCGCCCGGGTGGTCCGCTTGGCGTCCGCCGCCATGAGGATCATCTCGGTGGAGCTTGCCACCGGCTGGAGGTCCGCGCCCGTCAGTACCGGGGGCGCCTCGATGATCACCGTATCCGCGAGCAGGTGCATATCGCCGACCGCCATGCGCCAGGAGAAACGTTCCAGCAGCGCGGCCGGGTCGGCCGGGACCGCACCCGGGGGGAGCAGCCGGAGTCCGGGAACCTCGGTGGCCTGAAGCGCCTGCGCCAGGTCGGTCCGGCCTTCGAGTAGCCCGCTCAGGCCGTATCCGTTCACCGGCGCGAACAGTTCGTGCGCCCGGCCCCAGCGCAGGTCCGCGCACACCAGCACCACCGAGCGGCCGGACTGGGCGATCGCGACCGCCAGGTTGGCCGCGATCGTGCTCTTGTCTTCCCAGCCCGGGCTGGTGACGAGCAGCGCCTTTGTGTTCGCCCGCCCGGCCAGCAGCCGCGTCCGCACGCCGCGGTAGGCCTCCGCGACGATGGAATCCGGCTTCGTCACCATGACCAGCCGGCCACGAGGGTGCCGCCAGCCGGGCCGGAAGGAGGGAATCAGCCCGGCCGCCGGGCTGTCAGTCTGGGTCTCGAGGTCGAACACGCCACGCACGTGGTCGTCCAGGCGATCGCGAAGCAACGCGGCTCCGATGCCCAGGGCGAGTCCGACGATCACCGCGATGCCCATGTCGAGCACGCGATTCGGGCTGGCCGGCGAGGTGGGCAGCGACGCGGGCGTGATCAGCACGGCGGTTGGCGCCGTGGATTTCGCCGGGTTCTGGCCGTGTGCCCCCGGCTGGGGGGACCGGTAGGAGACGTACGCCGCCGCGATCGCCTGCGCTCGCTGTTGCGCGATGTGCGGGTCCGGGTCGGCGTAAATGATCTCCAGCAGGGTGGTGGTGCCCGGCGATTTGGCGGACGCCCCGCTGGCCAGCGTGGCCACGGGCACGTTCAGCATCTGGGCGGCCCTCGCGAGCACGGCATCGGACGTCGCGACGCCTTCCTCCGTCGCCATGTTGGGCGGGTTGCCGCTGCTGGCTGCCACCGCCGCGGGTTCGATGGACACGACCGCCCAGGACTTGTAAATAGGGGTCTGCGAGTGCACCAGGAGGGCGGCACCACCGACCGCGGCGATCGCCACCGCCAGGATCAGGTACGCGTGCGCGACGAGGAACCGCGGCCCCGCGGGCGGGGCACCTGGCGCGTCGCGGAGCTGCTGCGCGGTCAGTCTCGATAGCTGCTGGCCCCGGTCTTCACCGTGGAGCTGGCCCGGTGCCAGCGGCCCGGTCAGGCGGGCGGGCAGCAGCCGCCGGGGTTTCCCGCCGTGCCCGTTCATGTCGTTGAGCTGGCTATGAGATGTCATGTGAATCCCTTCGCGTCCACCTCAGGTGTCAGTGGCCGGTCACTGTGTGAGGAGTGGCGGCACGGCCGGTTGCGGCATGGTCAGCTGGCGCGTGACCGGCGGCCACGCGGTTAGGTCGCGACGCCGGTACCGCGGCGCCGCCAGCGCGATCAGGGCGAAGAATTCGTCCCCCGAGCCCCGGTAGGTCAGGTGCGGGTCGAAGACCATGAGCACGGCGATCACGATGACGGCGACGAAGACCCCGATGCCCGCCACGCTCCGCGCGTCGCCGCGCCCCCACGCCGCTAGCCAGCCCCGCTTCGCCACGACGTAGGTGAAGAAACCGAAGCTCGCCAGCAGCGGTATGCCGCCGCCCCAGAGCAGCCACGTGTAGCCGCTCTCGATCCAGACCAGGTTCCCGGCGTAGCTGACCCTCGCCACGACCGCCGAGGGCTCGACGCCCAGCACGAAGTTCCAGTCAGAGAAGAGCCTGGGCCAGAAGTAGATCTCCAGGTCGGCCAGCCGCCCGAGCCAGCTTTGCGGCAGGCCGGACGCCGACTGGAAGCCGCCGAGACGGATGCGCAGTACCGGCCACAGGACGTATCCGCCGATCACCGCGCTGGGCGCGAACCAGGCCAGAAGCTTCGGCGAGCCGGACACGATGGCGATGCAGACGACCCCCACGACCAGGCCGATGACCCCGGAAAACTCCCCCGCGGCCAGCGCCCCGAACAGCATGAGCAGGCCGGCGGCCGCCAGCGCCAGCGGGTGCCGCCGGTAGCGCGTCCACAGGCCCGCCACGACGGCCATGCCGAAGATCATCAGATCCGCGGTGGCGGCGGGCAGTCCCAGAGTCGAGCTGCCCCGGCCTCCCGGGGGACCGAATTCGGTCGGGCCGCCGAAGAACTCGGCGAGCAGCCTCGGCGCGCCGAGCAGCGAGAGCGACTGCATGATCGCGGCCAGCGCCACGATGGAAGCAGCGATCACGCACAGCCACAGGCACCGGCGCACCTGCCGGTCGGTGCGTACCACGAACCGGACGATCGCGTAGATGCCGAGGAGCTTCCACAGCACCAGGCTGTAGAGGAGGTCCTCCTGGCTGATCGCTTCCTGCCGGACCGTCATCCACAGCAGCGGGATGATCGAGTTGGACACCGCCATCAGCACCATGGCCACCTCGACCCGGTCCAGCCGGATCCTGGGCAGCTCGCCCGTCCGCGCCATGACCAGGCCCCGGGCCGCGAGTGCCGCCCCCACGAGCAGGTCGATCGCCTCGTTCGGCCGGACGAGGGGCAGGGCGTGGCCGACGTTGACGCTCACCGTGAGCGGGGTCAGCCCGATGACCAGGTACGCACCGAGCACGGGCCGCCGCCACACGCACGCGATCACCGTCACGGTCAGCACGGCGGCCAGCGCCTTGAGCGGCCCGATCATGGCCAGCGCGCCCGCGGCGGCGGCGAGGAAGGCGGGCCCGATCAGCCAGCGGTCCGGCAGACGTCGCAGCAGCGGCCGGTGCCACTCATCCGGCGGGGGCGATCCGGGGCGGGCGCAACCGCGCCCGGGAAGGCCGATGACGACCCCGGCCCGGCTCGCCAGCGTCCGTCCGCTCTTGCTCCGCATCTCAACCAGGCCCCCGACGAGCCAGTTGACCTCCGGAGTGCGCCACAGCGCTTCGGTGGCCAGGTAAACCGCCGCCCCGACCAGGGCGGCCGCGACCACGCCCACCCTCGGGCCGAACCGCGGGCCCAGCAGGGCCGGGACCACGGTGGCGGTGAGCCAGGCCGGGCCGGCCATGATGGCGGCACCCGCCACGAACCTGATGATCGACGGCCAGAGCCGCTGAGTGCCGCGGCCGAGGGTCCGCCACATCCGCGCCAGCAGGTGACTGGCGGCCACGGCGACCGATGCCGACACGGCCAGCCCCAGCACCAGCAGCACCGCCGTCCCGTGGACGAGCACGCTCAGGCCCGCGACCGTGAGGCACACGGCCGCCTGCAGGATCATCGAGTGCAGGGGTGTCCTGGTGTCCTTCCGGGCGTAGGACGCGTACGTCGCGATCACGAAGGCGGTCTGGCCGACGACCGCCGGCGACAGCGGGCCCAGCGCCGCCGCGACCATGGCGATGCCCGCGGTCGAATGCATGGCGCCGAACGAGCTGGCTCGTGCCAGGGGCCAGGTCAAGAGCAGGAATCCGGCCGAGGCGGGGATGGTGATGAAGAATCCCAGCCGCAGGCCGCCGGCCAGCGTGTCGCGGAAGGCCGCCGTGTCGCCGTTCAGGTGCATCCGCGCCAGCCGGGGGACCAGCGACAGCGCTACCGGCATCGTGCCGAGGTTGTTGGCCAGGGTGTAGAAGTTCCAGGCGATCTGGAGGGCGACGATCCCCCCGGGCAGGCGGTTCGCGGCGATCAGCAGGACCAGCAGCTGGAACGCGGAAAGGCCGGCCTGGCCCAGCGCGGGGACCGCCCGCCGCACGACGGCCCGGACCTCGGAATCGCGCCAGCCGGGACGGGGCGCGAGCGTCACCCCGGCCCGCCTCGCCCCCCACCACTGGGTGGCCGCGTGCAGGACGACGGCGGCGGTGGAGCCCAGCCCGAGCAGCAGTATCTCGCTGGTCGGCAGGTTGCCGATGCCCTGGCCCGTGCCGTATATCGCGCCGGCCGAGACCAGTACGGCGATGGTGCCGAGGTTCTCCACCGCCGGCGCTCCGGCGGCCAGCGCGAAGCGCCGCCGGGAGTTCATCACGGCGGTCGCGGTGCCGACCACGCCGTAGCAGAACATCTGCGGGATGAACATCATGATCAGCAGGCGGCCGACGCGGACTTCCGCGGCGCCGGCCGCCTGCGGCCCGCCCAGGGCCGCGATCTTGAGTGCGAGCGGCCCGAGGATGATCGCCAGCGGCGCGACCGGCACCATGGCCGCGAGCGTCACGCCCAGGAAACCGCCGGCCACCCGTTCGGAGGCCCGCCGGTCGCCGGCGTCGATATGGCGCACGAGCGCCGGGGCCAGCAGGGACGAGAAGAGCCCTCCGGCGAGAAAGCCGTAATAGAGCAGGTTCGGCAGCGAGTTCGTGAACTGGTAGGTGTTCCCGAGGTACGTGGGCCCCAGGACCGCGCCGACCACGGCGACCCTGGCCAGCCCGGTAACGCGGCTCAGCATCGTCCAGGCGGCAACCGTCAGGGAATCAGCCGCGGCGGAGGCCGGCCTGGACAGCTCGGCCGGATCGCTGGCATGGCCGGGGGCCTGCCCGCCCGCGGCCGAGGCAGGCATCGTTATCCGGCCTCGGGACCCGAGACGGTGAGCACCGGGCTGGCGGCACCCCGCTCGCGCGAGCCGTCGAGGTGGCCGCCCGGCCTGACTTCGTCCAGCAGCACGGGACGGCCGATCCGCCGGGACGACTCGGCCGCCTCCAGCGCCTCCACCACCGTCAGCCCATCCGCGCCGTCGGTCAGGGGCTGG
>Ga0335078_10018251_pt1 | contig 10433 bp, 10 predicted proteins | sample Lox_Sample_32_FD_206711 | JGI IMG/M metagenome (GOLD analysis project Ga0335078, IMG submission 206711) | Soil microbial communities from Loxahatchee National Wildlife Refuge, Florida, United States - Lox_Sample_3.2 | ecosystem: Environmental > Terrestrial > Soil > Wetlands | place: USA...
CGCGTGACGGCGCGAAGCTCTGCGGGGAGCGCCGACCAGAGGACGACGAAGTCGAGATGGCTCGTGTGATTGGCGAAGTAGACGCGCTGGCGCGGTTCCGGCGCGCAACCCTCCCAGCGCACCTGCACGCCGCTGATCAACCGTGCGAACGCCGCGATGACTCCAGCGAGCGGATGGACGGCGGGAGTCACGTGGCGGAAGTCCGAGCAGACGAGCGCAATTCGCGCAGGGCGTTGCGCGCGCGATTGATGATGGTCAGCACGAGCAAGATCACCACCACGATCAGAACGTACGAGATCCAGCGCTCGATCGGGACACGCAGGCCCAGAAGCAAGCCCATCAGGCCGAACAAGAATGCGCGGTCGCTCTTTCCCATCGGACCGTCATAGCGGCGCGAGGCGCCAATTTGCACGCCGATGACGCCGGTCATCTCGCTGAGAATCGCGAGCACGACGACGGCGACGACAAGCCAAGGCGAGAAGCCCGGAACGAGAGCGAGCGGGGCGTAGAGACCGGCATCGGCGATGACGTCGCCGAGTTCGTTGAGGATTGCGCCGAGCGCGGTCTTCTGATTGTGCTCGCGGGCCAGCATGCCGTCCATGGCGTTGAGCGCCATGCGAAGGAGAAGTACCGCCGGAAGGAGCAGCAAGACGCGCGGGCCGCGCCACCACGCAATCGCGGCGCCCGTCGCGAGTGAGAGTGCGAGCGCAAAGAGCGTGACTTGATTGGCGGTCACGCCGTTGCGCGCGAGCAGACGCACGATCGGGCGCAGCAGGTTCTGGAACGCCGGCTTCAAGTTGTAGATGCTCGCCATCGTGCAGCTCCTTCGACCGGCCGTCCGCCGACGCGACGGCCTTCCCGATCAGATGAGACTCCAATAGACGGCATAGAAGACAGCCCAGACGCCGCAATGGATTGCCAGAATTTGCGCGGGAGAAAAGCGGCGCGAAGCGCGCAGCCACGTTCCAACAAGACCGGCGAGAGCCCAGACCAGGAAGAAACGGCAGGCGCGCGCGGGCAGCGTGGCCAACAAGAATGCGGGCTCGCCGACGCGCGACGGCGCAGTGACGGCGTAAATTTTGTACGGAGTTCCCGTCATCGGCGCGATGAAAATCGCGCCGATGCCGTAGGAGCGATACTGCGATTCCGCCCTAGCGAGCATGCGAGAGCTTACAAACGGCACGCGGCTGACGGCGCGTTGCGCTGCGATGGGGTCGCGTGCCGCCCAGCCGAACATGATCGCGCCCGCGAGCACGGCTCCGAATGCCGCCGCAACAATGTGCTTCCAAGCGCGGCGCGGATCGAACGCTGCGGCCAGCGAAATTATGATGTCGGGAACGAGGAAGAAGAGCGTCCCTTCGGCAAGGCCCCACGCGAAGGCGAGGGTCGCTCCGGGAGCGCCGGTCAGGCGCGCGGGCCACGAGGGAGCTTGATTCGCCCTGTTGTCGACCGGGACTTGCGCGCTCTGCTGTTGCGCCATTATTTGCAGTTCGCGGCATTGTATACCGAACGCTTCCGCTGCGGCAGGCAAGCGGGGCTGCGTACGCACCCGTGGGCCCGGAGAATTCTGCTTCTGCGACGGCTGCGGAATCGAGGATAATGGAGCGCCGTCGAATTACGGCGACCAGCTACGGAAGGGCTCATGGCGGAAGTCAGCACACTGTTCTGGGACAACGGCGGCGTGATCCTGACCAACGGCTGGGACCGCGGATCGCGCCAACTGGCCGTCGAAAAATTTCATCTCGACTTCGCCGATTTCGAGGACCGCCACGAGCTGATGCTGAACGCGTTCGAGTGCGGCGAAGCCAGCCTCGACGAATACCTGCAGCGGACGGTCTTTTACCGCGAAAGATCGTTTACCGTGGACGATTTCAAGAAATTCATGTTCGATCAGTCGCAGGCGCTGCCGGAGTCGCTGGCTTTTCTGCGCGAACTGGCCGTGACGCACCGCTACATGATGGCGGCGCTCAACAACGAGTCGCTCGAGATCAACGAGCACCGCATCCGCAAATTCCGTCTGCGCGAATATTTCGAGGGCTTTTTCAGCTCCTGCTATCTCGGCGTGCGCAAGCCGGACCGGGAGATCTACAGCCTGGCGCTGAAAATCACGCAGCGCGATCCCGCCGAATGCGTTTTGATCGATGATCGCGGGCTGAACCTGGAATGCGCGCGGGAACTGGGCATGCGCACGATTCAGTTCGTGAACGTCGTGCAACTGCGGGACGAGTTGGCGCAATTGGGAATCCGATCCGACGGATCGCAGTGGCCGTAGCCGATCAGGAGGCGAGCAATGGAACTGGGAATGATTGGGTTGGGCAAGATGGGCGGTTTCATGGTGGAGCGGCTGGTGCGCGGAGGCCATCGGGTGATCGGTCTGGACCGCGATCCGGCCGCTGTAGCTCGCGTGGTCGAAAAGGGCGCGGCGGGCGCGGACTCGATCGAAAAGCTGATCGCCCAGCTCAAGGCGCCGCGAGCGGTCTGGATCATGGTTCCGTCCGGCAAGCCCGTGGACGATACGATCGACCTGCTGCTGCCGCACCTCGCGCCGGGAGACACGATCATCGACGGCGGAAATTCGTATTACCGGGACTCGGTGCGGCGCGGGGCGGCGTTGGCGCCGAAGAAGATCAATTTCGTCGATTGTGGGACAAGCGGAGGCGTCTGGGGATTGACGGAAGGCTACAGCATGATGATAGGCGGCGACGCGGACGCGGTGAAACGGCTGGCGCCGATTTTTCAAACGCTCGCTCCCGGCGCCGAAAAAGGCTGGGGACGCGTAGGTCCAACGGGCGCGGGACACTACGTGAAGATGGTCCACAACGGAATCGAATACGCGATCATGCAGGCCTATGCGGAAGGGCTCGATTTGTTCCGGCACAAGACGGAGTTCGGGCTCGACCTGCTGCAGATTACAAAAATCTGGCAGTACGGAAGCGTGGTGCGCTCGTGGCTGCTCGATCTGACGGTCGATGCGCTGTCGAAAAATCCGAAGCTCGATGGAATTGAAGCGTTCGTCACCGATTCGGGCGAGGGGCGCTGGACGGCCATGGAAGGAATCGAGCACGGCGTGCCGTTGCCCGCTTTGACGGGGGCGCTGGACGCCAGATTCCGTTCGCAGGACCCGCAACCGTTCGCGAACAAGCTGCTGGCGATGATGCGGCACGAATTCGGCGGACACGCGGTGAAGACGGCGATAAAGAAATGACCCTGGAACCCCGCGCGACGAACTAAAGTCTCCATCACTGGCATCGCACAGGACCCACGACGAACCAAGAACATTCGTCTTCGCTACCGATGAAAATGGATACGCGAGTATTTCCCGACATTGACGCGCTCAACCGCGCGGCGCTCGACGACCTGCTGCGAATCATGAGCGATGCCGTCCGCGAGCGCGGACGGTTTGCCATCGCGCTATCGGGGGGACGCACCCCGGAGAAGATGTACGGACTGTGGTCGAAGAGCGAACGGCAGAATGCGCGGACGCCGTGGGACAAGGTTCACCTTTTTTGGGGTGACGAGAGGTACGTCACGAAGGACGATCCGCTGAGCAATTATCGTATGACGCGAGAGGCGCTGATCGCGCACGTACCGATTCCGGTTGGCAATGTACACCGCATGCCGGGACCGGATGATTTCCGCACTCCTCAAGCGGCGGCAGAGGCGTACGAAGGCGAGTTGAGGAAGTTTTTCGGCTCAGCTGCGCCTGCTTTCGATTTGCAGCTTCTTGGTCTGGGGGTTGAGGGGCATACGGCTTCGTTGTTCCCCGGCTCGCCGGCGCTTGAGGAGAAGATGCGATGGGTGATGGCGATCGAGGCGCCCGCCAAACCGCCACAGCGGCTGACGCTGACGCCCGTCGTGCTGAACCAGGCCCGGAGCACGTTTTTTCTCGTAGCAGGCGAGGATAAGCGCGACATTATCCGCGCTTTGCGTTCCGAGCCGGAAACGGCACCAAGCCAGTATCCGGCCGGCCGGATTCGGCCTGCGGGCAGCGTTGTTTGGTTCCTTGATCGGGCCGCAATGGACTGAAAAGTCGGTATTTGCCTGAAACTCGCGCGCTCTCACCTGCGTCTAAAATCGTGAATAGTGGTCTAGCAACGCGACCCTCCAGGTAAGCAGCCAAGAGGAACCAAAAGGGCTCGAAGACGCGGTATTATAAAGTCTTCCGCTCTCGGGTCTGCGCCAGTTTTAGAGGACTTGTCCCGTCGGAGAGTTCAGCGTATCAGCACAGGGAAGAGCCACGGATGCGTCAATCGATGAACAGGAGTCACACACGACCAGGGATGATTGCCGGCATCCTGGCGGCGATTCTGCTGGCCGGCTGCACGACGAAGACCGCGCAGACCGCGCCGAGTTTCACGGTACCGGTGACTATTGCGAAGGCAGTCCAGAAGACCGTACCGATCGAATTGACGGCCATCGGGTCGGCGGATGCATTTTCAAATGTGTCGATCAAGGCGCAGGTGAATGCCGTCCTCGAAGAGGTGCACATCAAGGAAGGGCAGTTCGTGCAAAAGGGGGACCTGCTGTTCACGCTTGACGCGCGGCCGTTTGAGGCGGCGCTGGCGCAAGCGCAGGCCAACCTCGCGCGGGACAAAGCGCAGGCGGAACTGAACGAAACGCAGGCGCACCGCTACGAGGCGCTCTACAACGCGGGCGTCGCGCCCAAAGAGCAACTCGACCAGATGGAGTCCAACGCCGCTGCGCAGGAAGCGGCCGTGCACGCAGATGAGGCCGCCGCGGAATCCGCGAGGCTGCAACTGAGTTACTGCAAGATTTATGCGCCGATCAGCGGGAGGACGGGCGCCCTGCAGGTATATCCCGGCAACATCGTGAAGCAGAACGACGTGCCGGTGCTGATTGTCATCAACCAGGTGAACCCCATCTTTATCGATTTTTCGATTCCGGAGCAGTATCTCGGATCGGTCGACAAATTCATGAAGCAAGGGAAGTTGAGGGTGGATGCGACTCCATACGGCGATACGCAGCCCGAAGTCGGCTACCTCACGTTCGTCGACAACACCGTGGACAACACGACAGGGACCATCAAGCTGAAGGCCTCGTTTGAAAATGCGGACCACCGGCTGTGGCCCGGACAGTTTTCGACTGTGTTGCTGCGGTTGGCGGAGGACGAGAACGCGACCGTAGTGCCCACCCAGGCGGTGCAGACCGGACAGAGCGGGGACATCATCTGGGTGGTGAAGAGCGATAAAACGGTCGAACAGCGCAACGTGAAGGTGGGGCGCGTGGTGGGAAGCGACTCCGTGATTCTGACCGGGGTTCAGCCGGGAGAGACGGTGGTCACCGACGGCCAACTTCGTTTGATTCCCGACATGAAGGTTCAGGTCACCAATCCGGTGGCGCCGAGCTAGAGCGCAATTCGATGAATATCTCCGAACTATTCATTCGCCGGCCGATCATGACGACGCTCGTGATGGCGGCGATCCTCATCTTCGGAATCATCGCCTACCGGTCGCTCGCGGTGAGCGACCTGCCTACGATCGACTACCCGACGATCGACGTGTCCGCCAGCCTGCCGGGCGCCAACCCCGACACGATGGCGGCGGCGGTAGCGACACCGCTCGAAAAACAGTTTTCGACGATCGCCGGCATCGACTCGATGACCTCCACGAGCCGGCTCGGCAACAGCGACATCACGCTGCAATTCGATCTGAGCCGCAACATCGACGCCGCCGCGCAAGACGTGCAAGCGGCAATCTCCCGCGTGCAGGGCCAGCTTCCTCCGAACATGCCGAGCCCGCCGACGTTCGAAAAGGTGAATCCGGCGGATCAGGCGGTGCTCTATCTCGCGCTCAGCTCGGCGACGCTCGCGCCGCAGGTGGTGGACCAATACGCCGAAACGCTGCTGGCGCAGCGGATTTCGATGGTCAATGGCGTGGCGCAGGTGAACGTGTTCGGATCCCAGAAGTACGCAGTGAGGATTCAGCTCGATCCGCAGGCACTGGCGGCGCGGCAGATCGGAATCGATGAAGTCACCACCGCCGTGCAGAACGCGAATGTGAACCTGCCGACCGGCACACTGTACGGCACGCACAAAGCCTACACGGTGCAGGCGACGGGCCAACTGATGAGGGCGTCGCTCTACCGCCCGCTGATCGTGGCGTACCGCAACGGATCGCCGGTGAGGCTGGCGGAATTAGGCAACGTCGTCGATGGCGTGCAAAACACGAAGACGACGAACAGCTACAACGACGAGCACGCGATTATTCTGGCGGTTCAGCGGCAGCCCGGAACAAACACGGTGGAAGTGGTGGACCGCGTCCACGGAGTGCTGCCGCAGTTCCGCGCGATCCTGCCGCCATCCGTGAATCTGATCGAAGTGTACGACCGCTCGGCGACGATCCGCCAATCGGTCAACGAAGTGAAGTTCACGCTGTTTCTCGCGATCTGCATGGTCGTGCTCGTGATCTTCCTTTTCCTGCGAAATCTTTCGGCGACGGTGATTCCAAGCATCGCGCTTCCGATGTCGCTGATCGGAACGTTCGCGGTGATGTACCTGCTGGACTACACGGTGGACAACCTATCGCTGATGGCGATGACGCTTTCGGTAGGGTTCGTCGTGGACGATGCGATCGTGATGCTGGAAAACATCGTGCGGCACATGGAGGCGGGCGAAAGCCCGCTGGACGCGGCGCTGAAGGGTTCGCGGGAAATCGGCTTCACGATCATATCGATGACGCTCTCGCTGGCCGCCGTGTTCCTGCCGGTATTTTTCATGAGCGGAATCATCGGGCGGCTGCTTCACGAATTCGCCGTGGTGATCATGATGTCGGTGTTGGTCTCGGGGTTTGTCTCGCTGACGCTCACGCCGATGCTGTGCAGCCGGTTCCTGCGGCCCCAACACGAGAGGCGGCACGGCCGCGTGTACATGTCGCTCGAGCGCTTCTTCGAGCGATTGCTGGGCAAGTACGACGTTTCGCTGCAATGGGCGCTGCGCCACCGCGTTTTCATCATGGTGTCCTCAGCGGTGATCCTGGTTGTCACTGCGTGGCAGTTTACGGTGATCCCGAAGGGCTTTTTGCCGGAAATCGATTCGTCGACGTTGCAGGGTTACACGCGCGCGGCGCAGGGAATTTCTTTCGACTCCATGAAAGATCATCAGGAGGCGATCAACAAAATTCTCAAGGACGACCCGAACCGGGCGGGCTTTTTCTCAACCGTGGGTCTGGTGGGCGGCGGCGGCAACTCGGGATTTCTGTTCATTCATCTGAAGCTGCCGTCGAACCGCCCTGAAATTCCCAGCCAGACCATGCTCGCACTCGATCGAAAGTACGGCAGCGTGCCGGTGGTGGGCGCCGCGCTGCGGTCGATGACACCGCTTTTTGCGCACCATCCCGACATCACCGAAGTGATGCAAGAGATGCGGATGAAGCTGGGGAAAATTCCCGGAATCATGGTCTTCCTGCGGAATCCGCCGCCGATTCAGATCGGCGGGGACGTCACCGAGAGCCCGTACCAATTGACGCTGCAGAGTCCGGACACGGAGGAACTCTATCGCTCCGCTACAGAGTTTGAGCAGCGGATGCAGGGGCTGTCCACGATTCAGGATGTGACGAGCGATCTGCAAATTGCCAATCCGCAGGTGGACGTCAAGATCGACCGCGACAAGGCCTCCGCGCTCGGCGTGACGGCGGAGCAGGTCGAGGATGCGCTGTACACCGCTTACGGGCAGCGCCAGGTTTCGACGATTTATGCCCCGAACGACGAATTCTGGGTGATCGAAGAGCTGGAGGACAAATATCAGCGCGATCCGACGGCGCTGTCGATGCTATACGTCCGGTCGAGCACCGGGAATTTGGTTCCGTTGAACGCCGTGGCGAGCCTGTCCACGAGCCTGGGTCCGCTCACGGTGAATCACCTTGGGCAGCTTCCCTCGGTGACGATTTCGTTCAACCTGCGGCCCGGCACGGCGATCGGACAGGCGGTGGATCAGATCAACGATCTGACGCGATTTCTGCCTCCGACGATTTCAACGCAATATCAGGGAACCGCGCAGGCGTTTCAATCGTCTCTGACGGGACTTGGAATTCTTCTGCTGATCGCGATCCTTGTGATCTACATCGTACTCGGGATTCTTTACGAGAGCTTCATTCATCCGCTTACGATTTTGTCGGGCTTGCCGTCGGCTGCGTTTGGCGCGCTGCTTACGCTGCAGATCTTTCATTACAGCCTCGATCTATACGGGTTCGTCGGCGTGATCATGCTGATCGGAATCGTGAAGAAGAACGCGATCATGATGGTGGACTTCGCCATCGCGCGAGAACGCGAAGGCCACACGACGGCGGCCAAGGCCGTGTACGAGGGCTGCCTGGTGCGTTTCCGGCCGATCATGATGACCACGATGGCCGCGCTGATGGGCACGCTGCCGATTGCGATCAGTTCCGGCGGCGACGCAAGTTCGCGCCGTCCCCTCGGAGTGGCGGTGTGCGGCGGACTTGTGTTTTCGCAGCTCGTGACGCTTTACCTCACGCCCGTGTTTTATACCTACATGGACACGTTCCAGAGCTGGATGGAACGCAGGTTCGGCAGAATCATTGGAATCGCAAAGCCGCGGCTGGCGGACAGCTCGGCTTCCGCCGATTGACGCTTCGCGCGCCGTCCTTCCTTCGCCAATTCTGCTCCTGTTTTTTCGCTTGTCCCCGCGTACAGCGAAGAGAGTGCCTGTACGTACCATTGACCCGTTCCAGGACCATTCCTAGCATGAGCGTGCACGTGTCAGGCGAAGCGCCCCCCGGGAACCAATTCCGGCGTTCCGCAGCCGTTCAATGGGAAACAGCCGAAAATGCCCTTCGGAGACAACCTGCCCAAAGACATACGTACCCGAACCAAACGCCGCGGACCTCGCATGAACTCCCGCGTGCCCGTCACGATCGAATGGAATGGAAACGCAGGACCATCGCACTTTGAAGCGGGCTTTACACGTGTTGTGAACACCTACGGTTGCCTGCTCGTAAGTCCCCGGGAAATCAACTTGCGGGAACGAATCCGCGTGACCAACCTTGCAACGCGCCACGTCGCAGAAGGCGTTGTAGTTTGGACGGGGGCGCAGCGCCCCGACGGATGGGATGTGGGCGTGGAGCTTGTCTCTGCAGATCTGAACTTCTGGGGTGTGGAACTATGAAAATTCAAAGTTTGCACGCACCAAAATCGAAGCCTTCCGCATATGCAAGACCCCACGCGACGTCGCTGATACCGAAGCCTGAGCCGGTCTCCAAATCCGTGACGCGGAACGCCTCTCTTGCGGAACAGGAACGACGGCGCTCGCAGCGCGTGTTGCTGCGGGTTCGCGCCAGCATTCACGTGGCGGTGCAGGGACATCTGGCCACGATCGATGCGGCCACGCTGAGCGTCAACCCGCACGGCGCCGTCGTCGTGATGAACCAAAGCCTACCAGCTGATACGCAGGTGGTTCTCGAGCATTCCGGCACGAGGGAACGCATCGCCTGTAAAGTGGCGCGTCCGCCGCGGCAGATGGCGGAGGGCTATCACGTGCCGCTCGAATTCGATTCTCCGGCGCCCGGGTTCTGGAAGATCGATTTTCCCCCTTCGGATTGGCGGCCCGATAATCTGTAGCGCGCGATCGGCCAGGCGAAGGGCTCCGGACGCCAAAGAATCGGTATCCCGCCAAGATTAGAAATCTTGACTGGGCTGTAGTGCGGTGCCATCGTTGGATTACCCCTTCCCGAACAAATTCGCTCAATCGAGCGCCAGGGTGTCTTCAGGAGGACATCATGTCAGCCAACGAACGCCGCGGCGCGCCCCGGAAGGGATGCGCGGTGCCACTAAGATTTCGAGTTGTATCGGACGAGAACGGCGCTCAGGCGGAAAGTCTTTCGGCCAGCTTCGCCGTGCGCCCCACGAAGTCCGGGGTGCCTGCGGGAACATGCGAAGGCGAAGCGTTCAATCTCTCCGAGCGAGGCGTCTATTTCCGGGCGCGCGAAAGAGTGAATGTGGGAGAACGGCTCGAAATGTATTTTACGCTCCCGCGCGAGCTGACAGGCCGCGCGCCCGAGCAGGTCCGCTGCAGCGCGCGCGTGGTTCACGTGGAAGAGACCGCCGACCATAGCGGCACCACCGGGATCGGCGCGTTCGTCGAACGCTTCGAGCCCCTGATGGAGCCGCGAAACTGGGCGAATTGAAATGGACGATTGCCGCGCCGAAAAAAATGGCGCCTAGTGATTGTGGGGCGGAACGGTGAAAGTGATTTTCGCTGTCGTGGTGTTGCCAAAACCGTCGGCAACCTGGACCGCGAGCGTGTGCTCGCCGACCGTCAGCCCTGGAAGTTCCATGAAGTAGCTCTCCTTGGGCGAATCGGAGAGCAGGCCGGTTGGAAAGATCGTTTGCCAGTCACCTGCATCGAGGCTGTATTCGGCGCGCGCGATGGGGCCGGACGCGCTGGCGGCGTCGAAAGAAGC
>Ga0335078_10018252_pt1 | contig 10433 bp, 6 predicted proteins | sample Lox_Sample_32_FD_206711 | JGI IMG/M metagenome (GOLD analysis project Ga0335078, IMG submission 206711) | Soil microbial communities from Loxahatchee National Wildlife Refuge, Florida, United States - Lox_Sample_3.2 | ecosystem: Environmental > Terrestrial > Soil > Wetlands | place: USA: Florida...
TACGAGCCGAAGAACGGCCACGGTCTCAAGCACGATCCGTTCAACGCCATCATCGCGCCGCGTCCGATCGGCTGGATTTCGTCGCGCGACGCCAAGGGGAACGTCAATCTCGCGCCCTACAGTTTCTTCAACGGCTTCTGCTACGTGCCGCCGATTATCGGTTTTTCCTCCACGTCCCGGAAGGACAGCGTGAACAACATCCGCGAGACGGGCGAGTTCGTCTGGAATCTCGCAACCATGGATCTGGCGAAGCAGATGAATGCGACCGCCGCCCATGTCGCCCACGACGTCGACGAGTTCTCCATCGCGGGGCTGACACCCGCAGCATGCAAGCTCGTCAATGTGCCGCGGGTTGCCGAAAGCCCGGTCTCGTTCGAATGCAAGCTGACCCAGATCGTCCAGTTGCAGCGCGCCGACGGTAGACCGACCGACGCCTGGCTCACGCTCGGCGAAGTGGTCGCTGTTCACATCGACAAGGCGATGATCCGCGACGGCGTCTATCAGACCGCGCTCGCCCACCCGATCGTGCGCGCCGGCCGCCGGGGCGACTATTTCGAGATTCGCGAAGACGCGATGTTCGAGATGACGCGGCCGGATTGAGGGTCCGTGCCTCCGTCACGCGTGGTGGGACTAAAGCCTAATAAAAACCGGTATTTGCGGTCGAGAGCGTAAACAATCGTTCCGCTGCCGCTGGATCAATTTGTCCCTTTTTCCGGGGGAAGTGTTCACCCGAATCCGGTTTCATACGTTACAATTAAGGTCCGCGCCGTCGAATATAAGGACATCGCCATGAGCTCCTTCCGCCGCGATTTCATCACCAAGCCGATATTTTCCTGGGCGCGCGGGGTGTTGCCGTCGATGTCCGATACCGAGCGCGAGGCGCTCGAGGCGGGTGATGTCTGGTGGGACGCCGATCTGTTTACCGGTAATCCCGAGTGGTCGAAGCTCCTGAACCAGGCGCCGGCGACGCTGACGGCGGAAGAGAAGGCTTTCCTCAATGGCCCGGTTGACGAGCTCTGCACGATGCTCGACGACTGGAAGATCAATTGGGAATGGCGCGACCTGCCGCCCGAGGTGTGGGACTTCATCAAGCGCAACAAGTTCTTCGGGATGATTATTCCGAAGGAACACGGCGGGTTAGGCTTTTCGCCTTATGCGCATTCCGAAGTGGTTCGCAAACTGTCATCGCGTTCGCTGACGGCCGCCGTCACCGTGATGGTGCCGAATTCGCTCGGGCCCGGCGAACTCCTGATGCGCTTCGGCACCAGGGAACAGCAGGAGCGCTGGCTACCGCGATTGGCCGATGGCCGCGACATTCCCTGTTTCGGCCTCACCAGCCCGGAGGCGGGTTCGGATGCGGCCTCGATGATCGACTCTGGCCTCATCTGCAGAGGCACGTTCGACGGCAAGGAAGTGCTCGGCCTTCGCCTCAACTGGCACAAGCGTTACATCACGCTCGGCCCGGTCGCGACCTTGCTGGGGCTCGCTTTCAAGGCCTACGACCCCGACCATCTCGTCGGCCCCGAGGAGGAGCTCGGCATCACGGTCGCGCTGATCCCGACCGAGCTGCCGGGTGTGAGCATCGGACATCGGCACTTGCCGGCGATGCAGGTGTTTCAGAACGGTCCGAACTGGGGCAAGGACGTCTTCATTCCGCTCGACTACATCATCGGCGGGAAAGAACGCCTCGGCCAGGGCTGGAAGATGCTGATGACGGCGCTCGCCGCCGGCCGCGGCATCTCGCTGCCCTCGCTGTCGGCGGCCGGTGCGGCCTATGCGGCACGCACCACCGGCGCCTATGCGCGCATCCGCGAGCAGTTCGGCATTTCCATCAGCAAGTTCGAAGGCATCGAAGAACCGCTGGCGCGCATCGCGGGCACTGCGTATCTGCTCGATGCCGCACGCCGGCTGACCTGCGCGGCCCTCAACGAAGGTCGCCATCCGGCGGTCATTTCCGGCATCATGAAGTTGCAGGCGACCGAGCGCATGCGGATTGCGATCGACGATGCGATGGATATCCATGGCGGCAAGGCCGTGATCGACGGGCCGCAGAATTACATCGGCAACCTCTATCGATCGGTGCCGGTCGGCATTACGGTCGAGGGCGCCAATATCCTGACCCGCAACCTGATCGTGTTCGGGCAGGGCGCGATCCGCGCCCATCCGTACCTCCTGCAGGAAATGAACGCGCTGGGCGAACAGGACCGCGCCAAGGGCCTTGATGCATTCGACGAGGCCTTTTGGAAACATGTCGGCCACAGCGTCGCGACGTTGTTCCGCGCTGTCGGCCGTAGCTGGACCGGCGGCATGTTCGCGCCGGCGCCCGACGCGGGCGAAGCCACCGGCTTCTACCGCCAACTGTCGCGATATTCGTCGGCTTTTGCGCTTTGCGCCGACATGGCGCTGTTGACGCTGGGCGGCGCGCTCAAGCGCAAGGAAATGCTCTCGGCGCGCTTTGGCGACATTCTCTCCGAGCTTTATCTGCTCTCGGCGGCGCTCAAGCGCTGGCAGGATGAGGGCCGTCAGGCTGCCGACTTCGCCGCGCTCGAATGGTGCGTGGCGAGCGGCTTCCGCACCATCGAGAACCGCTTTGCCGAAATCCTGGCGAACCTTCCGAACCGGTTCGTTGCCGTCATTCTGAAGTTCGTCGTTCAGCCGTTCGGCGCGCGCGTCGTCGGGCCCTCCGACCGCGTGGTGCACGAATGCGCGCAACTCGTGATCGAGCCTTCGGCGGTACGCGATCGATTGACGGCGGATCTCGCCCATGTCGACGACGACGGCGGGCTGGCGCGGCTGGAGAAAGCCTTCCTCCTCGTCGCCGGAGCCGACGAGATCTCCAAGCGCATGCGCGCAGCGCATGTGCACGATTGGCAGGAGGCGGTAAAGCGCGGCGTCATCACTCAGGCCGAGGGCGAGAAGCTCAAGGCCGCGCATGAGGCGGTCGCAAAAGTGATCGAGGTCGATGACTTCGCGCCGGAAGCCTTGTCGCCGATCTACAAAAAGCCGAGCGTGCACCAGTTCTTCCAGGACCTCGGTGAGCAGAGGGCGGCTAGCTGATGGCGCGTCCCGTCTTTATTGTAGACGGCAGCCGCACGCCGTTCCTGAAAGCGCGTACCGGTCCCGGACCTTTCACGCCGGTTGACCTCGCAGTTCAATGCGGTCGTCCGCTGCTGGCGCGGCAGCCCTTCAAGCCCGACGTCTTCGATCAGGTCATTCTCGGCTGCGTCAATGTCATTGCCGACGAGATGAACCCCGCCCGCGTTGCCGCGCTGCGGCTCGGAATGGGCGAAAGGATGGTCGCATTCACCGTCCAGATCAATTGCGGTTCGGGGATGCAATCGATCGATACCGCCTATCGCTATATCCGCGAGGGCGTCTCCGAGATGATCCTCGCCGGCGGCACCGAGGCACTGAGTTACGCGCCGCTGGTGTGGCCGCAGCAGGGTGTGCGCTGGTTTGCGGGGCTCGCGACCGCCAAGGGAATTCTCGCGAAGCTTGCGGCACTCGCCAGAACGCGGCCGGCCTATTTCAAGCCGATCATCGGCCTTGAGCGCGGCTTGACCGATCCGATCACCGAACTGAACATGGGTCAGACCGCCGAAGTCGTCGGCCACCTCTTCGGTATCACGCGCGAGCAGTCGGACGCCTATGCCGCGGAAAGCCATAAGCGGCTGTCGCATGCACAAGAGAGCGGCTTTCTCAAAGGCGAGGTCGAAACCGCCTTCGCACGCGACGGCAAGTTCTACGATCACGACGACGGCGTACGGCCGGATTCGACGCCGGAGAAGCTGGCTACGCTCAAACCGGTATTCGAGCGGCCATGGGGCCAGGTCACCGCGGGTAATTCTTCGCAGATCACCGATGGCGCTTCCTGGGTGATCCTTGCTTCGGAAGACGCGATGAAAAAGCACGGCCTCACGCCGAAGGCCGTGATCGTGGACAGTCATTGGGCGGCGCTCGATCCCTCGATCATGGGACTGGGGCCGGTGATGTCCGCGACCGAACTGTTGAAGCGCAACAAGCTGTCGCTTGCCGACATCGAGACCTGGGAACTCAACGAAGCTTTTGCCACGCAGGTATTGGGCTGTCTCGCGGCCTGGAACGACGACAAATTCTGCCGCGAGGTGCTGGGCCTCGAGGGCGCCGCGGGGCAGGTCGATCGGGCGCGGCTGAACGTCGATGGCGGAGCCATCAGCCTCGGCCATCCCGTCGGCACCAGCGGCAACCGCATCGTGCTGCATCTCGTCAATGCGATGAAGCGGCTTGGCACCAGGCGCGGCATCGCCACCGAATGCATCGGCGGCGGGCTGGGTGGCGCCATGTTGATCGAGACGGTATGAGGGGCGTCATGGAAAGCCAAATCCTCGACGTGCTTGCCGATCGCGTGCTCGAACTTGGACCGAAGCCTGATTCAGGCGCCCCGTATCGCCATTTCAAGCTGACGCGCGACGCCGACGGCGTTGCCTGGCTCTTGTTCGATCGTGAGGGCGCCAGCGCCAATACGCTGTCAGCCGAAGTTTTGACCGAGTTCGACACGGTGCTGGCGGCGCTCGAAAGCGAGCGGCCGACCGGGCTTGTCATTCGCTCGGCCAAGGCGTCCGGGTTTATTGCCGGCGCCGACGTCAACGAATTCCGCGGTGCGACGGATCCGGCCGTCGTCGAGGCGCAGATTGCGCGCGCACATGCGGTGGTCGATCGGCTCGAGGCAGTGAAATTCCCGACCGTTGCGGTGATCCATGGCTTTTGTCTTGGCGGCGGCCTGGAAGTCGCGTTGGCCTGCCAGGCACGCATCGCCATTTCGGATGCGCGCTTCGGTTTCCCGGAGGTGATGCTGGGGTTGCATCCGGGCCTCGGCGGCCCCGCGCGTTTCACCGAGCTGATCAATCCGATGCAGGCGATGACGCTGATGCTCACTGGCAAGACGATCGATGCGCGCCGGGCCAAGTCGCTTGGCCTCGTCGATGCGGTGACGGAAGAGCGGCACGTCCGCAATGCGGTGAAAGATGCGGTGTTTGGCCGGCTCAAGCGCGCCAGGCCGGGCTTCCTTAACGCGGTTCTGAATGCGGGTCCGGTGCGCGGCTTTCTCGCCTCGCGCATGCGCGCCGAGGCGGCAAAGACAGCGCCGGCCGAACATTACCCCGCGCCGTACGGACTGATCGATCTGTGGGAAAAGCACGGCGGCGACAAGTCCGCGATGCTGGCGGCCGAAAAGAGCTCGTTCGCGCATCTGATGGTGACGCCGACGGCGCAAAACCTGATCCGGGTGTTTTTTCTGCGCGACCAGATGAAGAAGCACGCCGGCTCCGGCAACAAGGTCACGCACGTGCACGTTATCGGCGCCGGCGCGATGGGCGGGGACATCGCAGCCTGGTGCGCCAATCAAGGTTTCAAGGCAACGCTGGCCGACATGAAACCTGAGCCGATCGCAGGCGCGATCAAGCGCGCCGCCGATCTGTTCGGCAAGATCATCCGCAAGCGCACTGAGGTCCGCGATGCGCTCGACCGCCTGGTGCCGGACCTCGATGGCGAGGGCGTTCGCACCGCCGATCTGATCATCGAGGCGGTACCGGAAAAGCTGGAGCTGAAGCAGAAAGTTTATGCCGGTATCGAGCCGCGCATGAAGGCGGGCGCAATCCTTGCCACCAACACATCGAGCATACCGCTGCAGGATTTGCGTACGACCCTGGCAAAGCCCGAGCGGCTGCTCGGTCTGCATTTCTTCAATCCGGTGTCGCGGCTGCAACTGGTCGAGGTCGTCAGCCACGACGGCACCGATGCGGAACTTCTGAAGGAGGCTTTGGCCTTTGTTGGCGCGATCGATCGCCTGCCGCTGCCGGTCAAGAGCTCGCCGGGCTTTGTCGTCAATCGCGCGCTGACGCCCTACATGCTGGAAGCGATGGTGCTGCTCGACGAAAAGGTCGATAAGGCCGTCATTGATCGGGCGGCGGAAAAGTTCGGCATGCCGATGGGGCCGATTGAATTGGCCGATCAGGTCGGACTCGACATCTGCCTGGCGGTCGGCGACATGCTGCGCTCGAAATTCGGTGATCTGTTGCCGCCGACGCCGGCGTGGCTGCGTGACAAGGTCACAAAGGGTGAGCTTGGACGCAAGACCGGCAAAGGCTTCTATGTTTGGAAGGACGGCAAGGCCGACAAGGCGCGGGCGTCGGCCAGCGCGGCTGAGCCTGACGCGGAAATGATCGACCGGCTCATCCTGCCAATGTCGAACGTCTGCGTCGCCTGCCTGCGAGAGGGCATCGTCGAGGATCCCGACATGGTCGATGGCGCCATGATTTTCGGCACCGGCTATGCCCCGTTCCGCGGCGGTCCGCTGAATTACGCGCGCACGCGCGGCGCGGAAAACGTTGCGTCGACCTTGCGGACATTGGCTGCAAAATTTGGTGGCCGGTTCACGCCGGATGCCGGCTGGGATACCTTCAAATAATCGAATCCGCAGTAGAGCCATCGCTGACATGACCGATCCCCAAGCCGTTCACGCCCCCGCCATCGCTGAAACCGAGCCCTGCGGCGATCTCTGCATCCGCACGCTGGCGATGCCCGCCGATACCAATCAGAACGGCGATATCTTTGGCGGCTGGCTGCTCAGCCAGATGGACGTGGGCGGAGGCGTGTTCGCCTCCAAAATCGCGAAATCACGCACGGTGACGGTCGCGATCGAAGCGATGAATTTCCGCAAACCCGTCTACGTCGGCGATCTCGTTTCCGTGCACGCCAACCTCGTCAGGGTCGGCAAAACGTCGATCACGGTGCACCTCGAGGCCTGGGTGCTTCGCCGCAAGGAGATGCAGTCGATCCTGGTGACTGACGGCAATTTCACCTATGTCGCGATCGATGAGGACGGCCACCCGCAACCAGTTCAACGCGACGGATCGCCGGTTTCGGGGTAGTCACGCCGTTTCGACATCCGTTTCTGCGCTTCTCCGTCGCATTCCCGGCGCTTCCCCTTACCGCTGCCATGACAACGTGGCACAATGGGCCACGACCCCCTGCAGAGTGACTTTGGCGTCGGGAGGAATTTGTTATGAAGAGGTTGTTCAAGGCGGGACTTGTCTTGCTTGCATGTGCGTTAAGCTCAATTCAGGGCGCGGTTGCACAGCCTGCAAATCAGGAATGCACTTCGGAAAATTCGCCGGGCAATACGCAAACGCTGCATTGTGGTGCTGGGGTTACGATCATCGCCGAAGATGGCGCTCGTTTTACGCTGCGGAGCGACCGCAAAGGGCGGGTTGACGCAGTCGAACTCGACGGCAAGGCCCTGCTGATCGACGTCGCGCCGAAAGCCGGCGGGAACAAATTTCGGGTTATTACGCCGCAGGCGATCGCAGCGGTGCGTGGTACGAAATGGGCGGTTGATGTCGGAGGAGACAAGACTTCCGTCTTCGTCGTCAACGGACGAGTAGGCGTTGGGCGGCGAACTGGCGGTCGCGCTGCGGTCCTCGTGGCCGGCGAAGGTGTGGATGTCGAGGCAGGCGTTCCTCTGACGGTCAAGCGCTGGGCTCCGGCACGCGTATCGGCCTTGCTGGCGCGCCTCGGACAGCAGGTGCAATGATCAGCCGCCGGCTGCAGACTTCGTTCCCTGTCATTCTGGCCGCGATCTGGGGATTTTCAGTCTATTTCGAGCACAGCGAAGGCAGGCTGCAATTTCTTGATCGCATCGAATCGGCAACCGTCGACATCAGAACGCTTGCTCGCGGCAGGAGGACCCCGCCCGATCTCGTGACCATCGTCGCAATCGACGATGACGCCGTGAAGTGGCGAGGCGTCTATCCGCTGCCTCGAACCGATCTCGCAAAGATCATCGATACGATTGCCCGTCTCGAACCGAAAGTCATCGCCATCGATCTGCTGTTGGTCGACGATGGCCCTCCGGATGGCGATCAGGCGCTTGCAAAGTCGCTGGCCGTGCGCCCGGTCGTCATCGCCGCCGGGGCAATCTTTCCGGACGCCAGCCAGTCGATCTCTTCGGACACTGAAAGAGGGCTGCTGGCGCGGTTGCCAACGGCTGAGAGATTCCTGTTGCCTCTGAAGAAATTTTCCGATCATGCCGCAATTGGCGTCGCCAACGTTGCGACCGATCAAACCGGCACGCCTCGATCCGTGCCGATGTTGTTTCGCACAGGCAATATGGTCGAGCTGTCTTTTCCGTTGCGGGTTGCTTCGCTGGCTGTGGGAGCGGAACCCGCGATTGAGCCGGATCGTTTGAGGCTTGGTCAACGCGTGGTGCCAACTGATGTCGGTCATGCGCTGCCGATCACGTTTTATGGGCCGCGGCGAACCATTCGGACGATAAGCGCGGCATCGGCGCTCATGGGCGACCTGTCGCCCGGCGATATCCGAGATCGCGTTGTCGTGCTCGGCGCGGCGGTCAGCGGTGGGGGTGACTTTTTCTCCAGTCCCTTTGACCGGCTATTGCCGGGTGTGGAAGTCATTTCGACGGCCATCACTCACCTTCTGGCCGGCGATGGTCCACTGCGAGACCAATCCGTCCGTGCCGCGGACGGTATAGTTGCGGTCCTGTTGCCGGCAATTCTTGTTGGTCTTCTGGCGTGGCGACGCAGCACTGTGGGACTGATCGCCGCCGCAGCCGTCGTTCTGGTCTGGGCAGCAGGCAATTTCCTGGCCTTTTCGTCCGGGATCGTCATGAGCGCTGCCGTGCCAGTCGCCGCGGCCGCCGTGCCGGTCGTTCTTTTCGCATTTTTGCAACTGTGGTCGGGGCGGCGACAGGTGCAATATTTCGCCGCGAGGAACGAGCTGCTGGAGCAGTTTCAGGCGCCCGCAATGCAGAAATGGCTGGCGCGGGATCCGAACTTTCTTGCCGAGCCGGTACGCCAGAACGCTGCGGTGGTCTTTGTCGACTTGTCCGGCTTTACATCTTTGAGCGAACAACTTGGTCCGGACAGGACACGCGAGCTGTTGAAGGAGTTTCATACGCTGGTCGATGGCGAGGCCGTCGCCTGCAACGGGATGATCACGAGCTTCCAGGGTGATGGCGCCATGATTCTGTTCGGCTTGCCCGCACCGGCTGGCGACGATGCGGCGCGGGCAGCGGAGTGTGCGCTCAGGCTTTGCAGCAGCATCGGACGATGGCTCGTCTCACTGCGGCTGACAAGCCAGTCGAGACTTGGATTCAAGGTTGGTTGCCATTTCGGCGTAATCGTTGCATCGAGACTCGGCGGCGGAAGCTATCACCACATCACCGCGACGGGAGACACCGTCAATGTGGCGAGCCGGCTGATGGAAGTGGCGGCAAGCCGCGGCGCAGAGCTTGCGGTGAGCGACGAATTGCTTCGTGCTGCCGGGCGGGATTGCGCCCTGTTCAAGTCGGGTGATTTGGCAGGGCCGGAAGAATCCCGGATTCGGGGCCGTTCCGGCTCTTTGACGATCTGGATATGGCGCAGCGAAAGCGGGAGCCGGCCGATATAAGGCGTCGCCAGACAGCTGCCTCGGTCTCCCGCAAGGCTAGTGCCTTACAACGGCAGAATCACTCCGCCGCATCGGCGGATTCGAGCGCCGGATAGTCCGTATAGCCCTTGGCGCCGCCGCCATAGAAGGTGGCCTTGTCAAAGTCGTTGAGCGGCGCGCCGCGCTTGAAGCGCTCGACGAGATCGGGATTGGAAATGAACAATTTCCCGAACGCGATCAGGTCCGCGTCGTTGGCCGACAGCACCTTGTTGGCGAGTTCGAAGTCGTAGCCGTTGTTGGCGATGTAGGCGCCCTTGAAGCGGTTGCGTAGCGAGCGATAGTCGAACGGTGCGATGTCGCGCGGGCCGCCGGTCGCGCCCTCGATAACGTGGATATAGACGAGCTTCAGCGCATTGAGGTGATCGACGATATGGTCGAACAGCGGCTGCGGATTTGAATCGGAGACGTCATTGGCGGGCGTCACTGGCGAAATCCGGATGCCGGTGCGCTCGGTGCCGACCTCCGCGACCACGGCCTTCGCCACTTCCAGCATCAGCTTGGCGCGGTTCTCGATTCCGCCGCCATACGCATCGGTGCGCTTGTTGGTGCCATCCTTGGCGAACTGATCCAGCAGATAGCCGTTGGCGCCATGGATCTCGACGCCGTCAAAGCCGGCGGTGATCGCATTTGCGGCGCCTTTCCTGAAAGCGTCGATGATACCCGGAATCTCGGAGAGTTCGAGCGCGCGCGGTTCGGATACATCGGCAAACGTGCCGTTGACGAAGGTCTTGGTATTGGCGCGGATCGCCGACGGAGCAACCGGTGCGCCGCCGTTCGGCTGCAGCGAAGTGTGCGAGATGCGCCCGACATGCCAGAGCTGAAGGAAAATGTGTCCGCCCTTGGCGTGAACGCGGTCGGTGACCTTGCGCCATCCGGCGATCTGCCCTTTCGAATAGATACCGGGCGTGTCCTGGTATCCCTGGCCCTGTTGCGAGACTTGGGTGGCTTCC
>Ga0335078_10018253_pt1 | contig 10432 bp, 10 predicted proteins | sample Lox_Sample_32_FD_206711 | JGI IMG/M metagenome (GOLD analysis project Ga0335078, IMG submission 206711) | Soil microbial communities from Loxahatchee National Wildlife Refuge, Florida, United States - Lox_Sample_3.2 | ecosystem: Environmental > Terrestrial > Soil > Wetlands | place: USA...
TTCCAAGATCTGCAAGGTCCGTTCCCGAAGCCGGGCGCGGAGGTCCCGGGAGCCGGAGGCCTGCCAGCCGTCGAATCGCTGTCTGTCAAAAAGCACCGGCTGCCACATCTCGCGGAAGTGCCGGATGGTGTGCTCTTCTCCCAGGAAGTTTCCGCCCGGCCCCACAGAGTGGATCACCTCCAGGGCAAGATCCTCCGCGCTGAGGCCCATGCCGTCCGTGAGGTGGCGCATCATTCCGATCATGTCCGCGGTGAATACCATCATCTCGGGGGAAGTGATGAGGCCGGCCTCCAGGTACCCCGCATCATGGATGAGGTTGGTGCGGCTCAGGAGGGCCGTCTGCACGGAGAAGACCGCGTCCGCTGCTGCCTGCTCGTCAAAAACGATGCTGTCCGAGTGGCCCGCATACCCCCAGGTGGGAAGGCCGTAGTATCGCCCCATGCGCGCCACGGCAAGACGCGCCATCTGGAACTCCGGGGCGCCGTACACGCTGATGGACGTCTTCATGTCCATGTGGTGCAGGCCGCTTCCGTACAGGAATGGGGCTCCCGGGCGTTTCCTCTGGTGGATGACGATGCTGCTCAGGACCTCCGCGTTGCCCAGCGCAAGGCCGCCGGCCAGCGTGACGGGGGCGGTGCTTCCCATCATGGGAGCGGGAGAATGGACAACGGGGATCCCCTCCTGCGCCATGTAGAGAAGCTTCTCCGTTGCGGTGGCGCTCTGGGAAAGCGGGGTGGTCGGCTCCGAGTACAGGAGCAGCGTGGGGCTGAGCCGCAGCGCATCCATTCCGCCCGCCACGGCCGCGGCGGCGGAGACAATGGCGCGGCAGTCCGCGGCGTCGTTGCAGACAAAGACAACGGGCTTGCGGCTGGTTTCAATGAGCGTGGCGTACTGCCTGCGATAGGCGTTTCCCCGGTAGTCACGGGGGATTCCCATGGACATCAGGAAGGAGATCTCGGGGAGCGCGTCTGCAAGCCGGGCGCATGCCCCCAGGTCAGCCAGCGTAAAAGGCCTGCGCGTCCCGTCCTTGGGGTCAAGGTAGTTGGGGCAATCGGAGCCGGGACCAAAGCTCGATTCCCCGGGGCACAACCGGACGCTGGCCGTGGATGAACCGCGGTCGCAGAGGGAAATGGTGGACGGCGCCTGGGACAGCGCCCATTCCACCAGCCCAGCGGGAAACCGCACCAGGTTGGAATCCGTTATGGGACAGCCGGCGTCGCGAAGCAGAGAGAGCGCGTCCTCGCTGTACACGCGCACCCCGGTTCTTCGCAGGATTTCCAAAGAGGCATGGTGGATCTTTTCACACTGCTCCCGGTCCAGGAGCTCAAGCCGTGGAACGGCGTGCGACGGATGGTTGCTCATTACCCTTGAGTCTATAGGAGGCCGGGAGAGGCCTGTCAAGGAAACGCCGCGCCACGCAGGAACGCGGCGGGGCTAGACGCTGACGGTCTGTTTCTCCGCGCGAGCCCGCTCCGCCTTCTCCGCTTCCAGGCGGACACGGGCGTTGTGGCGGAAGAGCTCGTGGAGCAGCCGCGTGAGCTCGCCGTCGGGCATGCGCTCCCGTTCCACGAAATAGCGCCCGATGGGGCGCTGGCGCGCGCGCTGGATCCGCAGCACCCTGCGGACGTCTTCCACCGTAATGAGCCGAAGCCGAAGCGCCGCGGCGCCGGTCTGCTCATGGTGGACGCGTGCCAGGAGCACGCCCGTCATGTCGTCCGCAGACACCAGCTGCAGCTGCCGTGCGATTTCGCCGAACTTGGGTCTCCCGCTTCGCTGCCAGACGATGGAGCTGATGAGAGACTGCCAGGAAATGGACCCCGAGTAGTACAGGAACTCGGCCAGGCGCAGCCGTCTGCGCGGAAGCGGCCCGTGGTAGAAGACTTCCCGGCCGCGCTCCGCGCGTGCCCGGGCTCCGTGTGCTGCGTCGGCGCGAGGACGCGCTCCGGGGGCATTCGGCCGCTGTCCTGACGTGAACGGCTTCTGGCCCGGAGCATGGGGGCGAGCCCGGGCGCCCGTTGCGCCCGGCCCCTGGTATGCGCCCTGGCGGCGGATGTCCTGAGGCGTCCTGCGGGACAGGAGAAAAGCCATGAGGAGCTCATACGCGCGGGAAGCTTCGATAAAGAGCGCGCCGTCCGCCGGTCCGCTGGCGCTGTCCGGGTGCGTGCGAAGCGCCAGCCGACGGAAGGCAGCCCGCACTGTGGCCACGGTCAGCTGCCGAAGCAGCGCCGGGCCGGCTCTCCGGGCCTGCGGTCCAAGCAGAACCGCGCAAGCATCGAGCAGTTTCGCGTCCATCTCACTCCAATGTATCGGTATACCGCGGTTTTCGAGAAATCAATTGCTGGCGCTTGGCGTTCCCCGGCATTACACTAGCGCCTGTGACCTTCCTTGGCATTGTCGTCACGATCCTCGGTCTCTCCCTCTTTGAAACGATTTCCAGCATTGATAATGCGATCATCAACGCCTCCGTGCTCTCCGGCATGGCACCCCGCGCGCGCCGCTGGTTTCTCCTCTGGGGTCTCCTTTTTGCCGTGTTCGTGGTCCGCGGGCTCCTCCCGTGGCTCATCGTGTGGCTGGCGCTGCCCGGAGTCGGCCCCGTGGGCGCGCTCACCGCGGCGTTCTCCAGCGACCCCCGGGTGGTGGAAGCGGTGGAGAAGGCCTCCCCGCCTCTTCTCATGGGCGGGGGAGTCTTCCTTGTCCTTCTTTTCCTCCACTGGCTCTTCCTGGAGCCGAAGAACGTCGCGATCCCGGGTGAGAAATTCTTCCTGGACAAGGGCTTCTGGTTCTACGCCGTGGCCTCCATCCTCCTGGCGCTGGCCGTCTGGTTCTGCCTGCCGCTGAGCGACATGCTGGCCTTTGCGGCGGTTTTCGGCTCCACGCTTTTCTTCATCACGCACGGATTCAAGGAGAACGCGGAGCACAAGGAGCGCCAGCTCGCCGGAAGCGCGCTCTCCGACGTAGCCAAAATCCTCTACCTGGAGATCATTGACATGACGTTCTCTGTGGACGGAGTGCTGGGAGCCTTCGCGTTCACGCTCTCCGTTCCGCTGATCGTGGCTGGCAACGGACTTGGCGCGGTGGTGGTCCGCCAGCTCACGGCGGGCAACATCGAGCGGATCAGGCGATATCGCTATCTCAAGAACGGGGCGATGTACTCCGTGCTTGTGCTGGGGATCGTAATGGTCTGTGATGGCTTCGGCGTCGCCGTTCCGCATTGGATCTCGCCGCTTGCGACCTTTGCCGTAGTGGGATTCTTCTTTGTAAAATCCACGCGTCCCGGAAAAGCTCAGCGGGGCTGAAACCGCGAGGCCTCGTACTCCAGCTTCAGCACCAGGTGGTCCAGCTTGTCCAGCTTCACGGTCTTTGCCTTGGTGCGGATGCCTTCCAGGGTAGGAAGGACTGTCTCCGTGTACCTCCTGACGGCCTCGCGCGCCTTGTCCACCAGCGCGTCGCCGCCCGCTTCATTCACGTAATTGATGATCAGCTTCTTGCTGGTGGTGGTGAGCTCCGATTTGTTCAGGAACTCGATGACGGCGAACACGGCAAGGAGAAAGCTCATTTCGCTCATTTCGTCTTTCCCCTCCGCGAAGGATCGTATGCTGGCGGAGGACGACTGTCAACGAATCGCGGCGGCAACCGCGGAGACTTTTTCTTGCTTGACTTGCAGGGGGGGATCGAGTATGCTCTTTTGCGTATTCCGGTCGCTCGTGGGTGAGGTTTCGTTGAAACACGACTGACATGCGGCAGAATACCGCGTTCTTGAAGACAGGCGCGCGCGGAAATGACAGAGCACACGCAAAAGGGTGTGCAGCCCAGGGGTGGATCCGGAAGAAGCTCGAGTGATCGAATTACTTCCTCATAAAGAATTCGTTACCTCCAGAATCAATCCTCTCTTCCCCGTTTCAAAGGTCCGTATACGTCACGCAGCGCCGCGTCCCGCGACATTCGAAGAAGTGCATTGAGGGTCTGTCGTCGGCAGGCTCTGGGGCTTTGAAACGGACGGGGGAAGGATATCCCCCCGGCAAAAAGGGGGTTCGACATGGCAAAAAAGATCTATGTCGGCAACATGAACTATAATACCAGCGAAGACACGCTGCGGCAGCTCTTCGCCCAGTACGGGGAAGTCGTTTCCGTCAACGTGATTACCGACCGGTACACGGGACGCGCCAAGGGCTTCGGCTTTGTCGAGATGGCTTCTGAAGACGCCGCGCGCTCGGCCATGGCCGCGCTGAACGGAAAGGAAGTCGACGGCAGGCAGTTGAAGGTGAACGAGGCCAATGAGAAGCCCCGGGACTCCAACCGGAGCGGAGGAGGCGGCGGAAGCCACAGCCGGTACTACTAGGCGATCGCCGGGAGGCGCCGGCTGGAGAAGGTCCCGGCCGGCGCCTTCCCCTTTGCTTGTCTCGGTCACTTGAAAGTCGGACATCCATGCCTTGCTTCCGGGCGGCATGGCACGGAGAAGGGAGGACCACCGTGGGAAGATCGCCATACCAGAGTGAAAAACGTCGTAAAGAGCTCGCCCGCCTGAAGAAGCAGGAAGAGAAGCGGCAGCGCCGGTTCAACAAGAAGCATGAAGGAGAAAAATCCCCGGACCAGCCGGAAGGCGCTGCAGAGGATGGTTCCACGCCGCTGTCCCCGGCCCTGGATGAAGGACCCGCGTCCCCGGAGGGGGACCAGGAGCCTCCGACCCCTGACAAGGACGTGCCGCAGAACTGAACGCTGAGCTTTCTGAAACGCGCTGAAAGCCGTTGCCTGATTCCCCTGGGGATCGAGAGGGGGATCAGGTTTCCGCAGCCCTCTTCTCGATCCTGGCCCAGGTGTCTTTCAAGGAAACGGTCCGGTTGAACACGAGGCGCTCGCCCCGTGAGTCCGGATCCACGCAGAAATACCCCAAACGCTCAAACTGGAACCTGTCTCCCGGCGCCGCGCTGCGAAGCGAAGGCTCGACGCGCGCATCTGCAACGGCCTCCAGGGAGGCAGGATTGATGGTGTCCTTCCAGTCCATCCCTTCGGGCACTGCCTGGGGAAACTCCGCGGGAAAGAGGTGATCGTACAGCCGCGCCTCCACGGGGAGGGCGTGCCTGGCCGACACCCAGTGAATGGTGGCTTTCACCTTGCGGTTGTCCGGCGCGTTTCCGCCCCGGGTGGACGGGTCATACGTGCACCGGACTTCTTCGACGACGCCCGTGGAAGAGTTCTTCGTCATCCCCGTGCATGTCACGATGTAGCCGTAGCGAAGCCGGACCTGTTGTCCCGGCGACAGGCGGTAGTATTTCGGCGGTGGGACTTCCCGAAAGTCGTCCTGTTCGATGTACAGCTCCCCGGAAAAGGGAACGGTCCGGGTTCCCGCGGACGGGTCCTCCGGGTTGTTCACCGCCTCAAGCTCTTCCGTCTTTCCCGCCGGCCAGTTCTCAATCACGAGCTTCAGAGGCCTGAGCACCGCCATGGCGCGGCGGCAGCGCTTGTTGAGATCCTCCCTCAGGCAGTGCTCCAGGAGCGCGATGTCCACGGTGCTGTCCGCCTTGGAGACTCCGATGCGAACGGCAAAGTCCCGGAGCGCTTCCGGCGTGTACCCGCGCCGGCGCAGGCCGACGATGGTGGGCATGCGCGGGTCATCCCACCCGCTCACACGGCCGTCCTTCACCAGCTCAAGGAGCCAGCGTTTGCTGAGCACCGTGTGCGTTAGATTGAGGCGCGCAAACTCGATCTGTCGGCTGTGAAAGATCCCCAGCTGCTCCAGGAACCAGTCGTACAGCGGGCGATGGATTTCATACTCCAGGCTGCACAGGGAATGCGTCACCCCCTCAATGGAATCCGAAAGGGGGTGCTGGAAGTCGTACATGGGATAGATGCACCACTTGTCCCCGCTCCTGTGATGCGAGGCGTGGCGGATGCGGTACATCACGGGATCCCTCATGTGGAGGTTGGGGTGCGCCATGTCGATCTTTGCGCGAAGCGTGCGGGCTCCATCAGGGAACTCGCCGGCGCGCATGCGCCGAAACAGCTGCAGATTTTCATCCGCGGAACGGTTGCGGTATGGGCTGTCGCGGCCCGGGGGAGTCACCGTGATGGGGCCCTTGTCAACGACGTCCGTGCCCCTGTACTCGCGGATCTTCTGCTCGTCCAGGTCGTCGACGTACGCCTTGCCGGCGCGGATGAGCTGCTCCGCCCACGCATAGAGCTGCTCGAAATAGTCGGAGGCGTAGTACTCCCTGTCCTCCCAATCGAATCCCATCCACCGCACATCCGCCTTGATGGCGTCTACGTATTCCTGCTCTTCCTTGGTGGGATTGGTGTCATCGAAGCGCAGGTTGCACTTGCCGCGGAACTGCTCCGCGATGCCGAAGGAAATGCACATTGCCTTTGCATGCCCGATATGCAGGTATCCGTTCGGTTCCGGCGGAAAGCGCGTCTGCACGCGGGAAAACCTTCCGCTGGTCAGGTCCTCCTGCACGAAGTCACGAATGAAGTCCGAAGCGGGCTGGCCCTGCGCGCTGCTCCGCCCGGAGGCGGAGACGGGGATTGACGGTTCTGACATTGGGAGTGCTCCTTCCGCCGCGCTTCAGGGGCGCGGTTGCACTACTGATATCGGCGCGGCCGGACGGTGTCAAGTGCCGGCAATCCGTGCGGCCCGGCCGCGCCCGGCGCTAGGCAGCGAACCCGGCCTGCTGGAGTCGCAGCGCAGGCCATGGGTGCGGCTCCTCGTCGGCCCGCCGCTTGCGCGACGCAGGGATCCGACGGTACATGATGAGAAAGAGGCCGTATACGAGCGCCGTCTGGACGACGCCCGCCGCCGCTATGGCAAGCGGCGCGGACAGGACCGACACCGCTGCGATGCTGAGAACGGCCCCCGTTCCTGAGCCGAAGGCGTCCGCCATGGCGTAGCGCCGATCGAAGCTGGCGCGGTGAGCGCGGTACCTTTTCTCCTTGATCTTCTGCAGCAGGAAAACGACGGAGGTCGAGAACACGCCGACAACGACCATGGAGGCAAGGTAGTACACTGCCAGGTCGAAGGCCGCCACGACGGCGGCCGCGCTTCCGATGATGAGCTCTATGACCATGAGCCAGGGAAGCGCGACATACAGGCGCTTGAAGATCCGCCGATTGCCCAGCACTGCGCCGATGAGGACCGGGAAGCCCGACGACATGAAGGCCCCGACGGCAATGATGCGAGGGTCCAGGTGCGCAAGAATCACGCTCACGTACAAGGGGTTGAGAAACCCGTAGAAGAAGCTGCTTACGAAGCCGCTCAGAACAAAGACATCGAGAAAGACTCTGATTTTCTTCATGGCCCACCTCCCGCGGTACCCGCACGCGCGGCACAGGAGATGGACCGGGCCTGGCGGCGCCAGGCCCATGGGGGCATCCCCCGTGCGCTAGTTCAACCTACCCCCAGGGTCGTCTGTGTGTTCCATACGTCCTCCCAGCGCACAGTGCTGCCATGCGGTTGCGTCGGTCAACGCAACCGCCCTCCTCCAAGGATAGCCCCGTCCCGGCTTTCCGTCAAACCGTCAATCCAGGAGGCGCTTCTGACCGGCCAGGGACTGGATGTGGGAAATCTTCTGGGAGCATTCCAGGCATCCGATGAACTTCCCTGAACCGTCCCGCAGCGCAAAGTACTGGATGAGAACTTTTTCCGGCTTGCCTTCGACGGGGAGGTCGATCCAGAACTCGGCGCTTTCCCGGGTTCCCGCCTTCATCTCCGAGAGAATCCTCTCAACCTTTTCCAGGCTCTGACGGGGATGGCACGCGCGGACGTCCCTTCCCAGCACGTTGGGCACCCGCCGAAACAGGCGGGTTTCATGCCTGTTCCAGGCCACCACCTTGTCGTTGGCGTCGGTTATGGAGAACTCCACTGGCAGAGTCTCAAGCAGCGCAGCCAGCACGGGGTCATCCAGCTTGCCAATGAACATGTCCTTACCTCCATCGTTGATCGATCTGACTCTTTCTAATCTGCCAGCGTCTTTTCGACAAGGTCACACAGCTCGCTCCAGTGCGAGATTGAGGCGTAGTCCACGACGTCTTCCGGAATCGGGGAGCGAGCGTTGTAAGCGACCGGGAAAAGCCCCGCGTCCCGCGCCCCGATGATGTCGTATCCCACGTTGTCCCCGGCAAACCACGCCTTGCCGCGCGGCACGCCCATCCGCCGCAGCGCCGACTCGAAGATGAGCGCGTCCGGCTTGCGGATCCCGTAATCCGCGCTGGAAATGACAAACTCGAAGTACGAAAGGATTCCCTGGCGCTCAAGCTCCTTCCGGATGGTTGCCGCCAGGAATGAAGAATTGGAAATCACGCAGCTGCGGATGCCCCATCCGCGCAGCTGCTCCAGCATCTCTCCAACGCCCGGGCGTCGGGACACCTTCAGGGAGGCGTCCCAGAACTCCCACTCCAGGTCCGGCAGCGGAATGCGAAACCGCAGGCCCAGGGAGTCGGAAAGGATCTGAAAAAGCGCAACCTGGGTGAACTCCAGGGCCGCCTGCTCCTCCCGGGGGATGGTTGCGGTCACCAGCCTGCGTCCAAGCTCCCGGAGCTCCTCCAGCGTTGTCCCGCGCGGGTTCTCGGACTGCTCCAGGAGAACGGCGTTGCCCGGACCGGGATCGAACTGGACCGAATCGATGAGGGTGCCCCAGAGGTCGAACAGGATCGCCTCAGGCCTGCGCATTCACCGTGCCTCCATGTGGTGCAGCAAATATACGCCTTGCGGGCGGCGCCGGGTATCACATAGAATCGACCCGCTATGGCAGAACCGAAAAGCTATCTCATCGACATGGACGGGGTCCTGGTGAGAGGGGCAAGCCTCATTCCCGGCGCAGATGAGTTTCTCCGGCGCCTCAAGGCCCGGGGGGCCAAGCACCTGGTGCTCACGAACAACCCCAAGTACACGCAGACCGACCTGGCCTACCGGCTCAGCAGCATCGGGCTCTCCCTGGAACCGAACTGCATCTTCACCTCTTCCATGGCCACGGTCAGCTTCCTCACGTCCCAGAAAAGCAACGGCAAGGTGTTCGTGATCGGGGAAAGCGGTCTGACCGACCCGCTGCACGATGCCGGGTTCATCATTACCGACATCGAGCCGTGGTACGTGGTTCTTGGAGAGACGAGCTCCTATAACTTCCAGCAGATCACCACGGCAATCAGGCTGATCGCAAAAGGCTCCCGGTTCATCGCCACCAACCCCGACCCCTCCGGTCCCGGGGACGGCGGCCTGGTCCCCGCCTGCGGCGCCATGGCGGCGTTGATCGAAAAAGCCACGGGCATTGGTCCTTTTTTCGTCGGGAAACCGAACCCGCTCATGATGCGCACAGCTCTCAATTACCTCGGCGTTCACTCGGAAAACACCGTGATGGTGGGGGACCGCATGGACACCGACATGGTTGCGGGGGTGGAAAGCGGCATGGAAACAATCCTCGTCTTGAGCGGCGTCACGCGGCGGGAGGACGTGCAGCGTTATCCCTACCAGCCCTCCCGTATTGTGGAGTCGGTCGCAGCAATCCAGCCGTAGCGCAGCTGAAGAGAGAACCGTGCCTATTTCGTGGTCCTGTGAAACACCCCGTCCCAGCCACGCCCGGGCGGCTCTGAGCGGAAATCCGAAATTCGCTGCAGGAAAACCTTGCTGGCGTCGTCCCGGAGGTCCTTGGCCAGGGCGGTGAACCCCTTCTCCGCCATATCCCATTTCTGCTTGCGATACAGCTCCAGGGAAGATTCAAAAATATCCTTCAGCCTGACGAGCTTTTCCGCCGCTGCCTTGGAATCCTGAAGCACCTCGTAGATACGCACGGGTTGAGTCTTTCCCTTCACCGTGACCATGTCGATCTCCCGGCAGAGAATGGAGTCCTTGACCTTCTCATACACGGCTTCCGTGATGAGAGTCTTGGTCCCGTACTCCTTGTTGGTTCCCTCCAGCCGGGCGGCAAGGTTCACCGCGTCGCCAATGCTGGTGAAGTCCATCCTCTCCTTGGCCCCCATGCTCCCGAAGACTACCTGGCCGGTATTGATCCCGATCCCGATGGATACGTCCTCCCTGCCCTGCGCCTTGGCCAGCTCCTTCTCCTGGGCCATGGCTTTGCGGATGTCCAGGCTGGCGCGGCACGCGTTGAGATCCTTCTTGGGGCCTTCGAACATCGCCATGATCTCGTCCCCGACGAACTTGTCGATCTCTCCATTGTTGGCGTGGATCACGGCGGCCTGCAGGTCGAGGTAGTGGTTCAGCATCTGCACGACCTTGTCGGGGGTCATGGATTCGGAAATGCTGGTGAAACCGCGGATATCCGTGAACAGGAACGTCAGCGTCTTCCTTTCCGTGGTGGGCTTCTCCCGCTCTGCGTGCTTGAGCGTGGAGGCGGAAATGTAGGGGATCACGCCGCGGATGACGGTGGTCATGTTGTTGACCTCGTTGGACAGCAGCTTGATCTCGTCCCGCGTGTTGACGCGATCC
>Ga0335078_10018254_pt1 | contig 10432 bp, 7 predicted proteins | sample Lox_Sample_32_FD_206711 | JGI IMG/M metagenome (GOLD analysis project Ga0335078, IMG submission 206711) | Soil microbial communities from Loxahatchee National Wildlife Refuge, Florida, United States - Lox_Sample_3.2 | ecosystem: Environmental > Terrestrial > Soil > Wetlands | place: USA: Florida...
AGACGGAAAGCGCCTAGCATGTTGTTGTCGGCGGTATTTATGGCTTTTGCTGTCGCGCTGTTCGCCGCCGACGCCGGACTCGCCCGGGTGGACCGCTTCATCCATGATGGCAAACCGCGCGAGGCCGCGGCGGCTTATGCGCGGGTTCGGCGATGGCAGCCTCCAGGCGTGCGCACGGATCTGTGGTACTCACGAGCCCTGGCAGGCGCGGCGCCGAGAGCCGGGAATGGCGAGGAGTCCATGGCCGTGTTGCAGGAGGCTCTAGCGGCTGCAGTGCGAGCCTCGCGGAATTCGGAGGAGCCGGAAAACGCGTGGCTCAACCTGGCGGTGTTTTACGGCCGGCAGAACGATTTCGTACATACCGAGCAGAGTCTGCGCGCCGCCGTTTCCTGCGCGCCGAACTGGTTTAAGCCGCACTGGCTGCTGGCGCAGGTGCTGCGCGCAGCGGGACAGCTTTCCGAGGCTCGCGCGGAGGCCACGCTGGCAGCCGAACTGGATGGCGGAAAAGACTCCCAAGTGGTGCGTACGGCACAGGAAATTCGTGCGCAAACGAACCTTCCCCGCAAGTAAATTCTTTCTTAAAATCCTTGCCGGGGCGTGTCAATTGGCGAAGAATAGGGGTATGAAATTCGCAGGTTTAATCGTTTTGCTTGGGGCTTCGGTGGGGATTGCCGCTGCTCAGCAGCCGACCATCAGGCAGCAGCAAGGCGTTGAGAATGCCGCGAGCTATAGCACTTCGAATCCGCCCGGTTCGCTGGTTGCAATTTTCGGAAGCAATTTCTCCAGCGAGACATTGACCGCCAGTTCCACCCCGCTCACCTTGCAGATTCAGAGCAAGACGGAAACGATATCGGTGACGGTCAATGGCAAAGAGGCTCCGATGTTCTATGCAACTCCGAACCAGGCCAGCGTGCAGCTTCCGTGGGAGACGGTGACCGGAAACGGTTCGATCGTTTTGACACGCAACGGGGTCAAGTCCTCGGCCTATGCTTTTCCGGTGGCGACGTTCTCACCCGGCATTTATACCACCACGCAAGACGGCAAGGGCATGGCTTGGGTGATTAATAACAACGACGGAACGGTGGCTCAGCCCTCAGCCGGCTGGCCCTTCCCAAAGATCCAGACGCGGCCCGCAGGGGCGGGCGACAATCTGTTTTTCTACATCACCGGGCTGGGTCCGGTGTCGCCGTCGATAGAGGATGGCCATGCACCGTGCCTGTTGTCGGGCTGTCCGGCCAACGTTGTTTTGCCGAAGGCGACAAACACCGTGACGGTGTTGATCGGGGGCGTAGCGATACCCAGCGGGAATGTGCAGTTTGCGGGTCTGTCACCGCAGTTCGTGGGCACGTATCAGGTGAACTTCAAGATGCCCTCGGGCGTTCCGGCGAGCAACACGACCACGCTGCAGGTAGAGGTCGGTAACGCCACTTCGAATACGGTCACCTTCGCCACGCAGTAGAAAACCGCTCCCTCACGGTCGCGGCTCGGTAAGCGCAGACGGTGAAGTGGGCACCAAACGATCAGAACTCCACGCGGGCGCCCAATTGGAAGGCGCGCGGGCCGCCGGAGCCGAATACCTGGCCGGCGCGGCTGGTGGGCACGCCGAACGAGGCCGGAATGGTCAGATCGTAGCTGTAGCCTTGCAGGTTGGCGTAATTGAAAGCGTTAAAGACCTCACCGAACACTTTCAGCGTCACGTGCTCGCGCCAAACCCTGAACTTCTTGGTGACGCGGAAGTCCTCCGAGGTGAAGTTGCGCCCCCAACTGAAGTTGGAAGGCACCGTGAGGATGGGAATGGGCTGGCCTGAAGGCGTGGTCTTCCCGCCGTATTGTTGGTTGAAGGCATTGACCGCATTGATCAGATCGCTGGTTCCCTTGGTGATGTTGAATTCGTTGTAGCCGACGCCAGGCAACGGGACTCCGCCCTGGTCGGTGCCGCTCCCGTCTCCGTAGAGATCGATTCCACCGCCGATGAACGGCTGGACCGGACCGCGCGTGGCGAAGGTGGAGATGTTGGAAATCTCAAAACCCCACGGAAGCTGGTACGTGCCCGAGAAGGTGAGGCTTTGGCGCCCCATCTGAGGGCCGTTACTGGCGAACCAGTTGCTGTCCAGGGCGATTCCGTTGAATCCGCGCAGGTCTTGAAACGCATACGAGGCCACAAAGGAGAAGTGGCGAGTGAATCGCTTGTCCACGCGGACCAGGAGTCCTTCGTACGTAGACCGGCCGCCGCTGATATCGAACGTCATCTCTCCGGTGGAGCATTCCGCGGCGGGGTCGTTTGCCTGCGCCGCACTGGTGCATACAGGGATCACGGGCCCTTTGACGGAGTAGAAATGGTTGAGGTCGGCGTTGCGGATACGCTCGCGTAGAATATGGCGATACACGTAGTCGGCGCTCACGGAAAGATCCGGCGTGATCTGGCGCTGGATGCCCAGGCCGGCCTGCTGGGAGTAAGGAGGCCGGAAGTCGGGAACGAACATATCCAGGCCGGGCGCCTGCTTGAAGATGTTGATGTTTCGCACCGAGAGATCGGTGTTCGTCGGGTTCTGATGCAACTGCTGCGCGGCTCCGGCACGCAAGGTGGGTAGGATGGCTACCAGATCCGCCCCCGTGAACACCGTGGGGAACGTCGAGAGATTGCTGACCTGCAAAGGACTGGGCAGATTGGAGTTGATGCCGAAGACCTGATCGATGGCGGAAAAGAAGTTGGAATCGCCGAGCAAAACGCGGCCCGTGCCGAGCGGGCCAATGGCGGCTCGCTCCAGCAGGCGAACCTCCAGGTTCATGGTGTCGTAGTAAATGCCGGCGCCGCCGCGGATGACGGTCTTGTGGTCGTGACCAACGTTCCAGGCAAAGCCCAACACCGGGCTCCAGTTGTTAAAGGCGTGCAGCTCATGCCCTAATCCGTTCGCTCCCAGAATCGGCTCCAGGTATTGCGGCTTGGTGAGGTCGTGGTTCAGCAAATTGCTTTCGAATGACCAGCCCAGCCCGTAGATGAGCGTGAGGTTCGTCCGTAACTTCCAGGTGTCCTGCGCGTAGAAATGGAAGCGGTGATTGTGGTCGGCGTTGCCGCGGTTGTAAGAAGGCGGCTGGTTGATGTCACCGACACCCGTCTCGAAGCCAGCTACCGGCAACTGGAGAATGTCCTGATAGGTGGTGAACGAGGACGGTATCTTGATGTCGAAAGCGCTCAGGCCCACGGAGTTGATGTAGGCGTTATAGCGCTCGACGTCCTCGGGTGCGTAAAGTACAGCGCCGCCCGGCTCGGCATACGCGTAAGTTCCCGTTCCTTGCTGGTACTCCCATTCGCCGCCCATCTTGAGACCGTGCGTGCCTTTCTGCAAGTTCACGTTGTCGGCGAAAATGTGACGGCGCAGCACGCGGCTCTGCGGCGTGTTGCTGGCGTTATTCCCGATCTGAAATCCGCCTACGCTGTGAATGGTGAACTGGGGTCCACCTAACCCGATGCAGGGGGACGGGCAGATGGATGCCGTGGGGACGTCCTTCTTGTTATCCCAGAAGGTCATGGAGTACCGGAATTCATTGACCACCGAGGGCGTGAAGGCACTGATCAACGAGAAAACGCCCGAGTCGGCGTAGTTGGTGTTCAGGCCCCAATTGGACGGCTGGCTGTTGTCGGTCGGCGAGTAGGCGTTGTTGCCATCGTGCGAGTAACGGAGGAATGCCGTGTGCTTGCCGTTGATGCGGTAATCGAAGCGCTGCGTGAACTGGTTGCTATTGTACGGAACCGTGGCGTCGCTCAGGAAAGCCGAGAAGAGGGGATCGGTGGGTTCGGTGCTGTAAAGGCCGCGCTGGTTGGTGTGCTCGTAGCTGGTGAAGAAGAAGAGCTTGTCTTTCTTGATGGGGCCGCCGAAGTAAAAACCGGGCTGGCGTCGCGCAAAGAACGGGTCGGGCTGGAGCGGGTCGCGCGCGAGGTAAGGATAGGCGGCCATGTTGTGATCGCGGAAATAGAAATATCCGGAACCATGGAAATCGTTACTGCCCGTGCGCGTAACCACGTTGACCGCGCCGCCGGCAGTGATACCCGTGGATAGATCGAAATTGTTTAGAGAGACCTGGAATTCCTGCACGACTTCCTGCGAGAAGTTTTGCTGCGTTCCGCCCGTGACCGCGTCGTTCACGGTGGCGCCGTCCACGGTGATGCGAACCGATTCCGAGCCTGCGCCCAGAATATTCACATCGAACTGCCGGTTGTACTCTCCGATGCTGGCCGGTGTCACCGAAACGCCGGGCTGCAACTGGGCCAGTTGCAGGAAACTGCGGCCGTTCAAGGGCAGGCTGTCGATCTGCTGCTTGTTGACCACACCGTCGACGTCGTGCCGGTCGTAGGAGATTTGGGCGGCGAGGGCCTCTACGGTGACCAACTCCTGTGCCTGCCCAACCTGTAGATGCAGGTCCACCGTGGCTACCGCGCCGGTTTCTACGGTGACCGCTGTGATCTGCGTGCGGAAGCCTTTCGCTTCACAGCGGACTTCGTACTTGCCGGCCTGCAGAGAAGGAAAACTAAAGAGACCGTCGCCGGCCGATGTGACACTCCGGTTGACCCCGGTCGCTGAGTTGGTGATGGTGACCACCGCGCCTGGAACAAGGGCACCGGTCTCGTCATAAACCCGTCCGTCGATCTGGCCCGTTGGCGCTTGAGCGACAACGCAAACAGACATGCCCAACAGGCATAGCAATAGCGCGCAGAGACGCGTGTTAGTCAACATGGACCCCCTCCCCCTTTGAACGGTAACTCCCCTTATAGTTCAACCGCTCTGTGAAATTATGCACTGTGGCAGTCAGTTGTCAAGCACCATTACTGCCTGGAAAGTGAATATTTCTGTGGTTGGGGGCTACTACTCGGCGGCGATGAGGCGCTTCGGCGTCTTGCCGACGGAAATCCGAGCTAATTCGTGGAACGAGGGCATGTCAATTGCGGAGACCGAATCGGAACCGGCATTGGAGACAAAGCAACGGCGGCTATTGGGCAGGAAGGTGAGCCAGTCGGGTGCGTTTCCCACGGGAATGGTGGCGAGCCTTTTGAGATCAGGCAGGGAGAATACGGAAACCGAGTTATCCAGCAAGCTGGTAACCCAGAGCGTCCGGCCGTCCGGCGAGCGGCCGATGCCGTGGGCGAGAGTGTGAGCGATGAGGGGCTGGGCGCCGGCCGGTGCATCCGGCAGCAGCACGCGATTCACGACACGCCGCGCCGCGAAATCCACCACGACAAAGCCGTGCAGGTCCGAAAGGGGCACAAACAGGCGCGCCGGAGAGCCACCAGGGCCGGGTTCGATGGCCACGGGGCGGGGAATGCCGCCCAAGGGAATCTCGAATTCCGGCGATTCAGTGCGGACGTTGATGGCTGTGATCTTCTGGCCGCCCATCGAAGTAGCCAGCATCCATTTGCCGTCGGCCGTGCAGTAGATGTTGTGCGGGGCGTCACCGACCGGAACGCTCTTCACTTTTTCAAGCAAAGCGGTATCGACGATGTCCACTGTGTCGCCGCTCCGAATACAGACGTAAACACGGCGCCCGTCCGGAGTAATGGCGATGTTGTTCGGGCGCTGGCCGATGGGCACACGGCGAATGATGCGGAACGAACTGCGGTCGACGACATCCAGCACATTCTCGCCTTCGCTGCTGATGTAGAACCGCTTGCCGTCGGGGGATGGCACAATGCCGTGCGGGTTACGTGATACGCGGAACTCGCCCACGACGTGGTCGGATACAGGGTCAATGATGGTTATGTTGCCGCCCCCACTATTGGTGACGTAGATGCGAAGCGGGGCCGCGGCCAGAGGCAGTGCGGCGATCAGGGCCAGCCATTTCATTCCGGTTCAAGATACACCACGCGGGGCGGAACCTCAACATGACAAGCATCGAGAAGAAAATGCTGACAGGCAGCGCGTCCAAACGCCAACGAGGGTGGATGACGCTGATTCCGCGTGCCGCCCGGCTTGGGACGGCGAAGCCAGGAAGGTGTGAAAAAATCGATCTGGCCGAGCATGCTCGGCCACTCAAGAAGTTACGAAAGCGCCTGCAGGGGTCAGGACGCCCGACCTGATTTTTTCACACATCAGTCCTCATTTTTCAATAAGCTCTTAGCGAATGGCGGGCAGTAGTGATAAAAACGAAGTAGCACGATTAGGCGCCACTTATCTATGCGAGTCTTATTAGCCCTTTGGGCGATGGGGTGGGGACTGACCGCGGCCGAAACCATCCGGTTCGATGCGGTGCCGCCGGGTCCTTTGCCGCCGGACTGGACGGTGGCCATGACCCATAACGGGGCCCCGCCCAAATGGGAGATCCGGCACGATCCGACCGCTCCCAGCAAACCGAACGTGCTGGCGCAAGTGTCCTCCGACCCGGGTGATAGCCGGTTTCCGCTGGCCATTCTCAACCGGGTGCACTATCGGGATGGCGAAGTCAGCGTGAAATTCAAGCCTGTGGCTGGAAAGACCGATCAGGCGGCGGGAGTGGTGTGGCGCTACCGCGATGCCAACAATTATTACCTGGTACGGGCCAATGCGCTGGAGAACAACATCGTGCTGTACAAGGTGGAGAACGGAACCCGGATCTTACTCGCTCCCAGAGGCAAACCGCCGCAGACCTATGGTGTGCGGCACCGGATTCCATCGCGAGCGTGGAACATTCTCAAGGTGACCTTCAGGAAATCCCGCTTTGAAGTTTACTTTGATCACCGCAAAGTGTTCGAGGTGGAGGATTCCACCTTCACGGGGCCGGGGAAAGTCGGACTCTGGACCAAGTCTGACAGCATCACGTATTTCGACGATTTCCAGTTTTCAGGAAAATAGCTTCAGTGGTTGGTGAACAGGCACTTGCCGCCGCTTTCTTTCACTAGGTGCAGCGAGCTCTTTCCTACCAGCTTTTCGAAACGGGGAACTTCCGGGCCATTGGCAACTAAGTAATAACGGTCAGACTGCATCCACAATCGCGCAAACTGATGGTCATTCAGAAAAACGTCCGGTGCGCCTGGGGCGTAGGAACCGTATTCAATGTTGGTTACCCGGCCGTTCAAGAGTAAGGCACTGCGATTGGCATAGAAGAAGACCGAGGAGAATGCGTAATACTGATCGTCGACGATGAGTTGACCTTGATGTGAATGATTGAGCGCTTCGGCCAAGGGCCGTGATCCCATATAGGGATCAAAAGTTACCAGCGCCGTGCGGGCGGCGTGGAAGAAGAGAACCATCATGACCACGAGGGCGGGAACCGCTTTGCGGCCCGCGAGCTTCCAACCGCCCGCGGCGCCGATCAGAAACGCCACGCCGGCGATAGCCAGCGGCCAGCGCAGATAGGCGAAAGCCGCGATGGTGAGGTCGCCCATGTGGCCGAGCGAGAGCGTGTAGTCTTTGTAGATATCGAGGCTCTCATTCAGCGCTGCTGAGATGTCACCCGGCGTGGGGAGAGAGCGCACCAGCCACAGAATACCGGCTACCGCGGCGCATGCGATCGTCGAGATGACAGCCGCCGCGCGGGTCCCGTAGCGGAGCAGCGGGGTATCCGCATCGAGGGCGCAGCCGATCAGGAGGGCCAGCGCGGGGTAGCAGGGCATCGAGTAATATTCCTGAGTGGTGGAGAACGAAAAGAAGAGCAGGACAAACCCAATCCAGATGAGGGACATCAGGCGCGTGCGTCCGGCGCGATCGCGCCGCGTGAACTCGAGTTTCCAGACGGCTGGCACATACACGCTCCACGGGAAAAGCCAGACCAGGTGCAGGAGCCAGAAATAGAGCCGGGGCACGGTGTTGTAATCGCGCGGGTACCGCAGTCCCAGGTACCGCAGCAGATGCTCATTGATGAAGTAGAACCAGAAGAAGCCGCGGTAGGAGCCCTGTTCGCTGTGCATCGTAAGGTCGAAGTACGGCGGATTGCGCAGAGTGGCGAGCACGTGCCACGGTGCGGCGATGGCGATAAGCAGCGCCACGCCGGCAAGCGGCTGCAAGCGGCTCCAAACCTCGCGACTATGAATCCGCCGGTCGGTGAGGAGAAACAGGAAGCCGGCCGCGACGGGAAATACGATGGCGATGAGTCCCTTGATGAGCAGTCCGGTTGCGAGAGAAGCCCACATCAGCATGGCCCAGCGGCGCGGGTGTGGTTCGGTTTCTTCCAGCGCGCGCAGGAGCGACCAGATGGCCAGCGTGACGGTTAGCGTCAGCATCACGTCTGAAATCAAGACACGCGTGAACAGAAACAGGCCCACGCAGGTGGCCAGGCACAACCCGGCGTACATTCCGGCTCTCCTCCCGAAGGCCCAGGCGCCGAATTGCGCCGTCACCCAGCAAAGCAGCACAGCGGCAAGCGCTATGGGGATCCGCGCCGCCCAGTCGTGCACGCCGAAGATCGTGAAGGAGATGGCAATGAGCCAGTATTTGAGAGGGGGCTTTTCCAGATAGGCGATGCCATCGAGCCGGGGTGTTACCCAGTCGCCGGAATCCAGCATGGTGCGCGCGATCTGCGCTTGCGTGGAGTCCACGTCGTCCATCAAAGCCGGCGGGCTGATGATGCAGCCCAGGAAGATGAGGGGGGCAACCAGAAGGACGATCAGTTGATGTGGAGAGTGGGCGGGACCGTCACGCCGCGGCTCTGTCCTGTCCAGCGCAGCCGCATGCGGTGACCCCATCGTTGATAATCCGACCTTAGCACGTCTGCTGATATCATTGCGAAGAACGATAAACCCTTGGAACGATCTCAAATCACTGGGATCCGCCGGCCACTTCGCGGCATCTAGCAGGAATCGGCGCTTCAAGGCAAGGAGTGGGAATGAACGGGACGACGAAGCATTGGGGAATCGCCATTTTGCGGGTCGGTTTGGCGATCGTTTATCTGTCGCACGGCGGTCAGAAGCTGTTCACTTTCGGATTCAGCGGAGTACAGGGGGCGTTTGCGCACATGGGAATTCCGCTGCCGACGATCACGGGGCCGTTCGTAGCGTTGCTCGAATTTGTGGGGGGCGCGCTCCTGGCGCTCGGAGTGGGGGTTCGGTGGGTTTCCATTCTTCTTGCCATTGAGATGGCAGTGGCGATCTTCAAAGTGCATCTGCCCAACGGATACTTCATGCCGAACGGATACGAGTATGCGCTCACCCTTTTTGCAGCCAACTGCTGCATAGCGCTGGAGGGGCCGGGCGCGGCGTCGGTTCAAATCATGCGCAAGAGAAGCGCGCCGGCAGGTTCCTAGCGGGATGAAGCAGTTCGTCGAATTTCTGTTGAAGCACGGCTACTCGGTCGTATTTGTGTCCGTGCTCGCCGAGCAGATCGGGCTGCCGTTGCCGTCTACCCCGATTCTACTGGCGATGGGCGCGCTGGCGGGACTTGGGCGGCTGTCGTTTGCGGCCGCGCTGGCGATTGGTGTGGCGGCCTCGTTGATTGCCGACTCGCTCTGGTACTGGCTGGGGCGGAAGCGCGGTTATTCGGTGCTCAATCTGTTGTGCCGGATTGCGCTGGAGCCGGACTCCTGTGTCCGGAAGACCGAAAATGTATTTGCGCGCTACGGAGCCGGTTCGCTCCTGTTCGCCAAGTTCGTTCCCGGGCTCAGCACAGCGGCGCCGCCGCTGGCCGGCCTGTTCCGGATGCCGCTGGTGCGCTTTTGGCTGGCGGACGCTGGCGGGGCGGCGCTTTGGGTTGGCTCGTTCAGCGGCGTCGGATTTGTCTTTCGAGGGCAACTGGAAGACGTTGCCCAGTGGGCGATGGGTATGGGGAGGTGGCTGGGGCTTGTTCTGGCGGCCCTGCTCGCGGTCTACATCCTGTGGCACATCTGGCAGCGGCAGCGCTTTCTGCGCAAGCTGCGCGTAGCCCGCATCGCGCCCGAAGAGGTGCTGCGAAAGCTGGAAGCGGGTGAAGAGCTGATGATCGTCGATCTTCGCAGCTCGCTGGATGTCGAAAACGAAGGACACAAGCTGCCGGGCGCGCTTCTGATGGCGCCCGAGGAACTGGAAGCGCGGCACCAGGAGATTCCGCGCGACCGCGACATCATTCTCTACTGCACTTGACCCAACGAGGCCTCGAGCGCCCGTGCGGCGCTCCGTTTGAATCGCCGCGGGATTAAGCGCGTGCGTCCGCTGGCGGGCGGTTACAGCGGATGGCTCCGGCGGGCGTACCCGGTGGAGAGCATTGCGGCAACGGCGACAGTTAGCGGTGATAGAGTGTAGCGATGATGAACCGACGCCAGGCCCTTCGGGCCGCGAGCGCAATCTTTCCGGTGGGCGCTCAACTGCGGGCGCAAACTGCCGCACGGGAACCATTGAAGCGAACAAGCCTCATGACACAGGATCTGCCACAGATGGACGGACAGAACCTCGTGGTTACCGTGCAACGGTTGGAATACGCGCCGGGCGGCTCGAGCGAGGCGCACCGGCACAACGGCTGTACGTTTGTTTACGTGCTGGAAGGCGCACTTGTCGCGA
>Ga0335078_10018255_pt1 | contig 10432 bp, 5 predicted proteins | sample Lox_Sample_32_FD_206711 | JGI IMG/M metagenome (GOLD analysis project Ga0335078, IMG submission 206711) | Soil microbial communities from Loxahatchee National Wildlife Refuge, Florida, United States - Lox_Sample_3.2 | ecosystem: Environmental > Terrestrial > Soil > Wetlands | place: USA: Florida...
TTCGGACTCCAGACAAACGAGTAGACGAAGCGGTGGCGCTGGTCCAGCCAGCCGTTTCCGCGCTCGAACGAGTTGTTTCCGTTGTAGGTTGTGGTCAGCGAGCTGAAGAAGATCGCGTTCGTCGCTTGTCCCTGCCCATCGTCGATTTCGTGGGACCAGGTGTAGGCCCCCAACATTTGCAGGCCGCGAGAGAAGCGCTTATTGAGAGTCACCGCTAACCCGTCGTAGACGCTGTCCACGCCATTGGTGTTCTCGATGACGGCGCCATACTTAGTGTTCGGACGAACGTTGCCGTAAACCGGAGTAGTGAAGGTGCCGGTCTGGTTACCGGAAACGTCCTCGAGGATGTATGTGTAGGTGTTGGTCGGATTCGGCGCGTTCAAGTCTACCGACCCCATAAGGTGGACGCCCCGGCTGGTGATGCCGGAGACGCTCAGCAGGATGTCCTTGGTTAGCTGGCGCTCCACCGTGATGTTGGACTGGACCGAATACGGTGTCTTCAAATTGGGCGCCGCGAACTGGATAGTTGCCGCGCCAACGCTGGCCCCCGAGGGCGCCGAAGGCAGCGCATTGGGGAAGACCGGTCCCGCGGCGAACTGGGCCGAGTTGGTTGCGCTCAGTGAATCCGCGATCTGATAGATCCCGTTGGTGGTCCAGAGATTGTCGATCAAACCGCCAAGCAAACGCGCATAGAACATGCCGAAACCGGCGCGCAGTACCGTCTTGTCGTCCAGCCGGTAGGCGAGACCGACGCGCGGCGCGAAATTGGCGCTGGGGGTATGGATGTAGCCGGTCTGCGGCCAATCCGGATTGGTCACCGGGAAGTTCATACTCAGCGACTTATCCCAGCGAACGCCTAGGTTCACGGTGAGCCGGTCGGTCGCCTTCCAGGAGTCGTTGACATACCAGTCCAGTTCGTTGATCCGGTAATCGGCGATCGGGTTGCCGAACGTCTGCGAGTAAGAGCTCCAGTTCTTGGCGCCGGAGGTGTTGCCCGTGTAATCCAGCGCGAAGGCGTTTACGTTGAGATACGTGTAGGACCCGAACCGATTGCTCATGTAAGAGTTGTAATCGTCGGTGGTGAAGAAGTTGAATCCGAACTTCAGGGTGTGCTTGCCCTTCACCCAACTGGCGTCATTGGAAAACTCATACCTGGTTTCGGACGGCTCCACGCGAGGCAGGTAGGTGGCTGGTCCCAGCTGAACACCGCCCACGGAGACGTCCAGGTAACCCAGACCGCCGCCCAGCTCCGCGGCATCGAAAGTATCCGCCTGGCGATCGGTATCCACGCCGAAACGGAAGGTATTCACGAAACTGCTGGTGGGCACGAACGTCCACTGCAGCTTGCCATTTCTTACACGCACCGAATCGTCGCCGTTGCCGGTGATGCCGGCGCCGGAGGTCGAGCTGAGACCCGTCTGAATTCCGTTCGGCGACAACCAGCGGAGAAAATTGAACTCCGCTGTGAAGGTGTTTTTGTCGGATAAATGATAATCCAGTTTTCCAAAACCAAGATCATTGTCGTCGGTTCGTGGAATCTGTCCGTAGAAGCGGGGCAGCAACGCGTTGATGGCGGAGCACTGGGCGGCCGTGGGCAAAACAGAGGTGGCCCCGCCGGCCGTAGTGCCGCAGCCGACCCAGGTTTGCGTCGTTGAATTGACCACGCTAGGAGAGACGTAGCTGTCGACCATCGGGAAGTTGCGATAGGTCAGATCGAATCCCAGGAAGTAGAACAGTTTGTCTTTGATCAGCTTTCCGCCCAAAGTACCGCCGCCCTCGACGCGCTTCTCGGAAGGGTTGAATGCGGCAAAGGTGTCGCGAGCGTCGAAGCCCGTGCTGCGGAAGTAGTAGAAGCCGGACCCGTGGATCTGGTTGGATCCGCTCTTGGTGACGGTATTGACGACACCGCCCATGGCGCGCCCATATTCAGCCGAGTAGTCGTCCGAAACTACCTGGAATTCCTGCACGACATCCTGCGAAATCTGCGATTGGATGCGGGTGCGGCCGGCGTTCTCGTCGTAGAACTGCTCGGTGTTGTCGTTGCCGTCGATGAGGAAGGAGTTGTTTCCGGCCACGCCGCGGAAGGTCAGCAATCCGAAAGTGGCGTCATTGGAAACGCCCGGCGTGAGCAGCACGAAGGAATCCACACGGCGTCCGTTGACAGGCAGTTCCTGAATCTGCAAGTTGCCCACAACCGTCGAAACGTCGCTCTTGACATCGTCCACCATGGCTGCTGTCGCACTGACTTCCACTTCGGTGGTGCTGGTGCCGACCGCCATGCTGACGTTGAGATTCAGATTCTGCCCTACAGACAGATCCAGTTTGTCGGCTTCGTAGGTGTTGAATCCCGGAGCTGTCACGGTCACCTTGTAGCCCGCCCCCGGAATCAAGGACGGTGCGTTGAACACGCCCGCATCATTGGTCGTCACAGACCGAACCTCGCCCTGTGTCGCGCTGGAGATCACGACCTTGGCATTCGGAACGACCGCGCCGGTAGCGTCGTGCACGGTTCCCGAAATGCCGGCGACTCCGCCGGTCTGGGCGAAAAGAGATCCGGACGCGAGCAGAAATAGCGCTGCTAAGAACTTTACCTTCATCGAGACATTCCTCCCATTTCCCTTCAGAAACGACCCAGTTCTGAGACCCTGAACAGCGGTTGCGAATCCCGCCGGCGCATGCAATTCCACGAGTATACAGCAGTTTTGTAACAATCCAACTGCATTTCAGCAGTTTTCTCCGTCAGGCCGCAGATTTAACAGAAAGACCAATTAAATCAACAGATTTCCGATAAACTGCGCCCCATCCCACGGGTACAAGATAGCAGCAGGCGGTTACGGGAATGTGACAGAAGAAAGCAGATTAGATGACCGGTTTTGGCTTTTGTGGGGCAGGTTTTCAACCTGTCACAGCCGGCCTTCGGCCCCTCCAAGGCAGGCACGGCCTTGTGGGGCAGGCTGGCAGCCTGCGGCCGACTGGCAGTCGGCCGGGTCGGCTTCCGCGATCGGCCGCCCTACAAGGTGAGATTGCATATGCAGTTCGGGCGCGAACCGTGTTTTCAACCCTGCGGCCGACTTCCAAATCGCCCTGGGCTGACACAGCACGCGTCCGATCTGCCCACCGAGTCATCTGCGTGCTTCAGTAGTGGAGGAGGGGCTTCCAGGCAGGTTGAAAAACCCGCCGCAGGTCGAAACCTGCCCCACACTCTCTAGTGAAGTCCCGCCGCCCCTTTGATGGAATCGAGCAGCTTCACCGGATCGTAGCCCGCGCCGTCCTTGAATACCAGTTTGGCCTTGCGAATGTCGGCAATGCGCGACGCTGGATTGCCGTCGATAACCACAAGGTCGGCCTGCTTCCCGGCGGTCACCGTGCCGAAATGATCGAGTTCGCCGAGGAATTTCGCGCCGTTGGATGTCGCGATCTGAATCGCCTCGACCGGTGTGAACCCACCCTCCACCAGCAGTTCGATGTTTCGCTGATCGGCGAATCCGGCGAGCGCTCCGCCATTGCCGGTGGGATCGGCGCCGGCCATCAGCAGACCGCCTGCCTTTACGAAGGCATATTCGAAGGCCAGTTCCTTCTTGAGTCCTTGGGCCATCACCGATTCCGGACCGCCAGCGGCGCGGGCGCGCGAGCCCAAATAGCTGACGGCGGCGTCGGGAGAGACGGCATCGAGGAAGCGCTGCTCAAGCGGCGGACGCTGTCCATCGAACGCTTCAAATACCGCCAACGTCGATGTAATGGCGACGTGGTGGCTCACCAGATCGGCGATCATGTCTTTCACCGGCTGCGAATTCAGATCCAGCCGCCCCAATTCGGCGCGGGTCACACCTTGCGCCGGGCAGACATCGGGCTGCTTGCCCGGATGAAATTCGGTATCCACAAGCAGTCCATGCTCCAGATTGTCGATACCGATGGCGGCGGCTTCACGGAAGCCGATGGAGCAAAGATGTCCGGTCACCTTGATGCCGTGCTTGTGGGCGGCCTCGACGGCCGCGGCCAACTCCGCTCGGGTGATGTTCATGTATGCCTTGAACGACGTGGCGCCTTCCGCCGCCCAGTATTCCACCGTGCGAACGGCGTCATCGGGGCCGGTGAGTTCGTGCATCTGCGGCCCGGCGATGGAGCCCGAGCCTTCCAGGTATGGCCCGGTGATGTACATCTTGGGCCCCGGCATGCGGCCGCGATCGATCAGGCGCTTCATGTTGAGATCGGTGTACGGCTCGAGACTGCCGGCGGTGCGCGCCGCGGTAACGCCGCTGGCCAGGTAGAGGCGCGGAAAGCTGAAGGCCTGTTCGGTATAGATCGGAATGCCGCCGCCCGAGGGATAGAACAAGTGCTCATGCATGCCGACCAGTCCCGGGATGACGGTGTGTCCGTGCAGGTCGAGCGAGCGCGTGCCGGCTGGGGCGTGAGTTGTGGGGGCGGGGCCGATGGCGGCGATCTTGCCATTGGCGATGACGATGGTTTGATCTTCCGCTGGCGCCGCGCCAGTTCCGTCGATGACACGGACATGCTCGAGCGCGACTGGCCCATCGACCGTGACGAAGGGCGTCACACCGGGCTGGAAACGTCCCTGAGCGAGGGCGAGTGAAGCGGAAAGCAGGCACAAAATCGCGCGGGGCGAACGGAGATTCATGGCCTGCTCATTATATTCCGGCGCAATATTCCGGCGCAGATGCGTCGGGATTGGACAAATTTCATTGCAAACAAAGGGCTTAACAGCCGGACCCGACGCATCGTGCGTCGGAGGGGGCTTCATGACGGCGCAGGGTCTCGCTCCGAAAGGAACATCGCGGCAAGCTGCCGGAGCCCGAAATCGCCGACGTGGAGACGCCGGCGCCGGCCGGTGTGATGTTGGAGTTATACAGGCCGACGTTGGCGTACTGGCTGCTTTGCTGGGTGCGGCGCCCGAAGGTTCGACTTACGTCGCAACGCTTCTTTTTTGAGTTCGCGGCTACTTGTCTGCATTGTGTCTGACCCCGAGCCGCGAGCGTAAAGCGAGCGGTCGCGGCCCAGGGTCAAACGCTGGACAATACTACTTCGTCAACACGTCCATGAAGAACGAAATTGCCCTTGGATCGTGCGAATTCTGCAGCGAAGTCATCGCCTGACGCCGCAGATTCTGATCCTTGGCGTTTTGGGCGAACTGGATCAGCGCCGGTACGCCCTCGCCATCGGGCATGGATTGCAGGGCGCCGACCGCAGCGCGCTTGACCGACATTTCCGCATCGTTATTGAGCGCGTCGCTGATAGCCGCCAGCGCCTGCGGCCCGCGCTTGTGTCCCAACTCGCGGACGGCTTGAGTGCGCACGCCGGCATCTTTATCGTTCTTGGAAAGCGAAATCAGCAGGTCGGTGGCACCGGCGTCTTTGCTGGACTCGAGCGCCGTGATGGCCCGCGTACGGATCCGCTGATCGGGGTCGTTGGCGATGAACCCTTTCAGCATGTCGAATCCATGCTTGCCGCGCGCCGAGCCGAGATAGCTGATGGCGCGCTGCCGCACCGTCAGGATCTGATCGGAGCCGGCGAAGTGGTCGAGCGCCCGGTCGGCGGAAGGATCGGCATGGACGGCGATGGCTCCCATGGCGGAGCTTTGCGGCGTCCATTCATTGGTGACCAGCGTGGTGAGCAGCGCCACGCTTTGCGCCGGCTGCACGTCGCTCAGCCAATGGAACGGGACGTTGCCGGCGTCGAACTGGCAATCGGGCGAAAGCGTCCGGACCCGTTCCACCGCCGCGCCGACGATGCGGAAAAGGATGACGGCGTGGTCGGGAGGCTCCAGGTGGATGGTGCCGGTGGAAGTCCAGGTGCCGTCGTTACTCACGAATTCGCAGCCCAGAGTCATGGTCTTGTTGGTGGGCACGTCGTACGCGATCCAGGAAGGCTGCGGCGTGGCCTGTACCTGGGCCTGGAACGCGCTGTCCAGGCCCTGAGCTGCGGAGTGAGCATCGAGTTTTGCGTTGACCAGCAGTTTCGGCTGCGCGGCCAGAGGGAGAGCGGCCGCCAAAATCCAGGCGGCCCGGGTCATTTCAGGATCTCCAGGAAGAAGTCGTTCATTTCCGGCGAGTGGATGTTGACCATGCGAGTCATCAGGTACCGGCGCATCTCGACATCCTTTTCCTTGCGGAAGATCTCGATGAGAGGCTTGGCGTCCTTATGATCGGCCAGATCGCCGGCGATCTCCTTCTTCACCGTATTGTCCGATTCGTTGCCGTAAATCGCCACCAGGCTTGCGCTGACGTTGGCTCCCTTGAAGGACGCCAGTTCGCGGACGGCGGCCCTGCGGACCTTCGGGTCCTTATCGGCTCGGGCGATTTCGGCCAGCTTGTCGGTATTCCCGTTCTCATGCATGAACCGGAGAATGTTGATCTTGCCCTCTGGCGTGGTTTCAGCGCCGTAGATGGCCCACAATTGCGGTTGGCCGTCTTCGTCGCCCAGCTTATTCATCACCGAGTCGCGCAATTCCGCGTTCTTTTCTACCTTGAGGATCTGGCCCAGATGGTCGTAGTCGCTGTTATTCCGGAAAACCTGAATCACCAGTGAACGAACGGCCACATCGTTGCCGGCGCTGTTGTAAACATCCATCAGTAGCTGCGCGCGAGCCGGGTTGCTCTTGATGTCGACCACGTACCGGAGTGCCGCCAGTTGTTGATCGGGATCGCCCGCAGTACCGCGGGCAATCTGCTCCAGGAGGGTCTGCGCCCGCGGCGAGCTGTTCTTCGCCAGCACCATCACCGCTTCCTTCTTTAAACGCGGGATGTGAGCGCCTTTGATCAACCCTTCCAGAATTGGAAACGCTCGTTCGGGATCGCTCTGCATGAGCCCATCGATGGCCATCACCTTGATATCGTCTTCTTCCGACGATGATTTTCCGCTCTTCAGGTCCGCTTCCAGAGCAGCGGCGTCGGCCTGCCAATGGCTGCTTGCATAGCTCTTGCGGAGTTCGTTGATCGCGCTCTGCGCTTCGTCCTTGCGGCCCATCTTGGCCAGCGTGAATGCTTTGTAGTAAGTCGCCCCGTCCGCGCGGGACCCGCCGCGTGAAATCACTTCGTTGAAATTCACCAGCGCGTTGTCGAGGTTGTGATTGTCCAGGTTCGCTTCGCCGCTGTTGAAGATGCGGTCTTCACTGGTATTGGGGCCGACCCGGAAGACTTGCCCGCGGGGCCCTACGCTGATTCCTCCACCGACGCCGCGACCCTGCTGCCCGAACAGCGGCGGAGTGGGCGGTTGCGGAGGCATGGGGGGCGTGGCTTGCGCATACAACCGGCCCAAGTCCTGGTACATCCTGGCCTCGTCCTGATAAGCCTTCGTCCGCGCTTGAACTTCGGCTGCGATCTCCTCGCCTAACCGGCCGGCCTGATCCCATTGACCGGATTTCACAGCGTCGCGGATTTCCTGCCCCAGCGTACCGGCATCAATGCTGAACGCTCTGGCATTGGCTTGGTTTGCGGCCTTGATCTGCTCGGCCAGTGCTTTGCCATCAACCTTGACATTCAAGTTGGATAAATCGATGTACTGGCCCCAGTCTTCGAGGTTCATCGCCTGGCCGTCGTCGATCACCCAGCCCTTCGGCGCTGTCGCCGCCTTGGGTTCCTTGGCTTCCTTGTCCTCCTTGACTTCTTTGAAGGGCTTAGGAGCAGCAGCCGGCGTGGGAGCCGCGAACGGCATATCCGGAGGATCGGCCGGCAAGGCCACGGGCGTTGCCGCCGCGGCGCGTGGTGCGGGAGGAGCCGGCGGTGCCTCTTGAGCCAGCGCCAGGGAGGCTGCTGTCACCCACAGGCAGCCCATGAATTTCAGATTTCGAGTCATGTTCGTTTTACCTTGTCTATAGTTTTTGTCCGGGAGCGGTCTTGGCTTCCGGTCCTTCGTGGTTCCCCGATTTTGGATCCAGCTTTGGATCGAGGACCCGAATCTTCATCAAGATGCCATCCGATTCCAGCTTCTGGCGCATCTCGGCTAATTGCTCCGGCGTGAGCTGCGAGGGAGCGTGTGTAATATCGCTGAGCACGCGATCCAGATCGTCCAGCACATTCGCCACTGTGGTATCGCCCGTGTGGGCCGCCGTCTGGCGGTATAGCTTGCTTTCGCTCACCAGGTCGCCGGCGAGCGCCTGAGCGTCGGAAATATCCAACGGCCCTTTCGGGTTGGCGTCTTTGAGCTCGATAAGCACGGTCTGCGACCGCTCCAGATAATCCGCCACGGCCACCAGCAGAATCTTCTCGCCGGATTGCTTGTCGGTTGCGGTAATCGGCAGCGGCGTCGGCTGATGGTAGAAATGTCCGGCCACGAACGCCGTCACCATCAGACCGGCAAACGCCGCTCCCGCCGCCGCCCAACGCCACACCGGCATGCGCAAGCCCCAGTGCCGCGACGGACGAATCTGCCGCTCCAGCCGCTGCCACACCTGCGCGCCGTATTCCGCACTGCGCTCCGGCACCGGCAGCGTATCCACCACGTTGAGCACGCGCTGCAGAGATCCGTAGAAGGCCCGGCATTCGCTGCACTCATCCAGGTGCTGCTCCACCGTGAGGGCATCGCCGCCCTCTTCGCCGTAATAATGCAAAATCAGTTGTTCTTCGCTCAAGTGGTTCATCGCGCTACACTCACCAGCGGATCCAGCGCCCGGCGCAGTTTCTGCACCGCGCGGAATACGCTATGTTTCGCCGCTCCCGGCTGGCAATCCAGCACGCGGCTCACTTCTTCCATCCGCATCCCTTCGAAATGCCGCAGCACGAATGCCGTGCGCTCCGTGGGACTCAATTCTTCCATCGCTTCCGCCACCCGCTGCCGGACTTCGCCGGATAGCGCCATCCGTTCGGGTGTTGGATTGTCCGATGCCAACTGCGCCAATGGGTCTTCCATATGCTCTCCGTCCGCAGGGGCAGCCGTATGATCGTTGCGCCGTTTGCGCGCGCGGACCAAATCGAGCGAGCAGTTCGCGGCGATGCGATAAATCCACGTGCCGAAACTGGCTCGTTCATCAAAATTGCCGAGTTGGCGATAGGCTCGCAAAAAGCTTTCCTGAACCACGTCCTCGGCATCCTGCTGGTTGCCCGTCATACGAAACGCCAGGCGGAATAACGAACGGCTGTGCCGCTCGACGAGTAGCCGGAATGCATCCGAATCCCCCGCGCGAGCTCTGCTCACGACCGCTGCGTCTGTCGCTTCCATCTGGCTGCTCTTTAGACTTTTTGAAGACAAAGTGGTTAGCCAATAATTGTTTTGCCGGATACACCCCGCGCGGAGCGCCGGTAGACCAGCCATGCGGTGCCGATCACGGCCAAAGTACCAGCCGCAAGCTTGCCTTCGAAGACCCAGAGATTGGAAACAGCTTCGGTCGGCACTACGGCGCAGACGATGGCCATCAGGGTGATGCCCCATCCGCAGATGGCGCTGATGCGCCGCTTCGCCTTCCAACCGCTCCCGAAGATGTAAATATATGGAAGGAAACCCGTTATCACCATAATGGATACCAGCGAATCATAGGCCGCGCGCATCGAATCACCCACTTGAAAAACCAGCAAAAGGAAGCTGGCCACGATGCCCAAGGCCAGAATCGACAAATGGGGCGTTCCCCACCGGGGATGGACGCGCGCAAACGCGTTCGGTAACAAACGGTCCACCCCGGCGGCGAACGGCAGGCGCGAAATCGTGGTGCCGATTCCGCCGATTTGTCCCACACCGCTGGCCAGCACCAGGAGCGCCAGCAGCGGACTCAGCCAGGCAGCGTGCAGAAGCAGCCCGGCGGAATCGCCGACTTCCGCTACTCCGGTCATTTCGCTGATCTTATCGGGCTTCAAGATGACCAGCATGGCCACCGTGCCCGCCACGTAGAACAGACATAAAAAAATGGATGCGATCCAGCCGGCTCGTGGCAGGTTGCGCTTCGGGTCGTGGATTTCGGCCCCCATGAGCGATGCCATTTCGAGACCGCTCAGCCCATAAGCGATTGCCGCCCAGAGATTTACCGTTCCCCAGTCCCATTTCGGGAGAATGTGGAGCGGGGTCGCCCCGCCGCGAACACGCCAGACGAGAAATGCCGTCGCCACCAACAGTCCGACCAGAATCCAGTTGGCTCCGCCGCCGATATTTTCTGTCCACTTTCCGACGCGGACGCCCACCATATTGGAGATCAGAGCGATCCAAATAGCCGCCAAGGCGATGGTGAGCAGCGCCGCCCGATTGTCCCCGATTTTCGCGAATTCCGGGCCGAGGGCATATAAGCCCATCCGCATGTAAAACATGGAAGCGGTGGGAAACCAGAAGGCCAGGCCCATCCAATAGACCCAGAAGCAGAGGAATCCGTGCCAGGGGCCGAAATCGTCGCGGGTCCATTGATAGAATCCGCCCGCGCAGGGATTTTTCACCACCAATGCGGACAGCGTGACCGCCATCGGGATGACGAAAAACAACGCCCCGAGAATCCAGAGCG
>Ga0335078_10018256_pt1 | contig 10432 bp, 10 predicted proteins | sample Lox_Sample_32_FD_206711 | JGI IMG/M metagenome (GOLD analysis project Ga0335078, IMG submission 206711) | Soil microbial communities from Loxahatchee National Wildlife Refuge, Florida, United States - Lox_Sample_3.2 | ecosystem: Environmental > Terrestrial > Soil > Wetlands | place: USA...
TATTTCCAGAAGATTGCCAACAGCTGAACACGCCGGTCCGCGAGACGCAAGGCCCGGCGCCGCGCGTCTAGACGGTCCCGGCGCCTCCGGGTCGGCGGCCGACCCAGTTTCACGCGAAGGAGCAAATATGAAGCGGTCTTTGGTCAGACCAGCCGCGGGCACGGCGGCAGTCCTGCTGCTGGCTCTCACAGCGGCGTGCTCGTCATCGAGCTCGTCACCAGCCGCCTCCGGCGGATCCACCTCCGCGGCCGGCGGCTCGACCAGCGGCAAGACCTACAAGATGACGTTCATCCAGGGCGTGGCCGGTGACGGGTTCTACGTCACGATGGGCTGCGGTATCAAGGCCGAAGCCCAGAAGCTCGGCAACGTCACCGTCAACATCCAGGGGCCCACGCAGTTCGATGCCACGCTGCAGAACCCGATCATCGAGTCGGTCACCGCGGCGCACCCTGACGCGATCCTGATCGCTCCCAACGACGTGTCGGCCAGCCGGCCCCCGATCGCCGCGGCCATGGCGGCGGGCATCAAGGTCGTTCTCGTCGACACCACGCTGAACGACCCGTCCGGGGCCGTCTCGCAGATCTCGTCGGACAACGTGGCCGGCGGGGGCTACGCCTTCAGGGCGATCCAGCAGCTGGTGCCCGGCGGCGGGCAGGTGCTCGTGGTCAACGTCAAGCCCGGCATCAGCACCACCGACCAGCGCCAGCAGGGCTTCGAGGCCGCGGCCAAGGCCGACCCGAAGTTCACCTACGTCGGCACGCAGTACGACCAGGACAGCGCCTCCGTAGCCGCGCAGGTGACGCTGGCGGCGCTGCAGAAGAATCCCGGCATCGTCGGCATCTTCGCGGCCAACCTGTTCTCCGCTGAGGGCGCCGCCACCGGTGTCCGCCAGGCCGGCAAGTCCGGCAAGGTCAAGATCGTCGGCTTCGACGCCGAGCCGGACGAGGTCACCGCGCTGAAGCAGGGCACGGTGCAGGCGCTCATCGCCCAGCATCCGTACGACATCGGGACCAACGCCGTACAGCAGGCGCTCAATGCCCTGACCGGCAAGCCGACCACCCCGAAGATCGGCACCAAGTTCACCATCATCACGCAGGCCAACCTGACGTCGCCGCAGAGCCAGGCCGCGATCTACAAGACCGCCTGCTGATCGCAGACCGCCGTGCCCGTCCGGCAGAATGGTCCCCTGGTGCTGACCGGGGGACCATTCGCCCGCGGGCGCCGCGCCACCCTGGAGGGGATCCCCGATGACCACCATGCGCGATGTCGCTCGCGTCGCCGGAGTCAGCGCGAAGACCGTCTCCCGGGTCTTCAACGATGATCCCCACGTCACCGAGGAGACCCGCGAACGGGTCCGCTGGGCGATGCAGAAGCTCAACTACGTGCCGAACCTGCTGGCCAGGAGCTTCCGGGTCGGCGCGGACGACGCGGTGGGCCTGGCCGTTCCCGATCTCGCCGACCCATTCTTCGCGGAAATGACGAGCAGCATCGAGGAAGACCTGGTCGGGCGCGGGATGGCGGTGGTGGTGACCAGCCTGAGCCAGGGCGCCGCCGAACGCGAGCGCTCCGCCCTGGAGGCGCTGCTCCGGCGCCGGATCAGCGGCCTGATCGTGGCCTGCGTGAGCGCGGACCAGTCCTACCTGGCCCCGTGGCAGGAGCGGACGCCGATCGTGTTCGTCGACCGGGCCCCGAAGGGACTCTCTGGCGTCTACGTGATCGAGGACGACCTGGGCGGCGCCCGCGAAGCCGTCACGCATCTCGCCAGGCACGGGCACCGGCGGGTGGCCTTCCTCGGCCTTTCCACCCCCATCACGACGGTCCGCCGCCGGCTGAAGGGCTACCGGTCGGCCGTGGCCGAGACTGGGCTGCTCGACCGCCCCGACCTGGTCTGCATGCCGGCCGAGTCGCCCGACGAAGCCGCCGCCGAGCTCGTGAAGCGCCTGGCGTCGCCGGACCCCCCCACGGCCGTGTTCTCCTCGAACGTTCTGTGCACGATGGCGCTCATCCCTGCCTTGCAGCGGGCCGGGCGCGCGGATATCGCCGTGGTGGGGTTCGGTGACTTCCCCATGGCCGCGGCCCTCAGCCCCGCGGTGACGGTGGTGGACCAGGATCCGGCCGGGCTCGGGCGCATCGCCGTGGAACGGCTCCTGCAGCGCATCGAGGACCCCGGCGCGCCGGTCCGCCGCCGGACCATTCTCCCGGTCCAGCTGATTCCCCGTGGCTCGGGCGAGCTGCCTCCCGCCTGACCCGGCCAGGAAGGACGACATGAGCGAACCAGGTTCGGCGCCATGGCGCCGCGCCGAGGCCAGTCGCCTGATCGCCTTCGGGCAGGCGGCCGTGCTGCCCGACGGGGGATTCGGGTGGCTGGGCGCCGACGGCCAGGTCGACGCGACCCAGCCGCGCCCGCTGTACATCAACTCCCGTATGACCCACGTATTCGCGCTCGCGCACCTGCACGGCGTGGCCAGCGCGGAGTCCCTGGCCGCGTCCGGGGTTCGCGCCCTCGCCAGCCGCTACGCCGACCACGAGAACGGCGGATGGTTTTCCAGCCTGGACTTCTCCGGGCGGGTCACCGACACCACGAAGGCGAACTACGCCCACGTCCACACCCTGCTGGCGGCCTCCAGCGCGATGGCCGCCGGGATCCCCGGCGCCGATTCCGTTTTCGCGGCCGCCGCGGCCGTCATCGAACGGTACTTCTGGTCCGACGCCGAAGGGTGTGCGCGAGAGAACTGGAACGCCGGCTTCACCGAGCTCGAGCCGTACCGCGGGGCCAACAGCAACATGCATTCGGTGGAGGCCTATCTCGCCGCGGGGGACGTCACAGGTGATCCCGTCTGGCATGCCCGGGCCATGTCCATCGCCACGCACCTGATCGACGGTCACGCCCGCGTGCACTCCTGGCGGATACCCGAGCACTACGACCAGAGCTGGCAGTCCCTGCCGGACTACAACATCGATCGCCGCAACGACCAGTTCCGGCCGTACGGCACCACCCCGGGCCACTCCTTCGAATGGGCCCGGCTGCTGCTGGACCTGGAGGCGGGGCAGGCGGCACCGCCCGCCTGGCTGCTCGAGGCGGCGACCGCGCTGTTCGACACCGCCAGCGCCGACGCGTGGTCCCGGGACGGTCACCCGGGGCTCCTCTACACCGTCGACCACGACGGCCAGCCGGTGATCACCGCGCGACTGCACTGGGTGGCGTGCGAAGCGGTGCTCGCCGCGGATGCCCTGCACCGCCGCACCGGGGAGGCGCGTTTCGCCGCGGCCGCGGCGCGGTGGTGGGCGGAGATCGACCGCTATTTCATTGACCGGCAGGGCGGCGGCTGGTGGAACGAGCTCGCCCCGGACATGACGCCGGCCGCTTCCACCTGGTCGGGCAAGCCGGATCTCTACCACTCCTACCAGGCGCTGCTGTTCCCGTCGCTCCCGCTCAGCCCGGTCGCGGCCGTCGCGCTGGCTAGATCCGGGCCGTGAAAAGCCCCGCCGCCGTCCTGGTCAGCGGGCCCCCGGCGACGGGCAAGAGCACGCTCGCCACCGCCCTGGCTCCCCGTCTGCGCGCCGCGCTGCCGGATCTCGATGTGGCGACCGGCCCGCTCACGCGGGTCGTGTCCGAGCTGATCGGCGTGCATGACCTCTTGCCATCGATGGCAAAGTAGGACAGAATGAGCTATGCCATCGATGGCACATTCGGGAGATCACGATGCCCCAGCGACCGGAAACACTCACGTGAGCGGAGCGAGCAGGCTGCTCGACGTGGCGAACGCCGCCGGAGTGAGCCTGCGCACCGCGTCGCGGGTCCTGAATGACGACCCGCGAGTCGCCCCGGATACCAGGCATCGCGTCCGGGCAGCGATGCTTGACCTGCGTTTCCAGCCCGACGCGATGGCCCGGTCGCTCCGGGCGGGAACGGACACCGCGATCGGCTTCGTCGTGGAATCCATCGCTGATCCTTTCTTCGCCGAGGTCATCGATGCGGTGGAACACCAGCTGTCGCGTCATGACCGGTCCGTGCTGGTCACGAGCACCCGGCGAGACGGCGGCCGGGAACGCGATGCCGTCGAGCGGATGCTGCAGCGGCGGGTCGCCGGGCTGCTTCTCTGCCCGGCCGGCGATACCCACGCCTGGCTCGACACGCGACGCGTGCCCATCGTGCTGGTAGACCGGCCCGCACCGGGCCTGTCCGCCGACCTCGTCGAGATAGATGACTACCGCGCCGCGTTCGATGGCGTGGCCCATCTCATCGCGCACGGGCACCAGCGCATCGCCTACGTGGGCGACACGCCCGCTATCCCGACATCAGCCGCCCGGCTGCGCGGCTACCGCGATGCCCTGGCTCATCACCGGGTAGAGGCGGACGAGAACCTGGTCAACTACGACTGCCCGACCAGTCGTGCCGCCGCCCAAGCGGTGTCAGCCTTGATCGGCGGCTCCGGCCGGCCGACCGCGATACTGAGCGCCACCACGCGGGCGTCGCTGGGCGTGGTGCCGGCCCTGCATTCCGCCGGGCGCACGGACATCGCCCTCGTCGCGTTCGGCGACTTCCCGATGGCGGACGCCCTGCGTCCGGCCGTTACCGTCGTGGACCATCCCGGTCATGAAATCGGGCGGGTGGCCGCGGCGCGGCTCCTGGCGCGCCTCGGCCAGCCCGGCCTTCCCGTCGAGCGCATCCAGGTACCGGTCAGGATCATCGAACGCGGCTCCGGGGAGCTGCATCCATGAGAGCCAGCACAGATGTCGTCATCGGCATCGACATCGGCACGACCTCATCCAAGGCCGTGGCCTGGTCGGCCTCGCATCGCGGCACCCCCCACGTGGAACAGCCCACCCCATGGCACACCGTAAGTAACGGCCAGACCGAGACCGACCCGGACCGCCTCGTCACCGTGGCCGTAGACCTGATCGGCTCCGCCGTCCGAGCCGCCGAATCGGCGTGCGGCCCGGTCCGCGTGCGCAGCATCGGCGTGACCGGCCTGGCCGAGAGCGGCGTGCTGCTCGACGCGGCCGGGCGGCCGGCCGCACCGGTGATCGCCTGGTTCGATCACCGCGGCGGAGATGAGATCGAGCAGATAGCCCGGGAAGCCCCCGGCCTTGCCGCCGCGTTCGAGCGCACGACCGGCCTGCGGTGGTCGAGCCAGGCCAGCCTCGCCAAGCTGCTGTGGCTACGCGCCAGCGGATACCCGATCGGCCCGGCATCGACCTGGCTGAGCGTGCCCGAATGGATCGTTTTCGCCCTTGGCGGCGATCCGGTCCGCGAGCCATCGCTGGCGTCCCGGACCGGTCTCATCGATCAGGGCACGGGCGAGGTCTGGCCCGACGCGCTCGCGGTGGCCGGGTTGCCTGCCCGGATTCTTCCGGGTGAACGCCAGGCCGGCTCCCGCGCCGGCTACCTGGAACACGATGACGTGGTCTCGTGTGCCAAGGGGGCGGTACTGACGGTGGCCGGGCACGACCACCCGGTAGCGGCCATCGGCGTCGGGGCGGTCGAGGCGGACGAGTTGTTCAACTCCAGCGGCACCGCGGACGTGCTGGCCCGCTCCATCCCGGGAACGCTGGAGGCCAGCCAGCGCCAAGCCGTCGTCAGCGCCGGCTGGTCGCTCGGGCGGCACGTGCTGCCCGGCACGAGCCTGCTGCTGGCCGGGGTCAGCGGCGGCCTGCTGCTGCGGCGCGTCCTCGCGGCCCTGGGAGCAGAGTCCTCCCAAGCCAGGGCCGCGCTCGACCAGGCCAGCCTGAGCGTCGGTGAGCTGCCCCCAGGCCTGTCGGTGACCGGCGATGGCCGGACCCAGGATGACGTCGTCATACACATCCAGGACGGTGTCACCCCAGCCTCGGTCTGGACGGCCGCCGTGCGCTACACGGCGGCTCAGGCCCGGCTCCTGCTCGGTGACATCGAGAAGATCGTCGGCCCGCACCAGCGGGCCGTGGCCGCCGGAGGATGGACGCGGATGGCCAGCGTGCGCGCCGCCAAAGCGGCCGCCATCGGCGCGCTGAGCTTCTCACCCGTGGTGCAGCCGGGAGTCGCCGGGGCCGCCCTGCTGGCCGCGTTCGCCCTGGCCGGCGACGGCCTGCCCGTCGCCGACTTCATCCGGCAGTCGGCCGCCGATCCGGGTCCGCGCAGGACCGCCTCCCGGTAAGGAATGAGATGACACACGCAACGAAGGTCCGGACGGGAACGCTGGACGACATCGCCACGGACAGCCACGTGTTCTCTATCATCGCCATGGACCAGCGCAACACCCTGCGCCGCATGTTCACGGCCGTCGGCCTCGACGCGAGTGACGAGGACCTGCGTACCGCCAAGGCCGACGTCGCGCGCGTCCTGACGCCCGCCGCCTCCGGCCTGCTGTCCGATCCGACCTACGGCGTCCCGGCCATCACGGAAACCAAGGCGCTCGCCCCGGGCTGCGGGCTGCTCGTCGCGGCCGAGCCGTCCGACCGGCGCAGTTACCAGGGCGAGCCCCGCACCCACCGCGACCCCGGCCTGGACGCTCACTGGGTCCTTGACCAGGGCGGCGACGCCCTCAAGTTCTTCGTCCAGCTGCGCGCCGACCGCCCGGTCCCGGCCCGGGCGGAGCCGGACCTGGTCACCGAGACGCTGAGCGTATGCCGGGAGATAATCGACGATTGCCGCGCCACGGGCGTCCCCGTGGTCATCGAGAATCTCGTTTACGCGCTCCCGGGGGAAGACCTGGCCGGCCGCGCCCGCGAGGATGCCATCATCGAGGCGGCCCGGGCCCTCAACGACCTGGACATTGACCTGCTTAAGCTCGAATATCCCGGCTCGCCCGAAGGCTGCCGGCGGCTTTCCGCGGTCCTCGGCCGGCCCTGGGCCGTCTTGTCCGCGGGTGTGCCCTTCGACCAGTTCACCGACATCATCCGGATCGCAGCCGACGACGGGGGCGCATCGGGCTTCATCGCCGGCCGCTCGGTATGGCGCGAAGTGGTGAGCCTCGCCGGCCGGCCGCGCGAAGAGTTCCTCACCTCCGTGGCGCTGCCACGGCTGGAACGGCTCGTCGACGTGGCCGAGCGCCGGGCCCGCCCGTGGCGCGAGGCAACTGACCCGGCGTCCCCGCCGGCGGGCTGATCCTGCCCCGGCGACCTGCACGCCGAGGCGCCTCGGCCGATCCTTACCGGTGAGGCGAGGCGTCGCAGGCGGCGGCATGCAGGAGCAGGCAGGCTCAGTGGAGGTGACGCGGCGGAAAGGGCGCGGTCCTTAGCCTGGTTCCCGGTCCGCCATGGTGCGAGCGGCGATGTAGCCGAACGTCATGGCCGGCCCGATGGTCGCGCCGGCGCCTGCGTAGCTGCGGCCCATCACCGACGCGCTCGCGTTGCCCGCGGCGTACAGCCCCTCGATCGGGGTGCCGTCCTCGCGGAGCACCCGCGCGCGGGAGTCGGTGCGCAGGCCGCCCTTGGTGCCCAGGTCGCCGGGGACGATCTTGACGGCGTAGAACGGCGGCAGGGCCAGCGGGGCCAGGTTGGGGTTGGCCAGGCGCGGGTCGCCGTAGTAGCGGTCGTAGGCCGAGTCGCCGCGGCCGAAGTCCTCGTCCCGGCCGGCCGCCGCGAACTCGTTGAACCTGGCCACGGTCTTGACCAGGCCGTCGGCCTCGACCCCGGCCGCGCGGGCGAGCCCGGCCAGGTCGTCCGCGCGGATGACCGAACCGGCGGCGTACCAGCGGCGGGGGAGTGCCTTGCGCGGCGGCAGGCCGGCGAACACGTACCGGTCCCGGTAGCGCTGGTCGAAGACCAGCCACGCCGGGATGTGCGGGTTCTCCGGCGTGTTCCCTTCGTACATGGCGTGCACGGCGTCCACGTACGGGGCCGACTCGTTGACGAACCGCTGGCCCGCGCCGTTGACCAGGATGCAGCCGGGCAGGCTGCGCTCGGCCAGGCAGAAGTACGGCCCGCCGGGCAGCGCGATCGACGGCCCCCACCAGGCGTCGTCCATCAGCCCGGTGGCGGCGCCGAGGTCCTGGCCCGCGCGGATCCCGTCGCCGGTGTTCCCGGTCCCGCCGGTGGTCCACTCGGTCCCGATGGGCGCGCGCTGGTACCGGCGGCGCATCTCCTCGTTACGCTCGAAGCCGCCGCTGGCGATCAGCACTCCGCGGCGCGCCCGGATCAGCAGCGGCTCGCCGTCGCGGGTGGTGCGGACCCCGGTCACCCGGCCGTCTCGCACCTCCAGGCCGGTCAGCGGGGTGTCCAGCCAGACCGGCACGCCGGCGGTGAGCAGCCCGGCCCGCAGGCCCGCCGCCAGCGCCTGTCCCAGGGTGAGCATCCGGTGCCCGAGCAGCCGGGTGCGCGCGGTCCGCCCGGCGACCCGGGCGCCGGCCAGGACGGCGCGCGGATGCCGCGGCCCCAGGCTCAGCCACCGGTACTCGGCCTGGGTGATGGCCACCGGGGACGGCAGGTAGGGCCGGCCGAGGTGAGCCAGTTCGCTGCCGAGCACCCGTCCGTCGAAAGGCACCGGCTCGACGCTGCGCCCGGCGGCGAGCCCGCCGGGCGCCTCGGGGTAGTAGTCGGCGTAACCGGGCACCCACTGCAGGCGCAGCGGTGTCATCGCCAGCACCAGGCTGAGCATGTCCGGGCCGTGCTCGAGCAGTGCCTGCCGCAGTTCCGCCGGGACGCCCTCCGCCACGTACGCCAGGTAGGCGCGGGCCTGCTCGGGGGTGTCGGTGACCCCGGCGCGGCGCAGGACCTCGTTGCCGGGCGCCCAGATGCCGCCGCCCGAACGGGCCGTCGACCCGCCGAAGAACCCGTTTTTCTCGATGACCAGGACGCTGAGGCCAAGGTGCGCCGCGGTGAGCGCGGCCGTCATCCCGGCCGCCCCGCTGCCCGCCACCACGAGGTCGAACTCCGTGTCCCCAGCGGGCTCTGTCGGCATGGCACCTCCCGGTCCCATACTAGAACACGTTCCAGTTTTACCGAAGAGAGGCCTGGTGCCGCCCGGAATCCAGTGCGCCTGGGCTCAGTAGGTGATGCTGACCTCGGGGGTCAGGGGGACGGCCTGGCAGGCGAGGATGTAGCCGTCGGCGAGGTCGGCGTCCTCCAGCACCTCGTTGTGGGCCATCTCCACCTGGCCGCCGGTGAGCTGGCAGGCGCAGGCGCCGCAGATGCCCTGGCGGCACGAGTAGGGCGCGTCGAGCCCGGCCTCGATGAGCACGTCGAGCATCCGGCGGCCGGCCGGCCATGGCAGCAGCGTGGTCGCGTCGTCCAGCGTCACCGACAGCGTCGCGTCCGGGCCGCCGCTCACCATGGGCGCTGACTCGAAGGGGTTCTCCGCCAGCGACAGGAACCGCTCCACGTGCACCCGCTGGCCCGGCACGCCGAGTCGGCCGAGCGCGTCCCGCACCAGGGCCAGGTAGGGGTCGGGCCCGCAGATGAACGCCTCAAAGCCCGCGTACGGCCGGGCCAGCGCGGCGATCGCCTCGGCTGAGGGCACGCCGAGCAGCGAATCCAGCCAGTGCACGACCACCAGCCGGCCGCGGAAGCCGGCCGAGGCGGCGAGCCCGCGCAGCGCCGGGCCGAAGATCACCGAGCCCTCGTCCCGGTTGGCGTACACCAGGACCACCCGCCCGCGCCCCGCCACCAGAGCCGACTTGAGGATGGACATCACCGGGGTGATCCCGCTGCCCGCCGCGAACAGCAGGAAGTCGCCGTCCAGCGAGCGCGGGCAGAACGTCCCGGCCGGGGGCAGGAGGTCCAGGACGGTCCCCGCCGCCACGTTCTCAGCGATCCAGTTCGACGCGTACCCGCCGGCCGTCCGCTTGACGGTGATGGCAGGGCGCCCGTCAACGAGCGGCGAGCTGGACAGCGAGTAGCACCGGGCCACCGAGCCGGTAAGGTCCGACGGCACCCGCACCGTGACGAACTGCCCCGGCTGGTAGCCAAAGGTCACGGAAAGCGCCGGCGGCACGTCGAGCACCAGCGAGCACGCGTCGTCGGTCTCGCGGATCACCTCCGCCACCGGTACCTGGTAGTACTCCCGCACCGTCTCAGGCTCGCTCCGGGTAGGGCGGCGACACCTCGAGCCGCCCGGCGGCCACCGCGGCGTCGATGCTGTCCCGCAGGCTGCCGCACCCTTCGACCAGCGCGCTCGGCTGGCCCAGCGCCACAGAAGCGGAGAATTCGGAGCACACCCGCACCGCCGCCGCGCTCCACTGCACCGAGGTGTGCTGCGGGCTGAACTTGGCGGCCAGCACGGCCGCGCCGCACCGCGCGCACTCCACGGGGCAGAAGGCGGCCTGCCGCTCGTCCCAGGGGCGGCGGCCGTTACCCGGCATCGGCCCCGCTCGAGACCCCGCTCGAGGCCCCAGCCGAGGCCCCGCTCGAGGCCCCGTCAGAACGCGCCAGGTTCGCCGCGACCTCCGCCTCCCAGCCGGCCACCGCCCGGGTGGTGTCGATCTCGAACTCGTACCGCGCCACCATGTCCGGCTCA
>Ga0335078_10018257_pt1 | contig 10432 bp, 11 predicted proteins | sample Lox_Sample_32_FD_206711 | JGI IMG/M metagenome (GOLD analysis project Ga0335078, IMG submission 206711) | Soil microbial communities from Loxahatchee National Wildlife Refuge, Florida, United States - Lox_Sample_3.2 | ecosystem: Environmental > Terrestrial > Soil > Wetlands | place: USA...
TCTCCACGGGGAAGCGGCCGCCCGCCTCCGACGGCACGTACGCGCCGCCGATGTAGTGGTCGAGGCGCACTACTTGCCCTTGAAGGCCGGGACGCGCTTCTCGACGTACGCGCCGATGCCTTCCTTGGCGTCCTGGCTCTGGAAGAGCAGCTGCTGCAGCTCGCGCTCGATCGCCAGCGCGCTCTCGAAGGGCACCTCGAGACCGGAGCACACCGCCCGCTTGATGTTGCCCACGGCCTTGGAGGCCTTGTTCGGCGGGCAGAACTGCTTCGCGTACAGCAGCACCCGCTCCCACCACTCCTCGGGCTTGCCGTCCCAGACCTCGTTCACCAGCCCGATCTCCTGCGCCTTCTCGAACGAGAACGTCTGCCCGGTGACCATCATCTCGATCGCGCGGCTCTTGCCCACGATGCGCGAAAGCCGCTGGGTGCCGCCGGTGCCGGGCAGCACGCCGAGGTTCACCTCGGGCAGCCCGATCTTGCCGGCCTCCTTGCGCGCGATGCGGATGTCGGCCGCCATCGCGATCTCGAGCCCGCCGCCCACCGTGTGCCCGTTCAGCGCGGCGATCACCAGCTTGGGCGTGTGCTCGAGCCGGTTCAGCATCTCGTTGGCGTGGAGGCAGAAGTAGTACTTGAACTGCGGCGTGACCGAGTTCAGCATGCTGATGTTCGCGCCCGCCGAGAAGAACTTGTTGCCCGCGCCCCGGAGCACGATCACGTAGACGGCGTCGTCCATCCGCGCGTCGAGGATCGCCTCGTCGAGCTGCCGGTTCATCTCGTACGTGTAGGTGTTGGCCGGCGGATCGTTGAGGGCGATGATCGCGAGCCCGTCCTGCTTCGTCAGGTCCACCAGCCGCTTCGCCGTCTTCGTGTCCTGCTCCATCGTCGCCGTCATCGTGCGTGTACCTCCGCTGCGTAGCCGTTCAGGAACAGCCGGCAGATGGACTCCGCCAGCTCGTCGACCCCGACCGGCCCGGCGGGGTCGTACCAGGTGTAGATCCAGTTCATCATGCCGAACAGCGTGTAGGCGGCCACGTGCAGGTCCGTCCGCCGGCCGCCGTCCGGCTCGTCGAGCGCCGCGAGGAGCCCCTCGCACAGCCCGACGTAGGCCTTCTTGAGCGCCCGCACCTGCTCGAGGCGCGCGCCCGACAGCGACTCCGCCTCGTGCGAGAGCACCTTCATCTCGTCCATGTGGCTCGCGAAGAACCGCACGTGGTGCCGGATGAAGACCGCCAGCCGTTCCTCCGGGGTCGCCGCGCCCGCCATCGCCGTCTCGGCGCCCTGCCGCACCCGCTCGAAGCACCCGCGCTGGATGTCGAAGAGCAGGTCCTCCTTGCCGGCGACGTAGTAGTACATTCCGGCCAGGCTCATGCGGCTCGCCTTGGCCAAGTCCCGCATGCTGGTCCGGTGGTAGCCCCGGGCCGCAAAAACGCGCGCTGCCGCCGCCAGGAGCCCGTCCCGGCGGCTGTCGAAATCCTGCATACACCCTCGGCTTTATTCGAACGATTGTTCGAATCAATATCGCCGGCCCTTAACGGGCCGCGCAAGCCCGCGTCTAACTCGTTGTCGCATGGGGGCTCCAGCGCCGGCCGTCGCGGCTGACGGCGATCTGATCGCCCAGTACCTCGCGGGCGAGGAGCAAGCGGCGGCCGAGTTGGTGCGCCGCCACGCCACGGCGTTGGCGCGCTACCTCGCGGCGCAGGGCGCGCCGGACGAGGAGCTGGAGGACCTGACCCAGGAGACGCTGTTCAAGGCGTTCCGCTCCCTGGCGACGTTCCGGGGCGGGGCCAGCTTCCGGACCTGGCTCCTGGCGATCGGTGGCAACGTGCTGAAGGACCGGCGGCGGCAGTGGCGGAGAACCCAGGTGGTGGAGCTGTCGCCGGACCTGCGGGATCCCTCGGGAGACCCGGGGGCGCACGCCGAGGCCGAATGGGCGGCCGAGCGGTTGCAGGAAGGCATCGGGAAGCTGGCGCGGCTGCAACGCGAGGTCTTCCTGATGCGGGCGCAGCAGGGCCTCGGCTACGACGAGATCGCGAGTGGGCTGGGCATCACGGAAGGGGCGGCACGGGTCCACTATCACCACGCCGTCAAGAGGCTCAAGGCATGGATCGCGTGAACGAAGATCGGTTGGACGAGGCGTTGCCGCCGGCCCTGGGCGCGGCGTTGCGCGCGCTCGACGCGCGGGCCGCCGGGCAGGCCGCGCGGGTGGACGTGGACCGCGTGGCGGCGCGGGTCGTGGAGCGCCTGCGGCACGGGGAAGTGGAGCGGCCGCGGCGCCTGCTCGGCCTGTCGCCGGCGGCGCTCAGGGCTGCGGCGGCGGTTGTCGTCGTGGCGGCGGCGGGCCTCGTGGTGAACCTGGCCGACCGCTCGAGGCCGGTGGAGGCGCTGCAGCTGCGGGCGGTCATACCGGCCATGGACTCGCTCAGCACGAGCCAGCTGGAGGCGGTGCTGGAGGCGACGGCGCAGCTGCAGCCGGTGGCCGACACCGCGGCGCCCGCGGCGACGGGCACGGCGCTGGACGACCTGACGGAATCACAACTTCAAACTCTGCTCGCATCGCTCGAAGGTGCGGAAAGCTGATGGCGTCATGAACAGGATCACGTTGCACGCAGCCGTGGTGGCTCTCGCGCTCGGCGCGGCCGGAGCGGCCTGCGCCCAGAACCCGCAGCCCGCGGCGCCGGAATCGGGCGCCGCCCCGATGGGCTTCCGCGGCCGGGGGCCGGGGATGATGGGGGGCCGGCGGGAGCAGCTGAGGACGCAGATCGAGATGCGCTTCGCGCAGCGGGTGAAGACGGAGCTCGGGCTCAACGATCAGCAGATGGACAAGCTGCAGGCCGCCTGGCGCGCGGACCGCGACCGGCGCCTGCACCTGGCGGACCACGAGCGCGACCTGCGGGTCGCCATCGCGGAGCAGATGCGGCCCGGCGTGGCGGCGAACCAGGACAGCCTGGCGCGCCTGCAGGACGCGCTGGCCGCGAACCACGTCGCGCGGGCCCAGCTCGAGGAGCAGGAGCAGCACGAGCTGGCCACGTTCCTGTCGCCGGTGCAGCGCGCCCGGCTGTTGTACATGCGGCAGATGCTGATGCAGCGGATCCAGACGATCCGTGAGGGACGGTGGCGCACCCCGGCAGGCGGGCCAGATGGTCCCCAGGGCCAACCTCCGGCCAGTCGCCCCGACCCGGGATCGCGGTAGACCCGAGGACGCACGGCAGTACCTACCGCATGCAGGAGCGCCCCAAGCCCCCGGAGCAGTCGGCCGGGGGTTTGGAATTTCAGGAGTCCCGGCTGCGGTCCGTTGGCGTGCGGCACGAGCCGAGATCCCGCCCGGACCCGCGCGCCCGCCAAGGCCGAAACCGGCGTGACGCGGAGGCGTAGAGGACTCGGTAGGTTACGCCCGGTTCACACCATCCTGCCGCAGCGGGAGACCTGCATGAACGCTCGCCTCGTCGTCCTTGCGCTCGTCCTGTGTGCCTGCGCGAGGCACCCCGGCGGTGCCGCCGGCGTCTGGCGCGCCCAAGTCGCCGTGCCTGGCGACGAGACGCAGACCCTGGCGTTCAGCCTCGCGGCGACCGGGAGCAACCTCTCCGGAACGGTCCTCGGCGTGCCGCACAGCGGCGTGTTGGCGATCGAGAGCGGCAGGATCGCGGGCGACGACGTCTCCTTCGCGATTCGGACGCCATCCCGCCAGGGCGATACCACGACCTTCACGTTCGTCGCCAAGCTCGCCGGGGACCGGATGCAGGGCGTGATCGAGGCGCGGGAAGGGCAACGCATCGGCTTCACGGCGACCAGGACCGCCGCGACGCCGCGGGCCCTGGTGGCCGGCGACGTCGGGGGCGGCGGCCGGCGCGCCACCCGCGCGGTGAGCGATTCCGGGCCGCCGAACTCGCAGGGCGCCAATCCGACGCCGGAGAATGCCGAGGCGGCGGTGCTCGCGGCGTTCGACCGCTACGAGGTCGTGGGGATGGGCATCCTGTCGTACGCGAACCAGGACTTCGACGAGTTCATCCTCGACCTCATCCGCAATCCCGCGTTCCCGGCCAAGGTCGACGACATCGTGGTGGAGTGCGGCAACTCCCTCTACCAGCCCGTTCTCGACCGTTACGTCGCGGGCGACAGCGTCCCGCTCGCCGACGTGCAGCGGGTCTGGCGCAACACCACCCAGCCCTTCTGCGGCGTCACGACGTTCTACGAGGAGCTCTTTCCGCTCGTGCGGCGCGTCAACGCGACGTTGCCGGCGGACCGGAAGCTGCGCGTGCTGGCCGGCGATCCCCTCGTGGACTGGAGCCGCGTGCGGACCCGGGATGACCTGAGGACGGTCGTGAACCGGGACTCGAACATCGCCGCCGTGATGGAGCACGAGGTCCTCGCGAAGCACCGGAAGGCACTGATGGTCTTCGGCCTGCTGCACCTCATCCACGGAGGATTCGGCGCCGTGGGCAGGTACGAGCAGGCCGGTTACCCGAATCGCACCTTCGTCGTCATGGCTCACAACGGCTTCGGCAACGACTCCCCGCTGGGCAAGTACGACGCCGAGCTGGAGCGGCGTCTCGCGGGCTGGCCGGTGCCTTCGCTGGTGACGCTTCAGGGCACGTGGCTGGACGATCTGCCGTGGCCGTACTTCCTGCCCGGCGTCGAGCGCGCCGGTCCCGTCTCGGCGTCGGTGGACGGCTACCTGTACCTGGGCCCCGGCGACGTGCTGCTGAACGATCCGATCCCGGCGCGCGCGGTCCTGGACACGGCCTACATGGCGGAGCTGCGGCGCCGCGCCCGCATCGGCGGAGGCAGCGAGGGTGCGGACGTGGTGCTGCGCGAGGCGGCGAGGCCGACCGTGTTCTTCAACGAGCCCGAAGGACGCTGACCCCGGAGCCACAAAGGGTCGGGCGCGCCACCGCTGAGCGGCGGGCGCGGCGCGCCCGTGCGGCTATATTCCCGAGACGCCCGAGTGGTGGAATGGCAGACACGCGGGACTCAAAATCCCGTGCCGGCAACGGCGTGAGGGTTCGACTCCCTCCTCGGGCACTCGCCGCTGCGACGGCATCGGCAGCCGGCTGCGCTCCCGCCGCCCGCTCGGTGCCACGGACCCCCGTCCGATCAGGTCTGCGCCGCTTCCTTGCTGGCCGAGGCACCCGCCCGATAGAGCAGCACCAGGAGCAACGCGCTCGCCGCGCTCACGCCGAACTTCACCGCGGCCGGCGCGTCGCTCGAGGAGAGCAACCCTTCGATCGTGCCCGCGAGGGCGAGCAGGCAGCCGGAGGCGGCCACCATGCGGATCGCGGTCCCGCCGCGCAGCACGAGCGCGTCGCGGCGCGTCAGGCCGCCCGGCACGATGAGCGCGTGCGCCACCACCAGCCCGGCGCCACCAGCCACGAAGATCGCCGTCAGCTCGAGTACGCCGTGTCCGCACACGAAGGTCAGCAGCCACGTCGCGAGATGGTAGTTGGCGAACAGCCCCACCACGGCGCCGAACGATAGACCGTTGAAGACGAGCACGAGGAGCGTGCCGACGCCCGCCGTGATGCCGAAGGCGAACGCGCCGATCGCCACCTGGACGTTGTTGGCCACGACGCTCGAGGCCACGACGGGTAGGTAGGGCGACGGCATCTCCGCGTAGCCCACGCCGGCGGCCCGGTCCGCGGCGCCGGCGGCGGCGCGCTCGAGCATCGTGGCGGGGAGGATCTCGGCCGCCACCGAGGGCCGCTCGCGCATGAGCACGTACCCGGCCACACCGGGAGCCGCGAACGCCAGCGCCGCGGCTAGTACGAACGCGCGTGCCTGGACCACCTCGCGCGGCAGATCGCGCAGCAGCAGGCGCCACAGCGAGCCGCCCCGCACGCCGCTCAGGCCATAGAGCGCATTGTGCCCGGCGCTCACCAGGCGCTCCAGGTACTCCTCCACGCGCCGGTCCACGCCATACGTCCGCGCCCGGGCGAGGTCGGCGGCTACTTCCCGGTAGGACGCCGCAAATGCCGGCACCGCAGCCCCGCCGAGGCGGACGAGGCCCTGGCGCTCGGCGCGCACCGCCTGGTCGCGGAAGGCCTCCCACGCGGCGCGCTTGCGGGCGACGAACCGTTCGGCTCGGCGGCCCGAGGTCGGCTGCTCGCGCCGGCGCGTCTCCTCGGCGTGCAGCCAGGCGAGAAACACCTCGACGCCGGCCGGGCGACGCGGGAACCGCTCCGCGAAACGCGTTGCCAGCTCGGCCGCCAGGCGCGCGCGCTGCTCGGGGTTGAGCATTTCGCGCCGGGCGAGGAATTGGTCCAGCAGGCGATACTCACCGTCCGCCAGGGCAGGGGGCGCGGACGAGACGATGCCCTCGACCGGCGCTGGCGCCCCGGCGAGCCGCTGATCCCCGGGCCGGTCGCGCACCACGACCGTCCCGGCCACGATGTCCCCGAGCCGCCGATGCTCGGGGTGAAGCACGACGAACAGCGCTCCGACGAGGAAGCTGAAGCCGGGCTGCGCATCCACGGCCCTCACGAGGTTCCGCACCGCCGACGCCGCGAAGGTCAGCGGGTGCCCCGTGTCCATCACGACCCGGATGCCCATCTCGCGCTTGCCGTAGGTGCGACCCGCCCACAGCCCTTCGCACACCACGTAGTAGCCCCACACGACGGCGAAACCTGCGAAGAGGAGCACCGCGATGAGCCACCCGCCCGCCGACTCGCCGAGCAGGCCGGCGGCGGCCGCCACGACGAACAGCAGGAGGAACACACCGAGCATCACGATGGAATCGTAGAGCGCGGCGGCGGCCCGCGACCCGACGCCCGCGAGCTCCAGCTCGAGCTGCACATGCTCCGGGGTCTCGACCGTGATGCGGTCGGTCCGGCGCTCTTGCGCCGCCGCGCGTGCGGGAGCCATATGAAAGACGATCTTACGGCCCGGGAGCCAGAATGGCCACGTACGACCTCCGTCCGCTGCACGTCGGCGAGATTCTCGACCGCACCTTCGGCCTGTACCGCGCGCACTTCGCCACGCTGGTCGGCATCGCGGCGGTCTGTCAGGGTCCCGCCGCCGTGATGAGCCTGTACGTCGTCTTCGGGGGCGGGCTGTACCAACATCCCCTGATCTGGGTCGTCGCCGCGTTGGTGTCCTTCTTCGGGTACCTGCTCGCGGCGGGCGCGACGCTGCGCGTGATTTCCGAAGCCTATCTCGGACACGAGCCGGAGCTGGGCTCCGCGCTCGGCTACGCCGCGCGGAGGATGTGGCCGCTCTTCATCGCCGGCGCGACGAGCGGGCTCGCGATCGGTCTCGCGACGCTGCTCCTCCTCGTGCCCGGCATCATCGTGGCGTGCGGCTACTGCGTGGTCTCGCAGGTCGTGGTGCTCGAGAAGCCGAAGCGCGCCAACGACGCGCTGGGCCGGTCCTGGGAGCTGACGAAGGGCTCCAGGGACAAGGCCTTCGCGATCGGCCTGGTGGTCTACCTGGTCACGAACGTGCCGGCCATCGCCATCATCTGGCTGGCGCGCTCGTCGCCGGACCTGGCCAACGTCGTCGGGCAGCTCGCGACGCTGGTGCTGCGGCCCATCATGGCCTGCGCCTTCACCCTCTTCTACTACGATCTCCGCGTGCGGAAAGAGGCCTTCGACCTCGAGCTGCTCGGCCAGCACCTGGGACTCGAGGCCACGCCCTCCTGACCCCGGGCATTCCGGCTCCGACCGCGGACTCCATCCGCGTGGTGCTGCGCGCCGTGTTCGCGGCGCCGCGGTACCGGTGGCGCGCCGCGCACGACCCGCTGGCGCGACTGCGGGAGGCCCTGCAGCAGATCCTCGACTGGATGTGGGGACTCCACCTCGTCCATCCCGCGGCCTACTGGCTCCTGCTCGCGGTGCTGCTGACCGTCTCCATCGCCCTCCTGGTGCACATCGGCTACCTCCTGCGGCAGGCCGTCGCGTCCCGCCGAACGGAGCGGGCGACGGCAGGGGCCGAGGCCGTCCCGCCGAGGGACGCCCGCTGGCATCTGGAAACGGCGCGCCGCCTCGGCGCCGAGGGGCGCTTCCCCGACGCCATCGCCCACCGCTGGCTCGCGCTGGTGCTGGACCTGGCGCGGCGGCACGCGGTGACGTTCCACCCGTCCAAGACTCCGATGGAGATCGCCTCGGAAGCGCGGCTCTCCGCGGAAGCGCTCGCCGAGCTGCGGGCGCTGACCACCACGCTCTACGCGCACCTGTTCGGCGGTGCGCCGTGCGACGCCGCCGCGTGGCTGGCGTTCGAACGCGGCGCCTCGGACCTCTCGAGCCATGCGGCGCCGGCCTGAGATCGCCGCCATCGCCCTGCTGGTCGCGGCGCTGGTCATCGCCGCGCTACTCGGCCGGGCGACGGCGCCGGATCGCAGCCAGTACGACCTCCGGCGTTCCTCGCTGCTCTCGGGCCCGGCGGGCACCCGGGGTCTGGCCGAGGCGCTCCGGCGCCTGGGCGTGAGGGTCGAGGCGCGGGAACGCTCGCTCGCCGACCTGGACACGGAGCCCGCGTCGCACCTGCTCGTGCTGCTGGATCTGCCCCAGGCGCTGTCGCGTCCGGAGATCCAGGCGCTCCACCGGTTCGTGGCGCGTGGCGGCCGGCTGCTCGTGGCGGGGCGATCGCGGCTCGGCGCGTGTTTCGGTTTCAGCGCGCAGGGGACCGGGCTCGACTCGCTGCCGGTGCGCCCGGAGGGCACGGGCGAGCTGCCGTTCACCCGCGCGTTCCTTGGTGGCACGCCGCTGGCGGAGGAGTGCGCGGGACTCGTGCCCGAGGCCACCGACACGCTGCTCGCCACGATCTCGGGCCGGCCGGTGGCGGTGCGGCTCACCTACCGCTCGGGCGGCCGCGTGACGCTCCTCGCGGATGCGCGCTTCGTGTCCAACCGGGTGCTGCGGGAGACGGGGGCGGGTCCGGTGGTGATCCCGTGGTTCCTGGACGACCGCCCTTCGACCGTCGTGTTCGACGAGTTCCATCAGGGCTTCGAGATCCACGGATCCCTGGTCGCGGCTGCCGGGCGCTGGACCTTCTCCTCTCCGTCGGGCTGGGCCGCGCTCCAGCTTGCCGCCGCCGGCGCCGTCCTGCTGTTCCTCGCCGCCGTGCGATTCGGACCGACGACGGCTGGGGTCGAGCGGCGCCGGCGCTCGCCCAGCGAGCATCTGGTTGCTCTGGCCACCGGATTGGAGCGCGCTCGCGCGTCCGAGCCTGCCGTCGCCCTCGTGGTGGCGGGGCTCCGGCGCCGTCTGGGCCGCGTGTCGACGGCGGCGCCTCCCCCCGATGCTGCACGCCGCTGGCTCGACACGCTGGCCCGCACGGCCCGCAGCCCTCGCGCGAAAGAGGCGGCCGGCCGCCTGGCGGCCATCGCCGACGCACCCGATTACCCCGATCGCATCGTGGACGCCGGCAACGGCGTGGAGGACGTATGGACGGCTCTGAGGCAGGAAGAAGCGCGGCGGCGGTCCTAGCCGCGCTGCGGCGGGTCGTCCTCGGCCAGGAGCCGGCCACGCGCGAGGCGCTCGTCGCGATCCTCGCCCGCGGCCACGTGCTGCTCGAGGGCGTGCCGGGCACGGCGAAGACGCTGCTGGCGCGAACACTGGCCCGCGCGCTCAGCGTGCGCTACGCGCGGATCCAGTTCACGCCCGACCTCATGCCGTCCGACATCACCGGCGTCTCGGTGCTCGCCGGCACGCAGGACTTCGTCTTCCGCCCCGGTCCGATCTTCGCGGATCTCGTGCTCGCCGACGAGATCAACCGCGCGCCCGCCAAGACCCAGGCCGCCCTGCTCGAGGCGATGCAGGAACGCACCGTCACGGTGGACGGGAGTCCCCATCCGCTCCCGCCCGCGTTCACCGTGTTCGCCACGCAGAACCCGATCGAGTTCGAGGGCACCTATCCGCTGCCCGAGGCCGAGCTGGACCGCTTCATGCTCAAGATCGCGCTCGGCTACCCGGCGGAGGACACCGAGCGCGGCATCCTCGACCGGCATCTCGCGGGCTTCGAGTCCGACGCGCCCGAGACGTACGGCATCGAGCCCGTGCTCGACGCCGCGGGGCTCGAGGCGTTGCGCCGAGCGGTGGAGTCCGTCCGCGTGGAGGCGCGCCTCGTGGCCTACATCACCTCCATCGTGCGGGCGACCCGGGAGGCCCCATCCCTGACGCTGGGCGCGAGTCCGCGTGCCGGCGTCGCGCTCCTCAAGGCGACCCGCGCCGCAGCGCTGCTCGGGGGTCGTGACTTCGCGATTCCGGACGACGTCAAGGAGCTGGCGCCGCCGGTGCTGCGGCACCGCATCGCCGTGGCGCCCGAGCTGGAGCTGGAGGGCGTAACGCCCGACGCGGCCCTGAAAGCGGTCCTGGAGCAGATCGAGGCGCCCACGGCGTGACGCTCCCGACGCGGCGTGCCGTCATCACGCTGGCCGCGTTCGCCCCGCTCGGCCTGCTGGGCTACGTGCGGCCGTCCGCTCTCGACGCGCTGCTCCTGCT
>Ga0335078_10018259_pt1 | contig 10432 bp, 11 predicted proteins | sample Lox_Sample_32_FD_206711 | JGI IMG/M metagenome (GOLD analysis project Ga0335078, IMG submission 206711) | Soil microbial communities from Loxahatchee National Wildlife Refuge, Florida, United States - Lox_Sample_3.2 | ecosystem: Environmental > Terrestrial > Soil > Wetlands | place: USA...
ATCCCTGGCGTGAATAACATGTATTTCCTCCGCGCCGCCATGAACGCGGGGCGGCGCGCGCGCGGCGAGCCCGAGCTCGACGCCGGCCAGTTCCTGAAATCCGTGCGCGCCAAGCTCAAGCTTCTGGAGCTCGAGGACGATCTCCTGCAGCGCGCCGTCAATGTCGGTTTCTCGGGCGGCGAGAAGAAGCGCAACGAGATCTTCCAGATGGCGATGCTCGAGCCGAAGCTGGCGCTTCTCGACGAGACCGATTCCGGCCTCGACATCGATGCGCTCCGGCTCGTCGCGAACGGCATCAACAAGCTGCGAGCGGGGGACCGCGCCATCGTGCTCATCACGCACTATCAGCGGCTGCTCGATTATGTCGAGCCCGACCGCGTCCACGTGCTGAGCGAGGGGCGCATCGTCCTGTCCGGCGACAAGAGCCTCGCCACGAAGCTCGAGCAGCACGGCTATGCCATGTTGGGAGAGGCGGCGGCCTGAGGGATCATGGTGACCCTGTCCGACACGGCGCCTTACATCGAGGCTTTTCGTGCCCGCCCGCCCGCGCGCGAGCCGGCTTGGCTGACCGAAGGCCGCACCCGCGCGCTTGACCGCTTTGCCGAACTTGGCTTTCCTTCGCGCCGCGAGGAAGCCTGGCGCTTCACCGATCTCCGTCCCTTGCAGCGCGGCAATTTCCCGCCGGGCGCGGGCGGCGGCGGTGCGTGCGACCTCGCGCCGTGGCGCTTCGACGGGCCGACACACCGCATCGTCTTCGTGGGCGGGCGCTTTGCGCCGGAGCTTTCCGATCTATCCGCTTTGCCCAAGGGCGTCTATCTCGCGCCCACGTCGGCGGCGCTCGCCGAGCGGCCGGGGCTCGTCGAGCCGGCTCTTGCCGAGGACGAGCGCGCGGCAAAACCCTTCGCCGCACTCAACGCCGCCTTCTTCTCCGACGGCTTCGTGCGGGCGCTCGATCCCGGCGAGACGCTCGACCGGCCGGTCGAGATTCTGCATCTCGCGCACACCGATCGGCCCGCCTCGTTCCACCTGCGCAGCGTCGCATCGCTGGGTGAGGGGAGCCACGCGCGCCTTGTCGAGACGTTCGCCGGCGTCGGCCCGGCCTGGACCAACGCGGTGACCGCGCTGTACCTCGGCGCCCAATCGACCCTCGCCCATGCGCGGCTTCAGGACGAAGGCGAAGACGCGATCCACATGGGCCTTTATCGCGCCGCGCTCGAACGTGGCGCGCGCTACGAGGCTTTTGCTTTGACCCTCGGTGCGCGCCTGTCGCGCCACGACATCGAGCTGCGCTTCGCCGGTTCCGATGGTTCGTGCCGGCTCGACGGCGCCTATTGCTTGCGCGGCGAGCAGGAGGCGACCACCGCCACCTTCGTCGATCACGCGGCGCCCGGCTGCGCCACGCGCGAGCTGTTCAAGGGCGTGGTCGAGGACCGCGCGCATGGCGTGTTCCTGGGCCGCATCGCGGTCCGCCCCGATGCCCAGAAAACCGACGCGCAGCAAGTGAACCGCAACCTCCTGCTGAGCCGCCGCGCCGCCATTGACACGAAGCCCGAGCTCGAGATCCTCGCCGACGACGTCAAGTGCAGCCACGGCGCCACGATCGGCGATCTCGACGAAGAGGCGATGTTCTATCTCCGCTCCCGCGGCATCCCCGAGGACGAGGCGCGCCGCCTCCTGATCGAGGCGTTCGCCGCCGATGCGCTCGACGGCGTCTCGGACGCGGCGCTCAAGGCGCATCTCGCCCTCCATCTCGGCCGCTGGCTCGCGCGGGAGTGATGAGCATGGCGAAGAAATTGGCCAAGCCCACCCTCGATCCGCGCGCGGTGAAGCGCGATTTCCCGATCTTCGCCACCAATCCGGGGCTCGTCTTCCTCGACACCGCCGCGAGCGCGCAGAAGCCCGCGGCGGTCATCGACGAGGTGTCCGAGTTCTACCGCACCGACTATGCCAACATTCATCGCGGCGTCTATCGCCTGAGCGCGCGCTCGACCGAGCGCTACGAGGCGGCGCGCGCCACGGTGCAACGCTTCCTCAACGCCGCCGACCGGCGCGAGATCGTGTTCGTGCGCAACGCGACCGAGGCGATCAATCTCGTCGCCGCGAGCTGGGGCACGGCCAATCTCCGCCCCGGCGACGAGGTTCTCGTCACCGAGCTCGAGCACCACGCCAACATCGTGCCGTGGCAGCTGATCCGCGCGCGCACCGGGCTGAAGCTTGTTGCGGCGCCGATCGATGCGACCGGCGGGCTCGACATGGTGGCGTTCGAGCGGCTCCTCGGCCCGCGTACGCGGCTCGTCGCGGTGACGCAGCTTGCGAACGCCACCGGCGCGTTGACGCCGGTCGAGGCGATCGTGCGGCTCGCGCACCAGCATGGCGCCAAGGTCCTGATCGACGGCTGCCAGGCGGCGCCGCGCCTGCCGATCGATGTGCAGGCGCTCGGCTGCGACTTTTATGTCTTTTCCGGCCACAAGACCTATGGCCCGACAGGCATCGGCGTGCTGTGGGCGCGGCGCGAGCTGCTCGAGGCAATGCCGCCCTACCAGGGCGGCGGCGACATGATCCTCAACGTCACCTTCGAGGAGACGATCTTCCAGGAGCCGCCCTCGCGCTTCGAGGCCGGCACGCCCGACATTTCCGGCGCGATCGGCCTTGCCCGCGCGCTCGACTATATCGAGGCGCTCGGCCGTGACGCGATCGCCGCGCACGAGGCGGAGCTCACCGGCTATGGCGTCGATCGCCTGTCGCGCATGAAGGGCGTACGCGTCGTCGGCGCGGGGCAGCGGCGCTTTGCCATCTTCTCGTTCGATGTCGAGGGGGTTCATCCGCACGATCTGGCGCAAGTCCTGGACCAGAACGGCGTCGCGGTGCGCGCCGGGCACCATTGTGCCCAGCCGCTCCTCGACAAGCTCGGGCTTGCCGCAACGACGCGCGCCTCGCTCGGCATCTACAACGATGAAAGCGACATCGAGGCGCTCGCCCGCGCGATCGAGCGCGCGCAAGCGATGTTCCAGCGCTAGAGGCTCCAATGGACCCGCGCGAACTCTACCAGGACATCATTCTCGATCACGGCAGCCACCCGCGGAATTTCCGCAAGATCGAGCATCCGAGCCATTTCGCGCACGGCCACAATCCGTTGTGTGGCGACCGCGTCACCGTCTACGTGACCCTCGACGGCGACCGCATCAAGGATGTGAGCTTCGAGGGGCGCGGCTGCGCCATCTCGACCGCGTCCGCCTCGCTCATGACCGAGATCCTGAAGGGCAAGACGCTGAAGGAGGCGGAGGCGCTGTTCGCGAGCTTCCGCGCGTCGGTCACGGGCGAAGGCGACGAAACCTTGCCCGCCGCGCTCGAGGACGATATCGAGCGGCTTGCGCCCTTGACCGGGGTCAAGAGCTATCCCGCACGCGTCAAGTGCGCGACGTTGCCTTGGCACGCCTTCGAAGCCGCGCTCAAGAACGGCGCTGCCGGCGCCACCGTCAAGACCGAGTAGCCCCATGGTTGCTGACGACGATCCATTCGATTTCGAACCGCCGCCCGAGAGCGAGGATGTCGAGCGCCCAGAGCCGGGCGAGCCCGACGCCGAGCTCATGGCGCGCGTGCTCGACGCCCTGAAGACGGTGCAGGATCCCGAGATTCCGGTGAATCTCGTCGATCTCGGCCTGATCTACGAGCTCATCGTCAATCGCGACGGCACGGTTTATGTCGAGATGACGCTCACGACCCCCGCCTGCCCGGTCGCGGCCGCCTTGCCCGGCCAAGTCAAGGAGGCGATCGGTGCCGTTCCCGGCGTCAACGACGCGCGCGTAAAACTGGTGTGGAGCCCGCCCTGGTCGCGCGAACGCATGAGCGAAGAGGCGAAGCTCGAGCTCGGGCTGATGTAGCGCCCAGCGCCGGCGATGACCGCGAGGGGGGAGGAAGCGCCGAAGCGCGAAACATTGGTGTGGGACGCGCCGACGCGGCTCTTCCACTGGCTCGTCGCGATCCTGGTGCTGGTTGCCTATGTCACCTATCGCCTGAGCTGGATCCGCACCCACGTGCTCGCGGGCGAGGCGGTTCTGGCGCTCGTGCTGTTCCGCATCCTCTGGGGCTTTTACGGCAGCGAGACGGCGCGCTTCCGCTCCTTCCTGGCTGCTCCCCGCGCCGTCATGACCTATCTCGGCCGCGTCGCGCGCCTCGACGCCGCCGACCGCATCGGCCACAACCCGGCCGGAAGCTGGGTCATCGTCATCATGCTCGCACTGCTGTTCGGCGAGACGCTCACCGGGATCTTCGTCAACAACGATGTCGCCTCGGTCGGCCGGTTCACCGAAATGACGCCCGAGCACGTCATGAACATGGTCACGCGCCTGCACCGCATCTTCTGGGACGCGCTGCTGGTGATCATCACGCTGCACGTGGCGGCGATCGCGTTCTACAGCTTCGTGCTGCGCCAGGATCTGCTGCTGCCGATGATCACCGGGAAGAAGCACGTGCCCGAAACCATGGAGCGGCCGCGCATCGCGCCGTCCTGGCGTGCGGCGTGGCTCTTCGGCTGCGGCGTTGCCGCCGCAGCCGCGTTCGCGAACTACCTCTGAGGACTCAGCTCTTCGGCGGCATCACCTGGCCGCGGATCTCGCCCGCGGGATGCGCCTGCGTGTGGACGTTGACGTACCAATCGCCGGCCATGAACTGCGCCGCCTGTTCCGGGGTCAGCGTCGCCTCGCCGCTGAACGGGCTCGTGGCCTGGCTGCCCTGCTTGCTGAGCCACACGACCACCGGCCCGTTCTTGCCCTTCTCGGCGGGACCGTGGAAATGCGCCATCGTCGCCGGGCCCGTGAGATCGTTATAAGTCACGGTCCAGGTGACGACCCGGGTCGCCGGGTCGTAGGTGATGGTGGCGGTGCCCTTGCCCGCCGTATCGACCGGCGGCACCTGCTCGCCGCCGCTGAGCGGCACGGTGAAATGAATCGGCGCCGCCTGGGCGATCCCGACCCAGGCGAAGGCCGCAAAGGCCGCAAGCGCCACCGCGGTCCGCCGCGTCATCGAACCGTTCATGTTTTTCTCCCCTCGCGCTGATCTGACAAAGGGGCCGATGATACGACCGATACCCCTGCCTTGCATCACGCTTTCGTGGCTGCCTAGTATCGCCGCAACCGGAGGGGACAAGTGCTCAAGATCTGGGGACGGGCGAGCTCGGCCAATGTCATGAAGGTGCTGTGGTGCTGCACCGAGCTGGACGAGCCATACGAGCGCTACGATGTCGGCGGCCCCTACGGCGGCAACGACGACCCGAAATACCGCGCCATGAATCCGAACGGGCGCGTGCCGACGATCGACGACAACGGCACCATCGTCTGGGAATCGAACACGGTGGTGCGCTACCTCTGCGCCACGCGCCGGGCCGAGACGCTTTATCCAGCCGATCCCGCGCGCCGAACCTTCGTCGAACGCTGGATGGACTGGCAGTTGGGCCACGGCGGGCCGGCCACTACGCCGCTCTTCATGGGCTATGTCCGCACGCCACCGGAAAAGCGCAACGCCGCCGCGCTCGAGCAGGCGCGCAAGGACGCGGTGCCGGTCTGGCAGATCGTCGAGACCTGGCTCGAGCACCAGAACTGGGCCTATCTCGCCGGCAATGATTTCACCATCGGCGACATACCGGTCGCGATCTTTGCGCGGCGCTGGTTCGGCATGCCGATCGAGCGGCCGCCGATGAAGCGGCTCGAAGCCTGGTACGACCGCGTCAAGGCACGGCCCGGATTCGTCGCGCACGTCGCCGTGCCAATGAGCTGAGAAGGCTCACGCAAACGTGACGATGCCGCCTTTGCCGTACAATTATGATCGCGATTACCCAGCTGTCTCAGACCAGCGAGCGAAGGGGGCGCGGTATGCACAAGCGGACGAAATGGACCATTGTGGGGGTGAGCGCGGCGCTGCTTCTGGGCGGTGCTTCGGCCGGCGTGGCGCAGGACAAGCTCGCGCTCGTGATCCAGCGCCAGGACTTCATGAAGGCGCAGGGCGCCGACGTGAAGGCGATCACCGAGTTCTCGAAGGGCCAAGGCGATCAGCAGGCCGCGCTGAAGGCAGTGAACGATCTGCTCGCGCGCGCGCCGAAGATCGTCGATCAGTTCCCGCCGGGCACGAGCGCGGCGGACTTCCCCGGCAAGACCAAGGCGAAGCCCGAGATCTGGACCGATCAGGACAAGTTCAAGCAGATCCCGGTCGCGCTCCAGGGCGAGGAAGAGAAGCTCAAGGCGGCGATCGAGACGGGCGACCAGAAGGCCGTGGGGGCTCAGCTCGGCGCCACCGGCAAGGCGGGCTGCGGCGCCTGCCATTCCGCCTTCCGGCTCCCGCTCACCTAAGCCACCGCGTTTCGCGCGCGTTAGCGGCGGCGGCGCTTACCGTCGCCGCGTTCGTGCTGCCGGCTCGCGCGGACGACGCGGCGATCGCGCGCGGCGCCTATATTCTTGACGCGGCCGATTGCGCCGGCTGCCACACCGACAAGAAGCACAACGGCCCAGCCCTGGCCGGCGGGCGCGCGATCGCGACGCCGTTCGGCACCTTCTACGGCCGCAATATCACGCCCGACGAGAAGACCGGCATCGGCGACTGGACCGAGGCGCAGTTCCACCGCGCGCTGCGCCAGGGCATCGACGATGACGGGAAATACCTCTTCCCGGTCTTTCCCTACCCGTCTTTCACCGGCATGAGCGATGCCGATATCTCGGACCTCTACGCCTACATCATGGCGCAAAAGCCGGTGTCGCTGCGCAACAAGCGGCATGACATCCGCTTTCCGTTCGGCTTCCGCCGGCTGCAATTCTTCTGGCGCCTCCTGTTCTTCACGCCCGGTCCGCTCGCGCCGGTCGCGGGGCAAAGCGCCGAATGGAACCGCGGCCGCTATCTCGCCGAAGCCGTGGTCCATTGCGAGGAATGCCATACACCGCGCAATTTCTTGGGCGCGCTCGAGCATGACCATGCCTTTGCCGGCAATCCCGATGGACCGGACGGCCAGAAAGCGCCCGACATTACGCCCGACCCGGACACCGGCATCGGCAAGTGGAGCCTTGGCGATATCGAGGAGGTGCTCGCGAACGGCATCAAGCCCGACGGCGACATCGTCGGCTCCGGCATGGCCGAGGTGGTGGAGGGGACGGGCAAGCTCACGGACGCGGACCGCCACGCCATTGCGGTCTATATCAAGTCGCTGTCGCCGCGGCCCGCGACCGGCAAATAGAAGGGGACTCGCGATGGATTTCGGCATTCGCGGCAAGACCGCGCTGGTGTGCGCGGCAAGCCAGGGGTTGGGGCGCGGCTGCGCCATGGCGCTGGCGGGCGAGGGGGTCGATCTCGTCATCACCGCGCGCGGCCGCGACCGGCTCGAAGCGGCCGCGGCGGAAATCCGCGCCGCCACCGGCGCCAAGGTGACGACGGTCGCGGGCGACATCACGACGCCCGAAGGCCGCGCCGCAGCGCTTGCCGTCGTGCCCTCGCCCGACATTCTCGTCACCAACGCCGGCGGCCCGCCGCCCGGCGATTTCCGCGAATGGGACCGCGCCATCTGGATCAAGGCGCTCGAAGGCAACATGCTGACGCCGATCGAGCTTATCAAGGCGACGATCGATGGCATGATCGCGCGCAAATTCGGGCGCATCGTCAACATCACCTCGGGTGCGGTGAAGGCGCCCATTGATATGCTCGGGCTGTCGAATGGCGCGCGCACCGGGCTCACCGGGTTCGTCGCCGGGCTCGCGCGCAAGGTGGCCGAGCACAACGTCACCATCAACAACCTGCTGCCCGGCGCGATCCAGACGGCGCGGCTGCGCTCCAACGCCGAGGCCTTCGCCAAGGGCCGCGGCCTCACCGTCGAGGAGGTCGAGCGCAACCGTCTCGCCTCGATTCCCGCGCGCCGAGTTGGTACGCCGGCGGAATTCGGCGCGATCTGCGCCTTCCTGTGCAGCGTCCAGGCCGGCTACATGGTGGCTCAGAACGTACTGGTCGATGGCGGGGCCTATCCCGGCACGTTCTGAGCGGCGCGGCGCTTAAGGTTTCCCGACGCCGGCCGCGTTCCGTAAAATTTTTGGAAAATCAATCTCAAATGCTATCTATAGTAGGCAAACCTTCCATGTGCCCGCCATTTATAGGCTGTAAAGGGGTGCAGTCACATACTCGCCCCTGCGCGGGCGGAGAACCGTCCACGTTGCCGCGTTAACTTTCCGGTCCTTCCCCGCCCACTGATCCGACGACAAAACAATGTTCTACTATGAGGCCTATCAGGCCCAGTCCGACTTCTTCGCGCCCCTCCGGATGATGGCGCGCGCGGCCGAGCGGGTTTTGAACAACCAGCCCTGGCCGGTCCTGGCGCATCATCCGCTGGTGCGCAGCACCGCCGCGAGCTGCGAGATGGTGGCGCGCGCCGGCATGTGGCACGAGCGCCCCGACTTCCGCATTCCCGCGGCCGAGGTGGCGGGCGAGCGGGTGCCTGTTCGCGAGCGTGTGGTCGCGCGGCATCCGTTCTGCAACCTGCTGCATTTCGAGAAGGAACATGCGGCCGAGCAGCCGCGCATCCTGCTGGTGGCGCCGCTATCGGGCCATTTCTCGACGCTTCTGCGCGGCACGGTCGAGCGGCTCCTCAGCGATCACGACGTCTATGTCACCGATTGGATCAATGCGCGCAGCGTGCCGATGCTGCACGGGCGCTTCGATCTCGACGACTATATCGACCTCGTGATTCATTACATGCGGTTCCTGCGCGGCGACCTCAACGTCGTCGCCGTGTGCCAGCCGTCGGTGCCGGTGCTGATCGCGGCCGCGCTCCTGGCCGCCGGCAACGATCCGGCGCAGCCGCGCACCATGACCTTGATGGGCGGGCCGATCGACCCGCGCGTCAATCCGACCGTGCCGAACAAGCTCGCCACCTCGCGCCCGCTCGACTGGTTCGAGCGCACCGTCATCGCCACGGTGCCGGCGCGCTATCCCGGCGCGTTCCGCAGGGTCTATCCCGGCTTCCTTCAGCTCGCCGGGTTCATGACCATGAATCTCGACCGCCATATCACGGCGCATGTCGACATGTTCAAGCACCTCGTCCGCGGCGACGGCGAAAGCGCCGAGGCGACGCGCGTCTTCTATGACGAGTTCATGTCGGTCATGGATCTGCCGGCGGACTTCTATCTTCAGACCATCAAGCGCGTGTTCCAGGACCAGGCGCTGCCGCTCGGCACGTTCGAGAGCCGCGGCGTCAAGGTCGAGCCGCACGCGATCGAGCGCACCGCCCTCCTCACCATCGAGGGCGAGAACGACGACATCTGCGCCGTCGGCCAGACCGGCGCCGCGCACGATCTGCTGCGCGGCCTCGCGCCTTCGATGAAAGAGCGCTACATGCAGCCGAAGGTCGGCCATTACGGCGTCTTCAACGGCCGCCGCTGGCGCACCGAGATCTACCCCAAGGTCCGCGACTTCATCCGCCAGCACGGCTGAAACCCTCTCCCTTCCGGGGGAGAGGGCAGGGTGAGGGGGTTTTCGCCTCGGTGCCGCCGGGTGGTAGAGTCTCCCGCAACGGGAGGCACGCATGGCGAAGTCCGGCAAAGTCATCATCACCTGCGCCGTCACGGGGTCGATCCACACACCGACCATGAGTCCGCACCTGCCGCTGACGCCGGCCGAGGTGGCGGAGCAGGCGATCGGCGCGGCCGAGGCGGGCGCGGCCATCCTCCATCTCCACGCGCGCGATCCCAAGGACGGGCGGCCGACGCCCGATCCCGCCGTCTTCATGCAGTTCCTGCCGCGCATCAAGCAGGCCTGCAACGCGGTCGTGAACATCACGACCGGCGGCGGCCACGGCATGACGCTCGAAGAGCGGCTCGCCGCGCCCCTGAAAGCCGCGCCGGAGATGTGCTCGCTCAACATGGGTTCGATGAATTTCGGGCTCTACCCGATGCTGAACCGCTACAAGGAGTTCAAGCACGACTGGGAGCGGCATCATCTCGAGATGACGCGCGACTTCATATTCAGGAATACATTCAAGGATATAGAGCGTATTTTGAAGGAATTAGGCGAGGCGCACGGCACGCGCTTCGAGTTCGAATGCTACGACGTCGGCCATCTCTACAATCTCGCGCACTTCCTCGACCGCAAGCTCGTCAAGCCGCCGCTCTTCGTGCAGACCATCTTCGGCATCCTCGGCGGCATCGGCGCCGATCCCGAGAACGTGACGCACATGAAGCACATCGCCGACAAGCTCTTCGGCGACAGCTACTACTGGTCCATTCTTGCCGGCGGGCGTCACCAGATGCCGCTCATCACCATGGGCGCCATCATGGGCGGCAACGTGCGCGTCGGGCTCGAGGACTCGCTCTATCTCGGCAAGGGGCAGCTCGCCAAGTCGAACGCCGAGCAAGTGACGCGCATCCGCACGATCCTCGAGAACCTGTCGCTCGAGATCGCGTCGCCGGCC
>Ga0335078_10018260_pt1 | contig 10432 bp, 6 predicted proteins | sample Lox_Sample_32_FD_206711 | JGI IMG/M metagenome (GOLD analysis project Ga0335078, IMG submission 206711) | Soil microbial communities from Loxahatchee National Wildlife Refuge, Florida, United States - Lox_Sample_3.2 | ecosystem: Environmental > Terrestrial > Soil > Wetlands | place: USA: Florida...
CGTCGGGAGTCGCACACTTGTCATTCAAGTTCGTCAGGCGGGAGATGATCTCGGCTGATTCGTTGTGCCTGGTTTCCATGAAAGAAATGATGTCATCGTAGGTAGGCGCGAGCTCCCTGCCGCAGCCGGCATAGCGACTCGGCTTGCCGTCGAGAGTTTCGGCGTACATGTAGCGATTGATGGCGGCGATGTGTCGGCCGAGATCGCCCAGCGTGAACTTTCCCGGACGATAGGACCAGTCGACTTTGTCGGGAGGGGTGCAGCGGACGACGCGCATGGTTCGCTGGTGGATTTTGCCGAAGTAGTCGAGGAAGATGCCGAGGTCGCGGATTTCCATGATCGCACTCCGTCGTCATCTTAAATCTTACGAGCGATTGACGGTTGTTGCCGGCCAGGAGGGCGGCGGTTAGGACAAGTTCTTATTGGTGTCCTGAATATGGAAGTAGGCTGCACGACTCGAGCGTGGGCCGGAGGCCCACACTACAGCCGGCCGGAGGCCGGCGCTACATTGCTACTGATAGGTGACGCGTTTCTCGCCTTTGACGACGCGTCCGATGGTGTAGCCTCTTTCACCGCAGCGATCGAGGATGGTTTGCACCTTTTTGAACTTCTTGGCCGGGACCACCAAAATCATGCCGATACCCATGTTGAAGGTGCGCAGCATCTCGTCGCGCGGAACGTTGCCGATCTTTTGCAGGTGCTCGAAGATGGGCAGCACCGGCCAGGAGTTGATTTCGACAATCGCGCCGCAGCCCTTAGGCAAAACGCGGGGCAGATTCTCGGTGATGCCGCCACCGGTGATGTGTGCCATCGCCGAAACGGCATCGGCTTCAACCATGCGCCGCACGATGGGCCAGTAGCTGCGGTGTGGGCGCATCAACTCGGTGCCGACTTTGCCTTTGATCTCGTTGGCGTAGGTGTCGGGGGTGTAGCCGGCGGTGTCGAAGAGTAGCTTGCGGGCCAGCGAGTAGCCATTGGTATGGAGGCCGGTGGAGGCGACGCCGACCAGCACATCGCCTGCCTCGACTTCCTTGCCAGTGATGATCCTGTCGCGATTGACCACGCCGACGATGAAGCCCGCCAGGTCGTACTCGCCATCGCTGTAGAAGCCGGGCATCTCGGCGGTCTCGCCGCCGATAAGGGCGCAGCCGTTGTGCTTGCAGGCATCGGCGATGCCGGCGATCACCTTTTCGGCAATTTCGGGCCGGAGCTTGCCGGTGGCAAAGTAGTCCATGAAGAACATGGGTGCCGCGCCCTGCACGGAAATGTCGTTGACGCAGTGGTTCACCAGATCGGCACCGACGGTGTGGTGCAGGTTCATCTCGAAGGCAATCTTCAGCTTGGTGCCTACGCCGTCGACGCTGGAGACCAGCACAGGATCGTTGTACTTGCGTTTGTCGACGGCGAAGAGCCCGCCGAAGCCGCCGATCTCGCTCAGCACACCGCGGTTGAAGGTTTTATGGGCGAGATACTTGATGCGCTGCTTGGTGCGGTTGGCGCGCTCGATATCGACACCTGAGTCGGCGTAGGTAATGGTGCGAGGTTCTGTCTGCTGAGCCAAAGATTGGAATCCGTTCCAGAGGGCGCGCCGCCACAGAATTACTTGTTTGCGGAGAAATCATTGTAACAGCAATCAGCTATTAGCAATTAGCGATTGCCTATCAGCAGAACCCTGGAAACATAGTTGGAGGTAGTGACGGCTTGTTGGGGCTAAGAGCTAAACACCCACGGCCCGATGGGGCCTAAGCGCTCTGCTTCCAAGGAACGAGCGTTTAGGCTTCCATCAAACGGCCCGGTAAGTGATCCTCCGCGAGTTCGGTGGTCTCGCTCTCGCAGGGGGAAGCGCAGGCTTCGCCAGCGATGCGATGCAGCCGGGATTCGCTGATCCAGACCGCCTTGAGCGGCTTTCTGGGATCACCGGTCTTGATCCACACGCGCGAGAGCTGGGGATACATTGCGTTGGTAATTCTGTTGGTGAGCAGCATGGCTCCTCCTTTCATTGGTGCGGGAGCGCGCAGACAGGCGCGCATCGCGCGGCAAATGGAGGGTGATCCTGCTGGAAGATGCAGGATTCACTCACCCGGTTCACGTCACATTCCGTGACCGGGCAAGCAATGCAGGCGCTCAGGCGAGCATGGCGGGAGGGTACACGGAACCGGATTGCGTCGTCCGAAAACTCGGAGGTTCGATTCGTTTATCGCATTTCATACACAAGCCAAAATCCATTGGCTGCAAACATATAGACGCTCTCGTCGGAGATTGGTTCCAGATAAAGAGGAAAAATCTCTTGGCGACAGCATTTGTTGCCGGCTGGGTCCAAAAAGGACGGTGCAATCCCACGATGAGACACGTCACAATCGGATGTGATCATGTCCTTTCGGCGCCCAACGCGAAGGCATAGACTGGTCTTTCACCATAGTGAGGACTCATGACTACTGTTGCAAAACCTGCATTTAGTACGGTTCTGAAAGCTGACCCTTCGTCTGATGTTTATCGCTCTGAAAGCCATCCCCTGGATTCGCTATTTCTGCCGAAAAGCGTGGCTGTTATCGGCGCCTCTGAGCGTGCCGGAAGCGTCGGCCGGTCGGTGCTGTGGAATCTGCTGAGCAGCCCGTTCGGCGGCACGGTATTCCCCGTGAATGCCAAGAGGCCGAACGTGCTTGGCATCAAGGCGTATCCGAGCGTCAAAGATCTGCCCGACAAAGTTGAGCTGGTGGTGGTAACAACGCCGGCCGATACCGTGCCCGATCTCATCGCTGAATCGGTCGAGATCGGCATTCCTGCGGCGATCGTGATCTCCGCCGGCTTCAAGGAATTTGGCGAGCACGGCAAAGAGCTGGAGCGGCAGATCTCGGAGATCATTCGCGGCAAGATGCGGCTGATCGGGCCGAACTGCCTGGGCGTGATGAATCCGGTGCGCGGGTTGAATGCGACGTTTGCGCGCAGCGTGGCGCGGCCGGGGAATGTGGCGTTTATCAGCCAGAGCGGCGCGCTGTGCACCGCAGTGCTGGATTGGAGCTTGCGCGAGAATGTCGGCTTCAGCGCATTTGTCTCGGTGGGATCGATGCTGGATGTGAACTGGGGCGACCTGGTCGATTACTTCGGCAGCGATCAGCGGACGCAGAGCATTGTCATTTATATGGAGTCGATCGGCGACGCGCGCTCGTTCCTGTCGGCGGCGCGCGAGGTTTCGCTGACCAAGCCGGTCATTGTGATCAAAGCCGGGCGTACCGCGGCGGCGGCGAAAGCTGCTGCCTCGCATACCGGCGCGCTGACCGGCAGCGACGAGGTGCTGGATGCGGCCTTCCGGCGGACGGGCGTTCTGCGGGTGAACAGCATCGCCGATATCTTCTTTATGTCGGATGTTCTGGCCAAGCAACCGCGGCCTCGCGGGAAACGGCTTTGCATTTTGACTAACGCAGGCGGACCGGGTGTGCTGGCGACCGACGCGCTGGTGGCGAACGGTGGCGAGCTGGCGGAGCTGTCCGAAGAAACGATGAAGGCGTTTGACGCGATTCTTCCGGCGCAATGGAGCCACAATAATCCGGTCGATATCCTGGGCGACGCCGAGCCGGAGCGTTATGCAAAGTCGCTGGAGATCGCGGCGAAGGATTCGAGCATTGACGGCATGCTGGTTGTCTTGACGCCGCAGGACATGACCAATCCCACGCAGATCGCCGAGAAGCTGAAGCCGTACGCAAAGGGACTGGGCAAGCCGCTGCTGGCCAGTTGGATGGGCGGAGCCGAAGTCGCGGCGGGCGAGCAGATTCTGAATCAGGCCGGCATTCCGACCTTCCAGTTCCCTGACAGCGCGGTGCGCGCGTTCAACTACATGTGGCGCTACGCGTACAACCTGAAGGGCATCTACGAAACTCCGGCGATGCCGCAAAACGCGGACGCCGCGGTGCAACGCGAAAAAGCGAAATCGACTATTGATGAAGTTCGCAAGTCGGGCCGCACGATTCTGACCGAGTACGAGTCGAAGCAGCTGCTGAAGGCCTACGACATTCCGACGGTCGAGACGCGCGTTGCGGCGACCGAGCAGGAAGCGCTGAAGGCAGCGGAAGAGATCGGATACCCGATCGTGTTGAAACTGTACTCACTGACCATCACTCACAAGACCGACGTCGGCGGGGTGCAACTGAACCTGCGCGATGCGAACGCGGTGAAGGCGGCATTTCAGAACATCAAGCAGGCGGTGACGGAGAAAGTTGGCGCGGAGCATTTCCAAGGGGTGACGGTGCAGCCGATGGCGAAGCTGGATGGCTACGAGCTGATCATCGGCAGCAGCCTGGACTCGCAGTTCGGGCCGGTGATTCTGTTCGGCACCGGCGGACAACTGGTGGAGGTGTTTAAGGATCGCGCGCTGGCGCTGCCGCCGTTGAACTCAACGCTGGCACTGCGCATGATGGAGCAAACCAACATCTTCAAAGCGCTGAAAGGCGTGCGCGGCCGCAAGCCGGTGAACCTGGCGGCACTGGAAGAGCTGCTAGTGCGCTTCAGCCAGCTGGTGGTGGAGCAGCCGTGGATCAAAGAGATCGACATCAATCCGCTGCTGGCTTCGCCGGAGCGGCTGCTGGCGCTGGATGCGCGCGTGGTGGTGCATGGTCTGGAGATGAGCGAGGACCAGCTACCGAAGACTGCCGTTCGTCCGTATCCGATTCACCTGGTGAAGGAGTGGACGATGAAGGATGGGCGGCGGGTGACGATTCGCCCGATTCGTCCGGAAGACGAACCGGCGATGGTCACGTTCCATCAGCGGCTCTCGGAGCGCAGCGTGTACCTGCGCTGGTTCCAGCCGCTGAAGCTGACGCAGCGCACGGCACACGATCGGCTCACGCGGGCGTGCTTCATCGACTACGATCGCGAGATGGCGCTGGTGGCGGAGCGGCCGAATGCGCAAGGTGAGCAGGAAATTCTCGCCGTGGGGCGCATGAGCAAGCTGCATGGCAAGAACGAAGCCGAGCTCGCGGCGGTGGCGATTGACGAGGCGCAGCACAAGGGGCTGGGGACGGAGCTGTATCGTCAGCTGGTGCAGCTGGCGCGCGAGGAGAAGCTGAGCAAGGTGATCTCCAACATGCTGCCGGAGAACCGCGAGATGCGGGCGATGTGCGTGCGGCTGGGGTGCAAGATGTTCTCCAATTTGGAGGACAACATGATTCGGGCGGAGTTGGAGTTGTAAAGCCACCCGGAAAAGACACGCGGACACTCCGCTCGGGGTGACAATCAAGAAATAGTGTGCAGGACGCCAGCCTGAAGGCCGGCTGTTCTTATGCCGTCCCTACGGGACTCGCCTCATTCTGCAGCCTACCCAGCGCTGAAGCGCTGGGCTATCCTCTTCCGCGCCTACGGCGCTCGAGTTGTGGCAGTCGCGCTTTAATGGCTAAGTCGGAAGTTGTTGCTCCGACAGTTCTGGATTCACTATTTGGTTCGGACCAGGACGACAGCCACATCATCTTTATAGGCGATGCGGAAGCCGGGCAGGGTGCTGAGGGCTTGGGCCATAGGCGAGTTGGCTTCCAACAGGATGGTCTGCGCCTGGGGGAAGGCGGGATAGGACTCAAGCGGGATCGTGGCGTTGGTGGCCTGGAAGTATGGAAGGTTGATGGCGTCGCCGTAGAGATCGGTGCGGCCGTCGATGAGGACGGGATATTCGGGCAGCGCCCAGGTCAGGAATCCTCCCCAGGCGTAGGCGTTGAAGAGCGGCTGTGGGAGACGGTTCTGGCGGATGTAGTCGGCGGCGCTGATCGGGAAAGTTCTGCCGATCTTCAGCAGCAACAGTTCGCCGGAGTGCACATCGTTCTTGCCGGGAAGGCGTAAGACCAGCATTACGATGACGAGGAAAACGAATGCCGTTGTCGTCAACTTTTGCAGGCGAAGTTTTTGTCTGGCTTCGGCTGGCGCGGTTGTCGCGGCGGGGATGGCGTTGCCGACGATGGCAACGGCGGCAACAAGAACCAGCCAATTATCGCGCTGATAGCGGAACGAGATCACGGCCGATATTGCGAGCAACGAAATCAGGAAGAGATCGCGGGAGCGGCGGCGGCCCAGCGCGAAGAATGCGGTCATCGCCAGCAGCATGAGGAGGTAGTCCTGAGGGCGGCGGAAGCGCATGGAATGCAGCCCGGGAAAGAAGCGGTCGGACGCGGAGTTGGTTGCGTTCAGCCAAGCCGGAAGATACGAGCGGTAGCCGTAGGGCGAGAGGATGGTCGCGAGCAAAGAGGCGCCAACGGCTGCTGACGTCATCACGATGGGAATGTCGGGCAGTCCAGTTTCGAACCAGGTGATTCCCTGCCGGCGGCAGAGCTGCTCGATGACAATGGCCATCCAGAAGAGTGCGAGCACGACGAGGCCGTAACAGAATTGGCGGTCGAGATTCACCCAGATCACGAAAACCAGCGGCAGCCAGAAGAGTGAACGCGGGTCACCGGTGCGCCTGGCGTTGAGCAGCAACATCAATTCGCAGGAAAGAAGAACGAGAGAGCACATCGCTGGACGCGGGCTGATGGGCGCGATGCTGTATTGGGCGAGCACGCTCAGGATCACTGCCGGCCAGAAGTTTCGGCGACCGCCGGCGAGGGTGAAGATCGCGATGGCGATTGCGACCTGCAGGAGCATCAGCAGAACCGGAAGCCCCGACAGTCCCCAGATCCGCATGCAAAGCGCGGTCAGGAGGTCGAAGGCCCAGCTGGAGTCGACCCATGGGAGCGATGGGAATTGCGAGAAGATGGCGGTGCGCGGGATGGCGTGGTTCTGCAGGATCCAGGAACCGGTGCTGAGATGCCACCAGAGGTCGGGGTCGGTGAGGGCGGTAAGGTGGAGAAGTTGGTAGGTGGCGGCGGTGGTGAAAGTGAATGTGAGGACGACAGTGCGGATGAGGGCGGCGTCGTACCAAAGGGGTTTGTTCCTGATCGTCGCAGCGGGGGCGGGTGCGGTCATGATGCAGCAAGATGTTCGGGCCGGGTCAGCTCAGCGGCTGAAGCCTGGATCATTCCCCTGCGGACGAACCGCAGATCCCTCGTCGGGCTGAAGCCCTCCTCGGGATGACATGAAGTATAGGGTACCGACTACGGCACAGCTAAAGCTGTGCCCTTTCAAAACACACTACCTCTTCTTGATGGCCCCACCCATTTGCTGCGGTCCGTTGAGCTTGCGAACGCCGCCACCGGCATCGTGCGCCGTGTTATGGCACGTCAGGACGCAGCTGTTCGATCCCTGATTGTAAGAGATCGGCTGGCCGTTGTTCTGGCCGACGACATTCAAGTCGAAGTCGACCAGGCGAACTCCGGTCGGATTGTCGCTGGTGGACGGCATGCCGTGAGCGTTGTGGCAGGTCGAACAGGAGAAGCCGTCGGTGTACACGTGATTGTTGTGATAGGCCCACGAGGTGGACTGCATCACGATACTGAGATTGTGGCACTTGGCGCACATGCCGTAGGGACCGTTGACGCTCAAGTCGGGCTGCGGGTTCAGGTTGATGGTGATCTGCGTTCCGGGACCGGCGGGCGCCTGGCTGTCGAGATATTGGCGCTCGAGCAGGTGCCACCACTTGGAACCGTGCGGGCCGTTGGGGCCGGCGCCGCCGAATTCGCGATTGTCGTCGGCGTTGTGGCAATCGGTGCAGAAAATCTGCGAGCCCATGCTGCGGCCGTTGTTGGTGCCACCGCTTAAATCGAGCATGGTGGGCAGCAGGCTGGGCTGGGGGAAGCTGCTGCTGCGCGTGTGCATCACCGGATGACTGGACTTCGCGCTGGTGTTCATCTGCGTGATCACGTTGAGCGGATCGCTTTCGGAGTGGAGCGGCAGATAGCCATAGATGGGATTTATCTGCTTGCCGGAGCTGTAACCGTGGCAGCGCAGACAGTTCTCATATTGATTGACAACCGGATTGACGATGGTCTGGCCGTCCATGGCGATGCCGACGGCGCCAGTTTGCGAGACGCGGACGAGCGGAGGAATGTTGAACGAAGTTACTTGCTGCGAGCCGTGGCCGTTGTGGCAATCGACGCAAGTCGCGTGACGGTTGTTCTGCAGCAGAGGCGGCTCAGCGGCGTCGTGCTGATTGGCGCCGTTGGGGAAGGGGTGCGCGATCTTGGCGTACTCGGCGGCGATGTTCGCGGGCGCGGGAGAGATGTTGTTGCTGCCATTGTGGCAAGGCAGGCAGGCGGCCTCGTTGGTGCCGCGCAGCAGGCGGACGGCGCCGGAAGCGTTGTGCGGCGCGTGACAGGAGATGCAGGCGTTGGCGGCGACGGTGCCATAGCTTCCCAGCTGGGCCTGGGAGGAGACGGTGTTCTGCGCGGTGTTGTGAATTCCCGTCGCCCATCCGGCCATGGGATTCACCTGGTTCTGGCCGCTCATGGAGGTGCGCGTGGGATCATGGCAGGCAAGACACATCGTGCCGCTGGCACTGTTGAGGACGAGGAAATTTTGCGAGACCTTGTCGATGGCCTGCGCGTGCGAGTTGTGGCAGGAGTTGCATTCCACGCTGCCGTTGATCAGCTGAATCGCTCCGGTCTTGTCGCCGGTCTTGCCCGACGAGACGAGAGTCGAGATCAGGTCGATGTTGTCCTTCAGGGGCAGGACGAGGCTGAACGGATGCGAACTCTGCAACTGCGTTGTGAAATTGTCGCCCTGGATCCAGTTGCCGTTGGTTGACAGTTGGCCGAACAGGACCGTGTCGGCAACGGCCACGGTGCCGTCGTGACAGCTCAGACACATGTTGCTGTCGCCGCCCAGCGGCAGCTGGGAGAGATCCTTATTGGTGAGCGTGGTGCTGGTATAGGTGGTGTAGGTCGCCGTCGAGAAGGTCTGGTTCCACAGCCCAACGTTGCTGGCCGAGTGCGGCACGTGGCAGTAGAGGCACGGACCATTGCCCGGCCCCGTGATGGGCGAGGGACTGCCGGGCGAGAGATTGTGCATGCCGAGTACGTCGCCGGTGATGTCGTTGTGGCTGAATTTCTTTCCTGACGGTACGCCGGAAGGCTGTTGTGTCTGCCTTTGCGTTACGTCGCCGCGCTTACTCTTAGTACTCGGTGCACTGTTCACCTGAGGATTCGGCGCCTGTTTCACTTGCGCCATCACCGTCGCGACGGCTGCGAAGCTCAGCACCCAAGCGAGGGCAAACTTCAACTTCACTGCAAGCCTCCCTTCGCTTGCTTCAAGGCGTGATACTGGAAGATCTGCACGCGGCGATTGTAGGAATCGACGACGAAGACCTTGTCATTGCGGTCGATGAACAGTCCGGTGGGCAGACGAAAATCGCCGAAGCCAGTTCCCTGCTGGCCGAAGTAGTAGAGCAGGCGTCCTTCGCGGTCGAAGACCTGCACCATGTCGTGCGAACCTTCCACCACGTAGACGTGGCCCTCGGAGTCAACGCCAATTCCCTTGGGGCGAAACATCGCGCCGTTGGCGTCGCCGATCGCGCCGATGCCGAAGAGGTATTGCCCGGAGCGGTCGACGGCTTGTACCCGGAAATTCATGGCATCGACGACCAGCAGATCCTTGCCGTCCAGTCGCAGCTCGGTGGGATAGTTGAACTCGCCGGTGTTGGTGCCGTTCTGACCGATGGTCTGCAGCACCTCGCCGTTCATGTCGGTGACGAAGATCTTGTTGCGCAGGGTGTCGGTGATGTAGATCTTCTGCTCGTCGGAATCGATGGCGATGCCGGTGGGCCGCTTGAAGAATCCCTCCCCGCCCTTCAGGCTGCCCAGCGCCCGCTGATACTTCCCCTCCGGGTTGAAGACGAAGATCTTGCCCGACTCCGAGTCGCTGACATAGATGTTGTCCTTGTTATCGACGGCGACACACTGCGGAGCGAGCATCGCATCCTTGCTCTTCTCTTTCCGCTGGATGAATTTGTACTTCTGCTGGACGGGATCGAAGATATGAACGCCCTGCGCGCCCGGGTCGGTCACGATGATGCGACCGCGGGAGTCTTCTACCACGCTATAGGGCCGCACCAGGAAGTGCACGTCCGGCGCGCCCACCACGAAGTCGAAGACCTTGGTGAAGAAGCCGGGCTTGGGCCGAACGTCGCGATCGCTTTGCAGGCCGCGCTCGAAGGTGAGCTTGCGCCCTTCGGGCAGCAGCAGCTCCGGCACCTGAACCGTGGTGGACTTGGGCTTGCTCTTGGCCGCCAGCGGCATCGGCACCGCCAGCGTCAGCGCCACCAGGATGTACCACGCCCACTGTTTTCTTACGCCCAGTCTCAGAAGAAATTGAACCATCGATACACACCAATATAGACCGAAGAGACCGAAGCAGGCGCAACTCCTGAAGCGCTAAATCCCTGGACCAGTCGAGTGTATCCCCCATTGACACCCAATTGCCGGAATTGGTACTGGAAGTAGGCATTCTCCTGTTCGAAGTTGTTCCAGGAGGTGACGCCCAGATTGTCGAGGTTGTTCCTCGACTTCACGTAGCTGAACGAAGC
>Ga0335078_10018261_pt1 | contig 10430 bp, 10 predicted proteins | sample Lox_Sample_32_FD_206711 | JGI IMG/M metagenome (GOLD analysis project Ga0335078, IMG submission 206711) | Soil microbial communities from Loxahatchee National Wildlife Refuge, Florida, United States - Lox_Sample_3.2 | ecosystem: Environmental > Terrestrial > Soil > Wetlands | place: USA...
GGCCGCCTTGACGGGCGAGTCGAGCTGCGGCGGCGGGTGAGGCGGCGGTCCCGTGCGGGAGATCACCAGGCGGCAGGCGCTGGCCGTGCTCGGCGGTGGCGCGCTCGCAGCCGACGCCCTTTACCTCGGCGGCGGGCACTCCTCCGCGTGGTGGCGCGACACCAGCGCGGGCCCGGTTTACCCGCTCGGCGCCAGCGGCTACACACCGGATGGCACGGCGGGCCGTACCGCCGCGTACCCGCTGTCCGCGGTGCGGCTGCTTGACTCCCCGTTCCGCGACAACCAGCTGCGGAACCTGAGCTACCTGCGGTTCCTCGACCCGGACCGGATGCTCCATACGTTCCGCCTGAACTACGGGCGGCCGTCGGCCGCCACCCCGTGCGGCGGCTGGGAAAGCCCCGACTCGCTGGTGCGCGGGCACACCGTCGGCCACCTGCTGTCCAGCCTCGCGATCAGCTACGCGAACACCGGGGATCAGGGGAGCAAGGCAACGGGGGCGTACCTCGTCGGTGAACTCGCGACGTTGCAGCGGGCGGCTCCGCTTGCCGGGTACTCGCCCGGCTACCTGTCCGCGTTCCCAGAAGAATTCTTCGACTGGCTGGAGGCCGGCCAGGTCACCAAGGTCTGGTCGCCGTACTACATGATCCACAAGTACCTGGCGGGCCTGATCGACCAGTACGAGCTCGCAGGGTGCGACCAGGCGATCGATGTCGCGACGCGGCTTGCCGACTGGGTGGGCCGGCGGACCGCACCGCTGTCGTACGCGCACATGCAGCAGATCCTCGCCGTGGAGTACGGCGGCCTGCCCGAGTCGCTGGTCAACCTGTACGCCATCACCGGGGCGCGGCGGTACCTGACCGTGGCGCAGCGGTTCTACCACGCGCGGTTCCTTGATCCGCTCGCGGCGGGCGAGGACGACCTGGCGGGTGAACAGTGCAACGTGAACACGCCGAAGATCCTCGCCGCGCTGCGGATGTGGGAGGTGACCGGCGTCGCGAAATACCGCGATATCGCGGAAAACTTCTGGCAGTTCGCCGCGGGCAAGCACAGCTACGTCATCGGCGGCCAGGGCGACCACGAGCACTGGGACCCGCCAGGCGTGGTCGCCGCCGCCCTGTCCAACTACACGTGCGAGGGCTGCGTCACCTACAACATGCTCAAGCTCACCAGGCTGCTGCATTTCCACGATCAGGCCCGGACGGACGTGCTCGACTACTACGAGCGCGCCCTGTTCAACCAGATGCTCGGCGCCCAGGACCCGGATTCCCCGCACGGCTTCGCCGTCTACTACACGGGGCTGTCGGCGGGCGCCGTCAAGCAGCAGCCGCTGAACTACTTCCCCCATGGCAACCCGGACGCCTACGCGACCGACTACGACACGTTCACCTGCGACACCGCGACCGAGCTCGAGACCCAGGCCAAGTTCGCTGACACGATCTACTCGCGTGACTCCCGCGGCGTGCACGTCAACCTGTTCATCCCGTCCGAGGTCCGCTGCACCGATCAGGGCGTGACGATCCGCCAGGAGACAGGCTTCCCGGACGATCCCCTGGTGCGGCTCACCGTGACCAGCGGTTTCGCCACCATGACCCTGCGGGTGCGGGTGCCGTCCTGGGCCGCGGGGCCGCCCGGGGTCGTGCTCAACGGCGCACCGCTGCGGGGGACCGTCGCGGGCGGCTGGATCACCATCCTGCGCCACTGGCAGCAGGGCGACCGGCTGGAGGTCACGCTGCCCATGCGGCTGGCGTTCCACCTCGCGCCGGACGCTCCATCCGTGCAGGCGGTCAGCTACGGCCCGGTCGTACTCGCGGGCCGCGGCGTCGGCGCCGCCTACGCGGCGGCCGGGGCCGCGACCGACGCCATCGACAACGCCGCCCTACTTAACGGCATCAGGCACCCCGCCGCGACGCAAACCGCACCGCATCCGCCCCCGTTGCCGCTGCTCGACACCGCGTCCGTGCACCGCACCGCCGGCCAGCCGATGGCGTTCACCGCGACGGCCGACGGCCATCCGGTGACCCTGGTCCCTGTCGCCCGTGCAGCACACGAGCCATTCACCGTCTACTGGCAGACCAGCCAGGGCCAGGGAACGCGGTCCGGGCGGTCCGCTGCACTTCAACCTCCCTAGGAACTCCATAAGAAATGCCGCCCGCGCCGGCCGCCGCCCAAATCGCACGGGGATGATTTCTCCATTTCGTAAGGCTTGTTAGCCATAATGGGGCCGGCATCGGTAATAACGTCACAGCCGTGACAGTTGACGTGATCCTGCCGTGCCTCAATGAGGCGCCGGCTGTGCCCTGGATGCTCGAGAGAATGCCCGCCGGCTTCCGCCCCATCGTGGTCGACAACGGCTCCACCGACGGATCTGACGAGATCGCGCGGTCGCTCGGCGCGACGGTCGTGGCCGAGCCGACCCGGGGTTTCGGTGCGGCCGCGCACGCCGGGCTGCTGGCGGCGACCAGCGACCTGGTGTGCTTCTGCGACCTCGACGGCAGCCTCGACCCCCGGCAGCTTCCCCTCGTCACCGGGCCGCTGCTGGCCGGCCAGGCCGACCTGGTCCTTGGCCGCCGCGCCCCGGTACGGCGCGACGCCTGGCCGCTGCCCGCGCGGCTGGCCAACTGGGAACTGGCCAGGCGGGTCCGCCGACGGACCGGGCTGAGCATCCGTGACCTGGGCCCCATGCGCGCGGCGGGCCGCGAGGCACTGCTCGGCCTGAACCTCGCCGACCGGCGGTTCGGGTACCCGCTCGAAATGGTGATGAACGCGGCCGCCGCCGGCTGGCGCGTGTCCGAGGTCGAGGTCGCCTACCTGCCCCGGGTCGGAAAGTCCAAGGTCACCGGCACCGTGCGCGGCTGCGCGCGCACCGTACGCGACATGAGCGAGGTGCTCGCCCGGTGACCGTCGCAGCAGAATCGGACACCACCCTGCTCGTCATCGCGAAGCAGCCGGTGCCTGGCCGGGTCAAGACCCGCCTGGTGCCGCCCTGCACGTACGAGCAAGCCGCATCGCTCGCCGAGGCCGCGCTCGCCGACACCCTGGGCGCCGTCCTGATGACGCCGGCCAGGCGCCGGGTCCTGGTACTCGACGGCCAGCCGGGACCGTGGCTGCCTCCCGGGTTCGACATCGTGCCCCAGTGCGCCGGGCCGCTCGACGAGCGACTCGCCGCTGCCTTCGCCGCGGTGAGCGGCCCCGCACTGCTTATCGGGATGGACACGCCGCAGGTCACCCCCGCGTTGCTCACGGTGGACTGGGGCGCACCGGACCTGGGAACGGTGGACGCGGCGTTCGGCCCGGCCGCCGACGGCGGGTTCTGGGCCCTCGGGCTGCGCTCGCCTGACCCCGCACTGCTGCGCGGCGTTCCGATGTCGACCGCGGCCACCGGCGCGATCCAGCGCGCCAGGCTGCTCGCGGCCGGGCTGCGCGTCCTCGACCTGCCGCCGCTGCGCGACGTCGACACCGCGGCGGACGCCGTCGCCGTGGCCCGCCAGGTGCCGCGTAGCCGGTTCGCCACGCGGACACGGGAACTGGCGACGGTGCTGAGCCGGGCAGACGACGATCTCCTGCGGGAGACAGCATGATCGCGGGGGCGATCGCCCTATACGAGGAAGCCCTGCACGAGGAAGTACTGCACGAGCAGGCACCGCTGCTTGTCATGCGGACCGCGGACGGCCGCGGGCTGCCGCTCCAGATCCCCCGGTGGTGCGGGCGGCCCGATGCCGCCGACGAGGAGCTGCTCCGGCGCTCGCACGGGCCAGTTCTCGACGTGGGCTGCGGCCCCGGCCGGCTGACCATCGCGCTGACCGAGCGGGGGGTGCCTGCCCTGGGCGTGGACATCTCGCGCGCCGCCATTGACCTGGTACGGCAGGCCGGGGCACCCGCCTTGCACCGCTCGGTGTTCGACACGCTGCCCGGGCTCGGCCGGTGGGCCACGGTGCTGCTCGCGGACGGCAACATCGGCATCGGCGGCCTGCCCGCCCGGCTGCTGCGCCGCTGTGCGCAGCTGCTAGCGCCGGGCGGCCGGATCCTGATCGAGGCGGAGCCCGGCGATGTCGACGAACGGGTAACCGCGTGGCTCGAGCACCCCGATGGCCGCCGCGGCCCGGTCTTCCCGTGGGCTCACCTGGGCACGGCCGCGGTGCTGCATGCCGCCGCGGCGGCCAACCTGCGCGTCGTGGAGCAATGGCAGGATGCGGGCCGTGCGTTCGTCGCCGTGGCCAGCAGGGTGGCCCCGAGGTAGGCGCGCCGAGCCGGGGCGGGACGGAACTCGGCGAGTCGAGCATGGCGACCGCGAGCGCCGACCGTGGGGAGCCGACGGAGCAGGCAGCCCTAGCCGGGGAGGCCGGAGCTTGCCTCGGTAAGCGGGGTGAGACCTCTGGCCAAGAACTCAAGTACGTCCTCAAGTACGTCCTCAGGTACCTGCCCGCCCGCGGTCCAGTCGGCCCAGCGCATGCCCACGAAGTTGCCGATGCCCGTGTAGGCGTACGCGATGACCTCCGGGTCGTAGCGGGCGTCTACCTCGCCGGCGAGCTGAGCGACGCGCACGCCGCGTGCATAGCCCCGGGCCAGGTGCTCGTAGTACTCACGGAAGAGTGCGGGTGCGACGAATTCCGACTCGCGGACGATCCGGTCCATCCAGGGACGCTTCGACAGCATCTCGAAGAACACACGGAAGCACTCGCGCTCCCGCGCGCGCTGGCCGCCATCGGCCTGCTCAAGTGCCGCCTTCATCGCCGTCCGCAGGTCCTCGTTGATCCGGCGGACCACGGCGGCGAAGATTTCTCCCTTGGACCCGTAGTGCGCGTAGAAGCTGCCGGTAGCCATCCCGGCCCTGGCGCAGATGTCCGCGACCGTTGTCCGGGTGTAACTTCGCTGGCCGAAGAGTTCCTCAGCGGCCGCCAGCAAGCGTTCGGCTGGCGGCCGCTCATCGGCTGTCATGCTTGCGTTCGCCTGCCAGGGTCAGGGTGAAGGGACGCCGCTCGCCGGCGCTTGTGACTCGGTTCCCGAGTAGGTCGTGATCGGGCCGGACGCGGTTGCGTCCGTGGTAAGGACCGACCCCTGCTGCGTCAGGATACCGTTGGTGATGACACCGATGTAGGCCCCGGTGACACCGTCGTGGTCTGTCGCGGAGTAAGCGTACGGTGCGACCACGGGACCCTGCGGGAGCCCGGCGTTGATCGCCGCCACCAGGTCGGCCCGCGTCGGGTTCTTGCCCGCCTTGAGCATCGCCTGGACGAACGTGTACGCGGTGCTCATGCCGTAGAGCACGTTGCCGTCGAATGGCGCCTTCGCGTCGTACTGGTCGTGGATCTTCTTGAACAGCGTGATCCAGCTGTTGCTTGTGTCGCCGAGCGGCGGCGTGTAGCCGTCGGTGATCATTCCGTTGATGAGCGCGTTGCCGTTGACGGTCGCGCCGCCCTGCTTCGCGAACGACTCAAGCAGCCCGGACAGCGTGATCGGGTCGGAGCCGACGTTGCTGACCACGAGCGCCGGGTTGAAGCCGAGCTTGAGGCTGGTCAGCTTCAGCAGCGCGGTGAACGCGGGAATGGAGAACGAGACGACTACCTGCGCACCGGACGCGCGCATGGCCGTGACCTGCGGCGCCACATTGGTGTTGGTCGGGACGTAGCTTTGCCTGCTGACGACCATCGACTTCGGGATCTCATCGTCGAGGCCCTTGACGCCGTCCATGCCGAACTCGTCGTCCTGGTAGAAGTAGGCGATCTTCTTGCCGGCGAAGTGCTGGGCCACGTACTGCCCGAGGATCTTCCCCTCACGTATGTAGTCGAGCTGCCAGCCGAACGTCTCGGGGTCCGCCGTCGGCTGGTCCCAGCAGTCGCACCCGGAGGCCACGAACACGTCGGGCACCTTCTGCGCGTTGAGGAAGCTCTCCACGGCCAGGTGGGTGGGGGTGCCAAGGCCGTTGAATATCGCGTACACGTTGTCCTGCAGCACCAGCTGACGCACGACGGAAGCCGTCGTGGTCGGGTTGTAGCCGTCGTCCAGGTACTTGTAGACGATCTTGCGGCCGTAGACTCCGCCGTGCGCGTTGACGTAGGCGAAGTACGCGGCCGACGCGGGAGCGATCTCGCTGTAGCCGGGCGCGGCGGGCCCGGTGAGCGGCTGGTGGCTGCCGATGGTGATGGTGGTCGCCGTGATGCCGGGCGCGGATGCGGTCAGCGCCGCGCTTGAGCTGCCCGCGCCTGCGCCAGAGCCGCCGGCCGAGCTGCCACCGCCAGAGCTGCACGCGGCAACGGTAAGCGCGGCGACAACCGCGACGGCGATGGCTGGCGCGCGAAGCCGGTGTGATCTCCTCATTGAGTATCTTCTTTCTCGTGGGGTTGCGGGGGGTTGCCCTCCCTTGGCAGGGGGCTTGAGTCGAGCAGGGCCGGCGGCTGGCCGGCCGGAGGCGTCGCGCCCGGCGCGGAAGCCGTGCGCCGTGGGCGGGCAGGTGAGACGCCGGAAAAGCCGAGAAGCCAGCGCACTCCGCCCTGGATCCCCTGCGGGAAGACGAGCATGACGAGGATGAGCACCGCGCCGTAGGCCACGATCGGGATGTTGGACGCGACCGAGGTCGACAGGCCATGGCTGGTGGCCACGTCGGTGGCGTAGGTCGGCACAAGGACGACAAGCAGGCTTCCCCAGACCGCACCAGGCAAGGTGCCAAGGCCGCCGATCACCGCGGCGGTCAGCAGCGCGATCGAGAGCGTGATCGTGAAGGCGCCAGGCGCGACCAGTTCGGTGACGATGGCAAGCAGCGCGCCGGCCATACCGGCGCAGCTGGCGCTCACCACAAAGGCGAGGATGCGCGCCCTGGCCACGTTCACGCCGGCCAGCGCGGCGGCCACCTCATCGTCGCGGACAGCGCGCCAGTTGCGGCCGACCCGACTGCGGCTCAGGTTCGCAAGTAGTACCAGGGTGACCAGCGCCACGGCCGAGCAGACCCACGCCTGCCACCTGGTCAGCGGGAAGTTCACGCCGAGAAAGCCCGGGGTGGTGAAGACGACGTTCAGGCCCTGGTCACCGCCGAAAACGCCGGGGTAGGCGTTCGCGACAGAAGGGAGCGCGACGCCGAGCAGCAGCGTGGCCCCGGCGAGGTACGGGCCGTGCAGCCTGGCCGCGGCCGCTCCCACCACCGCCCCGGTGACAGCGGTGACCGCGGCGGCGACCACGAGCACGGCGATGAACGGCCAGCCGAGATGGAGCAGCAGCAGCCCGGTGGTGTAGGCGCCGATGGCCATGAACGCCCCGTTGCCGAGCGAAACCTGGCCGCTAAGCCCGGTCAGCACCGTCAGCCCGGCCACGGCCGTCACCTCGATGGCGATCTCGGCGATCTGGTAGTCCCTGAACGAGTTCAGCTTGATCGACAAGACCACGACGACCACCGCGACCACAAGGGCGGCGCCGAGCACCCGCGGCGTTGACTGTGCTCTCATACCCGTCGCACCCGGGCACCAGAGAAGATTCCGGCCGGCCGGACCATCAGCACCACCACGAGGATGACCAGGGCCACGAGCGCGGTCAGGTCCGACCCCTGGGAACCCAGGTAGCCGCCCGCGTAGCTGAGCACGACGCCGAGCAGCAGCCCGCCGACGACCGCGCCGACGGGGCTGTCGAGGCCCCCGATCACCGCCGCGGTGAAGCCAAGCACGAAGATCGAGTCCATGCTGTCCGGGTACAGGAACGTCGACGGCGAGACGAGCACGCCCGCGAGGGCTCCGAGCAGGCCGGCCAGCACCCAGCCCAAGGTGATCACGCGTGCCACCCGGATGCCCGACAGGCGAGCGGCGGTGGCGTTGAACGCCGCGGCCCGCATGCGCAGCCCCGCGCTCGTGTACCTGAACCCGATGGCAAGCAGCAGCGTGGCGGCCAGCACTGCCAGTGCGACGAACACGTCGAAGCGCGACACGCCAAGCGGTGTCGAGCCAGCTCTCAGCCCGGTGACGGAGAACGCCGCGGGAAACGACCGGTACTGGCCGCCGTACAGGATCCCGGCCAGTCCCTCGAGGAGGACGAGCAGGCCGATGGTGATGATCACGGCATTGAGCTCGGGCTTGCCCAGGGTGGGCCGGATGACGGCGAGCTCGGCCACGGCGCCAAGCACGACTCCGGCCGCGAGCGCGGCCGCGAACCCGGTCCAGTAGGAGCCCGTGCGGTAGATCACCTCGATCGCGATGTAGGTGGTGAACATCGCCATCCCGCCCTGCGCGAAGTTCAGCAGCCGGGTCCCGCGCCAGATCAGCACGAGAGACAGGGCTATCGCGGCGTAGATCATTCCGAAGCTGATCCCGCTGAGCGTGAACTGCAAGAACTCGACCACTCGTTCCTTCCCTCTGTTTGGGTCGCGGGGGCGCGGCTAGAAGCCGAGGTAGTGATGGCGCAGTGCGACGTCGGCGGCGAGTTCGCCGGCCGGCGCCTCGGCGACGACGCGGCCGAGGTTGAGCACCACTCCCCGGTCCGCGACCGCGAGCGCGGCACGCGCGTTCTGCTCGACGAGCACGATGGTGATGCCGCTCTCCCGGCTGAGCCGCACCACCATGTTCATCACCTGCGTCATGACCCTGGGGGCAAGGCCGAGCGACGGCTCATCGAGCAGCAGCACGCGCGGGCGCGCCACCAGGGCACGCGCTATCACGAGCATCTGCCGCTCACCGCCTGACAAGGTGGCGGCCAGCTTGCGGCGGCGGTCCGCCAGCGGGCTGAAGCGCTCGTATGCCTCGGCAAGCGCGGCGGCCCGTTCCGCCCGCCGCCAGCCGATGCCTGGCCAGGACATCATGCCGATCCGCAGGTTTTCCTCCACGGTGAGCTCCGCGATGACGCCCTGCCCCTCGGGGACGTGCGCTATCCCGGCCCTGGCCATGTCCTCGGGGCTACGCCCGGCCCGGTCCGCGCCGTCGAGCATGACCCGCCCGCCGCGCGGTCGCACCATGCCGCTGATCGCCCGCAGCAGCGTGGTCTTGCCCGCGCCGTTGGCGCCGAGCACCGCCGTGATCGTGCCCGCACCCGCCGTGATCGTGACCTTGTCCAGCGCCACAACCTCGCCGTAACCCGCCACCAGGTCCACGATCGCGAGCGACCCCGTGCCGCGCGGCGGGACCCCGGGGGTGTCTTGGGTCCCCTGCGCACCGGTTGAGTTACTCACCCCCAGCTCCGTCCGCGCCGAGGTAAGCGGCCGTCACCGCCGGATCGGCCTGTATCTCCTGCGGGGACCCGCGTGAGATCACCCTCCCGAAGTCCAGCACGACGAGCGAGTCACAGACGGACATCATCAGGTCCATGTGGTGCTCCACGATGACAAGGGACGTCTGCGCGGCAAGCTCCCTGATGAGGTCGCCAAGCTCACTAAGCTCATCCTCGGCCAGGCCGCTTGCTGGCTCATCGAGCAGCAGCAGCATCGGCCTGGCGGCGAGCGCCCGGGCTAGCGCGACCCTCTTCCGCATGCCATAGGACAGCTCGCTAGGCAGGGCGTCTGCCGCCCCCGCCGCCCCCACCCGGTCGAGTGCCTGGCCTGCCTCAAGCCGGAGCCTGCGCTCGTCCCTCTCGGAGCGGGGAAGCCCGAGCAACGCCGGCCAGAAGCCGGCCGTGGCACGGCAATTCGCGCCGATCATGACGTTCTCGATGGCGGACAGTCCACCGAACAGGCCCACCCCCTGCAGTGTCCTGGCGATGCCAAGCCCGGCCAGCCGGTGCGGGCGCAGGTCCCGGTAGTGGCGGCCGTCGATGAGCACCTGGCCCTCGTCGGGCCGGATGAAGCCGCACAAGACGTTCAGCAACGTCGTCTTGCCTGCCCCGTTTGGCCCGATGACGCCCACAACCTGGCGGGGTGCGACCGAGAGCGATACGGCGTCGAGCGCGGTCAGGCCGCCGAAGCGAACACTGACATCGCGTACATCAAGGACTGAATCGTGCTTCATCACGCGAGTCCTAGCTTCGGTAGACAAGCCGACTTTGGATATGAATCCTCATTCAAGGCTGCGCCGGGACAGTCGGCAAGCCCGCGGGCCGCAGCTGTTGCCGAGTCGTGACGCAAACGTAACGAGAACGGGCCGCCCGCGGACCTCGCCAACCTCGGACTCGACTCGCGACCGAGCGCAGCCAGCGATTCACCCGCGACGCCCGCCCCGCCCTGGAGTCACTCGCGCAGGCCCGGAGCCAGACCACCAGCCACGCACCGTGACCACGACCCAGCACCGGCTGCCCGCAGCCTAGACTCGCGCGCAAGCGACCTGACAGAAATCAGCCAGAATTGGCGGCATCGGCGCGCGCTCAGTCGCGCCGATGCCGCTGGAGGAGAGGCCATGGATACCTTTGCCCGGTCCAGCGCCTCCTGCCACCCGGCACCGGGCAAGACGGCCTTGACATGTCGGTCTTCACGGCGGTCCCGCCGGCTTACGCCGAGGTGCTTGAGGCCCGGGCGGGCCGGGCCGCGATGG
>Ga0335078_10018262_pt1 | contig 10430 bp, 8 predicted proteins | sample Lox_Sample_32_FD_206711 | JGI IMG/M metagenome (GOLD analysis project Ga0335078, IMG submission 206711) | Soil microbial communities from Loxahatchee National Wildlife Refuge, Florida, United States - Lox_Sample_3.2 | ecosystem: Environmental > Terrestrial > Soil > Wetlands | place: USA: Florida...
CCTTCAGCTGAAGGAAACGCTCAACACCATGGTCGACCAGCTCAACCGCTTCGCGGGCGAGGTGACGCGCGTGGCGCGCGAGGTCGGCACCGAAGGCCGTCTCGGCGGCCAGGCGAACGTGCCCGGCGTGGCCGGCACATGGAAGGATTTGACCGACAACGTGAACCTGCTCGCCGCGAACCTCACCACCCAGGTGCGAAACATCGCCGAAGTGACGACCGCCGTGGCCCGTGGCGACTTGTCTCGTAAGATCACCGTCGACGTAAAGGGCGAGATTCTCGAGCTGAAGAACACGATCAACACGATGGTGGACCAGCTCAATGCGTTCGCCGGCGAAGTCACCCGCGTGGCCCGCGAAGTGGGCACGGAAGGCAGGCTCGGCGGACAGGCGAATGTCCCAGGTGTCGCCGGTACGTGGAAAGATCTCACCGATAACGTCAATTTCATGGCCAGCAACCTGACCGGCCAGGTGCGAAACATCGCTGAGGTTGCGACGGCCATTGCGAGCGGCGACTTGTCACGCAAGATTACAGTCGACGTCCGCGGCGAAATCCTGCAGCTCAAGGAAACACTGAACACGATGGTCGAGCAGTTGCGATCGTTCGCGGCCGAAGTCACGCGCGTAGCTCGCGAAGTCGGAACCGAAGGCCGGTTGGGTGGACAGGCGAACGTTCCCGGCGTGGCCGGCACGTGGAAGGACCTCACGGACTCAGTTAACGCGATGGCCGGCAACCTCACGGCTCAAGTCCGAAACATCGCCGAAGTGACGACGGCCGTGGCCCGTGGCGACTTGTCGCGCAAGATCACGGTCGACGTGAAAGGCGAGATTCTCGAGCTCAAGAACACCATCAACACGATGGTGGACCAACTCAACGCGTTCGCTGCCGAAGTCACCCGCGTCGGACGCGAGGTCGGCACCGACGGCAAACTGGGCGGTCAGGCGCAGGTGCCGGGAGTCGCCGGCATCTGGAAGGATCTCACCGACAACGTCAACGTCATGGCCGTGAACCTCACCGAGCAGGTGCGTGGTATCGCGAAAGTCGTGACGGCCGTCGCGAACGGCGACCTGACGCAGAAGCTGACGGTCAATGCTAAGGGTGAAATTGCCGCGCTGGCCGAGACCATCAACAACATGACGGGCACGCTCGCGACCTTCGCCGATCAGGTCACGACCGTGGCCCGCGAAGTCGGCGTGGAAGGGCGTCTTGGCGGACAGGCGAACGTCCCGGGCGCTGCCGGAACCTGGAAGGACCTCACCGGCAACGTCAACCTGCTCGCCGACAACTTGACGAACCAGGTGCGCGCGATTGCTGAAGTCGCAACCGCTGTGACCAAGGGCGACCTCACGCGATCGATTCAGGTGGAGGCCAGCGGCGAAGTCGCTGAATTGAAGGACAACATCAATACGATGATTGATAACCTTCGGCTCACAACCGACCGTAACACCGAGCAGGACTGGCTCAAGACGAACCTCGCCCGGTTCACCGGAATGTTGCAAGGTCAGCGCGATCTGGGAACCGTAGGCCGCATGTTGCTGTCAGAGCTGGCTCCGCTGGTCAATGCGCAACAAGGCGTGATCTATCAGATGGAAACGGAAGAGAGCGCCGGCATGGTGCTGCTTTCGGCCTTCGCTGACGATGGCGATAATGGACACCTGCGCCGCCTCAAACTCGGCGAGGGCCTGGTCGGGCAAGTCGCAGCGGAAAAACGCCGCATGTTGATTACCGACTTGCCGGATCGAACTGTGCCGATCCGCTCCGGCCTGTTCCAGTCGGTGCCGCGCAACGTGATCGTGTTGCCGGTACTGTTCGAAGATCGAGTGAAGGCGGTGATTGAACTTGCTTCTTTGGGCGCGTTCACCGCTTCGCACCTGGCATTTCTTGAGCAGCTGACGGCCAGCATCGGCATCGTGCTCAATAGTATCGAAGCCACGATGCAGACCGAAGGCTTGCTGAAGCAGTCGCAACAGCTGGCAGCTGAGTTGCAAACGCAGCAGAAAGAATTGCAGCAAACCAACGAGCAGTTGGCGCAAAAGGCGCAACAGCTCGCCGAACAAAACGTCGAAGTCGAACGCAAGAACCAGGAGATCGAGCAGGCGCGCCGCGCTCTGGAAGAAAAAGCCAAGGAACTGGCGCTCACGTCGAAGTACAAGTCAGAGTTCCTGGCCAACATGTCACACGAGTTGCGGACGCCGCTGAACTCGATCCTGGTGCTCGGGCAACAGTTGAGCGAGAACCCGGACCACAACCTCACCCCCAAACAGGTCGAATTCGCACGCACGATTCACGGCGCGGGCACGGACTTATTGAACCTGATCAGCGACATTCTCGATCTCTCGAAGATCGAGTCGGGAACGGTTTCGGTGGAAGCGGAAGAAGTCTTTTTCACGAATCTTCTCGAGATGGTTGCCCGGCCGTTCCGGCACGAAGCCGAGAACCGCAAACTGACGTTTGAAGTTTCGTCGGACCCGAAACTGCCGCGCAGCCTGGTCACCGATTCCAAGCGCTTGCAGCAGGTGCTGAAGAACCTGCTGTCGAACGCCTTCAAGTTCACCGAACACGGATCGGTGCGGCTGGCGGTGAGACTGGCGGAGAAAGGATGGAGCGAGGATCATCCCATTCTGGGCGGGGCGGCCCAGGTGGTCGCGCTCGAGGTCTCCGACTCGGGCATTGGAATCGCGCCCGACAAGCAGCGCATCATCTTCGAGGCCTTCCAACAGGCAGATGCCAGCACCAGCCGCAAGTACGGCGGAACCGGCCTGGGACTGGCGATCAGCCGCGAACTCGCCAACTTGTTGGGCGGTGAGATTCAGCTGAGGAGCGCGCCGGGGCAAGGCAGCACGTTCACGCTCTATCTGCCATTGACCTATGTTGGCCCGACCGGTCAACAGATCAGGCCTTCAGATTGGAAGTCGGTGGCGAGTCTGACGCTTTCGAGCATCGTGGTTTCCGAGCATCCTGTGGAGCAGATCGCTGACGATCGCGAGACTCTGCAGCCAGATGAGGCCGTCTTGCTGATTGTGGAAGACGACCCGCATTACGCTCGTGTTCTCCGCGATCTGGCGCACGACAAAGGATTCAAAGTCTTGGTGGCGTTGCGCGGAACCGAGGCTCTGGCCCTGGCGCGGGAATTCCATCCAACAGCGGTTTCGCTGGACGTCTTCCTTCCAGACATGCTGGGCTGGACGGTCCTGAATCACCTGAAGCAGGATCCAACCACCCGGCACATTCCGGTGCAGATGCTGACCCTGGATGAAGACCGGCAGCATGGATTGGCCCGCGGCGCGTTTGCGTTCGTTACCAAACCATCACGGCCGGACGAACTGAGCGTAGCCCTGAATCGAATTAAAGAATATTCGATTCCGCGGCGGAAGCGGTTGTTGATCGTGGAAGACAATCCTGCCGAGCAATTGAGCGTGCGCGAACTGCTGGGTCACGACGACATCGACATCACTGTCGCCGATACCGGAGCCGAAGCTCTCAACATGGTGGAGAACGATTCGTTCGACTGCATGGTGCTCGATCTGCGCCTGCCTGATATGAGCGGCTTCGACGTGCTCGAAAAACTGAAAGACACGGAGAAGGCCAGCGATTTGCCGGTGGTCGTTTTCACGGGGAAGGAACTATCACCCGAGGAAGACGCCCGCTTGCACACGCTCGCGCGCAGCGTCGTGGTCAAAGGAGTCGAATCACCGGAACGCTTGCTCGATGAAACCGCGCTATTCCTGCACCGCGTGGTCTCCGACTTACCTCAGGAAAAACAGAGAATGCTCGACCGGTTGCATCGATCCGACGAGGCTCTGGTCGGCAAGAAGGTGCTGGTGGTCGACGACGACATGCGCAACATTTTCGCGTTAAGCAGCGTTCTGGAACGGCGCGGCATGCAGGTGTTGACGGCGGGTACTGGCCGGGAAGCGATTTCGACGCTGGAGTCTACTCCGGATGTCGCGATCGCGCTGATGGACATCATGATGCCGGAGATGGACGGATACGCAACCATGCAGGTCATCCGGCAGAATCCGTCGTTACGGCGGCTGCCGATCATTGCGCTGACCGCGAAAGCGATGAAGGGCGATCGTGAGAAGTGTCTGGAAGCGGGCGCCTCTGAATACCTGGCCAAGCCTGTAAACACAGATCAGTTGCTGGCTGCGTTGCGGATGTGGCTGCACCGATGAGCGTCGTTTCAAGCAGCGGAGGAGCGATGAACCCCATGCCTGAGGGTTTGTTGAACTCTTTTGAAAAAACGATGAGCGATCAGGACAAAGTGAACATTCTGATGGTCGATGATCAGCCGGGCAAACTGCTGACCTACGAGGCCATCCTGTCCGAGTTGGGCGAGAACCTGATCAAGGCTACGTCTGCCAAAGAAGCGCTGGAGAAACTTCTCAAAGTCGATGTGTCGGTCGTGCTGATGGATGTCAGCATGCCCGATATCGATGGCTTTGAACTGGCCGAGATCATCCGCCAGCATCCGCGCTTCCAGAAAACAGCGATTATTTTCATCTCTGCGGTGCATTTGTCGGACCTCGATCGATTAAGGGGATACCAGCACGGGGCGGTCGACTATCTTTCCGTGCCAGTTGTGCCGGAAGTCCTGCGGGCAAAGGTCCGGGTCTTTGCCGAACTACACCGCAAGAACCAGCAACTCGAGCGCCTTAATGCGGAACTGGAGCAACGGGTCGCGGAACGTACCAGCGAGCTGCAGCAAAAGGCCGTTGCGCTCGAGAAATTAAATGCGGATCTGGCACAGAAAAATCAGGAACTGGATGCCATCGTGCAAACCGCCCCGGACATCATTTTCAGCCGCCTTCCGGACGGTTCCAGAGATTATCTGAGCAACCGGTTTTATGAGTACACCGGCGCCCCGACGGGATCAGCGATCGGCTTCGGATGGACAGACTATGTGCATAGGGAGGACCAGGAGCACACTCTGGAGCAGTGGAAGAACAGCGTTGAGTCCGGCGACGCCTATGAAACCGAACATCGGCTGCGCGGCGCGGACGGAAACTACCGCTGGTTCCGTGTCCGCGCGGTTCCGGTTCGCGACATTCTGGGCAATATTGTCCGCTGGTATGGCACTTCGTCCGACATTCACGACAGCAAGATGTTGGAGCAGTCGATCCGCGAGAACGCCATCCAACTGGAAAAGCTGGTGGATGCCCGAACTTCCGAACTGAGGAAACTTTCGGCGCGATTGATGACGCTACAGGATGAAGAACGCCGGCGTATTGCCCGCGAGATCCACGACGGACTTGGCCAGGAACTCGCCGCCGCCAAGATGATCATGGATGGCATTCTGAGCAAGGATTCTTCGCCTGCAATGCGCAAGGCTGCGCTTGAATGCAGCGATCTTGTGAATCGCGCAATTCAGCAGGTACGGACGATTTCGCATCTCTTGCACCCTCCGCTGCTCGACGAAGTGGGGTTGGTATCGGCGCTGCATTGGTTCCTCGAAGGTCTCTCAGACCGGAGCGGTATCGAGATGCACCTTGAGGTCAATCCGCCCGACTTGAAGCGGCTCACATCGGAAATCGAGACCGCGGTATTTCGGATTATTCAGGAAGCGGTCACGAATATGTTCCGGCACTCCGGCGCACACAACGGGGAAGTCATCATCGCGGAGAAGGACGGCAACATTGCGGTTACGGTGAAGGATGATGGCAAGGGCATCGAAGAGCGGGTAGTCCAGTTGCGTCCCGAGAGTCTTGGCATCGGTATCGGCGGCATGCGGCAGCGGGTCACGGAATTAGGGGGAAGCCTGCGCCTCACCAATGCAAACCCGGGGACGATCGTCGAAGTCGTGATTCCCGCTCACCGCTCCGGGAACGCGGGAGTTCAAGCCTCAGGGTAGTGGTTCTCTGCCTTAGCGGTCACGCCGCCTTAAGTTCGTTCGCCGATTTGCGCTCGCCATTGGTCTGTTCGTCTGCTTTGATCTCCACCTGCGCATGCTTGATGTCCAGCCGGAGGCGGCTGTAGATGCTCATGTACTGATTGGCAATCCAGACCAGGGCAAAGAGGGCGAGCAGATATCCGCGCCAGTCCGCGTAGAGCAACTTGAAGCGGGTGACGAGCAACGTGGCTCCTGCCACGTAATGGCTGAAGCAGTATTCACAGGTAAACAGGTAAAAAAATTTACGCCGGACGAGTGTGCGCGCCTGGACGCATTCTCGCTGGCAGTATTGCCGCGGTTCGCGGAAGACTTCTTCATGGGTGACTGTCCAAGCGATGCATGCGACAGGAAGAGCCAGCAACAACAGCCACGCAAACTGCTCGCCGAGACTCGTCATCCTTGGAACTCCACGCTGTTTACGCCGCCCGCACGTGTTTAGCCGGCTCACGATTAAACGCGCTCTGCAGATATTTCCGAAAGTCGCCGGCAAAAGCCCCTGGATGTAAGTCCATAGTGGAATCCCTCCACTTTGGACGGCGGCAAGAACTTCGCAGCTGCCGGCAGTCTCCTGCTTGCTGGCCATCGATATGTGTGAGAGAGAAGATTTGGACGGGAAAAGAGCGCGTCCTATCTCGTTTCAAGTGAATCCGTGGCCCTTTTGGCCACGGATCGGTAATATCCAGGCCGCCTTAGACTGCTCCTCGCCGACCCACATGCATGATCAGTGAGATCAGAAACAGGATCAGGAAGATGACAAATAGCACTTTGGCAATGCCGGCTGCTGCCGTAGCTACTCCCGCGAAGCCAAGCACACCTGCAATGATCGCGATCACCAAGAACACCAATGCCCAATACAGCATGGCTCACCTCCATTCAGCGTGATAATAGGCGTTCGTTGCAAAAGGGAAACATACTCATGAAGCTGTAAGCGGGCGGATGGTCTGCTGTACCGAAAAACTGGGCGTTTGGAAGGAGCAGGTGCCGATCCGTCCCAGAGGACCGGCACCCGCTTGGGGGGCGTTGTGTCGAGTAGAGATTGCAGACTAGTTTGTGCCGCAACCGCGAACAATACATTGAACCCTGTATCTTTTGCAGTCTAACTCGCGGTTTATTCCCTATCTCGCCTTTTTTTAGTAGTTTTGCGCCTAGGAGAATCCTCGGGAAAGTTCTAATTCGCTTTACTGCTTCCGCTGGATAGAACGCTTCGCTCCGGACCGTTAGCTTAGTGTGGCGGTCAAAAGCAGGTGCTCATCTCGAGCACAGAAGAGGCTATTTATGAGGCAGGGTAAATCCCTTTGGGCAGTATGTCTCCCGGTGCTCAGCATTTGTTTCTTACTCTGCGCCACCATGTTGGCGCAGGACGCGGACAAAGCGTCCGACGCAAACAAGTCCGACATTGTAAAGCGCATCGATAACTCTGCGCACGTACTTAACGAGATCATGGCAGTTCCCGACAAGGCGATTCCCGACAAAGTGATGAAGGGCGCGAAGTGCATCGCCGTGATCCCGTCGATGGTGAAAATCGCCGTCGGATTCGGCGGGAGCCATGGCAAAGGCGTCGCTACCTGCCGCACTGAAGCCGGCACCTGGAGCGCACCAGCTCCCGTTACGATCACTGGAGGCAGCTGGGGCCTGCAACTCGGTGGGCAGGCTGTCGACCTCGTTATGGTCGTGATGAATCAGCAAGGCATGGATCACTTGTTGTCGAGCAAGTTTAAGCTCGGAGCTGACGCATCCGCCGCGGCGGGTCCGGTGGGACGTGATGCGGGTGCAGATACCGACATCAAGATGAGGTCGGAAGTATTGACGTATTCACGTGCTCGCGGACTGTTTGCAGGCGTGGATCTGAACGGAGCTGCTCTCACACAGGACAAGGATGAGACACGACTGCTTTACGGCAGATTCGTTCCCTTCGCCGACATTCTCGGCGGGAAGGTTCGTCCGACCGCCTCGAGCGAACCATTTCTTGCCGCCGTCAGGAAGTATTCGGCAGAGGTGAAGGAGCAAGGAAAGGTTGAAGGCGGACAAGGGATACTGGCCGCGCAATAGTTCGCGATCTGTTTTCAAAAACTAGAGAGGGCACATGTATACGATTCTTTTGGTGGTGCTGATTCTGTTGCTGCTGGGCGCATTGCCCACATGGCCGTACAGCAGGTCATGGGGCTATTACCCGAGTGGAGGATTGGGCCTGGTGGTTGTAATCGTAATCGTCTTGCTGCTTGCCGGCCGCTTGTGAAAGTTACTCGAACCAGTTTTCGCTCGCAGGAAATTTTTTCGCGGGCTAGTGAATGGTGGGAATCCGTTCGATCCCACCATTTGTTTTTACGCGTCAGAGGCGCGGATTTAAGGAGGGCGAAACATGTTTGACAATCGAGTGAAAGGCCGTCAACGCAAACCCGCTCCTGACTTCACGCATCTATTGGCAAGGGCCACCACTGTTGCAATTCTGTGAGGAGCAGTCATGTCGAGCCATCAGAACTCCGCCTACAACGGTGAATTCTTTCATTTGCCTGGCCAGAGTATGAGCGGGCCACGTTATGTCCGGCCACAAGCGGCATCGCGCACCTTAACGCCGCGGCCTGCGAAGGCGCCGGATGAGATTTGGGGGCAGTACAACAATTACCGTGCCAACGGTGTGACCATTTCCGCCATCGTGCACGTTGCTGTGATTGGACTGTTGTTGAGCGGAGTCTTCGTCACACATCAGATCGAAGTACGACAAGTAAAACAGCAAGTTACCTTGATCGCTCCTTCGCCGGATACGTATGCGCTGCCGGTGGCCAAGAAGGTCATCAGCGGCGGTGGTGGCGGAGGAGATCATGATCCAATTCCCGCGCCCAAGGGACATCTGCCCAAGGTGGCTTTGCAGCAGATCACTCCGCCGGCAATCGTCATGCGCAATGAGCATCCGAAACTAGCCGTGCAGCCTACGGTTGTGGCCCCACCCCAAGTGAAGGTTGCGGAGAATCACATGCCATTGCTGGGCACGCCTACCTCCGTTCCGATGCCCGCGGCGCCGCCTTCGAACGGCACAGGTTCGGGAGGCGGCATTGGATCAGGCTCCGGTGGCGGAGTTGGCGTTGGCCACGGACCTGGAATCGGTTCTGGAATCGGCGGCGGCATCGGAGGCGGAGTCTACCGCGTCGGCGGCGGCATTTCGGCGCCCACCGCGGTATCGGCTCCCGATCCCGACTACACCGAAGAAGCGCGCCGCGCCAAGAAACAAGGGACATGCGTGCTGTGGCTGATCGTAGATTCAGCCGGACATCCGCGCGACATCAAGGTGCAGCGCGGGCTGGGATTCGGTCTCGACCAGAAGGCGATTGATGCGGTCCGACAATGGCGCTTTAATCCCGCTCTCAAAGACGGGCGTCCAGTCGATGTGCAGATCAGCGTCGAGGTCGAGTTCCACTTGTACTGATCGCGAGAAGTCAATCAGTTTGTTTTCCTACGATCCAAAATTTTTCCTGCAAAAAGTCCGTGGGTTCGCGGACTTTTTGTCTTTCCCGCGCCGTCTAATCTCTGGCTTAGAACTCCCAGATCACGACTTACAGACTCTCCTGCAAGGCTTTACAGATGTGACCCGATACAAGGGTTGCCTTGCGTTTTTTACTCTGTCAGGCATGTTCGACTGCTGTGCATGCGAACAAATATTGGGCAGCTGAAGGAGAGAACCTGTGGCGACTGTTGCGATTACTGCGACTCAGACCAACGTGATTCCCGAAAGCACCGTGAAGAGCCGTGACGTTTCACAGATCGATCTGGTGAAACGCGCGCAAGCCGGCGACGAGCAGGCTTTCGCCACTCTCTTCCAGCAACACAAGAACCGGGTTTATTCGGTGTGCCTGCTGATGACGAAGGACGTTGCGGAAGCAGAAGACCTGACACAGGAAGCATTTCTGCAGGTTTTCCGGACCGTGAGTTCGTTCCGTGGAGACGCTGCATTCTCGACGTGGCTCTATCGCGTGGCGGTGAACACGGTGCTGATGAAACTGCGCCGGCGCAAGTCGCCTCCGACGGTTTCACTCGATGAGCCGGTGAACTCCGAATCGCCAAGCTTGCACCGCGATTTCGGAAAGAATGATCCGGAGCTAACGGGCGTGGTTGACCGCATTGCCCTGCGCCGTGCGCTGCAGGAATTGCCGGAAGGCTGCCGCACGATCTTCGCTCTTCACGAGGTCGAAGGGTATCAGCATCACGAGATCGCACAATTGCTTGACTGCTCGATTGGCAATTCGAAATCACAGCTGCACAAAGCCAAACTGAAAATGCGCGCTTTGCTGTTCCCAAAGACGAAGATTCGCCGTCGGGCCGCAAAGAATTCGGCAGCCGCATCGGACAGCCAGATGTTCAGCTTGAAAGCGTCCACGAGATAAGGACGAGGTAAGGCCGTCAGTTCAAGAAAATTCGACAGAGGCGTTGCAGGGAGCAGAGAGTGCCAGGGGCCATCGTCATCGCGGGACCAGAGACTCAGAGTGAGGACCAGGGCGTCCTCCCGCGTACTTCCTCGGCCGCAAAAATCCAAGGCACTTTTCTTGGCG
>Ga0335078_10018263_pt1 | contig 10429 bp, 8 predicted proteins | sample Lox_Sample_32_FD_206711 | JGI IMG/M metagenome (GOLD analysis project Ga0335078, IMG submission 206711) | Soil microbial communities from Loxahatchee National Wildlife Refuge, Florida, United States - Lox_Sample_3.2 | ecosystem: Environmental > Terrestrial > Soil > Wetlands | place: USA: Florida...
GGGGGAAGTCCTCGCGCTTGTTCAGGTGGGGGAAGTCCTCATCGGGCACCTCCAGTCCGAGGGCGCCGCACAACGGTGCCCATCCGTCCCCGGGCCGCCACTCCACGAGCCGTCCGGCGGGGGCGTCGGCTCGCACCTCGGCGTTGTGCCGTTCGTAGGCGGCGACGGCGGCGTCGTGGTCCGTCCACTGCGGGGTGAAGCGGGCCGTGGCCACGGCGCGCCACATGTCGAACCAGTCGGCCATCTCCGGCGGGAGCCCGTCGGCGCCCACGGCGAAGATCGTCTGGCTGGCGCTCGCCCACCAGGCTTCGGCGTCCGGGCGGGTGGACAACAGCACGACGGCGTCGGGATGGGCCTCGAGGATCTCGCGCCAGAAGAGGCAGGCCGGGAAGTCCGAGGTCGCCCCGTAGGCGCCCAGCAGGGCCCCCCACTCGACAGTCTCGCCCTGCGCGGCGCTGCGCCACGCCGCCACGTGCTCGGGATGGGTGAAGACCTCCAGCATGTGGTAGCAGGGCCGGCCGGTCAGTCGCTCGAGCGCCGACTTGAGCGACAGGGTGCCGGTCCGCCCCACGCCCGCGCCCACCACCTGCAGCGTCACCGCCTGCACCTCCCGTTCCCTCGCCCCGCCGGTCCCCCGACCGGACGGCACCGCCGGCCCCGCTCGGGGACGGGCGGCGGCCGGCACCCTAACCGGCAGCGGCCCCCCGCACCCGTCCTGACCAGGGAGCCGGGCCAGCCGGGCGAGAAGGGGGTTGCCGGCGGCAATCCCTACAAATACGATAGGGGAAGGCGAGACCGGTGGGCGGGTGCCTCCCGGCGGCCGGGCACCCGGGGGAGGTGAGCGCAGAGATGTCCGTCGATCCGTACATCGTCCTCGGCAGCGCCGTCGTGGGCCTGCTCGTGGGGATGACCGGCGCCGGCGGCGGTGCGCTCATGACCCCCATGCTCATCCTGCTGTTCGGGGTGAAGCCCTCGACCGCTATCTCGAGCGATCTGGTGGCGGCCGTGCTCATGCGACCCGTCGGCGCCCTGGTCCACCTGCGCAAGGGCACCGTCAACCTGCGGCTGGTGGGCTGGATGGTGCTGGGCTCGGTCCCCACGGCATTCCTGGGCGCCTACGTCCTGCACCTGTTCGGCGACGCCTCCCCGGCGCAGCACAACGTCGAGATCGCCCTGGGGGCGGCGCTCCTCGTGGGGGCGGCCGCCATGGTGCTGCGCCTGGCGCTGGACCGGCGCAACGGCGTCGGGCGCGCCGGGGTCGTGCACGGACTGCGCCTGCGGCCGGTGCCCACCGTCGTGATCGGCATGGTGGGCGGCTTCATCGTCGGGATCACGTCGGTGGGGTCGGGGTCGCTCATGATCGTGCTCCTGCTCTTCCTGTACCCGGCCATCGGGGCCAACCAGCTGGTGGGGACCGACCTCACCCAGGCCGTGCCGCTCACGCTGGCGGCCGCCCTGGGCGCCCTCGCCTTCGGCCACGTCGAGTTCTCGGTGACCGCGTCGCTGGCGATCGGGAGCGTGCCCGCCGTGCTGGTGGGGTCCCTGCTGTCGTCGTGGGCCCCGGACCGGGTCATCCGCCCCGTCATCACCTTCGTGATCCTCGCCTCGGGGCTCAAGTACGTGGGACTGGGCACCACCGCGCTGGGCTGGACGCTGTGCGGCGTGGTGGCCGTCAGTGCGCTGCTGTGGGTCGCCTTCGCCCGTCCCTGGCAGCGTCGGACCGACACCGTCGACGTGGGCGGGCGGGCCACCGGTCCTTCCCCGGGCGTGCGGGCCGAGGCCTCGGTCAGCACCCCGTAGTCCGGCGACGTGCCCGGCGCCTACCCGGTAGGCAGGGACGCGTCGCCGACGGAGCGCCGTCAGCAGTGGCACCCGCCGCACCGCGGCGGGTGAGAAGACGGCCACGGCGCGGCTCCCTCACTTTTGAGGAGTGCACGCCGGGGCCACGGCGAGCATGCTGTCGGGCACACCGACGGACGCCCGTCCCGGACCGACCGCACCGGGGGCGTGGATCAGGGGGCAGCATGCGACACCGGCACCGGATGGGCATCTTCGGGCACACCGCCGGGGCCGTTGCCCTCGCCACCCTGAGCCTCGCCGCCATCTCGGCCGGCATCGACGCCCTCTCGTCCCCGGCGAGCGCCGGGTCGGGCACCCCGTGGCCCGTGTACCACGGGAATCTTCTGGGCTCGGGAGTGGCTTCGGGCCCGGCCACCTTCCACGGCGCCACGGCCGCCTGGACGTCGCGCCCGGTGCACGGCGAGATCTACGGCGAGCCCCTGGTGGTCGGCAACGAGGTCATCGTGGCCACCGAGAACGACGACGTCTACGCCCTCAATGCCACCACCGGTCGCCGGCTGTGGGCGCGCAAGGTGGGGACACCGGTGCTGTCGAGCAAGCTGCCGTGCGGCGACATCTCGCCCGACGTGGGCATCACCTCCACACCGGTCGTCGACACCGCCCGATCGGAGGTCTTCGTGGTGGCCGACGAGTGGTCGCGCGCCCACCGCAGCATCAGCCACCACCTCGTGGGGCTGCGACTCACCACGGGCGCCGTCCTGCTCGACCAGGTGGTCGACCCGGCGGGCACCACCCCGGCGGCACAGCTCCAGCGGGACGCCCTCACCCTCGACGCCGGCCGGGTGATCATCGGCTCGGGCGGCAACGCCGGCGACTGCTCCACGTATCACGGCTGGATCGTGGCGGTCCCCGAGACGGGCGGGGCCCTGCGCACCTTCGAGGCCGACCCGGCGGCCGGGGACCACGAGGGAGCGGTGTGGATGGGCGGGGCCGCACCCGTCGTCGACGGCGCCGGCCACATCTGGTTCGCCACCGGCAACGGGGCCGTCGACGCGGGCCCGACGCCCGACTACGGCGACTCGGTGATCGAGCTGAGCTCGTCGCTCGTCCCCCTGCAGACCTTCACCCCTTCCACCTGGGCCACCGACAACGACCACGACCGCGACCTCGGTTCGTCGGACCCCGCCCTGCTGTCGGACGGCCTCGTGCTCCAAGTCGGCAAGTCGCAGACGGCCTACCTCCTGAACGGCTCGGACCTGGGAGGCGTGGGGGGGCAGGAGTTCGAGCTGGACTCGTTCTGCGGGAAGAACGTCGACGGTGGCAACGCCGTGGACGGCACCGTCGTGTACATGCCCTGTCAGAACGGCGTCACCGCCGTGCGGGTCACGGCGTCACCGCCCTCGCTGGCGGTGCTGTGGCAGACCTCGACGGGGTCCCCGGGCCCGGCGATCGTGGCCGACGGCCTGGTGTGGACCCTCAACCAGGACGGGACGCTCTACGGGCTCAACCCGGCCACCGGCAACGCCGTGGTCCACTTCTCCATCGGGTCGGTGGCCAACCACTTCCCCACCCCGTCGGTCGGCGACGGCATGCTCTTCGTCCCGGGGGCCACCCACGTGTACGCCTTCACGCTGGCCTCCTCGGCCTAGCCTGGCGCCACACCGAGCTCGACGGGGAGGAGGGCGCCGTGGGGCGAACCCCAGCACGACCCCCGGGGAAGCACCGTGACCGCCGGCGGCGGCGCCGCGCCGCGGCCGGCGCCGTCCCGCTGCTCGTCGCCCTCGTGGCGACGGCCGGCGTGCGCGTCGCCAGCTCCTCGGCCGGGGCCGCCGGCCCGCCGTCCACGCTCGAGGCCTGGATCTATCCCTCGTCGGCGCATCAGCCGGCGTGCGACACCGGGACCGAGCTCTCGGCCCTGGCGGCCGACCCGGTGTCGGTGCTGAAGCCCGAGTACCTCACCGTCGGCGCCCGGGGCCAGGTCCTCACCGAGACCGCCGCCGAGCTGCCCTGCAACGGCTACAGCACCGCCAACCTGGCCGCCGTCCGGCGGGCGGCCCACACCGTCGACGTGACCGTGTCGGCGGGCACGCACGGCACCAAGGCGCTCCTGGCCAACGCCGGGCGCCGGTCGGCGGCACAGCGGGCCATCGCCGCCTTCGTGGCCGGCAACGGCCTCGACGGGGTGGACCTCGACTTCGAACCCACCCGGTGGTCGAGCACCCTGTGGAGCTCGTACGTGGGCTTCGTGCGCTCGCTGGCGTCCACCATGCGCAGCGCCGGTCGCGACGTCGACGTCGACCTCGAGCCCTTCACGACCACGCCGTGGGACGCCGAGCGCTACGGCGCCGTCGCCGCCGCCGGGGGGCGCGTGGTGGTCATGGCCTACGACCACGAGTTCGACACCGCCTGCGCCGCCATCAGCCCCACGTCGTGGCTCGAACAGGTGGTGCGCTACGCGCAGAGCCAGGTGCCCGCCGCCGACCTCACCGTGGGCATCCCCGCCTACGGCTACACCACCACCACCTGCCGCCGGGTCGCCCACGTCACCTCGAACGTGGCCTACGTCACGATGGAGCACGCGCCGGGGTTCCCCTCGACGGCGGCGGCCGTGGCCCGCGACCGCGACCCGTCCTCGGGGGAGCTGCGCTGGAGCGCGGGCGGGGTCTTGCACGACCTCGTGGACGCCACCGCCCTCGACGCCAAGCTCGAGGTGGTGGAGAACCTGGGCGTCACCGACGTCTCGGTGTGGAGCCTTGGGGGCGAGCCCTGGTTCACGGGCAACCCGGGCTGACCGGCGCCCCACCGGGGCCCCAGGCGACACCGGGACGTCCCTCGTTCCCGCCGCCGTCCGAGGCCGGCGGGCGCGGCGCCCGTGCCATGCTGAGCGCGTGATGGCCACGCTCAAGGCGCGCCTGGAGCCGCAGGTCGCCCGGCTGGCGCTCCTGGTCACCGGTCCGCTGGCGAGCTGGATCGGCGTGGCCGTGTGGCTGGCCGTGGTGGCCGTGGCCATCCCCTTCGCCACCAAGATCGGCTCGGTCGAGTCCAGCCGCCTCAGCGAGTACCTGCCCGCCGGCGCGCCCTCCACGCGGGCGATCGAGCTCGACCGGCGCTTCCCCTCGGGCCGCACGCTCGACGCCGAGGTCGTCTTCTACCGTTCGTCGGGCCTGACGGGCGCCGACGTGGCCCGGGCACGGGCGTCAGGACACCGGCTCGTGGCCAGGTTGCGCAGCGCCGTCGGCACGCCCTCCCCGCTGGCGCGCTCGACCAACGGCAAGGTGGCGGTGATGACGGTGGCGGTGCCCGGGGAGGAGAACACCGTCCTGCACACGGTCACCGCCATGCGTGACGTGCTCGGGACCGGCGGGCACGGGCTCGAGATCCGCGTGAGCGGCCAGGCCGCCATCCAGGCCGACCTCCTGGGCGCCTTCTCGGGGGCGGACAACCTGCTGCTCGTGGCCACGGCGGGGCTGGTGATGGTGCTCCTGGCCCTCACCTACCGCAGCCCCGTGCTGTGGATCGTGCCGCTGGCGTGCGTGGGCATCGCCGAGGCCATCGCCGAAGCCGTGATCTACGGTCTGGGCCGGACCGGGCTCACGGTCAACGGCCAGAGCACGGCCCTGGTGACGGTGATCGTCTTCGGCGCCGGCACGGACTACGCCCTGCTGCTCACGGCCCGATACCGCGAGGAACTGCGGCGCCACGACCAGCACCGGCGGGCCATGCTCATCGCCTGGCGCCGGGCGGCGCCGGCCGTCGTGGCATCGGCGCTCACCGTGGCGGCCACGCTGGCCTGCCTGCTACCGGCCACCCTGAGCCTCACCGCCGGCTTCGGGATCGTCGGCGTGGTGGGCGTGCTGTCGGCGGCGTTCACCATCCTGGCCGCCTATCCCGCCTTCCTGCTCGTCATGGGGCGGGGGGTGTTCTGGCCGGCGGTGCCCCGCCACGCTCCCGAGTTCGTCCAGCGGGGTCCGTGGGCCTGGCTGGGACGCCTGGTGAGCCGGGGGCACCGCCCGGTGTGGATCGCCGGGTTCGTGATCCTCGGGGGCACCGCAGTGGCGGTGCTCACCGTCAACACCAACGTCACGTCGCTGAGCGAGCTCCCGCCGAGCTCCCAGTCGGTCGAGGGCTACAAGCTCCTCGAGGGCAACTTCCCCGCCGGTGAGGTGTCACCCGTGGACGTGGTGGTGACCGACGCCCGCTACCTCCCCGCCGTGCAACGGGCCCTCACGCACCAGGCGGTGACGGCGGCGATGGGTGCGCCGGAGCAGGCCGCCGGGATGGCCCGCTTCGATCTCGTCCTGTCGGTCGATCCCAACGGGGGCACCGGTTTCGCCGCCGTCCGGCAGCTGCGCGCCGCGGCCTCGGCGGTGGCCGGCGACCACGTCGTCATCGGGGGCCAGACGGCCGAGGATCTCGACACGGCCATCGCCTCGCACCACGACACGGTGTTCATCGTCCCCGCCGCCCTGGCCGTGGTGCTGCTCGTGCTGTGGGTGCTGCTGCGCGCCATCCTGGGCCCGCTGCTCGTGGTGGTGACCGTGGTGGCCACCTTCGGCGCCGCGCTGGGCCTGGCCTCGGCGGTGGTGGTGCCCCTGCTGCACCTGCCGGGCACCGATCCCACCGTCCCCCTGCTCACGTTCGTGTTCCTCGTGGCCCTCGGGGTGGACTACAACATCTTCCTCCTGACGCGGGTGCGGGAGGAGGTCCTGCGCCTGGGCCCCACGGCGGGCGTCGACGCCGGGGTGTCGAGCACCGGAGGGGTGCTCACCTCGGCCGGGGTGATCCTGGCCGGGACGTTCTCGGTCCTCGCCATCCTGCCCATCGTGGCGTCACGCGAGATCGGGATCGTGGTGGCCATCGGCGTGCTGGCCGACACCTTCCTCGTGCGCACCATCCTCGTCCCCATGCTCATCGCCGACCTGGGGTCACGCTTCTGGTGGCCGAGCCGTCCGGCGCCCGAGCGCATCGTCGAACCGTCGCCCGCCGCGGTCGACCGCTGAGGACGGCGGGGGTGGTCAGCGGGCTTCGTCGACGGTGAGCTCGGCGGCGGGGTCCGCCTCGAGCCGGTCGTCGGGAATGGGCCGCCCGCTGCGCACCGAGCGCCCGTAGGTGCCCGCCGCCAGGCGCTCCTCGGCCCGGCCGATGGCGGCCAGGCGGCCGTGCAGCTGGGCCACCAGCTCGTCGGCGGTCTTCTGGTCGGTGAGGGCCTCGGCGGGGTCGGCGATGTCCCCGGTCTGCTGCTGGTCGGAGCGGTCGTCCCGGGCCGCGGTGGCGGCGGCGTCCAGCGCGTCCTGCACCCGGGCACGCTCGTCCTCGAGGAGCCGCCTGGCTCGGGCCTCGTCCACGCTGCGCACCTTACCCAGTGCCCGCCGGGCCCACCCCGGCGCGCTTCAGGGGCCGTCGCCGCCGCCCCCGTGGCGGTGCGCGCCGCCGGTGCCGTCCCACCACTGGCCGCCCTGGTCCCCGGCGCCGGTCCGGTCGGGAGGGCGCAGCCCGTGCCCGTCGACCCCGCCGGGGCGGCCCCAGACCGGGGACCGGGCGCCCACGCACCCGGGGCGGAGCACGGTACGGCGGGGGACGGCACCGTGTCCCTGGGCGCCCGACCGGCTCCGGTCGCCCACGTGCCCGGGGCCGTCGCCCCGCACCCGTCTCCCCCGGCGGCGGAGGTCGTGGAAGGGGTTGCCGCGGTGGTCGGCGGCGCGGCGAGGCGTGGTGCCGAGGCCGGAATCCCGACGAAGCCGAGCAACGACGTGCCGGCCCCCGACGAGGGCGCCCACCACGACCACGGCGGTGGCCAGCACGCGCTGGCGGGGGAGGAACAGCGGCGCGACGACGCCACGAGATCCTCACCGGAGAGGCGCCGGGTCACGGTGCAACCCGCCGCCCCCACCAGGACGTTCCGGTCGCACGCTCCAGCGCGGCGGGTCCCCCGCGGCAGGTGACGCTCCATCGTCGCCGGGCTAACCTCCGCCGATGCGCGTGCTCGTCCTCGGCGCCGGCTTCGGTGGTCTGGAGCTCTGCGCAGCCCTGTCGGCATCCCTGGGGGACGAGGCCGACGTGGTGCTCGTCGACCGGGCCGAGGGCTTCGTGTTCGGCTTCTCCAAGCTCGACGTCATGTTCGGCCGGGCCGCCCCTGATGCGGTGTTCCACCCCTACCGCCACCTCGACCAGCCTGGGGTCCGCTTCGTCCGGGCCACCATCCGCAGCATCGACCCGGAGGCCAGACTCGTCGACACCGACGCCGGGACCTTCGAGGGCGACGTCATGGTGGTCGCCCTCGGCGCGGATCTCGACCCCTCGGCGACACCGGGGCTGACCGAGGCGGGGCACGAGTTCTACACGACCACCGGCGCCTTCGCCGTGCGCGACGTCCTGGACGCCTTCGAGGGGGGACACGTCGTCGTGGGGGTGACCTCGACACCGTTCAAGTGCCCGCCGGCGCCGAGCGAGACGGTGCTGCTGCTGCACGACTTCCTGCTTCGACGCGGCCTGCGCGCACGGTCCTCCATCTCCCTGGTGATGCCGCTCGACGTGCCCATCCCCCCCTCACCGGCGGCGTCGACAGCCCTCTTGGCGGCCTTCGCCGAGCGCTCGATCGCCTGGCACCCCAACCACCTCGTGCGCCGGCTCGACGCCGGGAGGAAGGTGGCGGTGTTCGAGGACGGGGCCGAGATGTCCTTCGACCTGTTTCTGGGTGTGCCCCGCCACGTGGCGCCACCGGTGGTGGCGTCGTCGGGGCTGTCGGTCGACGGCTGGATTCCCGTCGACCCCGCCACCCTGGCGACGCGGTTCCCGGACGTGTACGCCGTGGGCGACGTGACCAGCGTCGGCACACCCAAAGCCGGGGTCTTCTCCGAGGGCCAGGCCGCCGTGGTGGCCGCGCAGCTCGTCGCCCGCCAGCGCGGGCACGAGAGCGAGCACGCCTACGACGGGACGGGCGTGTGCTACCTCGAGTTCGGGGACGACACGGTGGGCCGGGTGGAGGTCACCTTCCTGAGCGGGCAGCCGCCGGTCGGCGCCCTGCACGGCCCCTCGCCGCAGATCGCCGCGGAGAAAGCCGAATTCGGGAGCAGCCGCATCCGGCGGTGGTTCGACCGGGAGTGGGCCACCACGTAGCCCCGGCGGGCGGGTCGTGACGCGCAGGACGCGCCGTCAGAAAGCGCCGGCGGCGCCCTCGTGGCGGTCCGCCGCGTCCGCCACCCACAACGCCCCGGCCCCGTGCCGGGGCGCCGCCTCGGGTCGAGGCGCCGGTGTCGAGGGCAGCGCCCGCAACGGGCTCCCCCCGCCCTCGCCCAGGTACTCGACCGTCACCACCTTGGTGGAGCGTTCGGGGTAGGGATCGGGGTAGTCCACCACCCGGACCCGCCCCGTCGGCCGGTAGCGGCCGCTCGTGATGGCGAGGCGCGGGACGTAGGGGTCGTGGCCCATGCTGCGGAAGAGGCGCGTGGTGGGCTCCCAGATGGTGACCCGCTCGTGCCACCGGAGGAGGTCGAGCTTGCGCAGCAGCACGAGGAGGGTCGCCAGCGCGCCGGACAGCGTGGCCACCACCACCGCCCCCAGGACGGTCCCGCCGGGCAGCACGGCGATGAGCGAGAGCAGCACCATCAACAGGAGCAGCAGCCCGCTCCACTCGAGGGGCGACAGCATCTGGCCGCCGGCGGCCTCGATGAGGGCGCGCTCCTCCCCCATGGTGATGCACAGGCCCACCAGCTCCTTGTAGACGGCCTCCTCCTGCGCCGTGCGCGGGACCAGACCCAGCACGGCGCCGGTCAGCTCCAGGTACGACGGGGTGGCACGGTGGTAGTCGACGAGCCGGTAGTCGATCTGGTCGGTCAGGTGGTGGTCGATGAGGTCCCGGATGCGCCGGCGGTCCGCCTCGGGGTACACGGCGACGGCCTGGTGGATCGAGAACAGGGCCGCGTTGCCCTTGGCCACCAGGTTCTGCACGAGGGCCAGGCGCTCCCGGACACGGACGATGGTGAAGGCGAGCAGGAGCCCGAAGAGAAAGGCGGCCATCGACGCCATGGCCACGTCGACGCGCACGTCGCCGCGCTTGGGCCCCACCAGATAGGAGGCCACCCCCACGACCACCCCGATCACCAGCGCCGGCCCGACGACGTTCTCGCCGCTGGCCAGCGAGGTCCACCGCGTCCGCGCTGCGCTCATCGGGCAGGAACGATAGCGGGGCGCGGCCACCCCACACACGACCGGCTAGGGCAGGGTGACCACCACGTCGAAGGCGTGCACGACCGTGCCGGAGGTCACCGTGCCCGTGGCGCTGGCCTCGTCGCCCACGCACAGCTGGTGGAACGAGGGGGCGCTCACACCGCGGTCCCGGAAGACCGTCTGGGGGGCGACGTCGACGGTGTAGGTGGCGGCACCCGAGCCGACGGTGAAGCTGCCGGTGTCGCCGCTCCCGCACGTGCCCGAGGCGGTGGACCCGTCCACCGACTCGACCGGTCCCGCCACCTTGGTGGGCCTGGGCGGCACGATGACGACGCGCCGCGCCTCGAGCGCGCCTCCCTGTGCGGCCCGGGCGACGGCGCGGACCTTCTCACCCACGCAGAGATCGGCGAAGGTCGGGGAGGAGACCTTGCGCTCGCTCAAGCGGGTGGAGGCGACGACCTCA
>Ga0335078_10018265_pt1 | contig 10429 bp, 6 predicted proteins | sample Lox_Sample_32_FD_206711 | JGI IMG/M metagenome (GOLD analysis project Ga0335078, IMG submission 206711) | Soil microbial communities from Loxahatchee National Wildlife Refuge, Florida, United States - Lox_Sample_3.2 | ecosystem: Environmental > Terrestrial > Soil > Wetlands | place: USA: Florida...
GCAACGTGCACCGTCGCGCAGCTTCAATAAGGCCGCGACCAATTGGTCGCGGAATCCCGACAGGACGAATCCCGCAATCACTCCCTGCCGCTGAGCTTCAATAAGGCCGCGACCAATTGGTCGCGGAATCGGCGTAGAGAAGCGCGACTACGACCTCATCGAAGTCGCTTCAATAAGGCCGCGACCAATTGGTCGCGGAATCCGCGAAGTTGCCGGCGTGGCTCACTGCCATCTGGCCGCTTCAATAAGGCCGCGACCAATTGGTCGCGGAATCTTTATCGAGCTGCGGGAGCCGCCGCCGGTCGAGCCGGCTTCAATAAGGCCGCGACCAATTGGTCGCGGAATCGTTACACCGCGGCGTCAACCACCAATGCCCTAGTCCAGCTTCAATAAGGCCGCGACCAATTGGTCGCGGAATCGGCGAAATCGAGCCGTTGATGACGGAATTCGTCAAGCTTCAATAAGGCCGCGACCAATTGGTCGCGGAATCTTCGTGGGCACAGTAGAGCGCGATGAGGCAGTTGTGCTTCAATAAGGCCGCGACCAATTGGTCGCGGAATCCCCGGTCTTCAGGCCGCTCCCCCAGTGTGGATTGAAGCTTCAATAAGGCCGCGACCAATTGGTCGCGGAATCAAGGCGGAATAAATGGCAGGCACTCCGACAGCAAAGCTTCAATAAGGCCGCGACCAATTGGTCGCGGAATCAGCTGTGCCTCCAAGCTATTCAATTATCAAAGATCCCGACACCTGCTGCGAGCACCGGGTGATTAGAGCCCACATTTTGCCGACTACCAGGCCAGCCATCCCCCAAACTCGTTGATCACTCAAGCACTTACCCCTCGCGAGCGCCGCCCAGAGATCGACTGCCAACCCGCCGCTCGCACCATCCTATCTCGTCGTGAACACCGGATACTCGCCGATCTCTCCCTGCAGCACGCGAGCCAATAAGCGCGCCTGAATCTCCAAGACGCGCCGGTAGCTGACGCGATAATCGAATAAGGGATGCGTCACCAGCGTATCGATCCTCAACTCATAGGCCCGGAAAAATCCCTTCCGTCCCGCCGCCGTCAACGCTACCGACCCACCCGCTCGCACGAAGTCCCGCTCCGTTACCATCCCAGTATTGATCGCCGTCAGCACCGTTGAATCCGCAATCAGCGGACGGAACGGTTCCATCAAGTCCAGCGCCAGCGCAGGCCGCCCGAAGCGAGGCTGATGGTAATACCCGATGTATGGATCGAACCCCACCGCGTAGCACGCCACCGTCAGATCCTTCGCCAGCAGGCTGTACGCCAGTGACAGCAGCGCATTCACGGGATCCCGCGGCGGACGCCGGTTGCGTTTCTCGAAATCGAACCGCATCTGGGTCACCGCGTCGCCATCGTCCGTTTTGATCATCCCCCCGAACTGGCTAAAATACAGTCGCGCCGCGTTCCCCTCGATGCCCAACAGCTCATCCAACGCGGCCGCGTTTTCCGCCCGCTCGGCCATCTCCTTCAACCCTACCAGTACGTTCCGGTCCGGCTCCACATGATTCCGCTGCAGCAGCGTCCGCTGATTGCGTATCTTCCCTGCCACCAGCCGTCGCGCCAGTGCTCGCGCGAAATACGCTTCCTCCGATAGCCGGAACTGGCTTCGCCGTAGAAACACGTTCTTCTGGTTCAGCCCGGTTGTGATGCCGTAAAACCAACCGCCCATCGAGAAGTAACAGATCGGCACCTCCGCCTCGCAGAGCGCCTGCACCGCCTGCGTCGAGACCTGCACATTCCCCATCAGGCTCACCTGGCAGATCTCGCCCACGCGTACCTCCTGCAGCACCGTCTTCTCATCCTTGACCTGCAGCACGCCGCCCGATTTTCCCACGCGCGTCCCCTGGCTGTTCAGATAGAGCGGACGCAGTTCGCTCCGCGGCGTCACGAGCGGCCGCACCTCGCGCTGAGCCGGTTTGCGCGGCGACGCTCCGAACAGCACCAACTGGCTCGGCTCGCGACCGTCCGCCTCGACCGCGGCGAGCGTCTCGTCCGGCAAGCAGATCCCCACCAGCGAGCACCCCGGACATTTCGGCGAATCCATCAGCGGAGCTGGAATCTCCCCCTCCGCGGCAGTCCGCCACGCCGCCTCGATGAGCGCCTCGGCCTCCGCCATCACCGCGGCATCGAACGTCACGCGCACCCGCTGCCCCGTCTTGCGGTAGTATGCGACACCCTCGTCGCACCGGTATCCGGCCTCGCGCAGCACCAACGCCTGCGCGGCGAGCTGCGCCCTATCGGCCGGCCAAGGTTCCAACCCGTTCGGCCCCTCTTGCGGGCGCCCGTGCTTATAATCCACCGGCGTCACCGCGCCGTTCTCCACTTCCACCAGATCCATTTTGGCGATCACTCGCAGCCGCTCGCTAGCCAGCGTCACCGACCGGGAGTGGATCTTCTCCGCCGCGTCGACCGCCTCTGGCAGCGGCGACGGACCGCGGTCCACCCGCCGATGCTGCGCCGCGCCCTCCACCGTGTCCACGCTCTCCGCGAACAGCCCTTCCACCCACTCGTAGAAGAACAGCCGCGGGCAGTACGCGAATTCGTTCACCATTCGCGCCGGAAGATAATCCGGAAGCTTCCGCCGATCCGGCTCGATAATTGGCAGTGCGCCCATAATGCCTCACACGATGATGCACGGCGCGTCCACCGCCGTGTATGGTTTGCCCAACGCCACAATCACCCGGTCTCCGCGTCCCGCGGCCGGACCCAGATTCACGAATAACACCTGGTCTTCGGTGTGGTGGATAATGGCCGCCAGTTCCGCTCGGCACTTCGCCAGATCCATCGGCGTGAACTGGCATTCGAAGACGGAGTATTGCAAATGGTCGCCGTAGCCGCGCATGGCCTGAAATACCTTGCGCAGGCGCTTGTCGTCGCAGATGTCGTAGCAGACAAGATAGGCGGTGCGCATATCATACCGCCCCCGCCGCGGGCATTCCACCAAAGACCAGCTCAGGGGACCGAAAATTAAACAGGTACTTGTTCGGTTTGAAAATCTCGCTCCGGTACACGGACGCTATCCCGCGCGCACGCATCTCATCGGGCTTCGCCCCTGCTAACCACCCGAGCAGCGACGCCACGACCTCTACGCCTGCCGGCGAGCGCCAGACTGGCCAATAAAACGCGTGCCGGCGCGGCACCGGCCAGAAGCACGGAAACAGCGGCAGGCTCTCGAACGCCAGCCAAACCGCTGCGCGCACTCCCGCGTTGGCCATCGTGGTCGGCGCTTTGTGCGTAAACGCCCCCAGCTTGATCGTAGTCGGGTCCCAACCCAGCGAGTGCTGGTCGTCCTCATATTTCCATGGACCGAACAGCGCCTCCCGGTACGATTCCTCGGCCGTCTTGCCGCGCGGCCGATCTTGACACAGCCCCTGCGCCAGTTTCAGCGCATCGGCCAGGAATCGCTGCCGCGCGCCAGTCATATCGAACGGCGTCGATTCCACCCTCCCTTCCTTCGTCTTCAACTCCGTCGCGAACGCCGCGAACCAATCGGCCGCGCCACGATCGCGCGCGCTTGCGGAGCGGATCGCCGCCGCCGCATGCATGCGAAAGTCCTCCACCGTGGCGTTCTTGATCTGGTCCCTCCATGTCAACTCAGGACGCCACGACGCGGTCTTCACGTCCTCCAGCAGCGTCACTACCAGCGACAGGCGTGTACACCCATCCGGCGCCTCCAGCGCTGCATAATCCGCTCCTCGGCCGCTCTCCCAACACAACTTCGAACCGGCAAAGCCCGGCAGCCTTCCACAAAGCCGCAATACGCCGAAGGCGGCCATCGCCCCGATTGGCAAATCGCCGCGCAATCCGGTCAGTTCGATTCTTGGCATGCTCGCGCCTCCTCTTCCGCCGATACCAGCCAGTCGGCTTTGCGTACCATAGCCTCCAGATACGCCACGCCCCACCAGCCATACTTTCGATTCATCGCCCAGAAACGTTCTGTCCATCCTGAATCGATGCGCGCCATCTTGGCCGCCGCAGGATTCTCTTCGTCGCTCCAAACGGGCACAAACGGCCGCCCATATCCGTGGTGGGTCCCGATCAGATAAAGCACCAAGTCGCGGTCGCAGTGATCCAGCGTTTCGCCGGCAGCCCTGGCGACCGAATCGAACTCGTGACGCGCCCCCGGCGGATACTCGGCATCGCGCCGCCGCCGTCCATCTCCCTTCGCGACGAACACCCCCGGCTTCGTATTCCCCAGCTTGAATTGAAACCTCTGATCCCGCTTCCCCAGATCGTGCAACTCCGCCGCTCGCACCACAGCCGCGACCGTGTCTCCATTCAGCCCGCATCGATCGAGAAAGAGCCGCGCCTTCTTCGCGACTCTCGACATGTGCTCATCGAGCCAAACGGGCCCCTCAAAGCTCTCGCTGATTGACGATTCATCCCCCTCATCGCTCTCATCCGTGAGCCGTTCCTTCTTCACTCGCTTCTCAAACAGCACCGCGCCCTTCACACCATAGTTCTTCGGACGCGAGCCTTTAAGCTCCCGCCTTTCCCGCACCACGATCTGCTGCAACTCCTCAATGGCATCCCCGTCATCCCTCTCCGCGCGCTTAAGAAGTTCTTGTAGATCTTCCGCCGTTTCACCATCGCCGTATTCCCAGACCTGCGGATGCACACGCAGGCGATACTTCCCTCCGCCGGCATCCGCCCGTATATTCGCACAAAGGTCCCCGATATCTTTGACTGGTTCGTCCGATTCCGGCTTCCACCCGAACTCATCGCAGCCGCCTTCCGCAGATCGCACCACAATCGTGTCGCCGGGTCGAATCCGCATCGCTCTCGGCTGATCCGGACCGCGCCAGATCCAGTGTGCCCGCTTCGGTACCGTGGCTTCCTCGTCGTCCCCAGCCGTGCCTTCCTGATCCGATACCGTTGTCTTCTCGGAGCCCAGCCACCGCACCGCCGCCCGCATCGGAAGCGGCAAGGCCTCGGTCGAGATCGGAGGTACCGCCTTCAAAATATCCGGCCACCTTTCCACGTCCTCCGGCAGGTCGGCACGCCATACGATCTGCACATCCGGCGGTTCCGTCGCGTCGGGCCCGTGCAGGAATGGCGCCACGTCCGCATCCGCCGCGGGCGCCGGATTGGTCTGCGCCCAGCAGTCCACATGCGCTGGAAACATCAGCGGAGCCAGTTCTTGCGCGCGATTCAAATCCGTTGGCGCATCCGCCATCGCTTTTACTCCGAAATCGACCGCAGGCCCTCGCCTCATCAACCATTTCCATGTCCGGTCCACATCTTCGCCGTACACCGGATCGATGTCTTTCGGCCGCTTCGATTTCACGATCACCGCCTTGGTCGATTGCAACTCTCCCAGCCGGTCCAGCCTTCCGAAGCGCTGCCGAAGCGAATCCAGAGGCGCTGCCTGCGTAACTAACGCGTCAAAGTCCAGGTCCGCGCCCACCTCGACCGTCTGTGTCGCCACGACGAACAGACCCTCAACCGGAGACCGGTCGCGCCCCGCCTTCATGCGCTCCAGATACGCGTCCAGTAATCGGTCTCGGTCGTTCGGGCGGATGCGCCCCGTCAACAGCACCTTTCCTCCTTCAAGTTGGTCAAAGGCTGCCCTTGCCGCCGCCACCGTGTTCAACACGATTCCGACCAGCTTGGCACCGTCCTTCCTCATTCGTCGCGCCTCTTCCACCGCCGCGTCGGGGACATCCGGCACCTCCTTCAGTTCCGCGATTTTCTTCGCATCCAGCCGTCGCCGTAACGTCTCGTTCGCGAAGTCGTCCTCCTCCAGTCGGAAGTCGCCACCCAACGTCGCGGACATCTCGACGAACTGCAGGCTCTGCGGCGCTGTCACTTTTCTCCAGCCATCGCCCTGATACCTCCGCACTGCCTGTACCGTCTCGCTGAAAGGCTGCGAAAGGTGCGCCTCGTCCAGAATGATGAGTGAGTCGTTGCCGACCAGCCCCGCGTCAATCGGCCTCCGTTCCTCGCTCACGCCATACCCGCGGAACAGCAGTCGCGACCCCACTTGGTCCACCGTCGATACGCACAGCGTCGGTTGATTAGGGGCATCCACCCAGTTGTTGTTGCGATACATCCCGCCGCGCAGAACAACTACGTCCAGCGCGTTGGAGCCTCCATATCGCTTCAATTGCTCGAACGCCCACCCCTTCTGCTCTTCGATCTTCTTCGCAAGGTCGCGGGCATGTGCATATACGTCATCCACGACCAGCCGCCGGTCCACTACAAAAAAGACTCGCATCGCCGCCGTCCGCCCGGTCGGCTCCGCCTGTACCGCCAGCGCGTACACCGCCGCGTCGATCACCGATGTCTTCCCGCAGCCCGTCGGCACCGAGATCTTCTCCGGCCAATTCCCCGCCGCCGCGCGTGCCGCCAGCCGTTCCTGCCACGGAAATGGGGGGTATCTGTGAATGGCTTGATAAAACTCCGCAAAGCTAATCATCGGCCTTCACTTCCTGTTCCGGCCGCATCAGCCCCAGCCCGAAGAATCGTCCTGCGCCTAGCAACACAGGCCCTCGCACTTGCATCGCAAATTCGACGGTCGCATGCACGCCCCAGCGCGGCCGTTCCTCGCGGCTTCGCTGCAGACGAAACGCCGGAACCGATGGAACTCCGGCTATCTTCGAATAAGGTCCGTGCTCAACTCGCACCGGCTCCGGCAACCCGATCCGCACGCAACTCGCGGCCACGATCTGCTCCACGCCCGGACCCTTTTTCTTGGGAAACCGATCCATCAGAATCGGCGTCACGCTGCTCCAAGTCCTCGCGCCGTGCGTCCACGTCCGCGCACGCAGATTCACCTGCAATGCCGACTCATCCGCTGGCTCCAAGTCCCAATTGCCAATGCCGGGAATATTGAGGCCATTATCCATGAGTTCATCGCAAGCCGACAGAATCGCCCGCCGGTCCTCCGGGTTCGCGCCGCGCGGCGGCACGATCGCGAATCCCAACAGGTGCCCGTCGCCATGATCGCCGCCCACGAACGGCAGCGCGGTGACTGCGCAGTGCGTTCCTTCGCCGCCATGATGCCCGTGGATCGTCTCGCTCATCGGTCCGCCCCTGCCGGCGTTACTCATCAGCGCCTGCCGTACGGCGCCTGTTAGCGTGAGGCTCGCATCGATCGGTAGCCTGGGTCCGCTCGTCCTCCGGAACACAATCATCTGTCCGAAACACGAGGGAGTCGCCGCCGAAGTTGTCTGCGCGCCCTTCTTTCGGTACCGATGCTGCGCGCCCGCCGATGCCTGCTGTCCGGCGTCGAAGAGCCAGGCCAATTCGGCCAGTCTTCCAGGCGCCGGAACGCGTAGCACCTCGCTTCCCTCCGCATGCGGCAGGTAGTTCGGCTCCGGCGCGGAATGCGTGACGCACATCCGCACCATCGAACATGCCTTGCCCAGATAGCCCGTCCGCGCGGCCAGCTCGTTTAAGGCCTGTACCGTGTCAACCGGAACCTCCGCATCGGGCCAGATGAAGTAGACCACCGCCTCGGATGGTCCTTGTGCCGGGAACACTCGCGGTTGCTTTCCCCGCAGCGCTGGCGGTCCATCTCCCGGATAGTTGGTTGGCACGAATGCCTGCACCAGAGTGGGCTCGCCCGCGTCGCCCGCCCGGATGTGCGGAGGATGCTGCCGCTCCAGCCATTCTAAAGCCGCCTTCTCGCGCGCGTCCTCGCCGTTCTCGAAATACGCCGCCGCCAGGGCCGAATACAGCCTTCCCGGGTGCGGTGGCCACTCTGAGGCCGAGCGATCTCGAAAGTCGCCTGCAAACGACCGCCCGAGGAGATACTCCACTTCGAACGCGAACATGGCTACGCTCCTTCCGCGGCCGCCATTGCTTTGTCGCTGAATGCGACCAGCTTGAGTAAGTCCGGACGCGGCTGCAACTCGATTCGGCCCGGATGCCATTTCAACCCCTTCGTCTCCGCCGTGGCCAGCGCCTGCTTCAGCGCCGTCTCCGCTGTCTCGGCATCCAGCAAGAATGTTTCGCGATCCTTCTCCGTCCTTCCGATCAGCTCGAACTCCGGCGCGTCCACCGGCACAAGCAGGCAACGCGATCGCAGTTGATAGCCGTCCTCCTGATGCAGTGTCACGGCAAACAGACCGAGGGCCGCGATTACGGCACGTCCAGCCACGTCTTTTTCGACCGAAGATTGGCCCTTCGCGTCAGGGAATCTCAATTTGCGGATCTGTGTCAGGGACAGCACGGTGGTCTGCAACGCTTCACGGAACGTTACACCGCCCGCAGCGATAGTCGGAGTCACGTTGCCGTGATTGATCTCCGATGGCTTGAGACCCTTGTTGTCGCTCTTTTTGCCTCTTTTACCCTCCTCAGGAGGATCCACGAATTTCCAAGTGCCCTCGTCATTGCCTTTGGCGATCACGTCGAGCACCTTTTTGATCCCAAGCGGATCGATCCGCGACGATGTCCTCACACCAGTCACGGCATCGAGCGCGATGATTTCCGACACTAGCGATCGTGCGATCTTCGCCGTATTCACTCCCCCGCCGCCCTGGGAATCCCAGGTGCCGAACAGCAGCGCCGTCGGAGCATACTCGAAGAACGGGGTCGCGTTCCATGCCCTCGCCGCGACCAGCCGTTTGCCGTTCTCCGATTCGCGGAAGGGCGTGCCATCCCAAGTCGAATCGCGCAGGATCGCATCGTGCACTCGATGCGGCACGGTCAGCGACGTCACGATCTCGTGCCCCGGCACATTCATTTCGAACACCGGCATCACGATGCGGCCTGATCGGAACGCATCGAGCAACACTTCCTCCATCCGATTCGCGCAACTCTGAACCGAATCCAGCAGGACAGTCTTGACGATCTGTCCTCCGATGTTTCGATCCTCCGTCGCATATGCCCCGCCTTCGTAAGTTGGCGGAAAAACCTTGTCTCCGGCCCCGCCCGCAGGCTGGAGCCGCGTCACCGAGCGGATCGCCGTACGTTCCCCCCGGCATCCGCGATTGAGCAGTTGAACCAATTCGTCAGCAGTCATAAGTATTCTCCATACATAGACTAAGAATGTAGCCCGGCAGCATTGCAATGTGGCCGTGAAAAACTTACAATTTATTATAAATCAGACGATAGAATCTGATTTGAGAATCTGCACGTCTTGCGGTGACAGAGAGACCACCGTTTGCGCATGCGGTACGGGCGAGAGCATCCCGCCAGGCATCGTGGGGAATTTATCTGGTTGTCATCTAATACGCAGCGCGCGCATTTTCCTGGTTGGCATCTACCCGCGGAAAACCAAGGAACTCACGGATAAGCCCCGATCCAAGTCGCCTTTAAGGATGTGCAAATCCGAATATGGGCGGGTTTTCAACCCGCCGCAGGCTGCCAGCCTGCCCTACGGAAATTGCGACGCCTACCAGCGAGTCGGCGCAGCCGTAATACAGGAAGTACTGGCCGTGAAAGAACACGAGGCCTTCGGTGAAGGTGGTGCCGGCGGCGTATTGACCGCTCTTTTCGAAGGGCAACTCGGGGCGAAAGACCGGTCCCGAGGTGCGCGCGATCAACCGGGAGGGATCGTCGGCCGCAAAGAGAGCCTCGCCGGCGGAATAGGTTCCGGGCGCGAGTTCGGGATCGCCGGAGTCGGCGGCGTTCTTGCCGTTGTAGAGGACGACGATGCCGTCGCGGGTCAGGACGGGCGGCGGTCCGACTTCGGGGAAACTGCTGTCGAAGTGGCCCGGCCGCCTGGCCAGGACCACGATGGGATCTCCCGCCGCATCTTCCACAGGACGCCAGTCGATCAGATCGGTGGAGGTAGCGAGATGGATTTCGCCTTCGCCCCAGTACATCCAGAATTTGCCGCCGATGCTGGCGGCGACGAGGCGATCTCCGGAAACCTGCACCACGATACCGGCGGATTTGTGCGAGCGGCGCAGGTATTTGCCATCGGAAGCGCGGGCGAAGGCCGGGCCGTGTTTGGTCCAATTGACCAGATCCGTAGAAGTCGCGATGGCGGCATCGGTGATCTTGCGATTCCATTGCGTGTAGGTCATGACGTAGGAGCCATCGGGCGCTTCCACCGCGCGCGGATCTTCGCAGCCGCCTTCCCATTCGCGCTGCTTCTGGGCGTCATCGGCCGGGTAGAGCACCGGCGACGGGCGCCGCGTGAAATGGAGCCCGTCGTCGCTTGCGGCCAGTCCCAGGCGCGAAGTGTGCATCCCGATTTGCATTTTGCCGCTGTCGTCCTCGGCGCGATAGATCACGAAGACCTTGCCGTTGCGCACGACGGCGGCGGGATTGAAGGTGTGCAACGCCTCCCAGCGGACGGGCGAGTTGCGCATCGGGCAAACAAATACGGACGCAGGTTGCGGCGCGATGACGGGATTGACATCGGGAGGGCGGACGAAGCGGCCGAATCCCCAGTTCGCCGGCGTTTGCGCGGCGAGCGCCGAGACCGCGGCGGCCAGAAGGAAGACA
>Ga0335078_10018266_pt1 | contig 10429 bp, 12 predicted proteins | sample Lox_Sample_32_FD_206711 | JGI IMG/M metagenome (GOLD analysis project Ga0335078, IMG submission 206711) | Soil microbial communities from Loxahatchee National Wildlife Refuge, Florida, United States - Lox_Sample_3.2 | ecosystem: Environmental > Terrestrial > Soil > Wetlands | place: USA...
TATAACCCGGATTGGGCGGGATGCTGATCGGTTTCTGGGGTTGCTCACTCGCGAATCGCGGCGCAAAGGTCTTGATGTAGGCGATTACGTCCTCGCGCTCTCGCTCACCGAGGAAACGCCAGCTCGGCATGTACGTGCCGTAGACCCCGAGCAGCAGGGTGTGTTCGAGGTCGGAGTCGAGCGGCAGCGAGCCGGACGGCGTGCTGCGCCATTTGAAGGTACCTTCGCGGTAGTCTCGCGGCTTGGGGCTCATGTACTGGGCGGACTCGCCCTGGCCGTTGCCTTCCGCGCCGTGACACCCGATGCACCAACGTTCGTACACCGCCTTGCCGTTGCGAGCGTCCCCGGTGTCCGCCCCGGCGGTGCCAACTGCAAGCAACAGACCCGCGACCATCGGAACCAATTGGGCGACGCGAACTAACATATGTACCTCTCGCGATGCGGCCGGTCCCTTACCCGCCAGGGCAACTCCCGGAGCTGAAGTTGCTCATTTTGCCGCCACCGTGATCTTCAACTTCGTGGCTTTGCCGGCCGCGACCACCACCGGCTGGGACTTCTCACCTGCGGCCTCATGCCAGATCTCCAGCGTGTAGCTGCCCGGAGGCACATCCTGGATGGTGAAATGACCGTCAGCATCAGTCGTCGCGTAGTAGGGATTGTCGAGCTCCATGATCCACGCGCGCATCCACTCGTGTACGTCGCACGTGACATCGACCAGCCCCGGACGCTCCGGCAGCGCCTTGGTCACGGAGAATCCCTTGAAAGGCAGCGCGATGTTGAAAATCGTCGCGTTGTTTTGGCGGAATCGCAGATGGGTGTTATGCAGAACCGTGTCGTCCGAGGAGACCTTGATCTGTCCCCCGACCATCGCGCCCTGCGCTCGCGGCGAGAACATGCAATGGTCGTTGACCAACGCCAGCGGTTCGCTGGGCCCAGCCTTGCCTTTGCTGACGTCCTTGAGATAGACAATCACGTTCGCCAACCCGCCGGAAGAACCGACCGTGTACGTCGGATCGGGAATGCTCGCTCCGCAGTAATCCGAATTTTTGTCGACCTTGATCGGCGGCCTGGCGGGTGCGGCGCCTGAGAGCGTAACCACACCGTCGATGGTGCCGCCGTTAGTGACGGCGACCACCTGGTAGTCGGCTGATGCGGGCCGCGCCGCCAATGAACCGGCGATCCCGAGCACCGCCAGTCCCGCAGGCAGCCAAAACGACCGGCGCGAGCACTGCATTCCGCTTGTTCGGTTATTCATCGCTTCCCTTCCGACACAGGATCTACTTGGAGGCAAGATACTCGGTCACCGCGGCGATCTCACCCTCGGTGAGGTTTTGAGTGAAGCGATGCATGACTTCGCTTTCGCGCAGCTGACCGGTGAACTCGTGCAGTTCTCGCGCAAGATAGTCTCGATGCTGGCCGGCCAGTCGTGGAAATGTGCGGACTCCCTCGGCGTTGGGACCGTGGCAGGGAAGGCAAGCGAGAATGTCACGCTCCGGCACCCCCTTTTCGTAGATCATCTTGCCCTTCTCGGCCAAGGCTGGGTCGCGCGACGGCGTGCCGCTCGCGGGTGGTTGGCTCGAGAAGTACTGCGCGAGCCCCTCGATTTGCTCGTCAGTAAGACCTCGCGCTATCCCCCACATGAAGGCGCGCGCGTGGGGATCGCTGCGCTCACGCTGCCGAAATAGCTGTAACTCCATCTCGATGTAGCCCGGTCGCTGTGCGGCCAGAATAGGAAAGAGCGGCGAGATGCTGACTCCGTTGCCGCTAGCCCCATGGCACTTGGAGCACACGTTGCTCACCAGCGCCCGAGCGTCCAAAGTCGAGGCATCAGGCGGCACGACGTTCGTCGTGCCGCCTAAAGGCGGCAGCGGCGCCGCAGGTGCATCACGAACGGTTGTGGCCGCGAGTGCGATCGCGGCGATCATGACCACGTTACTTGTCAGGGTTTTCATCAGAAGTCCATCCAGAGCCCCAGGACCCAGGTGTTGTTGTCGGATGCCTTGGGATGGCTCGCGTTCAGCAGAATGAACGGATTCTGGTTGTTGTTGACGACCTGGTAAACGTTGTACTGCAGCATGAACCTGAAGTTGAACCAGGGCAGATAGTCGAGCTCGAACACCTCGTACTGGTTGCCCGGTGAGCCGTTACCTCCGTAGAAGGTGGCATCGGAAGTACCGGTGGTGCGGACGAAGTTGATCAGGCCGCCATAGTGACGGTTGTAGAAATACGTTGCCGTCACGTTCCATTGGTCGAGATGATCGTCCGAGTTGCTGAAATAGTTCGGCACCAGCCCGGGGTCGTTCTCCTGGGTCTCATGGGTGTAGCGGGCCAGGAACGAGAAATTGTTGTGTTGACCGTTGTATTGGTACTGCGCGTCAAAGCTCACGTCCAGATAGCGGTTGATGAATCCGGGGTCGACTGTCTGGCCCATAATGAGGCTCGGCGTGAACTTGGTGTACATGCCGCTGGTGCCAATCGATATCGCGTTGTAGCCCCAGTCGTGCTCGTAAGCAGCCCGCCAATACGGGGCCCAACCCTGGACGGCGCCGCCGCCCACGGCGAGGTTGCTGCTGTCGAGCGTTGTGCTCCCAATGCCGGGCACGGCGGCGTGATATTCCGAGAATCCGAGATAAAACGAATCCTTGTACCAAACGTAGGCAGTGGGCCCGGCTACCAACCCCCCAAGGCCCTCAAAGAACGGCCCAGACAGGGCGGCGCCGTCGATCCCCGAACTCCAGAGCGACTGGTTGGAGAAGTCGAGGGTGGGATACGCCCCAACCGAGTTCCAGACATCCTGGTTGCCTGGATTGTTGTTGAACAACACACCCCAGACCCAATCATTGTTCTGAGTATGGTCAGAATATCTGATCTCGCTGTTATCGACGCCGAACGTCCCGCTGGACTGCGTGTAGGTCATCTGCAGAAAGCCACCGATGTGGTCGGTGATCGCCCCAGCGGCGATGATGCTCCATTGCTGTGGAAACTGGAGATTCTCGCTCTGCGCGGTGGCGCCAGGCACCTGGCTATCAGGTGGCGCCCGGTCGTAATGGTTGTAGGTGGCCTGAAAGAGGATGCCGATGCCCGGCAGATCCGTGAGCCATACCGTGTTCTTTTTGTGGTCGTCGATATCCTGCACCAACGGTGGTCTCGTGGTCAGCGTGTATCCGTTGAGCTTGAAGCGTCGGCCGAATGCCGTGAGCTCCGGGGGTACTGTATGGCAGGCCTCGCAGGCCAAACCGGTCTGCCGGGCGAAAGGTGGAACGGCGCTTGCCGGCTGCGCAACCAGCATCAGCGCTGCTCCGCCGAGAACCAGCGTGGCCAGAGCGCCAAGTCGTAGCAGCCTCACAGCGGGCACTTGAGCTGAACTCGCGTCGCTCATCTAAGTCTCCCCCCACCTGATACTTAGTGTCGACTAGCGTTCCCGAAGCAACATACATAACTCCTACCTCGCAAGATGTCAAAAGTGGCACAAGTGCCATTTCGGTACTGTGTGGCTGCCGCACTGCGGGGGCGCGGGACATTTAGTTACATTGAGCGGGGCACTCTTAAACGACAGCGACATCGTGGCCGATCCCCCCCGTGTATCGATGCCACACGTCTCTAGCTCATCTTCCCGGAAGGAAGGCTATTAACCGCGGTCTTTAGTCTCGAGCGGAATCAAAACGCAGAGCCCCTCAATTCGCGGCTTCCGCCCATTCCCCGAAGTGTTATGCGGATCTTCGCCGGTTGGAACGCGAAGTTAGTGGTCGCTCGGTGGAATCGGTCAGCATAACTATCCAGAAGATTGCAAATTATCTTCTGGTATGGAACCTTCGATCGCCCCGCATTGGCATGGCCGAATTGACCTTCCCAACCTGAATCACGCACCGCAAAGGCGCAATGCGTTGACCTTCCAGTGTGCCCCAAGGGTCCTCTTAACCGTCGTCCGTTGGCATCGTCGCATCGTCGAACGTTGCCCTCGGCGTACCGCTGAAAGCGTTGCCGGTTAGCTTGATTAAAAAGGAGATCTCACTCCGGCTGACGAACTGCCGTGTCGTTCAATCTGGTCACCTAGGCTTGAATCGTCCGCATCGCGTAGCCTTGGCTCCAGCCGGCTTCAACATCCGAAGGTTTAGATCGCTCGCAGCGACCCGCGCCGCCAGCTTGAGAGGAAGTCAATGCGGTGCCGGAAGTACCTTGGAGAAGAACTCGTGGATGCCGCCCTCACCGAGCCGTCGAGCGTTTGCGAGTTCCCCAGCTTTGGTTGAATAAAGCACCTGATCTGTCGGACTAACCACTACAGCCGCCGGTATCCCGTTTCGGATAGGATTTCCGTAGTGCTCTGCCAAATCCAGATTCCGGTTGAAATTGCCAACATTCACTTTCACGACGACGAATCGCGAGTCAATCAGGGTTGCACTTGAACCGTGCATCGCCTTGTCCAGGTCACGGCAGTCCTCGCACCAGTTGGCACCAAATATGATGAGCACATCCTTGTGCTGGTTCTGAGCGTCAACGAGCGCGCGCTGCAAGTCGACGTGCGGGTCGGCGCTTTCATTGTACGGAAGACTGGCGCCAACGGCGGCTAACGACAGCCCCAAGCACAAAAGAAACGCCAGGAGCGCCCTCATCGAAATAAGGCTTGTTGTGACCATGCAGGCTCACCAACTATAGCTCACTATTAGCTTGAGCAGGACCGGCGCCACGAGCTGTCCCTGAGTGCCCTCGACCTCAACTGAGGGAGCCGCATTAGCATAGTGATAGAGGCGAAACTCAGCGTCAGCGTAGAACGTCCAATTCCCGGTGTTCACCTGGGCACCGGGCGAGATGAGCAAGCGGTGATAGCCGCTGTTTGGCGGGTCGGCGTTGATACCGCTGTCGCGCCATCGATAAGAACCGATCAGCTGGAGCAGCGGGATGAGCGCCGTCGACCCGAAGCGTAGTCCCGTGTAGTCCAAGCCCGCCGCCACATCCAACTCGTCACCCGGTCGATACCCTTCGCGCGTATTCGTCGCCCACTCGTAGAGTCCTTCAGCAAACCATTGCAGTTGGTAAGTATTGCTGAGGGTCCCCACGTGGTACGCCCCCAGCAGCAGATCGGTCGTCCCAGTACCGATTGAAGTATCGCGGTCGAAATTCGGATAGGTCCAGTCGCCGGTGGCAAGCTTGACTCCAAGCGTGACACCCGTTGAGAGATCGGACGAGAAGCCGGTGTAGCGAGCCGTGATGCGGATGTCGCCGAGCGCGCTGTGACGGTAGTCCTGTATGTCTGGCTCTTCCGGTGTGCCGATATCCGTGCGAAAGAGTCGGTCCCAGTACGGAATTCTGACGTTCACGCCCCAGTCGCTGTTGAACTGGTAGTCAACGCCGAAGCTGAAGAAATGTGTCTCGATTTCCTTGTCAGTATTAGCCGAAGCCGGAGCGGCGCTGGATCCGACCCAGTTCTGATTCTGATCCTGGTAGTCGTCCTCGAGAAAGACCATCCATCCGGGGCGCGTGGGTAGCATGGACAGCGCACCGACGTCGAATACCCCGCAACCGCAGGCGCAAGCGAGAGCCGCCGTGGGTGCCAGGCCCGAAGACAACAAACCAAGCGCGCACGCGAACCAACTCGTCGGCCAAAGTCGGCACCTGCCGAGGTTGCGTGAATGCAGGCTCGAGTTCCGTTCGGCAAAAGCTATGAAGTAACTACTACACTGCTGCTCAAAGAACATACGCCCTCCCAACAGCCTACGCGCATCACGCGGCCGCTTATGGACGCACCGTCGTCAGCGCAGTTGTTAACGTTGTGATGCAGTTGGAGTCACGTAACCGGAATGCCAACCGCCGCAAAGGTTGCGGTCTCAGTGGCAACAAGTTCGATCAACGTGGCTTCGCTCAGACGGGGATGGGAGGGCCGCGGGCGTGCGGAAGATAGACCAGTTGAACCCGCACGACACGAGAGATGAAGTACGTGGCGGGTATAAGCTCAGTGAGGTGAGGATCTGTGAGTAGCGGAAGGTGCAACACCGGCCCGCTGGTTGGGGCACTGCCGAACAAACAATGTTCGGTGTAGGAGTGCGTGCGGCCGTCATGATGGTGGCCCGCATGTCGCAAGAGCTGTGCCGGAAAGCCCTCGGGGCAGATCTCGAGCGACCACGGCCGGCCTGCCGCGGGCATGAATCCCTGGGGAATTAACGCATGCGCGACGAACGCCAGCGTTATGACGCCGGCAACCGAAGTGCGGGACACTCTGTTGGATGTGCCGGTTCGCATTATTCTTTTTAGCGTAGCACACGGGGCACGACGGGGACACGAAAGGCCTCGGAGGGACAGACCATCAGCCCTTCGATAGCCTCAACAAGATCGCGCCTGACAGCCCAAGCGGTTCTCCCCTTGCCACTGCGTACCTCACGTCGAAGCCGGGCCGTACGGGCTCGAAATTGATTGCACGCGTCGGCGTTTGCCTCAGTCCAGGCGACAGCAGGCCAGGTCGCGCGACACCCATAGCGCGCGACTCAGGGACGCTATCAACGACAGGCGAGACCGGGCGCTGTAGATTCAACATGACACTCGCGCTGCGGCCGCTGCATGCAACGGAGAGGGATTCGGTGCGATGGCGATGGCGGGATAGCGGAGTGTCCGCGTTTGGAGCAGATCGCAGTCTCTCAGCTTGCCGCCCTCCAACGTCAGAGCCTCGGATAGCGGCGTCGCCCGCACCCCCATCTTTGTCACTCCTGAGTAATGCTCGAACGAAGGGGTACGAATTCGGTTAATTGTTGATTTTCCGAGGTCCATCCCGCTGGCGATATCGGAGTTTCGAGGGTCTAACGCTGCGGCGAAAACAAAACATGCATGCTGCACTCGACCTTCGCCGTCCCGCCGTGCTCTTGGCATGGATCGCGTCTGCTGCGTACTTGGAACTCACTGCCTGCTCGAGCGCAGACGACGAGCTGGCCCGTTTCATCACGGATATCAAGCGTCAGTCAGTCGGACGCGTCGAGCCGCTGCCCAAAGTCAAGCCGTACGAGCCGTTCCTGTACAAGGATAGCGACCTGCGCTCGCCTTTCATGCCGAGTAGCCCTGGTTCAGGCACGGGGCTCCCGGAGAGCAATCGCGAGTTCTTCGAGCAGTATTCGTTCGACACGCTGAAGATAGTCGGTACCCTGCGCCTTGGCGGCCAGATTGACGGCCTGGTGGAGACGCCGTGCTTAAGCAGGGACTCCTCATAGAACGATGCTGACCATCCTCATGTTGTCACTCGCCGTCTTTGTCAACATCGGCATCGCCGTTTTGCTTGTCGACAGAGCGCGCGCAGTTCGTCGGCGCGGATGGCGGGCGCTGTGTCTATTCAACAGCGACAGCGTACGATGGCGATGATGCTGCCGGCTTGGTGACGTGGTGGAAGTGCGGCTGCATGCGGCGTCAGATGAGCTGCACAAGTTGCGCTTGGGCCTGACTCTTGCGGAGGAGAAGCGCACCGAGCTGCAGCAGCAACGGTCCAGCGAAACACCGATGCCGGAGGTATGCGTGGGACCGGGGGCTCGGCATAAATGCAGCATGTACATTCACAACGTGTTCCATAATTCCCCATCTCGTATAAGTTCATCCATGAGGAGAGCTCTCATTACCCTATCACTCATCGTTGCCGCTGCTGCGTTATCTCTGACAGTCATCAATGAATTGAGGAGTCCGCCCAAAATTATCCCGGTCAACTTCGAAAGACCCATCTTCGATGGGCCCCCGCCACCCTGGAAGCTTGACAACATCAATCTATACCCGAGATACGACTGGCAATATGACAGCGAAATCTTGGTTTACCCACCAGGGTCACATCGGTAAATAAATAACCCCGCGTGAAGTTGGAACCGACGCAGTGAAATGAAATCCACCTGGAATACGCCACGGCCCATTAACGCAGTTTCTACCTCAGGGCCTTACGCGATTTGCAAAATGCGAGGGGGAATTGCATTCCGCAGTTTAAGGAAGTTTCTCGTCTTCTAATCTTGTATAAGGTCTCCTTACCGGCAGGCACTCGTAGTACTGATTAGAGGCCACTTTATTTCCCAACGCATCTATGGTGTAGAGATAGCGCCGCCCTCTTTCGTCTAAAGGCAATGTTCTATCTGGATATTCCGTCGAAATAGCCTTGTCGCACTCAGCCAGAGTATCGAAAGTCTCCACTCGGCCAGTAGAAATATGGCCACAAGAATCCATACAGAAATGCAACATATACGCCCAAATGTATTCCATAACTGGACTCACTCTGCGGCGGCGCCGGTAGCGCCATCGCAGCTTAGTAAGCTGCGCTGCTCCTCACCACTGCCGCGGCATGCGCTGCGTCAAGCGCTCACTCTCGCGGGCGCCGCGAGGCGATTGATCACTCGTCAGTCTCAAGCTAGAGACCCACCGATCATTGTTTCCATACGCCTGCCCACTCAAAGAAGTGCGCCTCGATCGCGACGATTGCGACGAGCAACAGCGCAAAGCCAGCAAGCGTGAGAAGGTCGGTGCGTGGCGGGAGCGAAGAGCCGTGACGTCGCTGATACGACCTTTCGAGAACCCTCAAAAACAAAACCAGCGCGGCCACAAGCAGCGCTACGATCGGCACGGTCAGAACTCTGGAATCGTCGATGTTCGGCGACCGCGGGCCCGTGTCGACATATCCAGGATGCAGAGACTGGCAGTAGGCGAAGCACGGCAGCGCGATTAACTGCAGGCAGGTCTCGAAAAGCTTCTGCGTCTTTGGGTTGCCCATGCGGGAACTCCCTGCTGTGGTGGAGTATAGCGCCCGGGCTTGCCGCCAAGCGATGACCGTTGATTGTTTGCAGTGTCACAACATAAGGACGGCCCGCGCTCTGGGATCGCATCCAACCGACCGAGCTTGCGTCCCAAACCCCTGCTGCTGCTCGGAACTCTCGTGTGGTGCCTGCTGCCCCTCTGAAGGGTGGGTGGCTAAGGCGAGAAGCCCCTTCCGCGTGGCCGCGGTATTGACACCGCGACTACCTCAGCACCTCTCGTCCCACACTTCGAGCAACGCTCGCCGACAGTCTCGCCTAGCGCGGGAAAGATGGCCGTTGCTATGCATCAAAGGCGCGTCTATGCAGTACGTGATAGCGTGCGCACCCGTATGGAACCGAGCCGACAGGGCGATTCAATAAGGTTAAGGAAGTCCCTTACATTCGTTAGGGGCCTTTCTATGCGCGTACCCACATTACCCCTTTTGACTGCGCTCGCCATTGCGCTGCTTGGTTCGGCGTGCTCATACGCTCCGGAGCCTGCGCTGTCTGATCTGCCCGACCTCTTCGATTACAAAGTCGATCCATATGTTCGAATGGCCGTGGCGCTGCAATCCCTCGACCGTCCGGCCGCACTGGACAAGCTCCACGCCATGGCGCGCGAATCGCCCGAGCCACGTGATCAAGTGATCGTTCTGGCTCGTATGCTCTTTGTACCGCGCCCTGGCGCCGACTTAGAACGTCCTGAGGGTGTCTTCGCTCACTCGATCGACTACGCTCACTCGATCGACGACACACATTGGCCTCAGTGGCCGATTGAGGTTGTGGACGGGGTTCCATTCCTCATCGCCATGCCGGATCCGGAGATTCACGGAAAATGGGTGCCAGATGCAGCGGAAAAATACTTGCAGTACTGCGAAACAAGTGGGGACTGGTCGCCTTTTCATTACAGTGTTAGGACCAAACAACAGGAGCTTGAAGCTCTAGCCAAGCTCTTCAAGCTCTACTTCGGGCAGCTGCCTGCGGAGGACGAGCGTGAAGTTGAGTTTCTCGAGGACCAAATCGAATGAGCCTGGGTAAGGCGCGGGACGTCCTAACGCGGGAACCCACGCCCGCGAATTCGAGGAATTGAGACCGCCACTACTACTGCGCCCTTCGTCCCGCGATCGCGCCCGCAATAAAATTCAAAGGTCAACTGGCCACTACTGTATTGGAGCAAGCCGCTAGGTCTGCATCCTGAATTAATCAATGCCGCTGTGGTTCGTTCCGTCGGGGCGCCGGAGGCGGCTGCGAGTGCGGAGCTGGCGCACGCATCGCCTGCATCTCCTGCGCCTGCCGCTGTTCCATGAACTGGGTCTGCTGCCGATGCAGATGTTCCATCGCGGCCGTCGCACGTGCGTTGGCATTCTGCTGAGCCATGTACGCGTGATCGCGCCCCTGCATCTGGGCCAGGGCTTCCCGTTCCTGCTGTTGCCGTGCCTGCAGAGCTGCCTGCTGTTGCTGGTAATCGTGCGCCTGGTTCGAGACCGGCTTGGGCGCAGACCCTGCGGGCTGGAGCTTGGGCAGGTCTTGAGCATGCACCATCACCGGGCCACCCGCGCGGCTCGCCCCGACGACGTGGGAGGTGAAATCATTCGGCTTGGCGGTCGCGGCAATCTCGGGCTTGCCATGGTTAATCGAAGCGACCAGCTCCGGGCGGCTAGCCGCTAAGTCGCGATGCTGTAGCTGCGCTG
>Ga0335078_10018267_pt1 | contig 10429 bp, 4 predicted proteins | sample Lox_Sample_32_FD_206711 | JGI IMG/M metagenome (GOLD analysis project Ga0335078, IMG submission 206711) | Soil microbial communities from Loxahatchee National Wildlife Refuge, Florida, United States - Lox_Sample_3.2 | ecosystem: Environmental > Terrestrial > Soil > Wetlands | place: USA: Florida...
TCCACATCAAGGTCGTCATGGGCGTGAGCGCCTTCCCGCTCGACGCGCGCGAGCCGGGTGCTTTGATGCGCAATGCCAATACCGCACTCGACCGGGCCAAGGCGCTTCCCACCCGGCGCTATGAGTTCTACAGCGCGCAGATGACCGAGGGTGCCGTGCGGCGGATGAGCCTCGAGGCGGGGCTGCGCCGGGCGATCGAAGACGGGCAGATCGAGGTGTTCTATCAGCCCCAGGTCGGCACCAACGACTATGCGATCGTCGGCCTCGAGGCGCTCGCGCGCTGGCGCCGCCCGGGAAACGTCATGGTCTCGCCCTACGACTTCATCCCGATCGCGGAGCAGACCGGCCTCATCGTGCCTCTCGGCGAGCATGTTCTGCGCACCGCCTGCGAACAGGCCCAGCTCTGGCAGCGCGCCGGGCTGCACCTGCCGCCGATCTCGGTCAACGTCTCCGGCCGCCAGCTCCTCGAGGAGGATTTCGGCGAGATCGTGCTGGACGTCTTGAAGAAGACCGGATTCTCGCCCTTCAATCTCAGGCTCGAGCTGACGGAGAGCACGATCATCCGCAATGCGGACGTGGTGTCCCGCGTCATGCAGCAGCTGCGCAGCGCCGGCGTCACCTTTGCCGTCGACGATTTCGGCATCGAGCATTCGGCCCTCAGTCACCTCTCGCGGCTGCGGGTCGAGCTGCTCAAGGTCGATCTTTCGTTCGTGGCGCAGATGACGAGCGATCCCGATCACGCCGCCCTCGTGCAGGCCATCGTGTCCATGACGCACGCGATGAAGAAGCGGGCGGTCGCCGAAGGAGTCGAGACGCAGGAGCAGCTCGATTATCTGCGCGCCTACCAGTGCGACGCACTGCAGGGCTTCCTTTTCAGTAAGCCGATCGACGCCGAGAAGATCACGCGGCTGCTCGAGGTCGGCTCGATCCAACCGGGACAGCGCGTGAGCTGACATGCCGGAACCGCTCTTCATTGGCAGCCAATCGGCATCCGCGGCGGGACGCACGCCCGCGCGCGGTCAGGCCTCGTCGGCTTGGCACGTCGCATGGCGCGAGACTTGCGCGCAGGCCCGGAACCGTCGCACGGTCGATTCAACGAAGAACGGATCCGCTCCGCTTAAGACCTGAAGCACCCGACACGAGCAAGAAACGAGGCCGCCGCGAGGCGTGCGCAATGGCAATGGCGATCATACACAGTTCAACCGCTGCCATTCTGTTGCCCTACCGCTGGATGCGCCAGCGGCTCGCCGCCCGCGAGGACAGCGAGCACATGCAGAGCCTGATCCGCGTGATCTTCGGCCTGCTCACGCTCGCCTATGTCGTCTCGCTCGTGAAATTGGGTTTCGCGGATTACGAGCTCCTGCATTACCCGATCCTGCTCGCCGCCCTCAATCTTGTGTTGTCGGTGGCCCTCTTCGCGCGCATCGTGGGCGCGCCGCGCGTCTCCTCGCTGCGGCGGTTCTGCGGCACGCTTCTCGACATCACGGCACTCACGGCGTTCCTCGATAGCGGCGGTGCGTTCACCGCGTGTTGGTATCCGGTCTATTTGTGGGTCACGCTCGGCAACGGTCTCCGCTACGGCCAGAGCTATCTGCTCGCTCCGGCAGCGCTCAGCTTCGTCGGCTTCGGCTTCGTGTTCGCCACCGCCGACTATTGGCACAACCAGCCCTACCTTTCGGCCGGCCTGCTCCTCGCCCTCATCATCATCCCCGGCTACGCCGCCGCGCTTCTTGCCAAGTTGACCAAGGCGAAGGCCCAGGCGGAGGAGGCGAGCCAGGCCAAGAGTCGCTTCCTCGCCAACATGAGCCACGAGCTGCGCACGCCGCTCAATGCGATCATCGGCATGAGCGATCTCCTGAGCGACGCGCGGCTCGATCACGAGCAGCGCGACATGGTGTCGACGATCCATGCCTCCGGCCGCTCGCTGCTTTCGCTCATCGACGACATCCTCGACCTGGCGAAGATCGAGGCGGGGAAGGCGGCACTTCATCCGGTCGGCTTCGATCTCCACGCGGTCACCGCCGGCATCGCCACCATGATGGAGCCGCAGGCGCGCAGCCGCGGCTTGTGGTTCGCAACCCGGCTGGCCGCCGGCACGCCCTACCGGCTGCGCGGCGATGCGCAGTATCTGCGCCAGGTCCTGCTCAATCTTTGCTCCAATGCGCTCAAGTTCACGCCGGAGGGCGGCGTGCTCTTGCGCGTCGGATACCGCGCGGGCGCCAACGGCGCCGCCGCGGCACTGCGCTTCGAGGTGCGCGACACGGGCATCGGCATTGCCCCCGACGCGCAGGCGCGGATCTTCGAGGTCTTCACGCAAGCGGACGACGTCTCGACGCGCAAGGTCGGCGGCTCGGGCCTCGGCCTCGCCATCTCGAAGAACCTCGTGACGCTGATGGGCGGGCGCATCGGGGTCGTGAGCACGCTCGGGCAAGGGAGCTGCTTCTGGTTCGAGATGCCGGTCGAGGTCGAGGCGGAGGCGGCCCCGGAGCGCTTCGCGGCGCGCGGCGTGCAGGCTATCGTCGTCTCGGCCCACGAAGGCGGAATGGCCAGGGTCTGCCGCAGGCTGGAGGACTGGGGGTTGGCGACCGTCGAGATGCGCACGACGCGCGCAGCCCTGCGGGCGATCCAGGCGAGCTCGGATCTGGCCGGCGGACCCGTGATCGTTCTCGCCGACGCGGACGGGCTCGACGTCGATCCGAAGCTCTTCGCCGAGGAGCTCTTCCACATCAAATCGGACGTCAACGTCCGCGCCATCCTCCTGACGCAGCGCGATCTGCCCGAGGACGGTTCCCTCGCCCTCGGGCCCGACTACCTCTCGGTCGTGCCCGTCGCGAACGAGGCGGCGCTCTACGGCGCCTTGCGCGCAGCGCTCACGCGCGAGCGGACGCCCGAGCGCAGCGACGATGCGGCACCCCAGCACCCGCGCCGGCGACTCAAGGTCCTCGTCGCCGAGGACAACATGATCAATCGCCGCGTGATCGCCAAGATCCTCGAGCGCGCCGGCCACGAGGCGCATCTCGTCGGCAACGGCGAGGAGGCGCTCGAGGTGCTCGACAACGAGCGCTTCGACGTGGTGGTAATGGATCTGCATATGCCGATCATGAACGGGATCGAGGCGACCAAGCTCTATCGCTACGCCACCATCGGCCACGCCGAGCCGCCGATCATCGGCTTGACCGCGGATGCCACCCCTTCGGCCCGGCAAGGGGCGAAGGAGGCGGGCATGGATGCCTGCCTCACCAAGCCGATCGAGCCGAAGCACCTCCTCGATACGATCGACTCGCTGGTCGAGCAGCGCCGCGCCGCGGCCGAGCAACGCTCGTCGCAGGCGGGCATGGGCTCGAACGTGGTGATGCACCCGCGCGCGAGCGGGGACGGCCTGCCGGTGATCGAGCGGCGCAAGCTCGACGATCTGCGAACGCTCGGCTCAGGGCCGGAGTTCGTCACCAGCCTGATCGAGGATTTCATCGCCGATGGGGACGACATCATCCGCCAGCTGGAGAGTGCGGCCAAGGCGCGCGACACCCGGGAGTTCCGCGAGCTCGTGCATGCGCTCCGCGGGAGCTCCGGCTACATCGGCGCGAGCCAGTTCTATCAGCTTCTGCTCTCGCTGAGGGGCATCGATACGCGCGATCTCGGGAAGAACGCCGACGAATACGTCGCGCGCATCAAGACGGAGTTCGACCGCCTCCGCACCGCACTCACGCAATACAAATCCGAGGCCCGCGGCTCGGGCCTTGGCTCCTGATCCCGCCCTCCGCGCGCTTCACATGGCACGCGGAGGCCGTAAGCCGATTCGCCTCAGGCGTTGCGCCCGAGGGCTGATAGGCGCCGGTCCTGCGCCCGCGCCAGGCGCTCCATGCGCTTGAGGTCGCTCTCCTCGAGTGCCAGGGCCGATTCGACCCAGGCGCGCGTCACGCCGAGGAGCTCGTCGTAGGTCACCGGGTTGACGTGACGGCGCACGTTGTAGATCGCGCGGTGCGCGGAATGCCGGCGTCCGAACTGGTCGATATATTCGTAGACCGCCTCGTCGCCCTTGCCGTCGTCGGCCAGCACGTCCACGAGACCGAGCTCATAGAGCTCTTCCGCCCCGTAGATGCGCCCGGAGAGGATCATGCGCTCGGCCTGCGCGGCACCGATCCGCCGCGCGATCAGGCTGTAGGCGCCCATGCCCGGGAAGAGATTGAAGAGAATCTCGGGCAGGCCGAACTTGGCGCTGCGCTCCGCGATCACGAGATTGCTCGAGAGTGCGGCCTCGAAGCCGCCGCCGAGCGCGTCCCCCCGGACGAGCGCCACCGTAATGACCGGAGCCTCGCAGGAGATCGAGTTCAGATGGACGATGTCGACGCACGTGGTCGCATAGTCGAGGAGCTGTTCGCGGTCGCGCTTGCGGATGAGCTCGACGAAGAGCTCGAGATCGCCTCCCAAGCTGTAGACGCCGGGAAATTTGGACGACCAGACGATATAGCGGATCGGCACTTGGGCGCCGGCCGGCTGATCGCGGAAGAGCTGCTGGACTCCGCGCTGCAGCGTGCGGATCTCGCGCCCCAGCCGGAGCGTGAAGATCGGCCGCCCGGAGATGTTCCAGGAGCACCACAGGATCTTGTCATGGTCGTCGTAGGCCAGCTCGAGCTGCGACAGATTGCCGAATCGCGCCAACCATTGCTCGCGCGACTGGTCGGCGATGTGGTCCGGAAGATTGATGACGTCGGCAACTTCGCCGGCACCCGCCCGGCGCTCGGCTCCGTGCGTCACCGGCCGCGTGGCCGCGAAACGTCCGCGCAAGGCGCCCGGGTCGGTCGGCTTGGCGGTATCGAGACTTTGCCCATAGACTCGCATTGCAACCTCCTCCTGCTTTCGCCCGCGTTGCCCAATTGTTTTTGTGCGGGCCTGCTTCGTGCATTGCTCCGTCTTTATATTATACCGAGAGTCGATTTCCCAGATTGCGCGGCCCGCTTGACAAATTGCGTGCATGCGCCCAGCCTTCTCGGTTATCTCTCCTTGGCGCATGCGCGGGTCGCGGCGGCGTTTTTTTCTCGCCGCCGCAAGCGCTCTTTCGATGCGCGCGCCGAGCTCCCGCGCCGCGTCTAACCGACTGACCTGCAAAGACTATATTCTTTTGCTCACCGCATCGGCCGGCCCGTTGCGCGCGCGCATTCGCGCCCCATCGGAGGCCCGTCACGCGTGCGTTCGGGAGAGGCAGGCGTCGTGCGAGGCTGTCTTCGGACCGGCCCTGGCGCCGCCCTCGCCATTCATCCAGCGGTTGTGGCGTCAACCGAAACGGCGGTGAAGGGTGCCTTCCGTGTGCGCGGCCCGGGAGCAAATTCCGCCCGCAAGCGCAAGGAACGCGCCGGGATAGCGCCTCCCGCCCACCAGCACCGGCCCGAGTCGCAACGGCAGCGGTCGGGAAGTCCGGGGCAGGCGGCGCGATCTAAGCCTGCCACGGAAAATTTCTTGATAATAGTCAATCTTAATGCGCCGGCCTGCCGCCACAATGCTCCATGCGCGCAGGATGGGGTGATCGGATGCGTATAAGAGCGAATAGCAAGAGGGGTAGGGTGCCCGCTGGGAGGCGCCGGACATGCCTTTATGGCGAAGAGTGCGTCGGCTGTGATAGGGACTAGCCTAAATGCGCGAGGGACCGACCTCGCGAATGACGCCAACGCGCGCGCGGCTCTGCGCCACCGCAGAAAGCCCCGCCGTGGCCGGCGCTGATCACGCTCCGGCACCGGCCGTTTTCGTCCACGCGTTCTTCCGTGCCGGCGGCACCTACCTGTGGAGCAAGTTTCGCGCCTGCCGCGACGCGATGGCGTTCTACGAGCCGTTCAACGAATCCCTTGGCACCGACACGCGCAGCCAGCTTCTCGCCATGACTCCCTGCTCGTGGGAATCGAAGCATCCGGCCCTCGATGCGCCCTACATGACCGAGTACGCCCCGCTCATGACCGTCCGCGGATTGCCGCTCTTTCGCAAGGAGTTTGCCACCGCGACATTCTTCTTGGAGCCCGGGAGCGACCTTCCGGCCGCGCAATGCCGCTATCTCGCCGCACTGACCGCGCAGGCGCGGCGAAGTGGAAAACGCCCCGTGCTTGGGTTCTCCCGCTCGCTCGGCCGTGTGGCGGCCTTGCGGCGCGCGTTCGCCGCCGCCCATATCGTGCTGATGCGCAGTCCGGCCCACCAATGGATGTCGTGCTTCGCGCAATGCCTCGACCACGGCAACGACTATTTCCTGGTCATGCATTTGATGGTGGCCGGCCAGAACCGGCATCATCCGCTCGTCCGGGAGATGGCCGAGCGCTGCGGCATTCAGTACATCGAGTGCCGCAGCTTCGAGGAGGAGATCGCGGCCTATCGCAAGGTTGCCGCCCGACTCGAGCTCGACGCCGCGTATCGCGTTTTTCTCGCCGTCTACGTCGCCGCATACCTCGAGGCCTTGCCCGAGAGCGACCTCGTGGTCGACATGGACCTGCTGAGCCACGCCGGGTACCGGCGTTCGATCGAGCGCCGCATTGAGGCGCTCACGCGCATCCCGCTCGATCTGAGCGACGCCATGATGCCCTCCTATCCCCTCCGCGAGATCGGCGTCGACTTCGCGCGCTGTCATGCGGAAATGCTCGATGACTTGGCGCGCCATTGCGCGGCACCTCCCGCTGCTCGGGCGGCGCCCGAGGGCGCCGATTGGCCGCGCTTTGTCGTGCGCGCCAAGATCGAGGAGGCGACCCGCGGCTATCTCGAGGAGCTTCGCATCGACGGCCGGCAAAAGGAGGCGGCCGGGCGGCAGGGCGGGGCCGATGCGGCGAGCGAGAGCAGCGAGGCGATGCTGCTCGCAGCACGGTTGAACCAGACGGCGAGCCGCCTCAAGGCAACGGAGACCCGTCTCGACGCCGTCATGCAATCGACGAGCTGGAAAGCCACCGCCCCGCTCAGGGAGATCGTGGATCTGCTCAGGGATGCGACCCGCCGCGGTCCGTTCATGACACCGAAGGGTGCGGGACCGCGGCCCGTCGGGCGCTGACGGCAAAGGCCGATCGGGTGCGCGAAGGCAACACTACTTTCCGAACAGGCCCTTGAGCGTCTTGGTGACGTTGCCCGCCGCCGGCGTCTGCGTCGAGCTGCCGGAGGTCCCCGGGATGCCCGGCAGGCCGAGCCCCTTGGTGGCGCCGCCGAGCACCCCGGAAAGACTCTTCAGGACATTGATGTCGGGCTGATAGCTCGGATTGCTCCACGGCCCGCTGATCTTGATCGGGATGGGCACGCCCGCCAGTGAATCCTTCCCGCCTTGGCCCTGGGTCGTCGCCACCAGGTTCGCCTCGACCGTGTAGTCGAGCGTTTGCGGCGGGAAGGGTACCGTGCCCTTGCCGCTCATCCGCACGAGCGGAGCTTCCATCTTCAAGTCGCTGTTGCTGAGGATGCCGTCCTTCATCGTGTAAGTGCCGGAGAGCTCGGCGAAGTCGGTCTGCTCGGTCTGCGATCCGCCGAAGCCGGCGGTGCCGAACACGCGCAGCGCTTGCGCGATATTGATGCCGTGGATGGCGCCGTTCGTGATCTTGAACTGGCCCTTGCCGCTGAGCGTGCCTACGAGCTCCTTCTCGCTCTTCCCGCTGCCTTGGCCGCTCAGATCGCACGCGAGCGTGCCGGAGAGCCGGCTGGTGTCGGCGAAGGCCTTGAGGAGGGGCAGCGCCTGCACGCCGGCGACCGACAATTGATAGTCGAGCTTGGGCACGGCGGCGGATGCATCGAAGGTCAGCTTCCCGCTCACGGTACCTTGTGCCAGGGCGAGCTTGTCGAGGGCGGCGGTCAGGACCTTGTTCGCGGCCGTCACCTTGAGCTCGCCCTGTTTCACGTCGAGGTCGCGATACTGCACCGAGGCGAGCTGGAGGGTTGCATCCCCGCCCACCTCTTGCAGAAGTGCCAGGAGGCCGAAGGGTGCCGTGCTCCAGCCGCTTGCGCCGGCGGGGGCGGCTTCGCCTTTGGCCGCCGGTGCGGCACTCTTCCCGGCCGACGCTCCCTCGGGCGGCAGATAGGAATTGAGGTCCGCCTGCTCGATGTTGAGCTTGGCGCTGACGGCGGCGAGCGGCTTCGAGCCGTCATATTGCATCTCCGCCGAGACCTTGATCGCCTTGCCGGTGATCGAGGCATCCTTGAGCGAGGTCTTGGGGCCGTCGCTCGCGAGCGTGGCGTGGACCTTGAGCAGTCCGGGATCGGGCTGCTTGGGATCGAGCGGATAGCCAAGCCACGCCGCAAGCTTGCCGGCCGAGGGTGCGTCGAGGTCGAAGGTGCCGTCGAGGGCGAGTGCCGGTGGGGGTTGCAGGCTGCCGTCGTAGGCGACGGTGACGAGCGGGGAGCTCACCGTCAACTTGGCCGGGAACTTGCCGCCGCCCATGAGCTTCTGAAGCGGGCCGAGTGTCGCGTCCGCCTCCACCTGCTCGCGGTTATAGGTCAGGTTCGCTTTGAGGGTAGGCTGCTTGTCCCCGCCCGGTAGATCGATCTCGAGCTTCAATCCCGAGATCGCCGGAAGTGCCGTTCCCTTGGCGTTGACGCCGCCCAAATCCAAGGCGAGCTTGCCGCTGAGGCTCGCGAGAAGGGCCGTCGCATCCTTGCCCTGGGCCGCGGCGTCGAGCGAGCCCGAGATCACACCAGATGCCGGCACACCCGCGAGCCCGGACAGCTTGTCCACGGTGATGTGGTCGACCTTCATGCTGGTGTTGACGCCGAGGGCGTCGTGGCTGGCGTCGAGCTTGACCGTACCCTTGGCGCTGCCGCCGTAAAGGGCGAGCTCGCCGAGCTCGGCGTCGACGACCCCGCCCTTGTCGGTTGCGCTCAAGGCGACCTTGCCGACCTCGTAGCCCATCGCCTTGATGCCGGCGAGCGTCACCTTGATGTCGGCGTTGGTCTTGCGCAAGGTCGAGGCGAATTGGGTCAGGTCGGCCGCTACGGCCGGCGCGCTTTTGGCGGGCGCCGCTGCCGCGGCGTGCGACGTCGCTGCCGCCGCGGGCTTTCCGGGCGGGGGCAGGTAGCGGTCGAGGTCGAGCACCCCGCCGTCGACGTTGAGCGTGACCGCCGTGACGGGCCCGCTCGCGTCCAGGCTGCCGCTCGCACTGAGCTTGAGGGCGCCACCTTGGATCGTGCCCTCCTTGAGGGTGGACTTGGCGCCATCGGAGGCGAAGACGGCGTGGACCTTGAGCGCTCCCGGGTCGGGCTGCGCCTTCTCGAGCGGGCGGTGCAGCCACGCGAGGAGTGCCCCCACCGAGGGGACGTTGAAATCGAAGGTGCCGTCGAGGCCCGGCACGGGCTTTTCTTGCGCGGCACCGTCGAACGCCGCGGTGAGCTGTTTGGTATTCACGGCGAGCTTGACCTTGGCTTGCCGGCCCTGCTGCAGCTTGCCGAGCGAATCGATCGCGATATCCGCCGTCACCGGCTCGTCGTTGAGCGTCATCTGGCCCTTGAGCGTGAGCGGGGTCGAGATCGCCGCCATCGCGGCATCGAGATTGATGCTCTTCGCATCGATGGTCTGGCCCGTGGTGTCGTCGACATAGGTGACGTGCCCACCCTGCACCTTGATGTCGCCGAGGCTCAGATTGGGCGGTGCTGCGCTTGCGGCTCGCTCTTGGGGAGTGCTGGCTGCCGCTTGGCCCGGCGGCGTGAAGGCCCAATTCGGCGTGCCGTCCTTGGCAACCTCGAGGTTGACGGTCGGATTGGTGACGGTCAGGGAATCGATCACGAAACGCCCGCCGATGAGCGGCCAGAGTTCGGCCTCGAGATCGACCGCGTCGACCGTGACCATCTCGGCGGCCTTGGCTCCGGCGGCATTCGAGAGATGGACACCGGCAGCTTGCACGCTGAGGCTCGGCAGCAGCGAGAGCTTGAGCGCGCCGTCGATCTTGAGATCCCGCCCGGTCGCCGCCTTGACCCGCGAGGCGATCAACGGCTTGAAGTCGATGATGCTGGGGGCGACGAAGACCGCCGCTATGAGCAGGACGATCAGGCCGACAATGACGATCGCGAGTTTCTTCATGCTCGTCGCCTTTCGCTCGGGTGTCGGGCGCATGCGTCGGCCCTACGGACGCGGGCCGCCGCTCGATCCATCTCCGCCGCAGATGTTGTTTCGCACTATTATATATATAGCGTGGACCCGCGTCAGCACCAGCGCCCGGCAGGGGCCGGCCCCGGAGGGCCCGCCGCTCAAGCTGTGGCGAGGGCTGCGAGCGCGGCCACATCCGTGAGCGTCTCGAGGCCCTCGACCGCGGCGATCAGCGGCGCCGCGCGTGCCGAGGCGAGGCCCGCGGGGCCGGCCCGCCGGCAGGCCTCGAACTTGGCGCGCAGCACCTCCGGCGGCAGCGGCTTCGCCGGACTGCCGAGGACCGCGGCGAGCGATTGCGTGAAACTGGCACCGCTCTTGAGGCGCAGCTCGACGCGCTGAGGCAGGAGG
>Ga0335078_10018269_pt1 | contig 10429 bp, 7 predicted proteins | sample Lox_Sample_32_FD_206711 | JGI IMG/M metagenome (GOLD analysis project Ga0335078, IMG submission 206711) | Soil microbial communities from Loxahatchee National Wildlife Refuge, Florida, United States - Lox_Sample_3.2 | ecosystem: Environmental > Terrestrial > Soil > Wetlands | place: USA: Florida...
ACGGCGCAACACGCCGAGAGATCCGGGGGTCCCTCGTATCTGATTCCGTTTCCGGTAGGACGGTGGGCTATGACCGAACGCAGGCCCTACCGCCAGACCCGGCGCGGCGGCGGCCGTCCCTCCAAGGGCGACCGGTACCCGCGCACCATAAGATTCCCGAAGCCGCTGAACGAGGCGATCGAGGATGCCGCGGCCGCGGCCGGATACGACAACGTGAACGACTACGTCGTGGAGATCGTGATCCGGGCGCAGGCGGCCGGGCTGTTCCCGGCACCGGGCGGCCAGATGCACCTGCCGGTCAGCGCCTAAACCCACTCCCCCAGCGCCCATAGGAGGCATCCAGACGACACCATGCCCGCGCTAAACGCGCGAACGCCCCGGTACATGACCGGGGCGCCGAGCCGCTCAGCGATCTCGCCGCAAGGCCGCCAAGCTACCGGCGAGATCGAGACACCGCCCCGAGGGGCGGCCCCAGCGCGGAGGCGGGCTCTTGCGTTCCCGCGTACCGAACCAGGAGAAACCAGGAGGCCAGCATACGCCACGGCCTGCCGGTTAGCCCAGCATCATGCCCGGATGTGTTGCCCGGGCGGCCGGGCACCGGCTGCATATCGCCTGACCGGGAGGCGACCGCGGAGACGTGGCGTGCCCTGGTGCCGGGTCTGGCGGGGGCACCGCGGATGCGGGTGTCCCGGGACGGCGGCCGCACCTACCCGCGGCGGCATGAGCAGGTCTTGGCGGCGGGTAACCCGGGGCAGCCGGTGACGGTGCCGGTCTATGACGCGGCCGCGGGGACGGGCCGGCTAATCGCGGGGGACTTTGACACGGGCCGGGCCCGGGCGGCCGGTGCGGATGACCCGGCGGGGCTGGTGGCGGCCGAGGCGGCCGGGTTCGCCGCCCTGATCACCCGGCTGGGTGGGCGGTGCATCACGGACGTGTCTCCCTCGGGCGGCCGGCATGTGCTGGTGCTGTTCGCCGGTTCGCTGCCGTGGCGGGAGCTGCGGGACGTGGCGCGGGCCCTGGCGGACCGGTACGTGAGTTTTGACCCGGCGCCGATGGCCGGGCCGGGCGGGCAGATCCGGCCGCCGGGGTCCCGGCACCGCACCGGCGGCTGGCAGATGCTGACGATGGGCCTGGATGAGGCGGTGACGGCCGTGCGGCGGCCGTGCGGGCCGCAGGTGTGGGCCGGGCTGCTGGCCGAGCTGGCGGCCGAGCTAGCGGCCGCCGAGCCGGTCACCGAGCCCGGAGACGCCCCGCCCGGGGCCGTGGTCGACGACGACGGGGCGCCGTGGCTGCCGCGGCGCGGCGGGCGGGTGCCGCTGGCCGCGGAGCTGGCGGCGATCGCCTGTACCGGGACCTGGCCGCGGCGCCGGTACGCGGGCCGCTCGGAGGCCCGGATGGCGGTGATCACCGCGGCGGCGGCGGCCGGGTGGCGGCTGGCCGAGGTCCGCGCCGAGCTGGCGGCCGGCCGGTGGGCTGGCCTTGCGGAGCTGTACGCGCGGCCGGGTGAGCCGCGCCGGATGGCCCGGCTCCTGCCCGCCGAGTGGCGAAAATCGGTGACCCGGCTAGCGGGGGAGGAAAATCCGCGTCCCTGGCACACTAGCGACATTCACTCACGCCCCCCGGGCAGGGGCGGCCCTCCGGCAAAAAATGATCTTGATGCGGAGTTCGGCCTGATCCGGATGTGGGTGACCGTGGCGGACTGCGCGGTCGCGGACACTGACCGGGTCGCCGGGTGGGGCGGGCAGGCGATCACGGTGCGGCTGGTGCTGGCCGCGCTCGGGCAGGCCGCGATGGTGGCCGGGTCGGCCGTGATCGAGTTCGGGGTGCGGAACCTGGCCCTGCACGCCGGGGTCTCCTACCGCACGGCCGCCCGGGCGCTGATGCTGCTGCGGGAGGAAAACGACCCGCTCGTCGACCTGGTCAGCGTGCACCGGCTCAAGCGCGCCGACCGCTACCAGCTGCGCATCCCGGACGCCTACGCGGCGGCGGCCCGGTGGCGGCGGCGGCGCGCCGGGCGGATCGAGGCCATCCACCCGGTGTTCGCCGTGCTCGGCGGCACCGCGGCGCTGGTATACACGGCGCTTAGCTCGGGCGAGGTCCGCGCCGCTGAGGTGGCTCGTACGGCCCGGCTGAGCGAATCGGCCACCGCGGCCGCGCTGCGGGTGCTCGGCGAGCACGGCCTGGCTGAGCACGGGTTGCGGGGCTGGCGCCGTGGCCCCGCAACCCTGGCCGCCGCCGCTGATGCGTGCGGTGCCACCCGCCGCCACAAGGAACGCCAGGCCGCCTACGCCGCCGACCGGGCCGCCTGGCAGGCCCTGATCGCATCCTGGCTTGCCCCACCCGCCCCCGTCGGCCATGACGACGGGCCCCCAGTCGCAATCGACGATGTCCTTGAGCACCTGGAACCGCCGGACTGGCTCACCGCCGACCCAGGCCCGCCCACCGGGACAGCCGCCGCCCCCGCGCCCGCTCAAGCCACCCGGCGGTGAAAGACGGACGGACCGGTGCCCGGCTGGGGTAGCCGCCGGCGGCAGGCGGCCTTGCCCGGGTCTTGTCTTGTCCGTAGGGACAGACCCGGGCTACCCGTCGGGCTCAGTGTCGCGCTCGATTTCGTCGAGTACCGCCCTCAGATCCGCGACTACCCGCCGGACGGCCTCAGGGTCGGCGTTGCGCGCGGCCCTGATCGTGTTCCCTGCTGCGACGCGGTGAAGGACCCGGAGGAGCCTGGCGGCCTCGGTTGTGAACGTCTCGACCGGATTAGCGGGCGGCGGCTGGCTGTTGGCAGTGCCGGCCAGGTAGGCCTGGATCTGCCTGACAGCTTCGGCTGGGTTGAAGTGGTCAGATGGGAGGACGCCGACCACGTGGTGGAGCACCGCCGCGGTGACCTGGACTCCGTCGGCTTCCGCAACGGTGCGGTAGACGGTGGCGGCGGCGTCTTGGCCGTGGCGTTCGGCGAGGGGAAGCAGTTCGCGGACCTGCCGCTCGTTGAGTTTGTCTCCCATCGGAGACAAACGCTCGGCGAGCGGCCACGCCTCGATCAGCCGGTATGCCTGGGGCCGGGACATGTCCCAGCGGTCTTCGACGTAGTTCTCGAAGGTGGCGTGCGTGGCCCGGTAGAGGCGGGCGTCACGGATCACCTGCAGTGCCTTGCCCGCTGCCCAGAATGCGACGCGCAGGTTGTCGAGTGCCGTCTCGCACGTGGCGAGGTCGGCTTGCTCGTTTCCGCTGAGCTGGCCATGACCGGTGGCGGCGTACGGGGCCGGCAGGGAACGCGCCGAGATCACGGCCGGCGCGGCGGCCGGGGCGGGGGCGGGCGTGTCGGCCGCGTCGGCGGAAGGTTCGTCGAGCGCGCGCTGCTGCTCGAGGAACTCCGCCATGCTCCTCCGCCGTGCGGCGGGCATTAAGCGCTCCCTGCCGGGACACGGCGGCCGATGTCCAGCAGAAGCTCGGTGTGCAGGCTGGCGACGTCCTCCCGGATCTTCGGCGCGTACCGCTCGGACCACCTGGTGATCGGGATCCCAGCCTTGAGGCTGTTGGGCCACGCTCGGTACTCGCGGATGATGCTGCGGAAGTGCCGGATGCCCGCGGCCTCCAGGGTTCCCCAGGCGTCGATGATGAACTCGGCACCGAGCCGCGGGTCGGCCTTCGTCACCACGACGCCGTAGGGGACGCCGGATTCCCTGACCTTCCGGGCGGTGCGGCGGGTCGGCCCCACCGACTCGGGTTCGTGGTCGTAGGGGATGACGACGTACGTGCTGCGGGCGAGCACCTCGTCGAGCACGTCGTGCCCTTCGAGCGAGCCGGGGCAGTCGACAATGATGGTGTCGTAGTCGCGGAGCTGGCGGATCCGGGTGAGCTCGGCCGGGGCCAGTTCGTGGACGGCGTCGTATCCGGGGCCGTCCATCAGCTTAGTCAGGTCGTAGGCGTTGGCCTGGGGGTCGACGTCGACAACAAGGGCACGGCCATTCGCGGCGGCGGTGTGGGCAGCGAGCGAGAGCGTGACCATGGTCTTGCCCACGCCGCCCTTCTGGTTCAGGACCGCGATGACGTAGCTGTCGGTCTGCCGGGCGGTCCCCGGGAATGCGCCGCTCGAAGCGGTGGCATTGATGGTCATGCCGAAAGGGTGGCATAAACCAAGACCGGCGGGACACGACCTCCGCAGAGCATGCGGCGTGTTGTCTCCCATGGGAGACAAACATCCAGCGGCACGTGCCGGGCTGGGTTCGTTCGCGGCTGGCTGCCTGGCTCGGCGCCGACAGCCACCCCGTCCCGTCCCGAGCCAGCGCAAGGCCGCTCAGCGGGCCGCCGGGGTCAACGCCGGTGCCCGCGTGGCCGAGCTGCGCGCGGTCGTGGACGTGGTCCGGCGGCGGAAGGCCGGGACGCCGGTGGCCCGGTCAGAAAAGCGGCTCACAACTGGTGGCAGGAGCGCGTGGCCGGCGGCGCCGGGGCCGGGAGGGCGCCTCGGCCTGGAGGACGGCCTGAACAGCGGCGGCGAGGAGCTGTGCGGTCTCTGCGTCGATGGCGATGCCCCGGCGGAGCAGCATGCGGCGAACAACGCGGCCGGCGTGCGGGGGCGCATCGTGCAGGCCGATGGTGGCGGGGCAGGGACCGGTGGCATCGGCCTTCCGGGGCATCGGCGCGGGCTCGGTCACACCCCGGACTGTAAGAGAAACGGTCCTGGCCCGGTTGCTGGACACGCCGGCTTTGCAAACCTTTTGCGACAGCCGCCGGGCGGCGCCCGCCCGGTCCGGGCCCCCGCCGTTGATCATGTCGTTTATCGATCATTACCGGACGGCGCTGCCAGCTTCACGGGCCCGTCGTGGCCCTTGCGCCGGAGCCACGACGTTCGGCCCATGTCGCCGGGACGTCCGGCCTTATGCAGGATCATCGACACCAGGCAGCCTGAAGTTGCGACTGCGAGGTGATCGAGGGAGCTGGACCGAACCAAGCGCCGGGGAGACCCGGGGCCGGGAGGAAAGGCTGAGAGGCCGGGCAGCTGAGAGGCTGAACGGCGACCCCTAGAACCTGTTCCGGGCAATGCCGGCGAAGGAAGATCGCCCCGCAGCGTTATTTTGCAGTGAAGCGGCCTGAGCCATCAGCGGGTAGCCATCAGCGTACTGTCCACGGCCTATAGATCAGCTCCCGGGTTCGAGACCGGGACAGCACGTCCCTCTCATAACCGCGCAGCCACGCTGCTGCGAGACGCCGGACCCGTTGTCCGTGGCCATGAGAAAGTCCCCGTGTGCGGCCAGGTCTAGGTCCCCGCGGGTGGCCAGTTAAAAGTCCCCATCCCTCGTTCGTCGTGTCTGCCGGGAGTTTGAGCCCCGGACGGCGACGGTGGCGGTGTCAGCCAGTCACCACACCGCCCGGGGAGCTTCCATTGAAGTCTGCGAGGGAACGGATGGACATCATTTCTGCCTACCGCGAGCCGGGTACTTTCCGCGGGGCCGCTGTGTCAGCGGCACGACGCACAAGACGGTGAAGCGGGTGATCGCCCGGCATGAGGCCGGCGGCGGCGCGCCGCCGCGCGGGCCGCGGGGTCCGACTACCGGGACCCCCGACATCGCCTGCGGATGAAGCATTGACAACATTTTGTCGATCGGCGCTCCTCAAGCGCCGAGACGATCGTGCGGCTCGCCATCGCATGCTGCGGCAATGGGTGCAACGTCAAGGAGCCGGAATGGCGCTGTCAACTTGGCTGAGTCTCTGGGACGATCTTCAGTTTGATTGTGGCCGGGAGGGGCTGTTCGTGGACGCGGTGTCGCCGTCGTACAAGGGGTACCGCTACCCGGCGGAGGTCATCGCGCACTGCGTGTGGCTGTACCACCGCTTCCCGCTCAGCTTCCGCGAGGCCGGGGAGCTCATGCCCGCCCGCGGCGCGATCGTCTCCTGCGAGACGATCGCGCAGTGGTGCGCGAAGTTCGGACCCGCCTATGCCCGTGCGCTTCGGGCGTCGCCGGCCCCGGGCCGGGGACAAGTGGCACCTGGACAAGGTCTTCGTGACGATCAACGGCGCGGGGCACCACCTGTGGCGGGCAGCCGGCCAGGACGGCAACGTCCTGGACATCCTGATCCAAAGCAGGCGGGACGCGAAGGCCGCCAGGCGGTTCCTGCGCAAGCTGATGAACAAGCAGTGCCGCACGCCGCGGGTCCTGGTCACCGGCAAGCTACGCAGCTACGGCGCCGCCCACCGCGAGATGATCCGCCCGGTGGAACACCGCCAATCGAAGCACCTGAACAACCGGGCGGAGAACTCCCACCAGCCCACCCGGCAGCGCGAACGCGCGATGAAGGGCTTCCGCTCACCCGCCGGGGCTCAGCAGTTCCTCTCGGTCTTCAGCGCGATCTCGCCGCACTTCCGACCCCGCCGCCACCGCCTCACCGCACCGCAATACCGCGGCCAGATGACCGGCCGCTTCACCACCTGGAACGAGATCATCGGCATGCCCGCAGCGGCCTGACCGCGGCACCGGCACCGGCCCGACCAAGCCCCGGCACACCCTCACACAGCCAGACTCCAGACAAGTTGACAACGCCAAGCGGAGCTCACCGGCCAGTCCGCACATGTGTCGGTCCTCCGTCCCGTCGTCGGGTCACGATCCAGGTGTCCTTGGCACCGCCTCCGCGCGGGCTGTTGACGATGAGGCTCCTGGGCGCGGCGACTCGGGTGAGCGCGACGTCGGCGAGGCAGCACGCCCCGGGGTCGGCGCCGGTGAGATAGACGAAGGCCCGCAGGTCCACGTGCCGGGGATGCACCTCGCCCTCACACAGCGACGGCGCCGAGGAGAGTGCGACGACCTCCTGCGCCACCCAGCCGGCCGGCCGTGCGGCGATGGCCGCGCGGCGCTGCGCGACCTCGGCCGCCGTCGCCGTGGGGCCGATGAGCACCCCGGCGCCGCCGTGGTCGTCGACCGGTTTGGTGACGAGCTCGCCGACGCGCTCCAGCACGGTGCGCAGCTCCGTCTCGTCGGCCGGGCTGTGGGTCGGCACCGACTCCAGCAGCGGGCGCTCGCCGAGGTAGTAGCCGATCAGCTCGGGAACCGCGCGGTACATGACCTTGTCGTCGGCGACTCCGTTGCCCGGGGCGTTGGCGAGCACGATGTGTCCCACCGCCGCCACGTCGAGGATCTCCGCGCCGATCGGCCGCCCGCCGGAGGCCACCAGGTTGGCTACCTCGTCGTCGAGCCGCAGGTATAGAGCACCGATCCGCTGCCCGGTGGTGTCGATGACCCGGCCGTTCCTCACCGCCAGCTGGTCGGCCCCCACGAGGAGAAGGCCGGCTCCCTCGGCGAGACAGCGGTGCTCGAACCAGGCCGAGCTGACCGGGCCGCTGGAGAGCAGCGCCGCGCGGGTGCCGGGCTCGGCGTGCGCCAGGAGCGCGGAGCGCAGTCGTTCGAAGGCCGTGGCGGGGTTGGCCAGGCTGCGCGGACGCGGCAGGTCGGGCAGGACGTCATCCATCAGGGCGCGGATACCAATGGCGTAGGCGGCGCCGCTGGGGTTGCGGACGTTGTCCTCCAGCACCCGCCAGCCGCCGTACTCGTTGCGTACCAGGTCAAAGCCCATGACCGGGGCGCGGGGGACGTCGCCGGGCAGTCGCCGGGCCTCCTCGCGCCAGCCCGGGTTGGCCTCGATGGCCACCCGGGACAGAACTCCGTCGGAGACAATCCGCTGCTCGCCGTAGATGTCGCGGAGGAACAGCTCGATCGCCCGCGCACGCTGGACGAGCCCGGCCTCGAGCTTATGCCAGTCGTGCCGGGTGATGATGCGGGGTACCAGGTCGACGGCGAAGGGCTGCTCCACGCCGTCGACGCGGAAGGTCATCTCGTGCTGCTCGACCCACCGGTCCCGGTCCGCCTCCAGGCGGCGAAGGTGGTCCGGCTCCTCGGCGCAGATCCACCGGACGATGTCGCGGTAGGCCGGGCGGACCACCAAGCCCGCTCCAATCCCCTCGTCGCCCGCGCGGCCTTGGTACCGGGGCAGCCGAAGGGCCCCGTTTCCTGCGCCGCCGGGCGGCCCGTGGGTCTCCTCGACGACGAGCCGCATGACGTCCTCGAGCCGCCCGCGCTCGGTGAAGGCGGTGCGCTGGCGGTCCGCGGAGTTGCCCCGGGCCAGCGCGGTCTCGGTGAGCTCAACGACGGAGTCCCAGTCACCCAGCTCCTCCAGCTCCGGCCGCAGCCGCTGCACCAGGGCATAGACGACCTGCTCGGCCGGCTTTGGGCGGGGGTGCTCCGCACCGTCGAGGAGCTGCCGGGACAGCCCGCTGCGGGCCGCCTGCCAGATCGCGGCCCGATACAGCGGTACCGGCGGCGCCCGATGCGGCCGACCCGCCACGATGTCCTTCTCGGCCGCCCGCACCACCGCGCGGAAGAGCCCGGCGATGAGCACGGCGTCGTCGACCAGAGGGCAGGCGTCGCAGACGCGCAACTCCAGGGTGGGGGCGTGGTGCGAGGGCCGGACGTCGAAGTAGGCCATCTTCGCGTCGGCGATCACGCCCGAGCCGATCAGATCGGCGACGAGCTCGTCGTACTCGGCGGCCGAGGCGAGCGGTCCGGTCGCCCCGGCGGTCGGCCAGCGCTGCCAGATGATCGTGCGGATGCTTGCGTATCCGGTGTCCTGCCCGTTCCAGAACGGTGAGCTGGCCGAGAGCGCGAGGAGGACGGGAAGGTCGGGCGCCACCCGCTGGGCGATCTGGACGGCGAGCTCCCGGTCGGAGACGCCGACGTGGATCTGCGTGCCGCAGATGAGCTGCTCGTCGACCAGCAGCCGGTACTGCTCCTGCATGCGGCCGTAGCGGCCGGTGGCGGTGAGACCGAAGTCGGCGAACGTCGACCGCGGCGCGGTACCCACCGCGGCGACCCCCAGCCCTTCCCGGCCGGCAACCTCCACCAGGTCCTTGCGCAGGCGGAGCAACTCATCGCGGAGCTCGAACAGGGAGGTGACGACTGATGTATTTGTTTCAACCGTGGTTCTTTGTATTTCGGCCGAGTAAAATCTCTCGGGAAGCCTTGACAGAATCTGCGGTGCCCGGGCCGAGAGTTCCCATCGCTGCAAGTCGACGAGGTGAAGCTCTTCCTCCGCGCCGAGCGTGAGTTCTGCACCCATCTGGCGAATGTAACCTTGCGGCGGCACTTCCGGAGATGATCGCGGGTTGCTTTTCCCGGCGCCCGATCACCTGCCCGCCGCGTACGGCGTTCAGGAAACTGGACGCCGGTTCTGTCGGTGCCCGTCGTTACCATCCGCGGCATGGCAGGTGACCAGGAAATGGTGACCGCAGCGGCGGCCGTGGCAGCGGGCGGCGAACTGGTTGCCCGGCCGCCGGGGCCGGCGGCGATCGCCGCCGAGCTGCTCGCGCGCACGCGCGCCGAGCTGCCGGTGCTGGCCGGGCTGGGGGAGCGGGAGGAGCTGCTGGCCGCCGCTTGGCTGGCCAGCCTGCGCGCGCCCCGCACCCGCCGCGCCTACGCCGCCGACGTGCGCGGGTGGCTGGGGTGGCTGGCCGAGCGCGGCACCGATGTGCTGGACGCGGGCCGGGTGCACGTGGACGTGTGGGCGGCCGGCCAGCAGGACCGCGGCGCGGAGGCCTCCACCGTGCGGCGCCGGCTGTCGGCGCTGTCCAGCTTCTACCGCTATTGCGCCGCCCACGACCTGGTCGACCGGATCCCGACCGCGGGGGTGGCGCGGCCGGTGGTAGACCCGGACTACACCGCCACCATCGGCCTGGACCGCGACCAGGCGCGCGCCCTGGTCGCGGCCGCCGACGCCGACCGGGGCCCGCAGGCGCTGCGGAGCGCGGCGGTGATCCGGCTGCTGGTGCACAACGCGCTGCGGGTAGATGAGGCCTGCGCCGCCGACGTCGCCGACCTGGGAGCAGACGCCGGGCACCGTGTGCTGCGGGTGACCCGTAAAGGCGCCCGGCGGGCGAAGGTACCGCTGGCCCCGGCGACGGCAGCCGCGCTGGACGCCTACCTGGCGGACCGGGCCCGCCGCGGCGGGCGCAGTGACGCGCGGCAGCTGGCCGGGCCGCTGCTGGCCACCGCCAGCGGCGGCCGCCTCCGGCAGGGGCATTTGTGGGACCTGGTGCGCCGCCTGGCCCGCGACGCGGGCATCCAGGCCTGGGACCAGCTGTCCCCGCACTGCCTGCGGCACTCGGCGATCACCTTCGCCCTCGACGCCGGCGCGGCCCTGCGCGACGTGCAGGACTACGCCGGGCACAAGGACCCCCGCACCACCCGCCGGTACGATCACGCCCGGGACAGCCTGGACCGCAACGCCGCCTACGCGGTCGCGGCCTACCTCGCCTGACCGGAACCCATTCCCGGCGGCCCTCCGTGGCCCGGCCACTACGCTTAGTGCCTGCCGATGAATAACACGCCGGGTTATGGGCCGTGAGCGGGGATCAGGTCGTAGTTCCACTCGCCGTGGAACTGGTGGC
>Ga0335078_10018271_pt1 | contig 10427 bp, 14 predicted proteins | sample Lox_Sample_32_FD_206711 | JGI IMG/M metagenome (GOLD analysis project Ga0335078, IMG submission 206711) | Soil microbial communities from Loxahatchee National Wildlife Refuge, Florida, United States - Lox_Sample_3.2 | ecosystem: Environmental > Terrestrial > Soil > Wetlands | place: USA...
ACTATCCTCGCTTGCCTGTGGATGTTTCGCACCAGCGCTATGTGCTTGATCACAACCGCTGCATCCTCTGTACGCGGTGCGTGCGGGTTTGCGCCGAGGTGGAGGGGGCAAACGTCTGGGAAATCAGCGCTCGAGGCATTAACTCGCAACTGGTTTCGGACCTTGCCGGGACTTGGGGTGAATCGGAATCGTGCACGAGTTGCGGCAAGTGCGTGCAGGTGTGCCCCACCGGAGCACTGGCGGAAAAAGGCCGTTCGGTGGAAGAAATGACCAAGAACACTGAAAACATCAAGTTTCTCGGGGCGCGGCGGACAGTGCGAGTGTGAAGCCGGAGGTGGAGATCGTTCATGAAAAAAGCGAGAGTGGCAACGATGTGGCTGGACGGATGCTCCGGATGCCACATGTCGATCCTGGATATTGACGAGGCGCTGGCCTCGATTGCCCCCAAGATCGACCTGGTGTACGGCCCCCTGGTCGACGCTCAGGAGATACCCGAAGACGTCGACGTGGCAATCGTCGAGGGCGCAGTCAGCAGCCAGGAAGACTTCGAGAAAATCCAGCACCTGCGCGAGCGGGCTCGCCTGCTGGTCGCCTTGGGTGATTGCGCGGTCACGAGCAACGTGCCGGCCATGCGCAATTCCATTCCGGTCAAGAAACTTTTGGAGCGAGTTTACATCCAGGGTGTCGACGAGAAGCCCCGTATTCCCACCGAAGGAGTTCCGCCTCTGCTGAAGCGAGCCTTGCCGTTACAGGAGGTGGTGAAGGTGGACTTGTTCGTGCCCGGCTGCCCACCCCCGGCGGCCGCAATCGGCTACGTCCTTGGCGAGTTGCTGAACGGGCGAATGCCGGAATTGAGCTCGAAGGTGAAGTTTGGATGAAGAATCGGGTGATCACCCGATTGTCGAGGTATGGAAACCAATGCGAAAAATCACGATTGACGCCGTTACGCGCATCGAGGGTCACGCGAAGGTCTCGATTCAGCTCGATGATAACGGGAAGGTGTCGGACACCCAGCTGCATGTGACGCAGATCCGCGGCTTTGAGAAGTTTACAGAGGGGCGGCCGTACTACGAGATGCCCTCCATCACGGCTCGGATTTGCGGAATCTGCCCTATCAGCCACCTTCTGGCTGGTTCCAAGGCCTGTGACGCCATCATGAGCGTCCGCATTCCGGAAACGGCGATGCAACTCCGTGAGATCCTGCACTGTGGCCAGGTGGTGCAGTCGCACGCCCTGAGCTTCTTCCACCTTTCCGCGCCCGACCTTTTGCTGGGCATGGATTCGGACCCAGCCAGCCGCAATGTGCTGGGAGTGCTCGAGAAGTTCCCCGATATCGCCCGTGACGGAATCGCCTTACGCAAGTTCGGGCAGCAGGTGATCGAGGGCCTCGCCAAGGAGCGCATTCACCCCTCCTGGGTGGTTCCCGGGGGAGTGAATACGCCGCTCGAACCCGCCGTTCGCGATAAAATTCTCTCCGGCCTGCCCGACGCCAAGGCTACCGTGCGGCGCACACTGAAATTCTTCAAGGGCGTTTTGGATCAATTCAAAGAGGAGATCGAACACTTCGGAAACGCCCCCAGTATGTATGCGGGCCTGGTGGACTCGGGCGGCAAACTCCAGCTTTACGATGGCGGAATCCGGTTCAAAGATGCGGACGGCAAGATCGTAGTCGATCATGTTGCAGCACGCGATTACAGCAATTTCATCGGCGAGGCGGCCCTCGCGAATTCCTACCTGAAGGCGCCTTACTTCAAGCCCGTGGGGTTCCCGGACGGGGTCTATCGCGTGGGGCCTTTGGCTCGACTTAACGTTGCCAAGAACTGCGGCACCCCGATGGCCGACGCCGAGTTCGCCGAATTCCACCAGCGTCTGGGAAAGATAGTCCCTGGTTCCTTCCATTTCCATTACGCCCGTTTGATTGAAGCGCTCTACGGTCTGGAGCGGATGGAAGCGCTGTTGAACGACCCCGCCGTCCTGGGCAAGCAGATCCGGGCAAACGCCGGCGTCAACTGCCAGGAAGGCGTCGGCATGATCGAAGCGCCGCGCGGCATCCTGATCCATCATTACAAGGTCAATGAAGAAGGGGCTATTACCTGGGCAAACCTGATTGTTGCGACCGGGCACAACAACCTGGCCATCAATCGCAGCATCCACCAGGTGGCTCAGCACTACGTGGACGGCAACCATCTCCAGGAGGGGATGCTGAACCGCGTTTCGGCGGTCGTGCGCGCCTACGACCCGTGCTTCAGCTGCTCGACCCATGCTTCCGGCCAACTCGACATGCACATTCAGTTGTTTGGCCCGCAAGGCTCCTTGCTCGATGAGCTGAAAAGTGCTTAACTGCGTAAGGGGCGGCGCTTCGGGATGCCCGCGGCCGTAAGGGAACTGTCCGGTTGCCGAGGGCCTCCACAAGGGCCGCCCCTACAAGCGCATGGGCGAGGTGCTGATCATCGGCTACGGAAATCCGTTGCGTAGCGACGACGGGTTCGGCTGGCACACCAGCCGCAAGATTGCCCGGGAACTTGCCGGCCGCGGCGCTCGAGTCATCACCTGCCATCAGCTCACCCCGGAACTCGCCGAACCACTCAGCCAGTCGAGCCATGCGCTGTTTATTGATGCCGATGTTGAAGGCGAGCCGGGCGAAATCCATTGGCGGGAGGTTCTGCCCCAGGCCCCCGCTTCCTCAGCGCTTACCCACACTTGCTCACCTGCCGGGCTCCTCTCGAGCGCCAAACTGCTCTATGGCAGGTGCCCGCAGGCGACTGCGGTCACCGTAACCGCCCAGTCGTTCGAATTTGGAGATTCACTTTCGCCCGTCGTTTCCGCGGCCCTGCCGAAAGTGGTGGAGCGGGTTCTGCAGTTCGCCTGCCCTGATGAGTTACGGAAATGAATCCCAGGGGATGTCGATGTGATTGAGAATACCAATCGCCTGTTGATTGTCGGTTGCGGCAACCCGGACGCGGGCGATGACAGCGCGGGGCTGGAAATCATCCGGCGGCTGCGCGAGCGCGGCGATTGCGGTTGCGACTTGCGCGCGGAACCCCGGCCGGGCGTTGATCTGTTGGAGCTTTTCTCCCTCGCGGATGTGATCCTGTTTGTGGACGCAGTAGTCAGCGGGGGCGCGGCGGGCACAATCTATCTGACTCCGCTGCCTTCAAAGGACGTTGAGCCGCGCGCCTTAGGGTCTTTGTCAAGCCACGGTTGGGGAATTCGGGAGGTTCTTGATCTAGCCAATGCCCTCCGGCGTCCGGTGCCGCGCCTTTTCCTCCTGGGCGTCGAGGCAGCCGCAGTGGCCTGCGGCGCTCCCCGTGCCGCCGCCGTCGAGGAGGCTCTCGCGCTTATCGTGGAACGTATTTCCGCTCTCAGGCTTCTCCTCCTGACGCCAGAGGTTCTGTCGTCCCGGAGCTTTCACCCGAACAATCGTTCCTTTCCGGGCTAGCGTCCTAGATCCGGCGTAGCGCTGGCCTTTAGGCCGGCACTTGCCGACCCTTTGCTTTGCTCAGGGCAAGGTCGAAAACCCAGGGTGGCGCTATGCGTAAACCAGGACCACCGGCCTTCCCGGCTTGGCTTGAGTCCTTGGCAGGCTGCGAGTACAATGAAACGGTCTATTTGGCGCAGTGTTTTGGCCACAGAAGTGCCTATCTAGTTCGCGGAGAGTAATTATGTGTCTGGCAGTTCCTGGAAAGATCTTGGAGACTAAAGAAGAAAACGGCAGCCGCCTGGGCCGAGTGCAGTTCGGCGGCATAACGCGTCAGGTGCAACTGGATTTTGTGCCGGAGGCGGGGATTGGCGACTATGTGATTGTCCACGTGGGCTTTGCGCTAAGCAAAGTGGATGAGGAAGAAGCCGAACGCACCTTTCAGTTACTTGAGCAAATGGGGCTGCTTGAGGAGGAATTGGGCTCCGGCCAAGATTCGAGAGTCAGGAGTCAGGATTCAGGCTCATCTGGGTCGGGCTCGCCTGAATCCTGAATCCCCTAAACCTGAAGCCTGCTTTTATGAAGTACCTCGACGAATATCGTGATGCGCGGCTTGCCCGAGGCTTAATCGCGGACATGGGCAAGCGTGTCACAAGGCCGTGGGTCCTCATGGAAATCTGCGGGGGCCAGACGCACACGCTGATGCGTTATGGGATTGACGAGCTGATTCCCGCCGAAATCGAGCTGGTCCACGGACCTGGTTGTCCGGTGTGCGTAACTGCTCTCGAAACCATCGACAAGGCCATCCAAATCGCATCGCTTCCCGGCGTGACGCTGGTCTCTTATGGAGATATGCTGCGCGTGCCGGGCTCGCATTCCGATCTGTTTCATGTGAAAGCGGAGGGCGGGGACGTCCGGGTTGCGTATTCTCCAATGGAGGCGTTGAAGGTCGCCCGAGCCAATCCTCAGCGAAAGGTAGTGTTTCTTGGAATTGGCTTCGAGACCACTGCGCCGGCCAACGCCATGGCGGTTTGGCAAGCGGCGCTGGAGGGTCTTGAGAATTTCTGCATGCTGGCCTCGCATTTCCTCGTGCCGCCTGCGATTCGCATGCTGCTCGAGTCGCCGACGAACCGCGTCCAGGGTTTTATCGCTCCGGGCCACGTCTGCACGGTGGTGGGCTACCGGCAGTACGACGAACTCTCGCGCAAATATCGCGTCCCCATCGTGGTGGGTGGCTTCGAGCCGGTGGATTTGCTCGAGGCGATCTCGATGCTGGTGGCCCAGCTCGAACAAGGGCGGGCCGAGGTCGAAAACCAATACGTTCGCTCCGTGGCTCACGAAGGGAATCTCCCCGCCCAGAAACTCATGGATAAGGTGTTCGAGGTTTGTGACCGCAAATGGCGGGGGATTGGCGTCATCCCTCAAAGTGGTTGGCGTCTGAGGGAGGAATTTGCGGCGCACGACGCGGAGAAGGTCTTCGACGTTGCCAGCACGACTGCGGAGGAACCCGTTGAATGCATCAGCGCCCAGGTGCTGCAAGGCTTGAAGAAACCGGTGGACTGCCCGGCTTTTGCGGTACGCTGCACGCCTCAGGCCCCGCTGGGCGCACCCATGGTTTCAGGCGAAGGCGCCTGCGCGGCCTATTACCAGTATCGTAGGCCTACCGCAGGGTAGCGCGGGACCTTCGGGTCCGCGCCAGTGTAGCGCTGACCTTCACGTCCGCACCGGCGTGTTCCAGAGCGCTGGCCTTCAGGTCAGCACCTAACATGCCGACCGAAAGGTCGGCACTACCCAAGGTCCGAAAGGTTGTCTGTGCCGGATGATACGAAGCCGCTCGAAAGCCTCACCTGCCCCGCGCCTCTGCCTGCCGGAGAGAAGATCCTGCTCGGCCACGGCAGCGGTGGACGCTTAAGCGCCGCCCTCCTGCGGGACGTCTTTCTTCCGGCGTTTCACAATCCCGCCCTGGACCGGCTTAACGACCAGGCGATTCTGAACGTTGACGGCGCGCGTTTGGCATTCACCACGGATTCGTTCGTCGTCAAGCCACTGTTCTTTCCGGGTGGTGACATCGGTTCATTGGCCGTGTACGGAACCGTGAACGACCTTGCCATGGGCGGCGCGGAGCCGCTGTTTCTCAGCGCCGGTTTCATCATTGAAGAAGGACTGCCGCTCGAAACGCTGCGCAGAGTTGTCGCGTCGTTGCGGGCGGCGGCCCAGAGCGTCGGGGTGGAAGTGGTGACCGGCGACACCAAAGTGGTGGAGAAGGGGAAGGGTGACGGCCTCTTCATCAACACTTCGGGAATCGGACGCGTTCGGGCCGGTGTAAACCTTTCCGCTGACCAGGCTCGGCCCGGAGATTCCGTTCTCCTCAGCGGCACGCTGGGCGATCATGGCATCGCAATCCTTTCGCAACGCGAGGGACTGGAGTTCGAGACACCCATCGCAAGTGATGCCGCCCCGTTGCACAGTTTGGTTGCGGCGATGCTCGAGACTGCGCAATCGATTCGCTGCCTCCGCGATCCTACCCGCGGCGGGCTCTCAAGCACCTTGAACGAGTTTGCGGCCCAGTCGCGAGTGGGAATTGCCATTGAAGAATCTGCCATACCGGTTCGCGAAGAGGTAAAAGGCGCGTGCGAGTTGCTCGGATTGGACCCGCTGTACGTTGCGAACGAAGGAAAGCTCGTGGCCGTCGTCGCCGCCGGGGAGGCGGACCGGCTCTTGGAGGCCATGCGCGGCCATCCGCTGGGTACGAATGCTTGCATCATTGGAAAGGTCGTGGAGGCGCACCCCGGTGTGGTCACGATGCGGACCTGCCTGGGTACTTCCCGGATCGTGGACATGCTGGCGGGAGACCAGTTGCCCAGGATATGTTAGGGATCAGGGGTCAGGGAATAGGGATGAGGGATCAGGGAGTACGGAGCCGCCGCGATGATTGCGGTTCTCTCGCCCCCTTCGGCTCACCGCTGGTCCCTAACCCCTAATCCCTAGCCCCAGCTTTCCATGCACGAACTGAGCATTGCCAATTCGATTTTGGAAGCCGTGCGCAAAGAGCGCGAACGGCTGAACGGTGCGCGAGTTACCAAGGTGGGCGTGCGCATTGGGGAGTTGGCAGGTGTGGACCCGGATGCCTTGAGTTTCGGGTTTGAGGCTTTGGTCAAAGACACCGACCTCGACCCGTTGCTTCTTGCTGTCGAGTCTGTGCCGCGCCGCCACAAGTGCTCGCGATGCGAATGCGCGTTCACGGTGGTCGAATACAAGGTGGACTGCCCCGCCTGCGGCTCGACCGATACACGCTGCATCGGCGGCGATGAACTCGAATTGGCATACCTGGAAGTGGAGGAATCATGAGCCGAGTGCTGCTGGAACAGAAAGTCCTGAGTGAGAATGACCGGATCGCCCAGCGGCTGCGGGAGCGTTTCCTTGCGCGCGGGTTGTTCTGCCTGAACTTTATCAGCTCGCCCGGGGCAGGGAAGACGTCGCTGCTCGAGCGCACCCTCGAACGCTTCGGGCCGAGCGTGCGCGTGGCGCTGCTCACTGGCGATATCCAGACCGACAACGATGCCAGGCGATTGGCCCGATTGGATTTCCCGTGAAGCAGATCACCACGGGGGGAACATGCCACCTGGATGCGCGCATGATCGAGCGGGCGCTCGAGGACTGGCCGCTCGAGTCTCTCGATACCTTGCTGGTTGAGAACGTGGGAAACCTGGTGTGCCCCTCGAGCTACGATCTGGGCGAAGCAGCTAAAGTGGTGGTGCTCAGTGTGGCGGAGGGGGAAGACAAACCTCTCAAGTATCCTTCCATCTTCTTCAAATCCGAGTTGATGATTTTGAATAAGACCGACCTGCTCCCTTACGTCTCTTTCGACCTCGCCCAGGCTCGAGCTAATGCGCTGCAAGTCCATCCGGGCATGGAGATCGTCGAACTCTCCTGCAAGACCGGCGCAGGCTTCGACGATTGGATGAAGTGGCTGGCGCGGCGCCGCGGATCGGCTAAAGCTGCGGTCCACTCATAGCTGTGGCCCCAGAGCGCAGTTGAACCCTTGGCTCAAAAGCTCTATGATTTCCCGCGCGTGAGATTATGGCGGGCCAGGACACGAAGCTCGAATTTCGATTTGGCCGCGGAAGTCGAGGAGACGCAAGATGGCGATTCCCGGGTTTCAGAAGCTTATGCTACCGATCATCAAACTACTGGAGGACCGTAAGGAGCACACCCCCAAAGAGCTCATAGATTCGCTGGCTGGCCAATTCAAACTGAATGAGGAGGAAAGAAAGCAGCTGCTGCCTAGCCGCCGCGGGCGCCTTTTCGCCAATCGGGTTGGGTGGGCACTTTCGCACCTGAAAATGGCGGAAGTCCTGGAGAGTCCCAAGAGGGCCGTGTACCGGCTCTCGGAACGAGGTGTCGGGGTTCTTCGCGATAAACCACAAACGATCGATATGAGATTTCTTCAGCGGTTCCCGGAATATGAAGTCGCGAGAAAGGGCGGGCAAGAAAACAGGGCCGAGCTGAAGGAAAACGATGCGCTGGCGGCCGACCCGCCACAGGAGACTATGGATCAAGCCTACGAGAGCTTGTCCGCGGTCGTCGCCAGTGAGCTCTTGATGAAGATCAAAGCGTGTGACCCGCTATTTTTTCAGAAGATTGTCATCGATCTCCTCATGAAGATGGGCTACGGCGTTCCTGAGGATGTAGAAAGGTCCATCATGGGAGGGGCAGACGAGGGCATCGATGGTATTATCAACCAAGACCGCTTGGGGTTGGAGAGGGTTTACCTTCAGGCCAAGAGATGGACCGGCCCCGTCGGCAGGCCAGAAATACAGAGGTTTGCAGGCGCCCTCCAAGGCCAGCAAGCTCACAAGGGCGTTTTTATTACGACATCAGCTTTCTCGAAGGAAGCTCGGGATTACGCCGCAAAGATTTCAACCAAGATTGTTCTGGTGGATGGTGTGCTCTTGGCGAAACTGATGATCGAGCACGACGTGGGCACAACGACTGTCAAGACTTATGAGGTCAAGCAGGTTGACTCGGATTATTTTGTGGAAGACTAGCCCCAAAAGCCCTAAGGTATTTTGCATTGGATCCAAGGTCTGGCAGCCCGGAGGCAAAACGGCCGAGGCCAATCACTCGCTTCGCGGGCGGAAGTCCATGCATGCCTCGAGCAACTTGACTCCCTCGCGCACTACGCGAGAAGGGCTCCAGCCGGTACGGCGAATAAGCCGTTCCAGGGCCACTTGGGAGCGGCGGTCCAACCGGGCTTGTAATGTCGTTTTCACACCGTCAGTGTGGCACATTCTGCGGAATGTAGTACACGATGCTCCGTCGTACCTGCTGCGAGTTCCCTTTCAGTGGCTCGTCCTGAGGTGCGTTTTTCGTGCAGCGGCGGGAACGATATGCCGGAGCAGCCAAAGCAGCAGGCATCCCATGCCCGCTCCGAACAGAGTGCCGAAACCCAGACCGAAAGTGAGGTGGCCGAAGATGTGAGCCAGTTGACCGGCGCGCGGCGAATACTCCGGCGCCGTGTATATGTTCGTGGTGCCGGTTAGGATGGAGAAAGCGATGGCGGCCGAAATGAGGGACTGGGCCCATAACTCCAACAGGAATGCCGCCGCCACGACGTTCGCATATCCCCCGAATGCCTTAAAGTGGATGAGCAGCGCGGCAAGCAGGATCGACGCGGCTCCAGCCACGGTCACGCTGACCATGCGGACAACCGAGGGAGGCGTACCTGCCTTGTCCATTATCAGGCGAAGCAGCCAGACCGCGGCGATTAAGCCGAAAAGCGGCATCAGAAGGCGGATATGTTCTCTTAATGCGTGGCCGCCGATTCTCATTGTGCCTCCTTTTGCGCCAACCGTAGCGACTCCCTGCTGCTCGCTGGCGTTTTTCCAGCGCGAATCAGAAGCAGCGTCATATCATCCTCCAATTCGGCGCCGGTCCAGTCGCGCACGGCTTTCAATATTTGTTGGGCGATTTCGTCTAAAGGCTTTTCGAACTGCTGCTTGACGATGGCCTCCAGCCGCGCCGCGCCGAATTCCTTCTCGGAGCTTTCACCGGCCTCGGTTACTCCGTCGGAGTAGAGCGCCATCACATCGCCGGGCTGCAAAACCAGCCTGCCTACTTGAAAGTCCGTGCCGGGGAATAGTCCGAGCGGAGGGCCTCCCGCCTGAAGCACTTCGCCGGAGTGTGAGCCCAACAGGATCGGAGCGGGGTGGCCGGCATTGACATATGTAAGAGAACGGTCGCGCACGCTCCATTCGGCAAAAAACGCGGTGGCGAACTGAGTGCCTTCGGTGACGCGGTGAAGTTGCCGGTTGAGCAGGGAACAGAGTTCCCCTGCCGGATGGCCGGCGTCATACAGGGTTCGAAGCACGGCGTGGACGTTGGACATGAGGATAGCCGCCGAGATTCCTTTGCCGCTGATGTCGGCGATGGCGAAAGCCATGCGGCCGCCCGAGCGCTGCAGCACATCGTAGTAATCTCCACCAATTCCCCGCGCGGGAACACACACGCCGGAAAACTCGAGTCCGCCGTCAGCCGGAAATTGCTTCGGAAAAAGCGCCTGCTGCACCTCGAGAGCGAAGTTCAACTCCGCTTCCTTACGCGCCAGTTCATGGCGGCTGGCCCGCAATTCAAGTTGCACGCGATAGAGCACCATTCCCAGGACCGCGGCCGCCGTGGTCCCCGCAAACGTCAGGCCGAAAGTCGCGTAGGTGGACGTGGCGATATAGCCCCGGCCCACGTAGAGCAGCACCCCTGCTCCCACCAGGAAAACCAACAGGTAGAGGCGGTCGCGCATGATTGGTTACAGTCTGACTTAAGTTTGAAGGGTTCGCAAGCGAGTTCAGTCGCGCATCCGAGCGGCAGTGGAACTGAAGCAATTTAATGGGCGTGAGAATCATGGTCGTCGTCCCCGCGAAAGCCGGGACCCGGTTTCGGCGGATTCCCGCCTGCGCGGACATGACGGGAGTTTCGACCGTACGCCTTCCGTCCACGCATTAGATGTGTTAAC
>Ga0335078_10018273_pt1 | contig 10426 bp, 9 predicted proteins | sample Lox_Sample_32_FD_206711 | JGI IMG/M metagenome (GOLD analysis project Ga0335078, IMG submission 206711) | Soil microbial communities from Loxahatchee National Wildlife Refuge, Florida, United States - Lox_Sample_3.2 | ecosystem: Environmental > Terrestrial > Soil > Wetlands | place: USA: Florida...
GACCACCCCCGCGGTCTGCTCCCTCACGCAGTTACTCTCGGTAGGGACGTGCACGATCCAGGCGACCCAGTCGGGCAACGCGAACTGGTCGGCAGCGGCACCGGTGAATCAGAGCTTTTCCGTGACCACCGCGAGTCAGACGATCTCGTTCGGTCCGCTGACGAATGTGCCATTCGGGTCGCCGACGCCGGCGCTGAGTGCGGCGGCGACGTCGGGGCTTCCGGTGAGCTTCGCTTCGACCACGCCCACGGTCTGCTCGCTCACGCAGTTGCTCTCAGTAGGGACGTGCACCATCCAGGCGACGCAGGCGGGCAACGCCAACTGGTCGGCAGCAACGCCGGTGAATCAGAGCTTTTCCGTGACGGCCGCGATCGGCACGGCCGGCGCCAACAGCCTGAATTTCCCGAACACGATCGTGGGCGACACGAGCGCGATCCAGACGTTCCACTTCCAGAACAGCGGCAACACCCTCCTGACCATCGCCTCAATCGCGCTGGCAGGCGCCGACTCCGCCAACTATCGCTATACCGCCGACGCCTCCCACCCCTGCCCGATTTCTCCCGCGACGCTGGCCGTAGGCGCCTCCTGCACGGTGAACGTCACATTCGCGCCGCTATCGCCGGGGACGCACAATAACGCGCAGATCGCGATTACCGATAACAGCGGCAATGTGCCGGGAACGGTCCAATCGATCGGCCTGACGGGAACCGGAATCGTGCTCTCCTCGATCAGCATCGGCGCCAATAGCCCGTCGCTCGCCGACGGCGCCAGCGAGGCGTTCACCGCGGTCGGCACCTACAGCGATAACTCGACTGCCGGGTTGACAAGTCAGGTGACGTGGATTTCGAGCGCTCAAAACGTGGCGAGCATGAGCGGGAGCGGGATAGCCACGGCGCTCGCGGCCGGCCAGACGAACATCAGCGCGAGCCTGAACGGCATCACGTCGAACAACTTCGCCTTGACGGTGACGGCCGGGAACGCGGCGAGCATCTCGGCCACGGCCGGATCGGGGCAGAGCGCCGCGGTGGGTACAACATTCGCCAGCGCCTTGCAGGCGGTGGTGAAAGATGCCGGCGGCAACCCGGTGCCGAACGCCGCCGTAACGTTCACGGCGCCGGCGAACGGCGCGAGCGGGACGTTCGCCAACGGGCTCGCCACGTATACCACGAACACCAACAATTCCGGCATCGCCACATCGCTCCCGTTCACCGCCAACGCGACGGCGGGCGCGTATGCGGTGAGCGGGAGCGCCGCCGGAGCGGCAAACCCGGCCAGTTTCGCACTGACGAACGGCAAACCGGCGGTGCTGACCATCACAGAAGCGCCCAACGGCGCGTTCGTGCAGGGGCAGAACGCCACTTACACGATCACGGTGGCGAACGCCGCGAACGCGGGCCCCACTTCGGGCACAATCACGGTGACGGAATCGGCGCCGGCGGGGCTGATGCTTTCGGGGTTCAACGGCGGCGCGCTGTGGAATTGCAATGTGACGACCGCTTCCTGTAGCACGAACAGCGTGCTGAACCCCGGAACGAGTTCGACCATTACGGTTATTTTGAGCGTGCCCTACAACGGGCCTGCGTCCGCCGCCAATTCGGTGAGCATCGCCGGCGGCGGCGCTTCCGCGGCCAGCGCGAGCGATCCCACTCCGATTCTGAGCGCCTGCTCGGTGACGCTGGGCGCCAGCACGACGGTCGCGGATGTCCAGAAGATGGTCAACGAAGCGCTGGGCGTGGCCCCGGCGGCGAATGACCTCAACGGGGACAGACGAGTCGATATCGTCGACCTGCAAATCGTGACCGCGGCCACGTTGGGGCAGGGTTGTTCGGCATCGTAAGAGGCGAAGGTCCCCTAAACTTAAGGTAGTATGCCGAGGGGCAATCTCGCGTCTGCTTTTCTGATCGGCCTTTTTGGGACTGGTTTTCCAGCTTCCGCACAGACGGCGCCCACGATTTTTCCGGGCGGCGTGGTGAACGCGGCGAGCTATGCGGCCGGCGCGCCGCTCGCGCCGGGTAGCATCGGCGCCGCCTTCGGCAATTTTCTCCTTTCCGCGCCCACCGCGGAACCGGGCGGAATCGTGCTCCCCACCACCATCCGCGGGCTCTCGTTGCTGGTTGGCGGACAAGCCGCGCCTCTGTTTTATGCATCCGCCAGCGAGGTGAATTTTCAGGTTCCCTGGGAACTGGCCGGCGCCACGCAGGCCCCGATTACCGCCACGCTCAACCTGCAGACGGGCCCGAGCCAGACGGCCGGTCTGGCGGCATTCTCGCCGGGGATCTTCAGCACCAATTCGCAGGGAACGGGCCAAGGCGCCATCCTCGATTCCGCCTATAAGCTGGTGGATGCCTCCAATCCGGCCACGGCGGGAAGCTCGTACGTCCAGATTTACTGCACCGGGTTGGGAGCGGTCGGCAATCAACCGGCCGATGGCGCTCCCGCGCTGGCGGTTCCGCTGTCGAAGACGCTCAGCATGCCCGTGGTGACGATCGGCGGTGTGACGGCGACGGTCCTGTTCTCCGGCCTGGCGCCTACGCTGGTGGGCGTCGATCAGATCAACGTGCTGGTGCCCGCGGGATCGGCCACGGGAGTGGCGGTGCCGGTGTCGATCGCGATCGGCGGCGTTTCCTCGAATACGGTCACCATGGCGGTGAACGCGCCTTCGCCGAATCCCACGCCCGCCATCACATCGCTGGCGCCGTTTTCGGCGGCGGCCGGAGCAGCTTCGGCAACCCTGACAATCGATGGGACCGCTTTCGTACCGTCGTCCACGGTCACCTTCAACGGCGTCACGGTATCGTCCACGTTCGTCAGCAGCGCGCAACTCAGCGTCAACCTGGACGCGGCCGATCTCGCCGCGGCGGGGAGCTTTCCACTGGCGGTGGTCAATCCGGCGCCCGGCGGCGGAGCTTCGAATGCCGTTACCTTCATCGTGGGGGCGGGATTCGGTTCCGGCGGGAATTCGTCCGTGGCCTGGAGCAACTTCAGCCGCGATGCGCAGCATACCGCGCTATCGCTCAATCCATCGCAACCGCTGCGTCGCATCCGCTGGAGCACACCGATGGACCAGAGTCCTCAGTACAGCGGCACGGAACTGCTGATTCACTACGGCTCGCCGCTGGTAACGGCCGCCAACACGGTAATCGTGCCGGTGAAGACGGGCGCCACATCGGGTTTCGAAGTGCAGGCGCTGAATGCGGCCACGGGCGCGGTTTTGTGGACGCTCCCGTCCGACTACGCGTTGCCGCCGCACAATTGGGTGCCGGAATTCGGCCCTGCGCTGACACCGGCTTCGCGAGTCTACGTCCCGGGCGCGGGCGGGACGGTCTACTACCGCGATTCGCCCGATTCGGCCAGCGGCGCGCAGGGACAGATCGCGTTCTACGGACTGTCGAACTACCAGGCGAATGCGCAAACGTACGCCGCCAATGTCATGATCAGCACGCCGATCGTCTCCGATGCCGCCGGCGACATCTACTTCGGTTTCACCGTCACCGGCGCGACGCCTTTGAATCTGCGGAGCGGCGTGGCACGCATCGGCGCGGGCGGCCAGGGGACCTGGATCGCGGCCGCGACGGCCGCGGGCGACTCGTCCATCGTGGAAGTGCCGCTGAACTGCGCCCCCGCGCTCAGCGCCGACCAGGGAACGCTCTACATCGCGGTGAGCGACGGCACCTACGGGTATCTGCTGGCGCTCAACAGCGCCACGCTCCAGCCGGCGGCGAAGGTGCGGCTGAGCGATCCCAAATCGGGACAGCCGGCGACGATCTCGGACGACGGAACGGCGTCGCCCACGGTCGGCGAGGATGGCGACGTTTATTACGGCGTCATGGAAAATCCCGAAGGAGAGAATCATTACCGCGGCTGGCTGCTGCACTTCGACGGTCTGCTTTCGACATCGAAGACGCCGGGGGCTTTCGGCTGGGACGACACGGCGTCGATGGTGCCCAGTTTCCTGGTGCCGTCGTATACGGGCACGTCGCCGTATCTCCTGATGACGAAATACAACGACTACGCCGATGCCGGCGGGACGGGCATGAACAAGATCGCCGTTCTCGATCCCAATGCCACGGAGACGTACACACTGACCGGGACGAAAACCATGAACGAGGTGCTGACCATTCTTGGGCCGACGCCGAACAGCGGGCTCCCGGGCGTGAAGGAGTGGTGCATCAACTCGGCGGCGGTGGATCCGGCGACCGGCTCGGTGCTGGCAGGCAGCGAAGATGGGAAGCTGTACCGCTGGGACCTGCGGAGTAACACGTTCCCGGAGTCGATGACTCTCACGAGCGGGCTGGGCGAGGCGTATACGCCTACGCTGATCGGGCCGGATGGCACGGTGTACGCCATCAATAACGCTACATTGTTCGCGCTCGGGCAATAAGGCTTGGGAGGCTACCGCGGGCGCTTGCTGCTTCCGGCGAGTTCCTGTAAGTCCAAGAGGTGACGGGGCTTAAAGGACCGTCGCGACCAGTGCGATTGGGGCTCGAACTGGATGCCGACGAAATATCCGATCTCCTGATAGGTGCAATAGCGCACTTCGCCCACGAAGGAGTGTTTGGGACAAGAGATCTGGAGTTTAACCCCAGGCGGAACGGAGACGTCAAGCTGCAAGCACGCTCCCGAGGGCGAGATATTCTCCAGCAGGGCCGTGGCCTGCCGGAGTTTGCCGTCCGCATCGGTCCAGGAAGCCTCCACCACATCGGCGCACATCATGCGAACTTCGGAACGCTTCTCCCGCATATACCCAGCATATCGGCAAGGCGGCTGGATTCCTTTACTTTAGTGCACCATGCGCCCGCAATGGTGACCATTTACCGATTTGCCGGGCGCCAGGCCGGTTCCCGTGGATCCACGTGCGCGAGACGGCCGAGCAACTCGCCGCCGCGAAATCGGCGCGGTCGTTCCAGCCGCGGTGGATGACGTCCCGATGCGATAATCGGCCCATGGCCACACTGGGATTGGTAGAGTATGCCGACGCGCCTCCCGAGGTGCGCGCCGTCTATGACGACATTATGGCGGTCCGCCGGACCGATTGGATCAATAATTTCTGGAAAGCGCTGGCGCGCGACCCGGCCACCCTGCGCCGGACGTGGGAGAGCATCAAGCAGATCATGGCCCCGGGCGCGCTCGACGCGCTCACCAAGGAAATGCTCTACCTGGCGGTGAGCGCATCCAACCAATGCGGCTATTGCATCGCCTCACACACGGCGGGCGCGCGCAAGGCGGGCATGAGCGACGCCATGTTTGCCGAATTGATGGCCGTGGTAGGGATGGCGAACGAGACCAATCGCCTGGCCAGCGGGTACCAGGTGGAAATCGACGAGCGTTTCAGGACGCCAGCGCCAGGCGCAGGAAAATAGCGCCTTCGGTGGGGTGGTCGGAGTAGGGAGTGGTGCGTGCGAAGCCGGCGCGCTCATACATGGCGAGCGCGTCGGTCATTACCGGCATGGTGTCGCACACCAGCTCCCGGTAGCCCGCGGCTTTCGCCTCGGCAACGATCCAGGCAAGGAGTTGGCGCCCGAGCCGCATGCCGCGATAGCGCGGCCGGACGTACAGGCGCTTGAATTCGCAGCGCCCGGCGTCCAGGCGCCGCAGTGCCGCGCAGCCGGCGGGTTGCGATTCCACCAGCGCCAGTGCCAGGCGTCCGCCGGGAGGCACGTAATCGCCCGGAAGGGCGGCCAATTCGGCGGAGAAATTCTGGAAGCAGGGGGTGAAGCCGAACGACCCCCAGTATTCCTCGAAGAGCGCGCGCACGAGTGCCAGTTGCCCGGCGGTCTGCACGTGCACGATCTCCATGGATCACTCCCGGCGCGTGAGCCGGTCCTTATAGAGCGCGAAGACGCGCTGGAAATTCACTTCGGTGGCCACGCTCACGGGAGTGGCGTCGGGCGCGATGCCGCGGCCCAGCGGGATGGTGGCGCCGTAGAAGCGGTCCCAGGCCGATTGCACGTCGAGGTGCTGGGTCTCCCACTTGGTGACGAAGGAGGGGTCGATGAGATACGCCGCGGCCAGCGAATCCCACATATACCCTACGCCATCGGGATGTTTGAGAAATCCCGGATAGCGATTGCCCAGGTCCTCGCGGAAAAGTTCGGCGATGGGGGTATGGACGGAGGCGATCTGGTCGAATTCGGCCTTGTGCAGCGGCGCTGTATTACAGACGTCGAGCGCGAACATGACCTTCTTGGGAATGCGCGAGCGCAGCACGATGCGGGCGGCTTCGGGATCGAACCAGAAGTTGAACTCGGCCCAGGGCGACGCGTTCCCCGGCGCCTTGATATTGCCGCCCATGAAGACGATCTGCTTGATTTTGGTTTCGATGTCGGGCTGGAGCCGCAGGGCGAGCGCGATATTGGTCATGGGCCCGATGGCAAGGATGGTGACTTCGCCCGGGCGGCGCTCGATTTCGGAAATGAGGAACTGCACGGCGGCATTGTGACGGGGGTGACGGCCGGTGAGCTTGGCGCCCACCGCCGGGACCACGGCGTGCGGATCGTCGGCGAAGGCGCCGGTGAATTCCAGTTTTCCCCAGCGGCGTTCCTCTTCGCGCGCCATGGCGGCGCTGTTGTTGAGGGGGACTTCTGCGCCGGTGAGCACCGGCACTTCGGGCCGCCGCAGCAGGTCGAGAATATGGAGCATGTACTCGGCGCCCTGCGGCGCCCACACATTGCCGGGCACGATGGTGATTCCGGCGACCGTGACCGGCTCGGGACTGCGGAGGAGCATGACGACGGCGGCGCCATCGTCGCCGAAGAGTCCGGAATCGGTGTCGATGACGACGATTTCGCGCTGCGCCGCCGCGATGGCGGCCGTCAGCAGCATGGCCGATAGCACGCGCTCCATTGGTAGAAGTTTAGCGCGGTGCTGGCTTACACCAGCCCGTTTCTAATTCCCCCCTTTCAAACCGTGCATGCCGTTTTCCGGCACACGGCAGCGTTCCCTGGTGGTTGCGGCCCGCCGGCCTGGTCCCCTCTCTTTCAAAGGCTTTCGACCCTCCGCTCGGCCCGGTCGGATCTCTCCTCCCGGCTGGATTCCGCTGCCGGGCGCTCCGGCGCTTACCCGGACAGGACTCGCACCTGCCAGCACAACGCGTCTTTCAGGACGCACCATGAATTTCCAATATAGCGTGAAAGGGTGGCGACTCGGCGAAAACGGCGCGATGCGCAGGGTTTCTCGGCGCCTGTGCGGTTCGCGCGCGCCGGAACGGACGGAAAAGTTGTAATGCTACACTGATCCATGATGCGGTACGAACAGGTCCTATTTGAGCTGGACACGGCCGGGGTGGCTCTCGTTACTGTCAACCGGCCGGAGAAGCTCAATGCGCTTTCCGCGGCGGTGATCGCGGAATTGCGGGACATTTTCGAGAGCATCCAAAGCGATTCGGCGGTGCGCGCGGCCATCGTCACCGGCGCAGGCGAAAAGGCGTTCGTCGCCGGCGCGGATATCCAGGAGCTGGCGGCGCTGTCGCCGGTCGAGATGCGCGCCGCGGCGCGGCGGGGGCAGGCGGCATTTCGTCTGCTCGAGACTTCGTCGAAGCCGACCGTGGCGGCGATCAACGGATTCGCGCTCGGCGGCGGTCTGGAATTGGCCATGGCGTGCACCGTGCGGTTCGCGTCGGAGAACGCGCGCCTGGGGCAGCCCGAAGTGAAGCTGGGACTGATTCCGGGATATGGCGGATCGCAGCGGCTGCCGCGGCTGGTGGGGCGCGGGCGCGCCCTCGAACTGCTGCTTTCCGGCGACCCGATTGTGGCGGCGGAAGCGCATCGCATCGGACTGGTGAACGCGGTGGTTCCGCAGGCCGAGCTTTTGAATTACAGCCGCGGCTGGCTGGCGAAGGTTCTGGCGAACGCGCCCGTGGCCGTGGCGCTGGCGATGGAAATGGTGGATGCCGGTCTGGAGAGCGGGCTCGAAGAAGGGCTGAAGCTGGAAGCGGCCGCCTTCGGGCTGTGCGCGGCCACCGGCGATTGTCGCGAGGGCACGCGCGCGTTTCTCGAAAAGAGAAAGCCGGCCTTCGCGGGAAAGTGAAATATGGGAAGAACATTCGAAGGCCAGTTGACGGCTGCCGGGCTGCGCTTCGCGATCGTGGTGAGCCGGTTTAACAGCTTCATCACGGAACGGCTGCTGGCCGGCGCCGTGGACGCGCTGCACCGCACGGGCGCGGCCGACGATATGATCGATGTGGTCAAGGTGCCGGGCTCGTGGGAAGTGCCGCTGGCCGCGGGCGAGCTGGCGCGCCAGCACCGCTACGACGCCGTGATCTGCCTTTCCTGCGTGATTCGCGGCGAAACGCCGCACTTCGATTACGTTGCGGCGGAGGCGGCCAAGGGCGTGGCGCAAGTGGCGTCGGAAACCGGCGTGCCGGTGGCCTTCGGGGTTCTCACCACCAACACACTCGAGCAGGCGATAGACCGCGCCGGCACGAAGGGTGGCAATAAAGGTTTTGACGCCGCCATGACCGCCATCGAGATGGCCAACCTGATGCGCGCTCTTCGCCAGGGAACGTAATGGCCACCCGCCGCAGGTCGCGCCAGCGCGCGCTGCAGATCCTTTTCCTGTGGGACGCCCGCCGGCAACCGGTGGACGAAGTGATTGACGCTTATTACGATACGTTGCTCTCCGAGGAGCAGCCGGCGCGCGACCCGTTCGTGGCCGACCTGGTGCGCGGCACGGTCGAGCACGTGGCCGAAGTGGACCAGCAGATCTCGAAGCACGCCGAGCACTGGCGCATGGAGCGCATGCCGGCGGTGGATCGCAATATTCTGCGGCTTGCGGTCTACGAAATCAAGTGCGGCGGCACGCCGGCGGCGGTGGCTATCGACGAAGCGCTGGAGCTGGCGCGCAAATTCTCCAACGAAGAGTCGGTGCAATTCGTCAACGGGGTGCTGGACGCGGTGCACAAGGAGAAGAGCTAGGTCTTTGACCGCAAGGAAGAGTTCTCGGTGGGAGGACCTTTGTCTGCCGGGGACTTAACTGAAAAAGCACCGGCGCTATGCCCAGGAACACTTGCGAGCGAAGCCTGGGGGCCGCAATCATCGCCGCACCAGTCGTCAAAAGAGACGCGCGCCGGTCCAGCTTCGCCATGATCGCCATTGTAATCGCGCGCGCCGGCGGCGATGATAGTGGCCATGATCGACCCGGGGATCGAAGGCAAAGTCGTCCTGATCACCGGCGCCAACAACCCGTATGGTATCGGGGCTGGAATTGCGCGTGCGTTGGCCGCGCAAGGCGCCAGGATCTTTCTGCACTATTTCCGCCAACCCGGCACGCCCGGACAGTCGTTTTACCAGGCACAGCAGGTCAAATCGGCCGACGAGGTACTGGCGGAAATTCGCGGCATCGGCGCCGATGCGGACGCTGGGGAGGCCGATCTCGCGGACGCCGGCACGATTCCATCCATCTTCGATCGCGCGGAGCGGTTGGGGCCGGTGGAGATCGTGGTCAATAATGCGGCGCATTGGGAGGCGGACACGTTCGTTCCCGCGGACGCCGAACTCGAAAACAAGCTCGTGGAACTGTGGACGGATCGGCCGGCGGCGATCGCGCCGACCGGGTTCGACCGGCTGTTTGCGGTAAATACGCGCGCGCCGGCCCTGGCGATGGCGGAATTTGCGCGCCGGCACATCGCGCGCGGCGGCCGCTGGGGCCGCATCGTCAACGTGAGTACCGCCGGCGCGGAGCGCTTTCCGTCGGAGATTTCATATGGCGCGAGCAAATTCGCCCTGGAGAGCTACACCAGAAGCGCGGCCATGGAACTGGGCAAATTCGGCATCACCGTCAACGTGATTTCCCTGGGTCCGGTGCAGACCGGCTGGATCAACGACGAGCTGGAACGGCAGATTCTGCCGACCATCCCTGTGGGCCGAATCGGAACCCCGGAAGACGTCGCCGGCGTGGTGCTGTTTCTGGCGTCGGAGCAGGCTCGCTGGGTCACCGGGCAGAGGATTTACGTGGGCGGGGGGCACGGGATGTAAGGATGCGGCGCGCGCGGCCCAGGCCGGCCATGTGTAGCGTGGACGGTCACAATTTGTGATCCATCGTCGCCCGGAGCAATTCGGCAGTCGCGGTGCGGATTTCGACCGAGATCCGGCGCCGGTCTTCTTCGCCGGGTTTGAGTCCGCACAGCGCGCGGAACTCGGCGACGATCTGCCGGCACTGGCCGGCGAGCGCGCTTAACCGCTCCTCCGGGGACTTCACGGGCGCCTGGCGCATCTCGCGCAGCGCGGCATGAATCTTGGGACCGTTCTCCGGCACCAGTTCGACCGTTTCTCCCTCGAGGAGCAGCGCCGTTCCTTCCATGCGCGGCGCCAGCAGGCGGTATTCCCGCGCCGAGAGCCCGAGTTGTTGCATGGTGGCGAACGACCCCGGGCCGAACTCCTCCAGGTGGCGGATCAGGCGATCGGCGCTGACGCGGCTGATGCCCAGAAAC
>Ga0335078_10018274_pt1 | contig 10425 bp, 7 predicted proteins | sample Lox_Sample_32_FD_206711 | JGI IMG/M metagenome (GOLD analysis project Ga0335078, IMG submission 206711) | Soil microbial communities from Loxahatchee National Wildlife Refuge, Florida, United States - Lox_Sample_3.2 | ecosystem: Environmental > Terrestrial > Soil > Wetlands | place: USA: Florida...
CTGGCTATCAGGCCAACACACCAAAAATCAGGAATCAAGCTCGAAAGGAAAATCCTTCCAACTGGAATTGAAATAAGAACCCATGCACCACCGCCTCCAATCCGGTATGCGCGAGAACCCAGCGTCACATCGACGGCATGGCTCACGCTTCGAAGTAGACAGTCTTTCGAATAGAAGTCGCATCGAGAAGGCGAGCGTCGCATCAGAGGAACTTGCGCCTATTCAAGTTCATTCCCCGGCTGATGGTCATGGGACCGAAAATGCCGCGCCACCTCATGCAGCCACAGGGGGAGAAGGGGACGATGCCGCTACACATTCTGCTGTTTTGGCGGGACCTCGCTTGCCTGAGAAGACCCTGCGCGGCTTTGAACCCTTAATTGGCAGCTGCGAAGCGGCCAAACTCCTCGGCAACATCCACGTCAAGACCCTGCAGCGCTACGCGCGTGACCGACGAGTTCCCGGATATCAAATTGGAGGTCACTGGTATTTTCGTGCATCAGAGCTGGACTCCTGGTTGCGAACTCAGATAAATTTGTCGTGCCATCCGTGCCGCTTACAGGAGAAATCGGATGGAACATAAGCGGCAACGGGTTCAGTTTGGTTGGGTTTGTTTGAAAGCAAGAAAGAAGGGTCCAGACGTGTGGGTTCTGCGTTATAGAGAGAATCTCCCGGACGGAAGCGTAAAAAGGCGAAGCGAAGCCATCGGAACAGTTAAGGAATATCCGAACGAGTCCCAGGCACGCAAGGCCGCTCTGTCTCGGTTATTTTCGATGAACGCGGAAGGAACAGACGGAACAGCTGTTTCGTTCGGGGCAGTCATTCGGCGCTACCTAACGGAAGAGATTCCCGAAAGACCTTCAACGGCTTCACGGTATCGCTGCTGGCTGAAAAACCATGTTGAGCCGAGATGGCGAGACTACCCGATTGAGCAGATCAAACCACTGCTCGTGGAGGACTGGCTCAAGAAGCTCAATTTAGCACCGAAAAGTAAGTCTCATCTCAAGAACCTAATGCGCGTCCTGTTCAACGCGGCGATGCGGTGGGAGCTGATTCCCTATCAACACAATCCCATGAGCCTCGTCCGTGTGAAAGACAGTTCTAAAAGACTTCGGGAACCGAAAGCACTTTCAGTGGATGAGTTTCGAAAAGTGCTTGAGAACATTCCCGAACCTTTTCGAACCATGTGCATTGTGGCGATGTGTTTGGGACTACGAGTAAGCGAAATCCTGGGCTTGAGATGGAATGCCATCGACTGGGAAGGACTGCGCTTGGCGGTACGACAAGCTTACGTCTACGGGAAGCAAGGGGACGTAAAAACACAGGCCTCTCACCGATGGATGCCTCTTGACCGTTCGCTTGCGGATAGACTTCGTCAACATAAGGCGAGGCTGGCTCCGCGGGCGAAGTCCGAAGACTGGATATTCGCAAACCCGGAAACAGGTAAACCGTATTGGCCAGGCCGAATTCAAGAGAACTGGCTAGTCCCCGCGGCAGAAAAAGCGGGGATAGGCCGGATCGGCTGGCACACGTTCCGACACAGCCATTCAACGTTGCTTCATGCTCTTGGAGTCGATCTCAAGGTGCAGCAGGAACTCTTGCGACATGCAGATGTTCGAACCACTATGAACATCTACACCCAGGCTGTTCCTAGTGCTCTTCGAGAAGCGAACAGCAAAGTTGTTCGCTTAGTGCTCCCCGCGCAAGTGGCCTAGCGTTAATGGCCCCTCATGGCCCCTCGAAAAGTTACAAGCTGTTATTTATGAAGGAGATGTTGGTAGGGGCGGTGGGGATCGAACCCACGACCTTCGGCTTAAAAGGCCGCTGCTCTACCACTGAGCTACGCCCCTGTGACGAGAATCCACTATTGTAACATGGGCGTTCGTTGCACCAAGTGGGCCTCCGCGATGCGCAGCCGCTCACAAGCCCAGCGAGCGTAGCCTTCCATTGCGAAGAGTGCTTCTCAGAAAGAGTGGGCGTTGCACGCGTCGGCCGCCGCGACTCTACGGCAGCTTCAAAAATTCCGGCAACGCCACGGCTGCCCGCCCCATGGCCCGCGCCAGACTCAACTTGGCGATGTTGTGCGCGAACACCGCGTTGATGTAATCGAATTCCGCGCTCGTCGCCGCTTCCTCGGCCTGCGTGTAGTCCACGGTCGTGCTCACTCCGGCTTCCAGTTTCTGATGCGTGAGTTCCGCGGCTTCCTGTGTCACTTGCACATTCTTCTGCGCCACTTCCACCTGACTCGCCGCTGCTTGCAAATCCAGAAACGCGCTGCGCACGTCGCTTTCGATTTGCCCGCGCAAGTCCTCGTATTCCGCACGGCGCTGCGCAAGAGCCGCGTCGGCCTGCTCCACGTCCGCGCCAGCCCGCCCTCCTTGCCAGATGGGAATCTTAAGGCTCGCGGTCGCTGTGTACGTGGACTGCAACTGCCCCGGCGTCGTGCCAATGCCGCCGTAGTCGGCCGTCGCGCTCAACGAGGGATAGCGCTCCGCGCGCGCGGCGGCGCGCGCCTTCTCCGCAGCGCGCACCTGCGCATCCGCGGCTTTCAAATCCGCGCGTTGCGCAAATGCCTGGCTCAGTGCATCTTCCACGGTCAGCGACAGCGCCGGCGAGTACGGAATTTCGTCGGTAATGTCGTACTCATCGTTGGGCGGCAACCCGGTCATCCGCGCCAAATTGATCTTCTGCTTGGCATAGTCGTTTTGCAGGGTAAGCAAACGCTGCCGCTCTGTCAGCACCTGCACTTCGTTTTTGTCCGCATCCACTTTGGCAATGATGCCCTGGGCCAATTGCTGCACACTCTGCTGATAAACTGCGTTCGCCGCATTCACCTGCGCCTGCTCCGCGCTGAGCCGCGCTTTCGCCGCCGTGGCCTGCAGGTACGCCCCGCCCACCGCCAGCACAATCAGGTCCCGCGCGTCCTGCGCCGAATAGCGACTCGCGCGCGTCACGTCGGTCATCGCGCGGTAATTGTTCAGTGCCGTGAAATCCAGGAGAGTCTGCGAAAGATGTGCGCGCAAATCCACATAACTGAAAGGCCCGATGACCGACGGGATACTAAATCCTGGGAAGTTAAACTTGAAACCCAGTGCCTTCAAATTCTCCGTCTGCACGTTGTCGACGGCGGTCCCATTGAGGTTGGGCAGCAAAGCGCTGCGCGTGGCCCGCGCCTGGCCTTCCGCCTGGCGCACCGCCTGGGTCGCCCCCGTCTGGCCCAGGTTGTAGGCCAGCGCGCGCAGGAGGGCCTCGTGCAATCCTAGCTTTCCGCTAAATGGCATCTTCGCGGTGCTCGGCGTGCTGCCCGCGTATCCGCCTTGCACTTGCACTGTGGAGTTCAGCGTGTTTACGCTGGTCGTCACGCCCGGGATGGGCGATTCCGCGGTCTTCACCGTTCCGTTGTTTTGTGCCGTGCGGCCGGAGAGCGGCAGTTGCGTCGCCTGCGTGCTCTGCTGCTGTGCAGGCGGACTGACTTGCGCTCCCGCCGGCGCCGAGAGCGTCAGCCACGCTGCCAGCGCCCCTCCCGCCAACAGTGCTACGCCTGTACTGCTCCTCCGCGAAAACTTTACTTCCGCCTGCTTTGCCATGTGCTTACCACTCCCCGAGAGTTCGTCGTCAGCTGAGTTGCTTGCGGAAACGCCAAATGCTGAGCGACACCAGCACCAGCGTGAAGGCCAGAAGCACCAGAAAATTCGGCCACAGCGTGGCAATCCCGCTGCCCTTGATCATTGCGCCGCGTGAAATTTGTCCGAAGTGTTGAATCGGATTGAACTGCGCCACCGGCTGCAGCCACTTGGGCATCGCCTCCACCGGAGTGAATGCGCCGGAAAGCGAAGTGAGCGGTGGATTCACAAAGAATAGCGTGAGCTGCGCCTGCCGCGCCGACTTCGTGAACGTCGCGATGAACGTCCCTATGCTGATGCCGCACAGCAAGCAAAGCGCTGCGGCCGCCAGCACCAGCACCACGTTACCGCGGAACGGAATGCCAAACACGACGCGCATCACCACCACCGCCATCGTGCCCATGATGCACAGCAGCGCGAACAACGGAAACAGCTTGGCGATAATGATCTGCGTCGTGGACGCGGGCGACATCAGCAATTGCTCCAGCGTGCCGGTCTCCCGCTCCTTGACCAGCGCGGCCGCCGAAATGAGCGACCCATTCAGAATCAGCAGCACGCCCAAAATCCCCGACACGATGAACCATGTCGTTTCCAGCCCGGGGTTGTAGAGATACGCGGGATGCAGCACCACCATGCCGCGCCGGCTCACGTCCGGCGCCGCCACCTGCTGAAATTGCGCATGAATTCCCTGCCCCGTCAGGCCCTGGTCATAGGTAGCGATGACCCCTTGAGCGTACGCTTGCGCGATCGTCGCCGTGTTCGAATTCATCGCGTTGAGCAGCACTTGCACTGTCACCGGCCGACCGCGCTGCAGGTCGCGCGAGTAGTCGTACGGGATCACCAGCGCCGCATCGAGCTTGCCGGTCGCCAGATCTTTCGAAATCTCATTGATCGAAAGATACGTGCCCTTGGCGTCGAAGCTTCCGCTTTGTGTCATCTGTGCTACGAGTTCCCGGCTTTCGGGCGTCTTGCTGTCGTCCACAACGCCCATTCGCAGGTTGGCCACTTTGGGATTCAGCGCGAAGCCGAAAAGCAGCAATTGCAGTGTAGGCGGAATGATGAGCGACATGGCCAGCCGCCGGTCGCGCAGAATTTGCCGGAACTCCTTGCGCACCAGCGCGCGCATCCGCGAACCTAGCAATGCTCGAAATCTCTTCCTCATACTTAATCCTTCAGCTGCATGCGCCGCATGTTGCGCCACGCCATGGAGTAAAACGTGCCCCCAATGGCGCCGATAATCAGCACCTTCCACCACACCGACGGCCAACCGCCACCAGCCAGCATCGCGTCACGCACAATCTCGATGTAATACCGGCCCCATACAAAATTCGAAAGCCAGCGAATCGATCCTGGAATGTTGGAAATGGGAAAAAGCAGCCCCGAAAACATGTACACCAGCAAAAAGCCCGTCAGCGCGATCACCTGCACCGCCGCTACCTGGCTGGGAATCGCCGCACCGATCATGTTGCCAAAGGTCGTCACGCAGAACATGTATAGAATCGTGGCCATCAAAAACGGCGTTGGGTCTCCGGCAAAACGGAGTCCGAATCCTGCGAATAGAATGGCGAGCATGATGATGGCCTCGGCGCTCGCCACCACCATGAACGCCAGAATCTTCCCCAACAAAAATTCGTGCGCCGAAATGTTCGCCACATACACCTGCAAAATGGTTTTCTGCTCGCCTTCCTTAGACATCGCCAGCGTCGCCAGTAGCGGCGGAAAAATCGACATCGCCATCACGAAAATGCCTGGACCGTAGAATTTCTGGGATGAACGGCTCGGGTTGTACCACAGGCGAATCGCCGCTGTTACCGGCTCGGGGCGCGTCGCGCCACCCAGTTCCGCATTCAAGGCCCGTACGATTTGCGCTGCATCGCCGGCGATAATCTGCGCTGTGTTCGAATCCGAGCCGTCCACGAGCATCTGCACTTCCGCGGTTTCGCCCCGCGCCATTCGTCGCCCAAAATCTTCCGGAATCACCAGCGCCCCGCGCGCTTTGTTCGCGGTGAAGGCTTGTTCCGGCTGTTTATCCATCGGCCAGGCCACGATGTGAAAGCTCAGCCCCTGCCGGAAAGCGTCCACCAGTTTTTGCGACGCGAGCGATCCATCCAGGTTCTGCACCACAATTGGCAGGTCGCTCACCGTCAAGGAAATCGCCGTGGTCTGCAGCAGCAGGAGCACCACCGGCAGCACCAGTGCCAGCGCCACTGCCAGGCGGTCGCGCAGCAACTGCGTCAATTCCTTTCGCGCTTGTGCAAGGATGCGCCGCATCTCGCTCTTTTTCTCGCCTCCTAGCCCGACCCCGCCTAATCCTCGGCGCTCACCTTACCCTGCGCCCGCGCGTGCTCCACTACGCTGATGAACACGTCCTCCAGCGAAAATCGTCCTTCCCGCGCCTCCAGGACGCGGATGCCGGCCGCTTCCAAACTCGTCGTGGTCTTGTGGATCGCTGTCGCAACATCTTCCTCGGTGATCACATGCAGCCAGCGTCCAAAAATCGAAACCCTCCACCGCTCGCTCCCTGTCTTCAGCAAATCCGCCGCCCGCTGCGTCTGGTCCACGCGGAATTCCAGCAGATGCCCTTTTTGCTGCGCCTTGATTTCGCTGGGCGTTCCCTCCAGCAACAACTCCCCTGCCACCATCAGTCCCAGCCGGTTGCACTGCTCCGCTTCCTCGAGGTAGTGCGTGGTCACCAGCACCGCCGTGCCCGAATCCGCCAGATGATTGATCATCGACCAGAACGCGCGTCGCGCCAGCGGATCCACGCCCGAAGTCGGCTCGTCCAGAAAAACAATCCCCGGCTCGTGCATGATGGCCGACCCAAACGCCACTCGCTGTTTCCAGCCCCCGGGAAGGCTCCCCGTCAACTGATGCTGCTTCCCTTCTAATCCGGAAAACTGCAGCACCCATTTCTCTTTTTCCTCTTGCTCCTCCGGTGGCACTCCGTACACGCCGGCGAAGAATTGCAGGTTCTCTTCGATGGTCAAATCGTTGTAGAGCGAAAATTTCTGTGACATGTACCCAATCTGCTGCCGCACCCGCGTGGAGCGCAACGTGCCCTGCTCGCCCGCCAGTTGCATCGTCCCCTGTGTCGGTTCCAGCAATCCACAGAGCATTTTGATGGTCGTTGTTTTTCCCGCGCCGTTCGCGCCCAACAACCCGTAAATCTCGCCGTAGTTCACACGAAGGCTCACGTTGTGCACCGCCGTGAATGATCCAAACTGCTTCGTCAAACCCTTTGCGTCGATGCCCATTTGTCCGCGTGAGTTGCGATATGCCCGGCGGCTGGGAAAAGTCTCATCGTGCGTGCGCTCTCCGAGTTCGCGCAGCCTCGCCACAAAGGTGTTCTCCAGCGTCGGCTCATCCACGCGCAGATCGTCCACCGGCAGGCCTTTTTCCCTCATCACCCGCTTCACTTCGCTTTCCGCTTGCGTCGCCGTGTGCGAGAGCAAATCCAGCCGGTCGCCAAACCGCTGCACGTCAAAGATCTCTCCGCCGCTTTCGGTCGCCTCCCACAGGGCGTGCAGCGCTTCCTGCAGCTTTGGCGTGCGCAATTCCACGCGCTTGGCATTCAGGCTCCCGCGAATCTCATCCGGCGTTCCAATCTGCCGGATTTGCCCCTGATGAATCAGCGCCACGCGATGGCACCGCTCGGCCTCGTCCAGATATGGCGTCGCCACCAGCACCGTCAATCCTTCCCCTGCGAGGTGCGCCACGGTGTCCCAGAATTCTCGCCGCGACACCGGATCCACGCCGGTCGTCGGTTCATCCAGCAGCAGAATCTGCGGCTCCGCCACCAGCGCGCACACCAGCGACAGCTTCTGTTTCATGCCCCCGCTCAATTGCCCCGCCAGCCGCGATCCGAAGCGGTCCATGTCGAACGCCCGTAGGTAGCGGTGCCCGCGCTCCTGAATTTCTGCGTCGGGCACATTCCGCAACTGCCCAACGTAACGGACGTTCTCCATCACGCTCAGATCGAGGTACAGGCTGAACGTCTGCGTCAGATAGCCCGTCTGCGAGCGTGCCTCGGACGCCGGCCGTCCAAAAATCTGTGCGCTCCCCGCGCTCGCTTCCATCACTCCGGCGAGAATCTGAAACGTTGACGTCTTGCCCGCGCCGTCCGCGCCAATCAGGCCGAAAATCTCACCGCGCTCCACTTCAAAGCGGATGCCCTTGATCGCTTCGAGTGCCCCGTAGCGCTTCCACAAACCGTGCACGGCGATGGCCGCCGCGTCCGCCATTCGGTCATCGGCCCGCAACTCATTTCGCTCCGTAACCACTGTACTCATTGCGTTCGCCGGTGCCGCGGCCAGTTGTTTCCGCTCACGAGGATCTCCCCGTCCGCCGGCATGCCCGGCTTGCCGTAGCCAATGCCTTGCTTCAGTTGCAGCTTCACGCCCACCACCTGTTTCACGCGGTCGTTACGGAAATACGTGTTTTCCGGCGTGAACGTCGCCTGCGGATCGATGCGCAACACGTAGCCATCCAATGGCTTGTCCGGCGCGGAATCCAAGAAAATGTGGCAGGGCTGGCCTAGCTTGACCTTGCCGATGTCGCCTTCCGGCACGAATCCCCGCAGGTACACCTTGCTCAAATCCAGCAGCGTCACAATCGCCGTTCCCGCTTGCACCACTTCCCCCGGCTCCGCCGTGCGCGTAATTACCGTGCCGTTGAACGGCGCCACCACCGTCAAGTCCGCGCGATTCGCTTCGGCTTCCACCAACTGTGCCTGCGCCTGTGTCGTTTGTGCGTTCGCCGCGGCCACCTGCGCCTGCTGCTGCACGATCTGTCGCCGCGTGCCCGCCACCTGGGCATCGCGAATCTTCGGGTTGTCCAGATTCGCTTGCGCCATAGTCAATCCTCCGCGCGCCGACTCCACGCGCCGCTGCGCTGCCGCCACCGCCGCCACTTGCTGTTCCGCTGCGGCAACTGCCTGGATGCCCTGTTGCTCGGAAACCGCTCCCGTCTTGGCCAGCCGCGTGTACGCATCGCGGTTGAACTCCGCCAGCTTCAGGGCCGCCTGTTGCTGCGCCAAATCCGCTTCCGCAGCCGTTAAATCGGCCTGCGCTTGCCGCACTCGCCCGTCGGCATCGGTGGTCGATTGCGTCGACTGCAATTCGCTTTGCCGCAACTGCTCCTGCAGCACGCTGATCTGTTCTTTCGCCGATTGCGCCTTGGCCTGCGCATCCACCAGCGCCGCTCGCGCGCCCACTTCCTGCGCGCGCACTTGCGCATCGTCCAGGCGCGCAATTACCTGGCCCGCGGTCACCGTGTCGCCTTCCCGCACCGTGATTTCCATGATTTTCCCGCTGGTCTTCGGCGCCACCGCGGAATCATCGCCTTCGATTCGACCGCTGACCGCCACGATACTGTCCGGCAACGCCGGGTTGGCGATGAACACCTTCCAGATGAGCAGCAAGGCCATGACCACGCCGGCCACCATCAGAATGCGCACCACGCGGCTGCGCGGCGGCCGTTCTTCCGTACCCCCGCCTGCACCCGCGGCCGGCTTGCCCGAACTCGCCTGCGCCGCTTCACCCGGCGACGCCGTCAATGTCTGCTCGTCACTCATGAGAATCTGCTCCGGAAATTTTTTCGCGCTGGATTCCCTGCCGCTGCTCGTGGTTCGCCGCGCGCCCTTCCTGCGCCGTTTCGCTCGCAACACCCTGCGCCGTATCGGTATTCCTTTTCGTCTTGTTCCCTCCGGACATTTCCCGAAGATATGCCAGTGAAAATTCGGCAATATGCTCCGCGATGCGCTCCACCTGCTCCGGCGTCAGCTTTAAGTCCGGCTGCAATCTCGCCAGCACGGGCTGCGAAAACGCATAGAAAAGGACTTGCCCGATGATGCTGTTGTTGCACAGCTTCGTTTTCTCGTGCTCCGGCGGAAGTCCCAGCATCGCTCCCACGGCCTTCAGCACCCGCTCATAAACCGGCCGCATCCCTTCATCAATCACGCGGGTCATCGCCGGCGTGGGCTGCGAGAATTCGTGCATGACAATGTGGAAGCTGCGGTCCGGCCGCGTCCGGCCGCAGAGGCTCTGCAACCGTATGCGAATCACGCTGCGCAGTACTTCTTCAGGGGAACCCGCGGCATCCAGTGCTGCGGTCATGCGCGCGATCTCCGGTGCCCGCACCGATTGCCGCAAAACCTCGGTGTACAAGCCCAGCTTGTCCCCGAAGGTGTAATTCACCGCCGCCACGTTCGCGCCGGCGCGTCGGCAAATCTCGCGGATGGTCGCTTTGTAGTACCCGCGCTCGGCAAATACCTGCCCCGCCGCCTCCAACAGCTTTTCCCGCGTAGGCGCCGCTACCCGCCGCCGGGAACCACGTCCCCGCGCCGTTTTCGCCACCGCTAAAGTCGCTCGCGGTCCCATCAAACATATGTTTAAAACAATTGTTTAACTTTGTCAAGCAAAACATCCAGCCCCAAGGCGAGCCCCACGGTAACCGCGGACACAGCCTCCGCCGCTCCGTTCGGGCCTGCGTTACCACGGCGCATCCCGGCGCGGCTTGTAGCTAAGGTTGGGTTAATGCCCCATTAAACGGCGGCTGCCGACAGGCGGGTGTGGGGGCGTTTGCGCTTCCATTCGTGGTCGCGGCGCAGGCGCGACTGATGCTTCTTGACCTGGGTCTGCAAATCGCTGAAAGCCTCTTTGCAGCCGGCCAGAGTGTTTCCGCCGGTGCCGGTGGCATGCAGCGTGGCCGTGGGCAAAACCAGGTTCAGCGACAGCGAATACTCCTCAAAACGCGGGTTTTTTGAAAATACGCCGTGCAGTTGTACCAGATCGGGCTCATAGCTCTG
>Ga0335078_10018276_pt1 | contig 10425 bp, 8 predicted proteins | sample Lox_Sample_32_FD_206711 | JGI IMG/M metagenome (GOLD analysis project Ga0335078, IMG submission 206711) | Soil microbial communities from Loxahatchee National Wildlife Refuge, Florida, United States - Lox_Sample_3.2 | ecosystem: Environmental > Terrestrial > Soil > Wetlands | place: USA: Florida...
CCGCCTGGCTCTGCGGGCGGCTGGTGGTGGCAGGCTCGCCGTCCTCGAGTGCCTTGCGGACGAATGGCAGCAGGTCGTCGACTCCGGACTCGGCGAGGAAGACCTGACCGTCGTGACGCGCATGCTCGAGCAGCATGAAGGAACGCCAGGACGCTGACCAGGTGCCGGGAACAAGGTCAGATGCGAGGCAATGTCGGCACCGTCTGAGTCGCGGACCGGGCCGGCTGGTGCTAGCACTGCTGGAACGGTGTCGTTGGTGACGTTCGGCCGGCCGGCAGGCAGGCAAGCTGATAGGGAGGGCAGATGACCGTATCCGCCGCCCCCTGTGAGCGGGGCGGGAGCCTACTGGTCACGCTGCGCGACCAGAACGGGCCATTGCTGTTGTCAGGGTCCACGTCGTTGTGCAGCGGCACCGTCTTGTCGGCGGGATCGATCTTCCCGAGGTCCGCACGGGCGCAGCGGAACGCGATCGAGCTATCGGTACAGAACCGGTGTAACGCCGTGAGATGGCCCAAGCGCGCCGAGAGATGCACAGCGGGCTCACAGAGGCTTACGGGCTGAGCTGAAGAGCAGGCTGTACTCCTCGACGGCACGAATGGACCAGCCCGCTGCCGCGGTCGTCTCGGCCCGGACCTCGGCCGAGACACGCCGGCTTGCCGCCAGTGCCGCTGGGTCGCGCCACACCGTCTCGCTGATCGCATGCCCGGTCCTGTCGTTGACCAGCAGCAGCGCGCTGTTGAAGCCGTCGGTGTCGGCCAGCCGGGATACCACCGTGTCGCCGTAGGCCTCGACTGCGTCAGCTACGGCGGGCGGGTCGATATCCATCCGCGTGAGTCGGAGCCTGGCCGCTGGCGGCAGCTTCCCGTCCTGCTCGAAGACCGGCAGCTTGTAGCGCTCGTCAGTAGCTGTTCCCGCCGCCTGCCGGAGCACATCGCTCTGGCCCAGCGACGGCAGCTGCTCGCTAGCCACGAGCGCCTCGATCGACGCCCAGCACGACTCGAAGAAGGCCAATCCCAGCTCGGCATCGGCATACAGGGCGGTGCCGAGGCTGCCGGGTTGCATCTCCACGACCGGCCGCACCTCGGCCTCCATTTGCTGCAGGCAGCCATCGAGCCGAAGCGGATCTGCCGTGATCAGGCTAAACCGCGCATGCATCATGACGTGTCCCCCGTGCCGCGCTCGGGCTAACCATGGACAGGATGATCAAGTGATCCCTGTGCAGCCTTCGACGGTAGTACTCACCTCACGCTCCCCGGCGGCTCTGGCAGCGTCAATCACCTGATCGGCTAGTCCTCCCGCGAGCGAAGGTCTAGCCGGGTGAGGGATGCCAGGCAGCCCGTTCCGCAGTTGGCTGGTTCAGTATCAGCCAGCAGAGAGCTGCGAACATGAAATTCCAGGGTGCCATCTTCGATGTCGACGGCGTGCTGGTCGACTCGCCGCACAGCCGCGCCTGGCGTGACGCGCTACGCGAGCTGTTGGACACCGAGTGGGCCGATATCCGCAGCCGATCCAGCTACTCGCCTGATCGGTTCACCGAGGCCGTATACCAGCACGTGATCGCGGGCCTGCCCCGGCTCGCAGGCGCCCGTGCCGCGCTGGCGTATTTCGGTGTTCCTGACCCGGACGCCCGGGCTGAGCGTTACGCGATGGCCAAGCAGGCACATATGCGGCGGCTCATAGAATCGGGCCAGTTCAGGGCCTTTCCCGACGCGGTCCGGCTCCTCCTCGCGGTCAAGGCCGTGGGGATCCAGGTTGCAGCTGCGTCATCCTCCAAGAACGCCAGCCTGATACTGCACCGCCTGCGGCTGGAAGTGGCCGCCACGGGCGAGCCCCTGCAGGACCCAGTAGGCGACCGAGGACTGACCCTGGCCGGACTGCTGGACGCAGACGTATCCGGGCGGGATTTCCCACGCGGCAAGCCAGATCCGGCCATATTTCTGGCCGCAGCCGATGAGCTAGGCACCGCGGCAGGCGCGTCCTTCGTGGTCGAGGACTCACCGGCCGGGGTCCAGGCCGCTAAGGCTGGGACGATGCACGCTATCGGCGTGGCCCGGCTCGGCGATGACGACGTCCTCCGGCAGGCGGGCGCTGACCTCGTCGTGAGCACACTCGACGAGGTGTCGCGCGACGCGCTGGGCGAGGGCAGGCTCCAGCAGCGCGGGGTGCTGCTGCGATGATCCGGCAAGCTCCGTTCCAGGTAGAGCCGTGGTGCCTTCGGGAATCCACCCTGGATCTGGATTTCATCGCCCAGAGCGAGTCGGTGTTCGCGCTGTCGAACGGCCACATCGGCTGGCGCGCGAATCTGGAAGAGGGGGAACCGCATGGCCTGCCGGGCTCCTACCTGAACGGGGTATACGAGGAGCGACCGCTACCCTACGCCGAGGCTGCGTACGGCCAGCCAGAATCCGGCCAGGCGATGATCAACGTCACCAACGGCAAGCTGATCAGGCTGCTGGTCGATGACGAGCCGTTCGATGTCCGCTACGGCGAGCTTCGCTCGCACCAGCGCATCCTGGACTTCCGGTCCGGAACGCTGCATCGAAGCGCAGTGTGGACCTCCCCGTCGGGCCGTACAGTGCGCCTGCAGGCGTCCAGGCTGGTCTCATTCACGCAGCGAGCGGTGGCCGCGATCAGCTATCAGGTCGAGCCGCTCGACGATGCAGCGCACATCGTGCTCCAGTCCGAGCTGGTCGCGAACGAGCAGCTGCCGCCGGGCGGGTGGGACCCGCGGGCCGCCGCGGTACTCGAGGCACCGCTGCGATCCGAGGAGCACGCCGGCCAGAGCGGACAGGCCATCCTCATCCACAAGACCCGCCGCAGCGGGCTGCGGCTGGCGGTGGCGATGCAGAATCAGGTGGCCTGCCCAGCGGACACCCGGCAGGAGACTGAGGCCGCTCCCGACGTGGCGCGGCACGCAATCAGCGCACAGCTCCAGCCAGGTCAGCGTCTGCACCTGCTGAAGCTGGTGACGTACGGCTGGTCGGGCGTGCGGTCGCTGCCCGCGCTGCGCGATCAGGTCGAGGGTGCCCTTGTCGCGGCGTCGCACGCGGGCTGGGGCGGTCTTGCGGCGCAGCAGCGTGAGTACCTAGAGAGGTTCTGGGACCGGGCCGACGTGGAGCTGGACGGCGATGCTGAGATTCAGCAGGCCGTCAGGTTCGGTCTGTTCCACGTGCTGCAGGCGGGCGCTCGCGCAGAGGACCGGGCCATCGCCGCCAAGGGACTCACCGGCACGGGCTATGACGGGCACGCGTTCTGGGACACCGAGATCTTCGTCTTGCCCGTGCTGACATGGACCACTCCGCAGGCTGCCGCGCACGCGCTGCGGTGGCGGCGCGCCACCATGCCGAAGGCCACCGACCGGGCCAGCCAGCTCGGGCTCCGCGGCGCCGCGTTCCCGTGGCGCACGATCGACGGCGCGGAGTGCTCGGGCTACTGGCCGGCCGGCACGGCGGCCTTCCACGTGAACGCCGACATCGCCGACGCCGTCATCAGCTACACCGACGCGACCGGCGATCACGAGTTCACTCGCAGGACCGGGCTCGATCTGCTGACCGCGACGGCCCGGCTCTGGCGGTCGCTCGGCAAGCACGACCCGGGCGGCAGCTTCGGCATCGACGGCGTCACCGGCCCGGATGAGTACACGGCTCTGGCGGACAACAACGTGTACACCAACCTGATGGCGCAGCGGAACCTCAACGCCGCGGCCGACGCCGCGGAGCTGCACGCTGACCGCGCGCAGGAACTCGGCGTATCTTCGCGGGAGATCGCGAGCTGGCGGGCCGCGGCACGGTCGATACTCGTTCCGTATGACGAGCAGCTCGGAGTGCACCCGCAGTCCGCGGGGTTCACCCGGCACCAGATGTGGGACTTCAAGGCAACCAGCGCCGACCAGTATCCGCTGATGCTGCACTTCCCCTACTTCGACCTGTACCGCAAGCAGGTGGTCAAGCAGGCGGACCTGGTACTGGCGATGCAGCTACGGCCAGACGCGTTCACCAGCGAGCAGAAAGCCAGGAATTTCGCGTACTACGAGCGCCTCACGGTACGGGACTCATCACTGTCTGCGTGCAGCCAGGCCGTGCTGGCGGCCGAGACCGGGCACCTCCGGCTGGCCTACGACTACCTGGGCGAGGCGGCGATGATGGACCTGGCAGACCTGCAGCACAACACGCGAGACGGCCTGCATCTGGCCGCGCTGGCCGGATCATGGATTGCGCTGGTAGTGGGCTTCGGCGGCATGCGCTGGCGCCATGGCGTGCTGGAATTCTCGCCGCGGCTACCCCCGGCGCTGACCCGGCTGGCCTTCACCGTAGTGTCCGGGGGGCGGCGGCTGCGCGTCGAGGCCGCCGGTCAGGCCGTCAGCTACGCGCTCGCGGGCGACGGGCCTGCGCTGGAGATCCGTCACCATGGCGAGCGTCTCTTGCTGTCCGCTGGCGGCGCAGCGCAAACGCGCCCGATCCCCGCGCTGCCCGAGGGGCCGGAGCTGGCACAGCCGCCGGGACGCGAACCGGTCCGGCGGGTTCCGTCACTGCCGGCGAAGCCCAGCCGGACTCCGGGTTGCAGGTAACCAGACGGCCAGCCCAGGCCATGCCGCCCACACGGGCTCAGGACGAATCAGATGGTCCAAGGACAGACATACGACGAGCGCAGGCGCGCGGGTGTTGCCCTGCGCTCCGAGGTGCCGCGCTCGTCGCACGCCAGCTGGAGCTCGTCTGCCGGCCGCGCCGACCCGATCTCGCTGCTGGCGGAGAACAACCGCACACGGCTGCCCGACCTGGTCCCCGTCCGCTACGGCCGGATGCTCGCGTCCCCGTTCGCCTTCCTGCGCGGTTCCGCGGTGATCATGGCACACGACCTGGCGACGACGCCGCGCACCGGGCTGACGGTTCAGGCCTGCGGCGACGCGCACCTGGGCAACTTCGGCGTATTCGGCACGCCGGAGCGGAATCTGGTCTTCGACGTGAACTTTGACGAGACTCTGCCCGGTCCATGGGAGTGGGACGTCAAGCGACTCGGCGCGAGCACGATCCTCGCCGCCAGGAACTTGCGCTTCGGCCGACCGCAGGCCGCCGCGACCGCGCGGTCCGCCGTGCGCTCGTATCGCCTGCGGATGAGCGAGCTGGCGTCAGCCGGGCCGCTCGACGTCTGGTATGACCGCATCGACGTCGCAGCCGTGCTCGCCATCGCGCGGCAGGACCGGGCCAAGGACCTCAGGCAGCAGTTGCGCGTCGCCAAGGTCCGGCAGCGCACAAGCCTGCGCACACTGCCGAAGCTGACCAGGGCAGTCGACGGCACGCGGAAGATCATCGATGATCCGCCCCTGATCGGTCACCTCGACCCGGAGACGCTCAACGGAGCGGCGATGATCGAGGGATACGTCCAGTCGCTGCCACCGGACCGGCGACCGCTGCTGGAGCGCTACAAGATACTGGACTGCGCGCGCAAGGTCGTCGGCGTCGGTAGCGTCGGCACTCGCTGCTACCTGTGCCTGCTCGCGGACGCAGATGCCCGCTCGCCGATCTTCCTCCAGCTCAAGGAAGCTCTGGACGCGGTACTCGCACCGCACGTCGGCCATTCCGAATTCGACCATCAAGGAAAGCGCGTCGTGGTCGGCCAGCGGCTCATGCAAGCCGCAAGCGACATCTTCCTCGGCTGGACCAGCTACCGGGAACACGAGTACTACGTGCGTCAGTACCGGGACATGAAGGGGTCGGTCAACCTCGACGCCTTGACACTGAGCGGGCTTGCGAGCTACGCGCAGGTATGCGGCCGGACGCTGGCCCGCGCCCACGCCCGATCGGGCGACGCCGCGATGATCTCAGGCTACATGGGCCGCGGAACGCGGTTCGAGGACTCGGTAACAGCGTTCGCCGCCTCGTATGCCAATCAGGTGGCTGAGGATCACCGCACGCTGGTCGAAGCCGCCAGGTCCGGGCGGGTGACCGCGACGCCAGGCTTGTGAGGGGGGCACCCAGTCCTTGCAGCGGTCCTTACGGTCCGACGGTCCGACGGTCCTACGGTCCGACGGTCCTGGGTGCCGGCAGACATCCTGACCGGCGTTACGCTGGCGGCGCTTGCCGTCCCGCAGGCCATGGGATACGGGAAGATCCGCCGGCCTGTACGCGCTGCTGCCGATGGCGGCTTTCGCTCTCCTCGGGTATGTCCGGTTTATTAGCACAAGCAGGCTAGGTACGGCTTGCCACCAGCTTGCCCGGTACGGCACCAGCGGAGTCAAGGGCCCGGACGCCCGCTACGACACACCCGGCGAGACCCTCGAAGCCTTTCCACGCCGGCAGCCAGCGCTGGCTCTGGCCATGCATGCCGCGGCGTGCCGCTCGAGGGCCGAGAGTGCGACACCCGAGTTGTATCTACTGGTCATGCCGGGGATGTGGCGGCAGGGTCGGCCAGACAAGCATGGTCGCATGGCCAATAACGGCGGCGATGGCGCCGATGCGCTGGTGATCTTCGGCATTACCGGGGATCTCGCCAGGAAGATGACTTTCCGCGCGCTCTACCGGCTCGAGGAGCGCAAGCTGCTCAACTGCCCGGTCATCGGCGCGGCCAGCGAGGAGATTACAGTCGACCAGCTCGCAGAGCGTGCGCGCGCGGCAATCCTCAGTGCCGGGGAAGGACTCGATGACGCGGTTATCGGCCGTTTGGCCGGCCGGATGTCGTACATCAGCGGGGACGTCACCGACGCAGCGCTCTACCAGAAGCTCGCCGCGGCGATCGGCCCGAGCCGGACTCCCGTGTACTACCTCGAGGTGCCACCGTCGCTGTTCGGCCCTATCGTCGAGCAACTGGCGGCGGCGAAGCTGCTGCGCGACGGCCGAGTCGCCGTCGAGAAGCCATTCGGCTCAGACCTGCACTCGGCGCGAGAGCTGAACAGGCGGCTGCACCGGGCGCTGCCAGAGGATCGGATCCTGCGCGTCGACCATTTCCTCGGCAAGGAGCCGGTCATCGGCATGGAGTACCTGCGCTTTGCCAATTTCGCGCTGGCCGAACTGTGGGACCGCAAGAGCGTCTCGTGCGTGCAGATCACGATGGCCGAGGACTTCGGCGTGGAGGGCCGCGGCACGTTCTACGACGCCATCGGCGCGCTCCGGGACGTCGTGCAGAATCACCTGCTGCAGGTGCTTGCGCTCATTGCAATGGACCCCCCGGCCGGGGGCAGTGCGGATGACCTGCAGGACAAGAAGGCGGAGGTGCTCCGCGCGATGCCGGCCGCGAACCCGCGGCATTACGTGCGGGGCCAGTACGAGGGCTACACCGAGACTCCGGGCGTCGCACCGGATTCTGCTACCGAGACGTTCGTCGCGCTGCGGCTGGAGATCGATAACTGGCGATGGGCGGAGGTGCCCGTATTCCTGCGGGCCGGTAAGGCCATGCCGCATCGCGCTACCGAGGTACGGCTGCTGCTGCGCCGCACCCCGCGGCTGGCGTTCCTGCCGACGTCGGGTCGGGCGGATTCTAATCAGATCGTGCTGCGCATCGATCCTTCGCCCGGCATGCGGCTGCACCTCGCGGCCCTTGCCCGGGAGTCATGGCGCGCGGTTCACCTGGACTCGTCATTCGTCCGCGACCTAGGCGAGCCGATGGAGCCCTACGAGCGGCTGCTGCACGCGGCGATCACTGGCGATCACCAGCTTTTCGCCCGGCAGGACAGCGTTGAGGAGACCTGGCGCATAATGCAGCCCCTGCTCGACGACCCGCCCGAAGCCCGCTCCTACCAGCGCCTGTCCTGGGGACCGGCAGCGGCGGACTCCCTGATCCGCGGCCATCCGCGCTGGCAGGAGCCGTGGCTTGCCCAAGGCTGAGAGCCGCAGTATGCGCCCAGGCATCCGGACTGAGGCAGCGGGAGCCGACAGCCTCGACCAGCCGATCAACGACACGGGCGAAGCAGCTCAGAACCTGCATGAGAACCTGCCCGGCACCATGCCGGGTGGCGCGGGCCGCCGCGCCGGAACGCGCAGAGTATCGGATGCAATAGACCCCCCGGGGCCAGCCCGCCGGGCGCATGCCGATCCGGGCAGACTACCCGTTCTGACGATGTGCCACGTGATCAGGGCGACGACCGTAGATACGTAGGCCAGGAAGGGGGCCCGGCCATGTCAAGCACTACTCGTACCACGGGCGGCGCGATCCGCAGCATCATCCCAGCGAGGGTGGATCGCCTGCGGTGGACACCGTTCCATACCCGGATGGTCGTCGCCCTCGGGGTCGCCTGGATCCTGGACGGCCTGGAGATCACGATCGCCAGCTCAATCGCGGGCGACCTGACCTCCAAATCGACCCTCGGCCTGTCGTCAACCGCCGTCGGCGCCATCGCGACGGTCTATCTCGCCGGCGAGGTCGTCGGTGCCCTCGGTTTCGGTCGGCTGTCAGACCGGCTGGGCCGCAAGAAGCTCTTCATGCTGACGCTGGGCGTCTACCTTGTCGGCAGTGCCCTCACTGCGGCCACCGCTGGCCACACGGCGGGCTGGGTGGCCTACATGTACCTGACCCGGTTTGTCGCCGGGACGGGCATCGGCGGTGAGTACGCGGCCATCAACTCGGCGATCGACGAGCTGATCCCCGCCCGGTACCGGGGCAGAGTGGACATCGCGGTCAACGGAACCTACTGGGCCGGAGCGATCATCGGCACCCTCGTGACGTCGCTCCTGCTCAACCAGCTTGCCCCCGGCCTCGGGTGGCGGCTGGGCTTCCTGCTGGGTCCCGTGCTGGCCGTCGCCATCATCTTTATCAGGAGGAACCTCCCGGAGAGCCCGCGATGGCTGCTCATGCACGGCAGGCCGGCAGAAGCGGAGGAGGCGATTGGCCGCATCGAGGCGGAGGCCGAGGCCGCGGGTCAGCAGCTAGCCCCCGTGGACCCGGGCAAGGCGATCGAGGTCAAGCCGACCGAGCGGACCAGCTACTTGACGCTGGCCTACGTTCTGTTCAGGCGATACTGGCGCAGGTCGGTTCTCGGCGCCACGCTGATGATCACTCAGTCGTTCCTCTACAACGCGATCTTCTTCACCTACACCCTGGTGCTGACGAAGTTCTACCATGTGAGCGCCGCCAACGCTCCCCTGTATCTGATCTTGTTTGCGGTCGGAAACCTGCTCGGCCCACTCACCATCGGGCGGTTCTTCGATACCATCGGCCGGAAGCCGATGATCGCCGCGACCTACATCGGATCAGGCGCGATGCTCGCGGTCACTGCTGCCCTGTTCGACCAGCACCTGCTCACCGCCACGACCCAAACCATCGCGTGGTGCGTAATCTTTTTCTTCGCCTCCGCGGGTGCCAGCTCCGGGTACCTGACCGTGAGCGAGGTCTTCCCGCTTGAGGTGCGCGCGCAGGCCATCGCCGTATTCTTCGCCATCGCGCAATGCTTCGGCGCACTTGGGCCAGTCCTGTACGGGCATCTGATCGCGAACGGCACCAAGACTACTAACCTGTTCATCGGCTACCTGATCGGCGGGGGCGCGATGGTCCTCGGCGGCATCGTCGAGATCTTCCTAGGCATCGCGGCCGAGGGCAAGTCGCTGGAGGCCATCGCCAATCCGCTGTCCATGGTCCGTCGGCCGGTCCGATCCGACTCCGGCATGACCTCCGGAAGCGCAGGCCAGGTCTGGCGCCCGAACCAGACTGACTGGCCGCCTGAATGGTCAACGAGGTTAGGGGTCGGCTGGAGCCGTGCTGTACCAACGCCCGTGCATAGCCACTGACCTGGCGTTCGACCTCGGCCTGCTCGTTCCCTCCCAGCGAGCAGCGCGCCGAGCGTGCTGCCACCCTGCCGGATCGAGAATGTCCACTCCGGCACAGGCCTATGAGGCATCGGCCCGGCCGACGGCACCGGGAAGTCCCTGGTCACGTGCTGACCCCGCGGCACTCGGCCCTCCTCGCCGGCAGGCTCGCGGCGCAGATGGTGAAGACTCACGCGAGACCGCTTGCTCTGGTCACTGCCGGTCATCTCCTTCCTGCCAGGCCCGTATGCAGCGCACTCCGGGTTGGGGCTAGGCTGCACGGTCCATGCTGTTCCGTTCCAGCGCACGATCAGGGTGCGCGGTGTGGTGAACGAGGCCCGGAAGCCGACCGCCCGCACATCCGACGCCGAGCGAGCCGCGATGCCCGAGCAGGCCGTCGCGCAGATCCGAGCTCGGGGTCGATGGCTCCAGCCACGAGGTGCCGTTCCAGGATTCGACCACGGTGCCGAAGTTGGCGGACCCGAAGGTGTACGTGCCAGCCGTCCAGGCCTGCTTGCTGGTACGGCGAGTTCCTGGAGAACTACACCCACGGGCCGGCCGACTATCGCGCGCTGTGCGAGGCGACTCGCCGGGGAACTTGACCGCAGCACGTTCGCGGCCGCGCTCCGCGTCGTGCCGGTCAGATGCTGGAAATCCCGGCTCCAGACAACCGTCCCCCACGCTCGTGTCAGCG
>Ga0335078_10018277_pt1 | contig 10424 bp, 10 predicted proteins | sample Lox_Sample_32_FD_206711 | JGI IMG/M metagenome (GOLD analysis project Ga0335078, IMG submission 206711) | Soil microbial communities from Loxahatchee National Wildlife Refuge, Florida, United States - Lox_Sample_3.2 | ecosystem: Environmental > Terrestrial > Soil > Wetlands | place: USA...
ACGCCGTGCGGCTGCCCCAGGCGAGCGCGGCGATGCTGACCCTGAGATCGAATCCGTGAGCAGTTTCACAGTAGGTTTAGCTGCGATTGGTAGGTTTTTCGCCTAACAGCTCCCGGCCACCGGGGCCGGGAAGCGCGGCGTGAAACCGGGGGATCGGGATGAGCGCGACGGCAATAGACGAAGCCAAGCTCGAGGCCTTCATGCACAAGGCGGTCGGGGACATGGGGGCGATCATCAGCGCCCCGTTGATGGTGATCGGCGAGAAGCTCGGCCTGTACCGCGCGATGGCCGGCGCCGGCCCGCTGACCTCGCAGCAGGTGGCCGAGCGCGCCGGGGCCGGCGAGCGGTACGTACGCGAGTGGCTGGCGAACCAGGCCGCGGGCGGCTACGTGACCTACGACGCCGACGCCGACACGTTCACGCTGCCGGACGAGCACGCGCTGGCGCTCGCCGACGAGGACAGCCCCTTCTACATCCTCGGGGTGTTCGAGTCGATCGCCTCGCTGTACGCCGACGAGGAGAAGATCCTCGAGGCGTTCCGCACCGGCGCCGGCTTCGGCTGGCACGAGCACGACCACCGCCTGTTCCGCGGCACCGAGCGCTTCTTCCGTCCCGGATACCGGGCGCATCTGGTCAGTGAGTGGCTCCCCTCGCTCGATGGGGTCGCGGACAAGCTCGAGCGCGGCGCGAGGGTGGCCGATGTCGGGTGCGGGCACGGCGCGTCGACCGTGATCATGGCCAAGGCCTTCCCCAACAGCGAGTTCGTTGGCTTCGACTACCACGCGCCCTCGATCGAGCGCGCCCGCGAAGCGGCCGACGAGGCGGGCGTCGCGGATCGGATCCGGTTCGAGGTGGCGGCGGCGAAGGAGTTCCCGGGCCGCGGGTATGACCTGGTGAGCGTGTTCGACTGCCTGCACGACATGGGCGATCCCGTGGGGGCATCGGCGCACGTGCTCGAGACGCTCGACGCCGACGGCACGTGGATGATCGTCGAGCCGATGGCGGGCGACGACCTGGCGTCGAATCTCAACCCGGTAGGACGGGTGTTCTACGGCGCGTCGACGGTGATCTGCACGCCGGCTTCGCTGGCCCAGGAGGTCGGTCTCGCGCTCGGCGCGCAGGCCGGGGAGGCGCGCCTGCGCGAGGTCGTCACCCAGGCCGGCTTCACGCGGTTCCGTCGCGCCGCCGAGACCCCGTTCAACCTGATCCTGGAGGCACGGCCCTAACCCAGCAACGCCCGCAGCGCCTCGACGCCGTCCCACACGTCGACGAACCGGGTCGTCAGCGGCGAGCACCCGAACCGGATCACGTCGGGCCGGCGGAAGTCGGGGATCACGCCGCGCGCGACCAGGTCCGCGCACAGCGCTCGCGCCTGCGGATGCGCGAGCGCGACATGTGCGCCGCGCCGCGCCGGATCGCGCGGAGACGCGACACGCAGGCCCGGCAGGCGCGCGTCGGCGAGCGCGATCGCGAGCTCGGTGAGCGCGATCCCCTTGGCCCGGATCGCGTCGATCCCCGCCTCGGCCACGATCTTCACGCCCTCGTCGACGGCGGCCAGCGCGAGCACCGGCGGCGTCCCGGACAGGAAGCCGCGCATCCCGTCGGCCGCCTCGTACCCCGGCGCCATCTCGAACGGATCGCGCCGGCCGAGCCAACCCCAGACCGGCTGGCGGAGATCGTCCTGCAACCCGCGTCGCACGTACATGTAGGCGGGCGCGCCAGGACCGGCATTTAGATATTTATAAGTGCAGCCGACCGCGAGCGGGGCGTGGTCGCCATCGAGCGAGAGGGGGACGGAGCCGGCGCTGTGGCTCAGGTCCCACAACATCAGCGCACCCGCCTCGCGCACGACCTGATTGACCGCGGCCATGTCGGCGATACGGGCGGAGCGGTAGGACACGTGCGAGAAGGTGACCAGCGCCGTCTGCGGGCCGATCACGGACGTCACCGTCTCCGGATCGCCGTCGAGCCACACGAGTCGAAGGCCCCGCGCCCGCGCGACACCCTCGAGGACGTATCGGTCGGTGGGGAAGTTGTCGTGGTCGGTGACGATCTCCGAGCGTCCGGGACGGGCGTCGAGCGCCGCACACACGAGCTTGTAGAAGCAGACCGTGGTCGAGTCGCCGATCACGGTCTGGCCGGGGGCGGCGCCGAGCACGGCGGCGCCGAGACGGTCGCCGACCCCGAGCGGAAGGTCGAGCCAGCCCTCGTCCCAGCCACGCACCGCGAGCTCGCCCCATTGCGTCACCAACCGTTCGAGCCGCTCCGCGGTCGCCCGCGGAAGACAGCCGAGCGAGTTGCCGTCGAGGTAGACGACGGCCGGGTCGATCACGAACCGCTCGCGGAACGCGCGCAGCGGATCGTGCGCGTCGAGGGCCGCGGCGTCGTGGCGGGTGTCGATCACCGGCCCAGGTATGCGCGCTTCAGGTCCTCGTGGTGCAGCAGCTCGGACGCCCGCCCCTTCAGCACGATCTCGCCGGTCGACAGCACGTAGCCCCGATCGGCGATCGACAGCGCCATCGTCGCGTTCTGCTCGACCATCAGGATCGCCACGCCCGACTCGTGCACCTCCTTGATGATCCGGAAGTTCTGCTGCACGAGCGCGGGCGAAAGGCCCATCGACGGCTCGTCCATCAGCAGCAGGCGCGGCCTGGACATCAGCGCGCGACCCATCGCGACCATCTGCTGCTCGCCGCCCGACAGCGTGCCGGCCATCTGGTCCTTGCGCTCCTCGAGCCTGGGGAACAGGCTGTGGACGCGCTCGAGGTCGGACCCGAACGTACTGCCGTCCTGCAGCACCGCCCCGAGCTCGAGGTTCTCGCGCACCGTCATCTGCCCGAACAGCCGCCGGTTCTCGGGGACGATCGCGAGGCCGTTGGCGATCCGCTGCGGCACCGGCCAGCTGGTCACGTCCTCGCCCTCGAGCATGACGCGCCCGGACCGCGGGCGGACCAGGCCGAGGATCGTCTTCAGCGTGGTCGACTTCCCCGACGCGTTGCCGCCCAGCAGGCATACGAGCTCGCCGGCGTCGACGGCCAGCGACATCCCCTCGAGGATCCGCATCTGGCCGTAATAGGTGGTGACGTTGTCGAGTTCGAGCAGCATGACTACGAATGGCCGGCGGCGCCCGACGGCGGCGCCTCGGCCTCCACCAGCGCCTCGGGGTCCCGACCCAGGTAGGACTCGACCACGGCCGGATGGGTGGCGACCTGTTCGAACGGCCCCTCGGTGACCTTGACGCCGTGATCGAGCGCGATCACGCGATCGGAGATGCCCTCGACCACGTGCATGTCGTGCTCGATCACGAGGATCGCGAGGCCGAGCTCGTTGCGCAGGCGGCCGATCAGCTCGGTGACCTCATGCGTCTCGTTCGGGTTCATCCCCGCCGCCGGCTCGTCGAGCAACAGCAGCTTCGGGCGGGTGGCGAGCGCACGCGCGATCTCGAGCCGCCGCCGGTTCGCGTACGACAGGCTGTACGCGGGCTGCTCCCAGCGATATCCGGCCAGCCGCTGGCCGAAGAACGAAAGAACCTCCTCGGCGAGCCGGCGCACCTCCCGCTCCTCGCGCCGCGCGCGCGGCAACCGCAGGATCGACTCCCACGGCATCGCCTTGGTGTTGCCGTAGGTGGCGGCCATCACGTTCTCGATCACGGACATGTTCAGGAACAGGCGCAGGCTCTGAAACGTGCGGGCGATGCCCTTGCGAGTGACCTGATGGGGCGCGAGCCCGCCGATGCTCTCGCCGAGGAACCGCACCGCGCCGGCGGTCGGCTCATACACGCCCGTGATCACGTTGAACACCGTCGTCTTGCCGGCGCCGTTGGGCCCGATCACACTCACGATCTCGCGGTCGCCGACGACCAGGTCGAGCTCGGTCAGCGCCTTCAAGCCGCCGAACGCCAGCGACAGCTCGTCGAGCTCGATCACGGGCGCGGCCCCGGTCGCGACCACTCAAACCACCTCGACGCGGCGCGAGCCGAGCAGTCCCTGCGGTCGCGCGTTCATCATCACGATCAGGATCGCGCCGACCAGGATCTGTCTCGTGATCGACGGTTGCGCCACGAGCACGCCCTCCCATACGCACGCGGCCAGGTACAGCGTGGGCACGAGCAGGATCGTCCGTGAGCGACCCTTGACCTGCACCAGCGCGATGCACAGGCACAGCAGGACGACGAACCCGATGTTGCCCGCGGTCGTCGGGTTCGAGGGCACGACGACCCAGTTGTGGAGCGCATCGGCGATCCAGCCGGTCGACTGGGGACCGCCGGCGACCGCGGTCTTGCTGATCGTCTCGACGATCGTGTGGACGACGATCCCGAACACCGCGGTCGCCGCCAGCACCGCCACCAGCTTCCGCCAGGGTCGCATCTTGACGATCAGCGTCAACAGGATCACGCCGTAGAACAGGTAGCCGGCCTCGGTGGGGCTGCGCAGGAAGCCGTCGAGCATCACCGACAACAGCAGCCCGCCGAGGATCGCGCCACCGATGCTGCCGGCGCCGCCGAGGATCAGCGCCGCGTAGATCAGGATCAGGTACGGCGTGTCGAAGTCGGTCGGGAACACGTTGACCTGCTGGGCGGCGAACACCGTTCCGGCCAGCGCCGCGACCACCGCCCCGAAGCTGAACGCCATCAGCTTCACGCGGTTGACCGGGATCGTCATCATCCCGGCCGCCAGCGGGTCCTCGCGCACGGCTCGCCACGCGCGCCCGGTGCGGGAGGTATCGAGCAGATGGAGTGCGGCGGCGCTCAGGACGAGCAGGATCAGCAGGAAGTAGAAGTACCCCTTGTTGGTGACGATCTGGTGGCCGAACGCCCGGATCGGATCGATCGACGTGATCCCGTTCGGGCCCCCGAGCTTGCTCGGCGCCACGTTGTTGGTGAACTCGACGAACGCCTCGCCGAAGAACAGGGTCAGGATCGCCAGGTAGTCGCCGATCAGCCGGCGCGACGGCAATCCCACGATCAGCCCGAGGCACGCGGCCGCGACCGCGATGATCGGCAGCGACACGTGCGCGGCGAAGTGGATCCCGGTCGGTGGATTCAGCTGGCTCGAGGAGAGCAGCGCGAACCCGTACGCCCCGAACCCGTAGAACGCGATGTAGCCGAGATCGAGCAGCCCCGCCCACCCAACCGAGATGTTCAGCCCCAGCGCCAGCAGCGCCAGCAGCAGCGCGTTGATCCCGACCTGCACCTGGAAGTCGTTGGTCAACAGCAGCGGCACGATCGCACCGAACGCGCCGGCGACCGCGAGCTTCGGCCACCACCCCACGCGCTCGAACCGCCGCTGGATGTCGCCGCGCGGGCCCGGCGCGTACTCGCGCCGGCCCGTCTGCCGCGCCACCCACTCATCGACGCCGATCGACGGATCCTGCTTCTGCTCGACGCTCACATCGGGGCTCTCCGGCTCGGCGGTCACGCCTGGGCCCTAGACCTTCTGGAGCGGGACCTTGCCGAGCAGCCCGGTCGGACGCACGAGCATCATCACGATCAGGATCCCGAACACGATCAGGTTCGTGTACGTCGAGGAGATGTAGCCGGTCACCATCGACTCGGCGATCCCGATCACCAGCCCGCCCAGCATCGCGCCCGGGATCGAGCCGATCCCGCCGACGACCGCCGCCGTGAACGCTTTCAGGCCGGCGATGAACCCCATCAGCGTGTAGACCGTGTTGAACACCAGCCCGTCCATCACGCCGGCGATCCCGGCGAGCGCCGACCCGATGAAGAACGTGGCCGCGATCACGTAGTCGACGTCGATCCCGAGCATCTCCGCGGCCTCCCGGTCCTCCGAGACAGCGCGCATCTGCCGCCCGAGCTTGGTGCGGTTGACCAGCAGCGTGAGGCCGATCATCAAGGCGACGCTCAGCACGATCACCATCAGCCGCACGATGTCGATGCTGAACGAGCCGATGTGGATGCCGGTCCCGAACGAGATGAACGCGCTCGTGTCGTACTCGCGGTACGACGCCCCGAACAGCAGCAGCATCGTGTTCTCGAGCAGGAATGAGACGCCGAGCGCGGTGATCAGGGGGGCGATCCGCGGCGCGTCCCGGAGCGGCCGGTAGGCGAAACGCTCGATCGCGACCCCGAGCATGCCGACGCCGCCGCCGGCGAGCAGGAACATGAACAGCAGCAGCAGCGGGACCGGGATGCTCAGAGCGGTGGCCCCCCCGAACCACTGGATCACGAAGTAGCCGATGAACGCCCCGACCATGTACAGGTCGCCGTGGGCGAAGTTCAGGAGCTTCAGCACCCCGTACACCATCGAGTAGCCGAGCGCGATCAGGGCGTACAGGCTGCCCTGGGTGATGCCGTTCACCAGTTCCTGGAGAAAGAAATGCATGCGTCGCGGGTCCTTGCCGCAACAACCCTAACGCCCGGCCGCGGCGCGCGCCCGTCGGCGCGCGCCGCAGCGAGCTACTGCGTCAACCGGTCACGAGTTGGTGACCAGGACGTACTTGCCTTGCGTGTTGATGTGGAACAGGAACCACTTCGCGTCGATCAGGTCGCCCTTGCTGTTGAAGTGGATCGGCTGCCCGAGGACCGACGTCGGCTCGGAGGTCGCCTTGACCGCCGCCAGCACGGACGAGCGCGACGGGCTGCCGGACTTGCATGCCGACGCGATCGCCTCGTCGAGGACGTGCGTCGCCGCGTACACCGGCGGTCCGAACGTCCCGAACTTCGGGTACGCAGCCTTGGCCGCGGTCACGAGCGCGGCGTCGGCCGGGATCGCCGTGATGTCGGGGCCGAACGCCGAGACGTACGAGCCCGGGATCGTGAACGACGAGGACTGCATACCGTCGGTGCCGACGATCGTCGCGTTCTTGTGCTGCTCCTGGAGGTTCTTGCCGAACTGCTCGCCGTTCGCGGCGACCTGCCACGGCAGCACGACGACGGTCGTCTGCGGCGTGACCTTCGCCACCAGCGAGGAGAAGTCCGTCACCTTCTGGCTGACCGATTCGTGGTCGACCTTGATTCCCGCCTTCTGGAACACCGGGATCATCGAGGACACGAGCCCGGTCGAGTAGACCTCCTGGTCGTCGACGATCATCAGCGCCTTCGGATGCAGATGCTTGATGATGAAGTTGGCGTCCTCAGGACCCTGGACGTCGTCGCGGGAGACCACGCGGAAGAACGTCGGGTTCTTGCCGGAGTCCGTCAGCGTCGGGTTCGTCGCCGAACCCGAGATGAACGCCAGGCCGGCGCGGCCCATGAGCGGCCCGACCGCCTCGACCTCCTGGCTCCCTGCCGGTCCGACCACGCCGACGATCTTCGAGTTCGACGTGAACTGCTGTGTGACGGTCGTCGCCTGCGCCGGGTTCAGCTGGGTGTCGCCCTGAACCAGCGTGATGTTCGTGCCGTTGGCCTTGTTGTCGTCCGCCACGGCCAGTTTCGCGAAGGCCAGCTGCTCGTCGCCGAGCACCGCCACCGGCCCCGTGATCGGGGCCTCGATGCCAATCGACGCCGTGCAGCTGTTGGAGCTTCCCCCGCTGCTGGCGGCCTGAGTCGAGCTGCCGCTGCTGCCACTGGCACTGCTGCTGCTGTTACTGCTCCCGCAGCCGGCCGCGACCAGGGCGGTCAGGGCCAAGGCCGCGAGGCTGATGCGTACCTTCATTGGCGCGAACTCCTTCTCTGTGGGTCCTTTACAACGTGCTTCATGCGGTCATGACCGGCGGCGTCCCCGGGTACGCGGGGGTGCCGTCCGGGTAATACGCGGCCGCCGGCGAGCCGGCCGGCCGGAACACCGCGACCAGGCGCATGATGTCCTCGCCGGTGTTCTCGAGGCAATGCACAGTCCGCGCCGGCAACTCCAGGCACGATCCGGCGGCGACCGCCGTTCGGTCGCCGCCGGCGTGCAGTGTGCCCTCTCCCTCGATCACGCAGATCACTTCGTCGTAGGTGTGGAAATGCTCGGGCGCGCGCTCGACCGGGATGTAGCCGACGAAGTGGGTCGCCGATCGCAGGCCGGTGCTGGGGTCCGCCACGATCCGGAACCAGCGCTCGGTCGTCGCGGCCTGGGCCTCCTGGTCGGCGAGCCGGCGAACGACGGCGCGCCCCGACCCGCCGCCGGCGGCGGGCGGCACGGGGTCGGCGATTCGCACGGAGACCACGCGCATCGGCTCCGAGGTTCGGGCATGGAGCTCGTACTCCTCTCCGGGCGCCAGGTAGGCCCCCGTCTCGGGCTCGAGCGGATGACTCCGGCCGCCCAGATGGAGCGAGCCGGTCCCCGCGAGCACGAACAGCACCTCTTCGGCCTCGCCGGTGGCGCGGCTGGTCGAGCTGCCCGGGGCGCATTCGATCACCGCCTGTTCGAGCCCCGTCCGCCGGGCGACGGCGCCCCCGTCAGTCGCTTGCAAGCCTCGCCTCCAGCGTGATCTCCGTGCCGGCGAGCGCCCGCGAGACGGGGCAGGTGTCCTTGGCCTGCCGGGCCAGCTTGGCGAACGTGTCCGCGTCGACCCCCGGAACCTCGCCCACCGTGTGCAGGGCGATGTTCGTGATCGCGAATCCGGTGTCGAGCTGCTCGAGCCGGACCTTCGCCGACGTCTTCAGATCGGCCGGGGCGTGACCGGACTCGGTCAGCAGGTTGGCCAGCGACATCGTGAAGCAACCCGCGTGCGCGGCGCCGATCAGCTCCTCGGGGTTGGTCGAGCGCTCGACGTCCTCGACGCGGGCGCGGAGCGTGAACGGGCCCTCGTAGGCGCCGCTGCCGACGCCGATCCGGCCACCGCCTTGCGCCAGGTCTCCTTGCCAGCTTGCCTGGGCGGTGCGGGTGACGCGGGCGCTCATGGCCGGGTGAGAGTAAGCCAACTAACCTTGGGATTGCGTTATGCGTTACGCCCCGTCTTACCCGCGGGGCCATCCGTCCAGGACCCCACAGGAAGGGAGCGTACCGATGGCTCAGATGGCGGACAAGCTCGACCTCGCCGCCGCCCGCCAGCGCTTCTCCTCCCTCCGGCGGGGGTTCACCTTCTTCGACGCGCCCGGGGGCTCGCAGGTGCCCGACGAGGTCGGCGACGCGATCGCCCGGACGCTCCGCGAGGCGAGCGCGAATCTCGGCGCCGTGTACGAAACCGGCCACCGGGTCGGCCGGATCCTCGAGCAGGCCGAATCGGGGGCGGCCCGGTTCCTCGGGTGCGAGCCGCACGAGGTGATCTTCGGCCCGAACATGACCTCGCTCAACTTCACGCTGTCGCGGACGGCGGGGCGCGAGTTCGCCGCGGGCGACGAGATCCTCGTCTCGTCGCTGGATCACGACGGCGGCGTCGCGCCCTGGCTCGAGCTCGCCTACGACCGCGATCTGACCGTCCGCCACGTCGAGCTGCTCGACGACACCACGCTCGACTACGACGACCTGGCGTCGAAGCTCGGGCCGCGGACGCGCGTGGTGGCGTTCGCGTGGGCCTCGAACGCGATCGGGACCGTGGTCGACGCCCGCCGCGTATGCAAGCTCGCGCACGATGCCGGCGCGCTCGCCTGGGTCGACGCCGTCCACTACGCCGCGCACGAGCCGATCGACGTCCGCCAGATCGACGCCGACGTCCTGATCTGCTCGCCGTACAAGTTCTGCGGCCCGCACCTCGGCGTCGCCTACGGCCGCGCCGAGGTGATCGAGCAGTGGCGACCGTACAAGGCCCGGCCGGCGCCGACCACGCCTCTGAGTCGGCGGTTCGAGACCGGCACGCTCCCGTACGAGCTGCTGGCCGGGTTCAGCGCCACGCTCGACTACCTGGACTCGATCGGCGGGTTCGACGCGATCGTGCCCTACGAGCGGTCGTTGGGAGAACGGTTCGTTGCCGGGATCTCCGACGCCGTAACGGTGTACGGCCTACCCGGCATGGAGGGGCGAGTGCCGACGTTCCTGATCAACGTGGCGGGCGTCGATGCTCCCGAGGTCGCGACGCGGCTGGCCGAGCAGGGGATGGGCGTCTGGGCCCACGACTCGTGGTACTCACTCGGCCTCTACCAGCGACTTGGGTACGGCGACCAAGCCGTCCGGTTGGGGTTCATCCACTACAACACCGTGGCGGAGGTCGACCGGCTGGTCGCGGCGCTCAACGACTTGGCCGTCGCGTAGCCCCGCTCCGAGGTGCGTGCTGGATTTCCCGCCATATTGGCGGAAGATCCAGCACGCCTGGTCGCGGCCCGGCTACTAGCTAGTGGATCGACATCGTCTCGGTCCCGAGATACAACCGCGCCGGTGCCCGACGGCCCCCGTCACCGGGTTGACCGCGTCGTAGAACCCGCCGTCGGAGGTGTAGACGCCCGGGTACAGGGTCCGCAGCTTCTCGAGGTTCGAGAGTGCCTCGGACCCCAGCACCGGGAGCGCGATCGCCGAGGCGTGCGGGCTGACCGTCGTCTCGGTGGCGCAGTCCGTGCTCACGCACCACGCCAGCGGCGAGCCGGTCCCGAACGCCTGGCCCTC
>Ga0335078_10018278_pt1 | contig 10424 bp, 16 predicted proteins | sample Lox_Sample_32_FD_206711 | JGI IMG/M metagenome (GOLD analysis project Ga0335078, IMG submission 206711) | Soil microbial communities from Loxahatchee National Wildlife Refuge, Florida, United States - Lox_Sample_3.2 | ecosystem: Environmental > Terrestrial > Soil > Wetlands | place: USA...
CTCAATAGCGCAGCGGCCGATGCCGTGAAGCAATGGAAGTACCTGCCGCTTACGGTGCACGGCAAGCTGGTGAATAGGATTGTCGTCGTGCTCACGTTCGACAAGAACGGAAAGGTGCGTTAAGTTCGGGTCAAAGCCAATTAAACTCCTGGTCCTGAGCGGCGTCTTTGGCCGCAACGGGCCTTATGCACGCAGCAAATGGCTTGCCTGCCCAGCCTTCCCTCGTTCCTTTCTGGAGGATGCGACGACCCCAAGCGGACGTGTCGGAGAAGCTCAATCTCCCCATCCCGATGTTGTTATTACATGCCCTTCGGGCTTGTGGATGAGCCGTCGGCAAACCGGAAGTTGGCCAGAAACGGGCTTATGGGAAGTTTGGGCGGATTGGTAATGGGAAGTCGGCTTGTAGGAAAGGATCTCCGCGTGCTGTCACACAATGTGATAGTGACCCTTATTCAAATACTCCTCCCAAGACCTCGACTGTCGCTTGCCAGTGGGCAGGTTGGAATGCTTGAAATTCTTGGCAAGACGAACGCCTCTGCTTTTTAAGCATCGGTCCTCCATTTCCAGCAATTCTAATGCGCAACGACGTTCCGTGTTTTCAGCGATTTTGGTTTCTGAATGATTGTGCACAGTGGCTACGATAAGCGCTATTTTGCACACTTCGTGCACAGCAGCAAGAATAGGGTGAGGGGACAGTTTCGCAAATCCTTTACAGTCAAAAGGATTGGTGGACGTGGCCGGGATCGAACCGGCGACCCCCTGCTTGCAAAGAAGTTTTGGCCCGATTTCACTGGATTGTAGGGGGTTGGACTCGGTTCTCTTTCAATGATTTGCGGTATCGGGTGCAATCCCATCTAAGCGGGTAGTCGCTACAGCAGCCGCTACAGTGCGCCGGTCTTTACCGCCCGTTTGGTGGGCCTGGAACACTTGCGTGCGGGAGATCGTGGCTCTGAAGCCGATTCTGGCGCGTGCGCGGCCTATTGCTTGAGGAGTCTTGTTTGTTCCTGCGGTTGTGGAAGCCGTTCCAGTGCGTTGAGCACGGCATCCTGGCCGGGGTGCACGTATCTGCTCGACATATTGACGTGACTCCATCCCATGATGCGGCACAGCGTCCACGCGTCCAGCCCCGACTCTCCCAACCGGGTGGCAAACGTGTGGCGGAGGCTGTAGAGCACGAAGGGACGCACGGTTTTTTCGTTCCGCGTTGCGGCCTCTGCTTTCAGCGTCTCGAACACTGCCGCGTGGCGCTTCTTCAGCGTGGACGGTTCGACGTGCCCGCTTCGCGTGGGAGCGGGAAATACCCAGCCCTCTACAGGTCGCCCCGCCTCCTCCCAGCGAGCCTCCAGGATGCCCCGGACTCGCGGAGTCATCGGCAGCAATCTACGCGCGGCAGCCGTCTTTCCGTGCGTTACTTGCAGAGTGCCGTGACGCCCGTTGACCCAGGTGATGGCCTCCCATTGCAGCCGGTAGCATTCTTCCGGGCGCATCCCTGTATCGGCCAGTAGCGTGGCGATTGAATGCAGGGGCTCAGGGCATGCCGCCAGATACTTGGCTTCCTCTTGGGCCGTCAAGACTCGCTCGCGGTGTCTTTCACCCCGTAAAAGCTGGATTCTCGGCGGCGCTGTCTCGAAAACTCCCCACTCTGCCGCTACCCGGAACACGCGGCGGAGCACACGCAAAGAACTATTCACGGTTGAGACCTGCAAGCCGTCCGACTGCCGGTGTGCCGCGAATCCCGCTAAGTCTTCGCTGGTGATCTCGTCTAGCTGCTTCTTAGCCAGGGGAGCGTATCCGGAGAGAATCCGGAGATTGCAGCGATACCAGTCCCGCCACGTCTTCGGCGAGCTGTTCTCGAACTGCGACTTCGCCCACGGCTCGAAGCGGTCGGAGATAAATTCCCCAAGCGTAGGAACTAGCTTCCTCTCGCGAAATCCGACTTCGCCCTTTGCCAGTGACGTGCGATGAGCCGCTTCCATCTGCCGCGCCACTCGTGGATTCCCTTGCTTGGTGCTCTCTTGGATGTGCTTCCCGTTGAAGATGAAGTGGTACCAGTAGGTTTTCCCACGCTTGAAGATTGCCATTAGCGATTCCCTCCTCTGAGTCTTTTTCTATTCCGAGCTTTTCGCCACTCCTCGCCGTGCTTTGCCCACCAGCGACGCTTGGCGAGCAGTGCTGCACAATCGCTGCTGCAATAGACTTGGCCTTTGCGGCGTGCGATGAATCGTGGTGCGGGGCAATCGGGGTTCAGGCAGGTACGGAGATCGCCCACGCTGTGGAAGAGGAGCAGGGTGCAGAGGTACTGCCAAAGCGTTTGTGCTGCCAGGAGAATGTAGGGCTTGGGGCCAAGTTCGGAGATGTAGTCCAGTTCGACGCCCGGATGGCAAAGCTCGGGTGCATTTCCAACTTCGGATGACGAGAGTTCACTCCACAGATCATGTCTGACTACATCCCAGCCGCCCCCGTCTGCATTCCAATCCCAGTGTTGTCGAAAGTCTTTCTGTTGTTCGACCCAGGAAGCCACTTTGAACGAGAAAGTACCTCTCGGATCGCCCGGTTCCCAGTTGCAATACCTTCCCGCAGGATCGAGCAGTCCGTACTTCTTTGTAAATTCTAAGACGCCATCCGGCGTCGATGGCCAATTCACGAAAATCTTGTGGGGTGGCTCTTGAAGAGTGCCGAAATCAAGCTCCTCCTTCCCCAGTTCGCCGCATATCTGAATGGATTTTTTCCCCTTGAGTTCGGCACGCACCGGCAAACGTGCTAGATAGTGGTTAAGGCCCGCCTCCGCTAGATATCTAAACATTGTTGACCATTCTAGCAGACTTCCTTAGCATTCAAGAGGAGTGTTTCGGAGACGAAGGGAGTTGCTATGAATGACTTGTTCTCGATTGGAGATGCTGCCGAAAAGCTCGCCATCTCAGCCTGGACGATTCGCGCACACCTGAAGCGGGGCGCGATCAAACCAGTCCGAGTCGGCAGGCGGGTCTTGATTCCTCAAAAGGAAATCGACCGCCTGGCAAATGAAGGGCTGCCCTCGCTCAGCCAAGCGGCCACGCAGTCAGGACGCTAAAACGGGCGCGCGGCGCGAGCCTGCCAAGCAGGGAAACCAACCGATGGCCGCCCGGCCTGAAACCAAAGCTGCATGGGAGAACGAGGGAATCGTGCCAAAGGAATTTTGGGTGCGAACGCCCGCGCGATTTCTAAAACACCCAGACATTTCGCCGGAGGCAAAAATGCTCCGCGCATTCATAGCTGCCCACGCGGACGGTGAGTCTGGGGAATCCTTCGTTTCCCGACACACCCTTCAACGACTCATGCGTTGTGGGAGGGAGATACGGGAACGCGCACAGGCCGAGTTGATCCGAACCGGCTGGCTCGGAGTGAAGCGAGAGAAGGCAGAGCGAGGACGTTGGGGCCGAAACATTTACGTGCTTCTCGTTCCGCCCCCAAAGGCCACCAGTGTCGGATTTACCGGCACCGGTCGGACCGGCCGCGGTGCCACCAGCAGCGGTCAGGAGAGCCATATATCAGCTCCCCAGTCAGGTCATGTCACCCCCATGGAATCTCTTCCCAGTGTTATCAGCAGATATCGCAAGCGCAAGGATTACCTGACATGACTTTGACCCGCCTTCTAGAGATCGAACAGAAGTGGGTGAGTTGGGAGGAGCAACGCTCCCTCCAAGTGGCCGAGCGCTTTTGGATAGAGCGGGGCAGACCCACGGAACCACGCTCGCTCGAAGACTTGCTAGAGCGTGTCCTGACGGCCTGCCAGCGACAGGGGATTCCCTATGCGCCAGTGCTGCTTAAGCGAAAGAGGCAGCTAGGGCGCGGCGAGTGGAAGCCACGCTTAGGATCGCAGCCAGTTTCCGGGAACCCTTTTGCAGGTATCCACGAGGGAGACCCGAATTGCCCGCGCTGCCGTGGCAGCGGCCACGTACTCGGGCCAGACCGCGAGAGCGCCTTCATGTGCGAATGCAACCATTGGCGGCCCAGAATATGACTTCAATCAGAACCGCAGGTTGGACACACGCCAGCTATCGGCGCTACCCTCCCCGTTCTAAGTCGGGAAGGAGCAGTACATGCCCAGCCACGAGAAGCCTGAAAAACATCCGGTCTACAAATTTTTCACCAACGGTTTCGTTCAGGGTGTTGCTGTGTTCATAGCTCTAGCTGTAGCTTTTAGCGGGAAGCTAGATTCGCACGGTACTTTAGTGGCTGTGTTGGTGGCCGGAGCGATAGGCGCTACAGGAATCTACACTCATTTGTCGAACACTGTGCGGAAGAGAATTATTGCTACCTTCTCGATCATCGTATATGGCTGTCTTCTGTGGGCATTCTATTCTTATCTGACCTCAAAACCGTCCGCACTTGCCGTGAACACGGGTATTCAACAGCAAGACGCCAAGGCAGAGCTATTACTCCAGCTGCTTCCCATATCAGATGGAGACACGCCAACTCACGTCTACATTCGAGCCAATGACCCATTCACGGTTCAAATTGTCAACCGTGGCGCTGCGACTGCGGAAAACGTAAATGTGAAGGTGATGATTTCGAGTGCTCCCTGTACATTCACACAGGTACCAGAGGACTTCTATGTCTCGGGAGACTCCGTACAAAACGACCCTCAAAAAATTGATTCTATCCAAAAACTAAAGAGCATCAGTGAGAAGTTGTCGGTGGGATGCCCCAAAGAGTACCAGTTATTTCGCCTTTCCATGTTCTACTGGTGCGATACATGTGTAGTGCTCCCTTCTAATTTAGACAGTCAGGGCCTCGTTTTTTAGTACAGCTTCGAAAGCCAGAAAGGCCTCCCGCGGGGTGCGGTTTTTTACGCCCCGATGAGGCCGGTCGTGATTGTACTCCTCGATCCAGCGGGCGATGCTGGCCCGCGCTTCTTCCAGGCTCCGATACTCCGCCGTCCACACTTCCTCCTCCTTCAAGCTGCGATGGAAGCGTTCGATGTAGCTGTTGCCCTCCGGGTGGTGATACGCCGTCCGCCGATGTGTGATGCCCAGCCGCCCCAGCGTTTCCAGGAACCGCGAGGACGTGAACTGCGTCCCATTGTCCGTCGTCAGCATCAGATTCGCCGCACGGCTGCCCTCGGGCAGCCGTGCCAGCACCGCCTGCTCGACCGCCGCCAGGGCGTCTTCGGTTCGGCAGCGGTGTGAGAGATTCCAACCCACGATCTCCCGCGTGCAGCAGTCGATCACGCTCACCAGGTAGGCCCAGCCCACCGCTGGGCCCGCCCAGATTTTCGTCATGTCCGACTGCCAGATCTGGTTGGGCGCATGGGCTTCCACGCGGCCCCACTCCTTCTTTCGACGGGCCCGCAGGCGCCGCGAGCGCACCAGCAGGCCTCGTTCGCGCATCACCCGCAGCACCCGTTTCCGGTTCACGCGCAGCCCTTCCTTCCGCCACAGCCACCAGGCCACACGCCGATAGCCGTAGGCCGGCTTTTCCCCGCAGGCCATCACGATCTCTCCGTCATCCGTCCGGTCCGCCCGGCTGCCGCGGGGTTTCTTCCGGTAGTAGAGACTCGACCGGCTGATGGCCAACGTGCTCGCCACCAGCGTAGTCGTGTACCCCTGCCCCACCAGTTCCCGCGCCTGGGAGTGAACCGCACCACAGCTCACTCCCCCACGACGTTTTTTAGGATTTCAATCTCCAGCGACTTCCGCCCCAGGGTCCGTTCCAGTTGTCGGATGCGGCGGTCCTTGTCGCTTTCGGCCGCGGCCGCGCTTTTCCCCCCAAGCGCGGCCTTGGCTCCCTGTTCGGCTTCATCCTTCCAGCGGTAGTAGAGCGTCTGCGCGATGCCATATCTCCGACACGTCTCGGAGATGTTCCCGCTCTTCAAGCCCTCCTGCACGATCTGCCACTTCTCTTCGGGGGACCGATCCACACGCGGTTTCCTGCCCATGTTGCCTCCTGTTCGGAGGCCCTGATTCTACCTAGGGAAGGTGTCCAGTTTTAGAAGGGAGCACTACACATGCCTCAATGACAACAAGTGGGGCGACCCAGTGATTATAGCCATCAAACAGTAATGGGCATTAGGCTGCCGGTCTTTTCTCTTTGGTAGTGAGGTCTTTGTACTCTAGGTTAGAAGTTGCGATGAGTTTTAGAATCGTATCGCAAAAAAGATAGGGATTCTCACGATTGTTGAATCGGAAGCACATCTCGTCTAGAAAGGCTTGGAGACGCTTTGCGCTGAACCCGCTGAACCAGATGGCTGAGAACAGGCAAAAAACAGGCTTTCGCGGGCCGACACCCGAGGTCGGGAGGGCTTCCCGCTGGCAGCCCGGCTGCCCCTCCCCAAACCCTGGCGGCAGGCCCAAGAAGACTCCGCTAACCGACCTACTGCGGAAAGCTTGCGACAATCCCAAAGAGGCGAAGGAAATCATTGGCGGGATTCTGAGCGCAGCAAAGCGCAAGAGCGCAAAGTCTGCCAGCGCAACTGTTTCAGCCTTTAGAGAGATCGCAGACCGCGTAGATGGTCCCGTGGTGTCTCGCAGCGAGAATCTGATTGCTGGGGTCATCCAGCTAACCGTGACCGAGGCCCAGAGCGCGGAAGAGACGCTTCGATTGCTGATTGCTGCGGAGGAGGATTCGTTAGCCGCCGGAGGCTGCGAGGAGGACCTATGGAACCAGAGGAAGAAATCCCGATTCAAATCGGGCGCAAACCCCACAGGATGAATCCGCGCTCGCTTGCCAATCTCCGTCCGCCTTTCCAGCCGGGCAATCCTGGAGGTGGTCGAAAGCGCGAATCTCCTCTGATGAAACAACTTAGGAGACTGGCGAAGCAGAAGCGGGAGGCGGAAGCAGTTGCCCGCGCAGCTTTCGACGCGGCACAGGACCCCCAAAACTCGCAAATGATGGCCGCACAAAAGCACATCTTCGATAGGATCGACGGACCGATAGTGCAGGAATCGCGCTCGGCTGTGGCCACGCAGATCGTGATTCTAAGCACGATTCCTGAGCCTGCGTGGGACAAAGAAGCGGATAACGATTGACCCGTTGAAAGACCTGGGGCCTCCCTGAGTTCCTTCCCTTCGTGCAGAAGATGCCCGTAGAGCGATTCTCCCGGCGGCAGCCCGCCGAGCTACTGCGGGCGCTCAGAACCCGGCGCAGGGGCGACAAAGGTACACGGAGCCAGTGCGGTCGAGGAAAAGCTCCTTCGTCTCCTGGCCACAATTGGCGCAGAGTTGGGGAGGGCGATTAACCCGCTCTCGCAATTCTCTGATTTCTTTGGATAGGGTGTGAGGCGGTTGGATGGCTTTGCTCGGCCTGCCTGCCTCAGGGAGTAGGGCAATTTGCATGATGGCGCGAGCGGTGCGGCGCTTGTCGTAGGTGTGCCTTCTCTCGCGCCGAAGCCGGGGATTCCAGCCTTGGGCTTCAGATTCCTCGCGGAGAGCCTCCCTGAGCCCCCAGGACCGATCTAACGCACGTCCTAGGTTGCGAGCATAGCTCTTCCCGAATCCTGCTTCGCGGAGTGCACAGACGCCTGAATAACCGCAGAGCAGAAGCCGTGCGGCCCTTCTCTGCCGGATGGTGACGATTCTGCGCTTAGCCATGCGCTATTTGTATCAGGTCTGAAGCGGGTAGGAAACTGCACGGCGCTGCGGGCAAGGAAGTGTGACTTGGTCAGCCCGATGTCCTTTCCGACAATGCAGATCAATTCGTCAAGCCTGCAGACGATTACAGGCCCTCAGTCTCCAGAAACTGTTTGCCCGAAACCGGACAGGCCCAAGCTGTGAGATGGCCGAGTCCGAGGGGGTTTTGATCCCCTTGCAAGTCTGATCTTACAAGGCTGACTTTGTGAGCGGCGCAGACCCTCGCGCCATCTGGTTGCTTCTCAATTTCGCAAGGTCTTCCAGGCGAAAATGGTTTTGGACTTGGTCCGGCTTCCGCACGCGAGATCGTATGCACAATGAAAGTCCCACCATAAGCCCGGTCGATGCGCCCATACTTGACCTCGCCCGTAAAGGCGTCTGGGTAGACGACGGTGTCGCCTTCTTCGAATGATTGAACGCTTTCCGTGTGCATTTCCAACACTCCCTATTTCTGATTCTGGACTCAGGTAGACTGGCCGCCCAACAAGTCGAGGCCAGCCTTGAATAGGTGCTCGGCCAGCGTTTTGCAACCGCACTTGCACCTCGGGTCGCTCGCTAGGGTCACTCCTGCCAACATCAGAAACAACCCCAACCCGAGTTTGTTTGCGTCTGACTTGCGCATCGGTCCACCTCCGTACGTGCTCACAGCTAGAGACTATTGAACCGGCAAACTTGCATCGGCAAGGGAGGGGTCAATCCGAAGAGGCTTCGAACCCTCGTGCCGGTTCTCTACTTTGCGGAGAAGTTCGGGCAGGTCTAGGGATTTCACCAGACGACCGACTTCTGCGACCTTGTTTGGCAGACCCTTTCCATCAACCGAAATGGTCTGTCCGACAGCGTTCTCAAGCATCTTTGCAAAGATCACGAGCCTGAGAAGCCTGTCGGATTCCTTGGCGATCTGTTGCTTATCGTTCTCCCACCGCGAGATTATGCTCTTCGAATATCCGGTAGTCTCAGCCAACTCCGTTGCTGAGTATCCCACCCATTTGCGGAGATAGCGGGCTTCTTCCCCAGACAGAATGGATTTCTTCCGAAGAAGATCGTATGCGATCAAGAAGTGCAGTTGGCCGACACTCGGCAGCTCGGCCACGATTGCGCCGCACCGGCAATGGAACACCAACACGTTCGTTAGTGTTACCGATTTCAGTCCAACTTCGTTGTAGGGATAGTTCTCCCTTCTGCCAACCATCATCCGGCCACAGTCCGGCTCATAGCATTTACGAGAGACTTCCACGCGGGCTTCCTCCTGTTTTGTCATAGCTATCCTCCCTGCGAGCGGGCTCAGGGTTTGGTACTGGGCTTCTTTTCGTACGCGGTGATGAGAATCACCAGCGGCGAAGCCGCAAAGTCTTCAGTGGAATCAAGCGCGACCAGGAGTTCGAGCGGTCTCTCATCGACGGTCGCCGCTACCCGGTACTTCCAGGTTTTGTACTCCCCTGAATACTCGGGTTTCCCACGAATTACGCCAGTCCGAATTAGGTTCCCTACGTCGATCATGTCTATCCTGCGTTCAGAGCATCGCTTCTTGAAATGAGTGCCCACGTGAATACGCCCGACCGCCCAAGCCGACTGCACGACGGATATGGCGTTCTGGGCAGAAAGCGGGGACTCATGTGAGTTAACCGGTGACGGTCGCCCTTCAGGACCGCAGTACGTGTACTTTCGTTCCTCAGCCACTCTGTCCACTCCTCCTGTCCACCCCTCCCCGAGTTGAACATAGTTTAACAGTTGAACTACTGGTGTCAAGGCCGAAGTTGCCCCTAGTTCATCTTTTTCGTTTTTCGCCTTGTGTTTGCCCATAGGCCGACCGCCGGTTGATCCGGGCACCGGGCGAACCTGGGGTGGTTGAAATGGTCGAAGATGATTCTGTGCCCCACGGGAGAGCGATACTCAACCGCGAACAAAAAACATCTGTTTTGTGAAAGGCTCGCACAAAAGAAAACCCGCCTGCAAACACGAGGCTTACAGGCGGGTTTCTACGCGGGATTTATGAAAGGCTCTGAGCCGCTTGGTAGACCTTCCCGACGCTGACGCCAAGCTCCCGAGCGATCTGCGGCCACGATTGCCCGGACGCCCGCAGGAAGGCAATTCTCGCGGTATCCACGATCACGGGCGGCCTGCCGAGCCGCTTTCCCTTGGCGCGGGCGTTGCGCAGTCCGGCCCGCACTCGCTCGGCAATCAGGGACCGCTCTAGCTCGGCCACTGCGCCCAACACGGTAAAGATCATCCGGCCGGCGGGCGTGGTGGTATCAACCTGCTCGCTCAGGCTGACGAAAGCGATTCCCAGGGCGTTGAAGGTTTCGAGCGCCCGGAGAAGATGCGACACGCTCCGCGCGAAGCGGTCAAACTTCCAGACGATCACGGCATCGAAGCGCCGCTTGTGGGCATCGGCCATGAGCCGGTTTAACTCGGGCCGGGAATCCTTCGCCCCGCTGATTCCTTCGTCGAGGTATTCACCGGAGACTTGCCACCCACGAGCCTCGCACAATTGCCGAAGCTCGCGGGTCTGCAAGCCGATGTCCTGGCCGTGGTTTGAGGTGCTGATACGTCCGTAGATGGCGGCTCGCATGGCTCACGCTCCCATTAGCTCTAGCTCAAGGCGCATGAGGGTTTCGCGGACGTTATTGCGAGACTCGGCCACGAGCCGCTTGAGGTTTGGGCAATTCCCGTTTCCGCCTTCCGCGTGCCAGACGCGCTCCAGGTATTCGCAGATGGCGTCCGACATGCCGTAGCTCGAAAATTCGAGCACGCGGCACCGGCTGAGGAATCGCGCTTCGAGCCGGTCCGTCTGATTCGCGGTGAAGATCCAAATTGTGT
>Ga0335078_10018279_pt1 | contig 10424 bp, 5 predicted proteins | sample Lox_Sample_32_FD_206711 | JGI IMG/M metagenome (GOLD analysis project Ga0335078, IMG submission 206711) | Soil microbial communities from Loxahatchee National Wildlife Refuge, Florida, United States - Lox_Sample_3.2 | ecosystem: Environmental > Terrestrial > Soil > Wetlands | place: USA: Florida...
GGGCATATACATCCATTGATGCGGTACAGAAAGTGCTGGGGCTGGACGATGTAGTGAACCAGATCGAGCTGAAGGTGGATGATCTGAACCGGGCGCCGGCATATGCGGCGCAAATCGGCAAAGTACTCGGGTCGCATTACCAGGTGTCGGCGTGGCAGGAGAAGAACGGGGCGCTGCTGAATTCGATGCGAATGGAGCGGGTGGTGACGACGATCGTGATCAGCCTGATCATTCTGGTGGCGGCGCTGAACATTCTGATCGTGCTGGTGATGATGGTGATGGAGAAGTACAAGGACATTGCGATTTTGATGTCGATGGGGGCGCGGCGGGAGCAGATCCGGCGGATTTTCATGCTGCAGGGCCTGCTGATCGGGGTGGTGGGCAGCGCCATCGGGCTAACGCTGGGGTACACGTTGTCATATTTCGCCGACAAGTACCGCTGGTTTCCACTGGAGAAGTCGGTATACGCGTTCAGTTTCGTGCCGTTCGATGCGCGCTGGACGGACGGGGTGTGGATCGCGGCTTTGGCGATCGTGGTCAGCTTCCTGGCGACGATTTATCCGGCGCGGAATGCCACGCGAATTTCGCCGGTGGAAGTGCTGCGATACGAGTAAGTCGTGGCATCCTGACATCCGGGGCGAAGATAAAGAGAAGGCGGCCTGCCCCACAAGAAACACTCTAAAGTCGGGCGGGATTTGCCGATGAGAAGAATGAGTCCGTCTTCTTATGCTCCAGCTGCCAATTTTCCGATACGAATGGGTCAGTATTTCGCTGACTCCGGTATCGATCCTCCTCACCGTTGCGGCGATTGAAGCAGTGCGGCATTTGCGGGACCGGCGGCGATAGGTTACGTCCGGTTCACGAGTTTTTCAGAGCTCTATTTATTGCTCTTCCGATAACATAGCCGTGTAACACCCGCCGAAGACAATGCGGCTGGTGTTACATTCAAACCGGCAGAAGTTAATGCGGCTTCGCGAGACAAGCGAAGCCGCTTTTGTTTTTGGGGGAGCGATGGGCAGACGTTCACGGGGAAGCACGGCCAGGACGACGATGCTGGGTCTGGCATGGATCGCGGCGGCAGCGGCACAGACTCAAATTGACTTGTCGACGCAGGCGAAAAAAGTAGATTTTTCGAACGCCAGCTCGACAAAGCCGCTGCAGGTGGGTTCGACATTGCCCGGAACCTGCGTTACCGGGCAGATGTTCTTCAAGTCGGACGCGCCGGCGGGAGCGAATCTGTATGCCTGCACCTCGGCGAATACCTGGTCGGTGGAAGGCGGCGGCGCCGGGCTGACGGCGGCAGGGGATGCCAACTACCCCATGGTCTCCACCGACCGGGCGGTGTACCACACGGCTTTGACGGCATCGCGGACGGACACGCTGCCGGCGGCGAGCGCGGTAAACGCCGGAACGGCGATTTGCGAGATCGACAGGGCCGGGCTGCTCACAAGCGCGATCACACTGCGAGTTGCGCCACATGGGTCGGACAGCATCAATGGCGCGGCCTCCGGGCCGCTGCTGGAGACGACTTACGCCGGAGCGTGCTTCTTGTCGGACGGGTCCAGCAACTGGACGGTGATGAGCGACGCGGCGAGCATCGTGAGCGGGTACGGCGTTCTGTGCTCGCTGGTGAGCGGGATTGCGCAATGCTCAGCGGATACGTCGGTGATGCTGACACGGCTGCAGGCAGCTTCGTGGGCGGATGTGACCGTGGTGGATGGGGGGTCGGGCGGGACGGCGTTCGGCGGATGTCCGCCGGGAGTCACTCCGCCGCTCACGACGTACATGGAAGTGGAGTTGATTCCGGCTCACTCGAGCACCGGCGGGGCGGCGACGTTCAACTACTGTTCGACCGGCGCGGCGGGGCTGTTCGAAGCGGACGGCGCTACGAACCCGTCGGCAGGGGAAATCAGCGCGGGACAAAAGGCCGCGGTCTGGTACGACGCAAGTGGACACTGGCGGCTGAAGGCCAAGCCGGGCGGCACCGGGAGCGGCTCCGGCGCGACCGTCAACCCGCCGACGGCGGGCGGCATTGCCTATGGCGCATCGTCCACAGCGTACGCGACTACGGGCGCGGGTACGGCAAAGCAGATCGTGCTGGCGGGTGGTTCCGGGCCACCGGCACTGATCGATTTTCCGGATGTGAAGATCATTCCGGCGGCAAACAACAATGGGGGAGCCGCGGGAGCTGGATGGAGCCTGCCGGGCAGCGGCGGATTCGCAGCCGCGGCACGCGGAGGGGCAAACAATATCGGAGGCGTTTTGCAGGGAACGCCGTCCACGGGCGCTTACGGAACGTTTGACTTCGAGCTTCCCTCCGATTGGGATCTGGCGATGCAGCCGTATATCAAGATCTTCTACGGCTCGGGATCGAACACGAGCGGGACGGTGATCTGGACGGTATCGAGCGCGTGCTCGAAAGGGGATGGATCTGGGAGCGATGACGCGGCGTGGGTGACCGAAAGCGCGATGCCGGCACAGATAATGACGACGGCGAATCGGGATTGGGCGCAGAGCGCCCAGTTCACGAATCTTACGGCGGGGAATAACTGCTCGGCAGGAAGCCACGCGCGGATCAAAGTGGCGGTGAGCGGCACGGCCACATTATCCGTGAATGTGGAAATGGCGACGATCACGGTGCCGAGGCTGCTGACGGTGCAGGGGAACTGAGAATGCAACGCGAGTTATTGGGCCTGCTTCTGTGCGCGTGGCCGGCGATGGCCGGCTGGGCGAAGATTTACTCGGTCGAGATCGACCGCACCCAGTGTGGCGCTTCCAGCCAGAGTTACTTCCCGGTGCTTTTTCATGCGTCGGATCCTTCGCTGAGGGACACGGCGCACGGAGGGTCGGTTACGAGCAGCAACGGGTACGACATCGTGGTAGCCACGGACACAAGCATTCGCACCTACCAGCCGTGGGAGATCGAAGCCTGGGATAACGTCAACGGAGTCGTGTGGGGCTGGACACAGGTAGCGGTGCTCAACGGTAGGGCCGCGGGGAGCAACACCACGTTTGCGGTGGCATGGGGCAATTCGAGTATCGCCGCGCAACAGAATACGGGCGGCAATGCACCGTGGAATGTCTGGTCGAATCATTTCAGCGGCGTCTGGCACCTGGGAAACGGGATGACGCTGGGTTTGAGCGACGCAACCAGCAACCTGCTGGCGCTCGCGAATACCGGCGGCGTGGGCGCGGCAGCCGGGGAAATCGGGGGCGGAGCGAACTTCAGCGGGACGGACTATCTTTCGCACGCGGACGCAGCGGCGCTGCACCTCGCGTCGTTTACGATTTCGGCCTGGGTGCAGCCGGCGGATTTCGGCGACTATCGGGTGATCGTCAACAAAGGGACAAATACGGTCAGAAACTACAATCTGTATCTCAATAAGGATACCGGGCAGGTGACGGTCGCCTTCACCCAGGGTGCGGGAGCTTTCAAATACGTCGTCTCTTCGGGCGCCGTACCGGTTGGGTCCTGGTCGCATATTGCCGGGACGTACGACGGGGCGACGCTTTCGGTCTACATCAACGGCGCGCCCGACAGCAGCGCCGCATTCAGCGGCAGTCCGGATACTTCGACGGATGCGCTGTACATCGGACAAGTGGGCAATGGCGCTAACTACTTTTCGGGCAACGCGGATGAGCCCCACATATCGGATGTCGCACGAAACGGCGACTGGATTACGGCCGAATACAACAACCAGAATGCCCCGGGCGATGTGGGCGCCCCCGGTTTTCTGATCTGGACGGCTGCGGCAGCGCGGACAGCGGGGATGCCGGTGGTTTTCGATTAAGGAGATGAAGGTGAAACTGAGAGGACTTATCCTGGCGGGGGTATTCGGCGCGCAAGCGGTATTGGCAAGCGGCGTCTCGGTGACGGTCACCAGCGGGATTCCAGGATCGGCATATTACACCGGGGCGCCATTCAATAACTTCGGCACTTATTCGTCACGGGTAGAAGGGAGAATTGACAATATTCCGGCCGGGACCTGGCAGACGGCGTGTGTGGGCGGGGCATTCTGCGTCAACGGCACGGGTACGACGATTGGAGCAACGATCAACTTCAGCGGTGACACCTATGTAAATCCAGGGAACCCGATCGGCGTGGCGATCGCGACCGTGCCGGGATCATCGATCTTATACCGGATCCAGCGCGATCTGGCGAAGGCAAATTGCGCGGACGCCGCCGCCGGTTGTTGGACGCTGGAAGTATGGACGATACCGGGGAACGGGTACGCATTTGCGACGCAGTACCTGACAGCCGCCAACAGCAACTGGGCGAGGAGCGGGTACAACAATACGAGCCTGAACACTTTCGCGGGCTTGTCGATTGGGTGGCTGGAGTGGTACACGGGCGTGGTGAAGATGGGCCAGGGGACGGCTTACTGCGGAGCATCGCCCACGGGACCCTGCGTTCCCGATGCTACGGATGCGGAGACGGGCGATTTGGGGTCGTGGAAATTCGAAGGGAACTTGAGCGATTCGAGCGGGCGGGGCTATAACTTGAGCGGCGGGATGGTGACATACTCGGCGACACCGATATACCCGCCCATTTGTAACCCAGGCGCACAACAGGCCTTTCAGGCCGGCGTGCCGGGACGGCTGGCGGGTTACGGGCTGCCGATGGATGGAGTAACCAGGATCGCGAACCTGGTATGGCAGCAGTTAGCCGGACCACCGGTGTTATGGACAAATCAGCGCAGCGGGTCGCCAACCGTGGATGGTTTGATCGCCACCAACGTACCGGGAGGACCGGCGAGTTATGTGTTTCAACTTACGTGCACCGATTCCTCAGGCAGCGCGGCCGTTGCGCCGGTGAAGGATGGAGCGGTGGCTGCGGATGCAAACGGCGTGGTGGTTACGAATAACGGCGCCATCGACGGGATTGTGCGCCAACAGCTTCGATCGGGAGCGGCCGCGCAGCCGTGGCCGTGGTACGACGACCGCGCGATGTACATGGCGAATTCGCTTCTGGCCAACGAGGCTGGTCTGAAGAATTGCCGCAGCACCGATCCAACGGCCTGCTACTTTCAGCCCTGGTGGACGTACTTTGGAACGGGTACGGTGTCTTTCACCAATGGATCGGCGGTGGTTACGGGCATCGGCACCAACTTTCTCGAGGCGTTCAACTGCACGGCGGGGGGCAGCCCGCCGGTGGAGACGCACGTGGCGATCGAATACATGGGCGGACCTGGCGGAGTGCTTCCGGCAACGCCGCACTACGAAGGGTTTTTCGTCCTGAGCTGCACGGATGCGTCGCACATCGTACTCAACCAGCCGTGGTACGCGTTTCGCGGTACGCCGACCGGAAGGTGGGCGGCGGACACGACGGGCCAGGCGAACCAGTGGAGTCTGAATTCGAACGCGCAATTTCCGGCGAATTTCTACGATAACGGCCTGGGACTGTTCGCGATGTTCCTGCGCACGGGAATCGACGATTTCTACAATGCCTTCCATGTGCTGGAGACGGAATGGTGGACACAACCGAGCATGGACCAGGGCGCGTGTTTCGCCGGACTGTTCATCGGCAGCGGCGAGGGGTCGAGCGTTTGCCAGGGCAACGCGTTTCGCGCATGGAGCGAACTGGGCATCTGGCTGCTGGGGGTGGTGCGCGGCGATCAAAAGTGCGCAGACGCGGGATGCACCACGGGAACGGGCGTCTGGCCGGGCTTGCGATACATGTACGACTACGCGGCCTACCTGTTTCTGAACCTGGTGTATGGCGTTGGCAAGGTGGCGGATCGCGAGTGGGGACACGCCATCAACGTGATGGCGATCTGCGCGGCCAACGATCCCGCGTGGCGGGACAGTTACCGGCGGATGACGTGCCAGCAGATCCTGGATGCGGCCCTACAGCCGACTTATTCGCAATACTACGCCGATCCTTCGACTGGGGCGCTGCTGGACGGCCCGTATTGCAGCTACGTGTCCGCTTCCACGATGTTGCCGGACACTTCGCGCCAGAGTTGGGGCAACGGCTGGGGCACATCGATTTCGCTGACCAATGGCAGCGCGGCGGTGACGTGCGGCGACGGGACCTCCGGGGGCTCGTGCGGGTGGCTGCCGGGGACGTATGGCAGCGGCGGCGGATTGGGGACATTCCTCTGGGTGATGAACGATCCATTTTCGCCGTACGTGCCGACGGCCGCCGGAGCCAACTGGAACGGAGGGCTGCCGCAAAATTTCCAGCAGGGCGACCACGCGCTGTACACGGTGGCGTCGATTGCGGACGCTCATCATCTGACTCTGACGGCGCCGTATTCGGGAACCTCCGGTAATCATTTATATGCCATCACGGCCGGAAACTGCCCGCTGCCGATAGGGCCGGGCTACTATGTGCAGCCTTACATGGAAGGGACGAACGGAGGCAGCTGGTTTTTCGTTGGAGACACGCTGGCTTCCCTGGGCGATTCCAATGCGGCGGCGGCGTATGCGCTCGGGCAATCGGCAAGCACTTTTCTGCGAAACTACGCCATGGATCCCAACTCGAAGGGTGTGTGGTATACGACGAACAGCCTGAGTTGTCCCTCCGGCGCATCGACTTACGGCAACAATTGTCAGAACGGGGCGAGCGTGGATGGCGCCCGGATTTTGAATATCGAAACCTCGTCGGGGAACGCGGAATACCGGTACAACCAGAATCCGCTCACAAAGCAATTCGTGGACTCGCTGATGAACTCGTTCTGGGCTCGGCCGGGAACGTGCGCGGGGGATCCGGCCTGCAGTCCGGATGGATTTTACGGCGCCTGCCTGGATACGGTCACGCCGGCCGATGGAGGGCCGTATTGCGCGACCTGGGGCGGCGGTTATGCTCCGTGGAAGTGGTTCGGGCAGTTCTTCGGGTCGTCGATGGGGCTATCGTGGGCGGCGACGCGGTCGGGCGGACTGCAATCGAGCCCGGAACAGACGGTTTATGTGCCGTTTCGGCTGGCGAGCGTCCTGGGCGCCGTGAAGGTGGTGGCGGTGCGAATGGGGACGGACGGCGCCGAGGCGGCGACCGAGTGCACTGCGTCGCCGTGCGCGATCTCTGTGGCGCGGGCGGATAATGTGCAGGGCGTGCAAGTGACGCTGGAATATGTGGATGGGAGCGGAACGGTGCTGGCACGCAGTTCGACGCCGGTGTTAGTGAGGTAGGGGATCCCGGCTGGCCTATTGTCATTGGCGATGGCGATTAGAGACTTGACCGCAGGTCCCTCGATACGCTATTATTCATTCAAGTGAATAATTATTCACGAGAACGCGCCATGACTTCCGCCTTTGCACCCAGCCAGATTCTCAAAATCAACGCCCCAGACCTGCTGCGCGACCTCGATCTCACCGATGATGAGCTCCTTTATCTGCTTGATCTTGCAGCCGAAGTGAAGCTTGCGCCGGGGGATTACGCCGACGCCCTGAAAGGCAAGTCGATCGCGCTGCTGTTCGAAAAACCATCGCTGCGCACGCGGCTGACATTCGAGATCGCCATACGCGAGCTCGGCGGCGGACATGTCTTCTGCGAAGGGCCGATCGGGGTGCGCGAGCCATTGAAGGATATCGCGCGCAATCTCGACCGGTGGGTCCAGGGGATCGTCGCCCGCGTGTTCTCGCAAGCTACCGTCGAAGGACTCGCGCAGTGGTCGCGAGTGCCCGTCATCAATGCGTTGAGCGACGCCTACCATCCGTGCCAGGCGCTTGCCGACGTGCAGACGATCCGCGAGCACTTCGGGCGCCTCGAAGGGCTGAAGCTGACGTTCGTAGGAGACGGCAACAACGTGGCGCAATCGCTGATGCTCTCGGCGACGCGGCTGGGAATGGATTTCGCGCTGGCGTGCCCGCCCGGATACCTGCCGAATCCCGACATCGTAGCGCAGGCCGAAGGGCTGGCGGCGGTCTCGGGCGCGACTCTGCAGATTACTCACGACGTGGCCGAAGCGCTGGACGGCGCCTACGCGGTGTATACCGATGTCTGGGCTTCGATGGGACAGGAACAGGAAGCCGTGATCCGCAAGAAGGCCTTTCGCGATTACCAGGTGAACGACGAGCTGTTCGGGCTGGCCCGGCCGGACGCCATTTTCATGCACTGCCTGCCTGCAAAGCGCGGCGAAGAGTGCACCGATTCCGTGATGGAATGCGACCGTTCGGCGGTCTTCGACCAGGCCGAGAATCGCCTGCACGCGCAGAAGGCGCTGCTGCTCATGTTGCTGAACTGTTAGCCTGAAAGACGAACCGAAAACATCCGATTATGCCGAAACCCAAGAAAGTGGCCCTCGCCTACTCGGGCGGGCTGGATACCTCTGTCATCATTCCGTGGCTGAAGGAAAACTACGGCTGCGAAGTCGTCGCGGTATGCGGCGATATCGGGCAAGGCGCCGACGAACTTTTGGGGCTCGAGGAAAAGGCCCGAAAAACCGGCGCCTCTGACGTCCACATCGAGGACATGCGCGAGGAATTTGTCTCGCAATACATCTGGAAGCTGGTGCGGTCGGGCGGCGTGTACGAGCACAAATACCTGCTCGGCACGTCGATTGCGCGGCCGCTGCTGGCGAAGAAGCAGGTGGAAGTCGCGCTGGCGACCGGCTGCGATGCTTTGGCCCACGGCTGCACCGGCAAGGGCAACGACCAGGTCCGTTTCGAACTGACGTACAAAGCGCTCGCGCCGCACCTGCAGGTGATCGCGCCGTGGCGCGAGTGGACGATCGTCTCGCGGGAAGACGCCCTGAATTACGCCAGGGAGCACAATGTTCCGGTATCGGCGTCGACCACCAAGATTTATAGCCGCGATCGCAACATCTGGCATATTTCGCACGAAGGCGGCGCCCTGGAAAACCCGGCCAACGCCGCGCCGGACGAGATCTGGATGCTGACGAAGAGCCCGGCGGAAGCACCGGACAAGCCGGGCGAAGTCACGATCGGGTTCGAAAGAGGCGTGCCGGTTTCGGTGAACGGCCGGACCATGAAGGCGTTCGAGCTGCTGGAAACACTGAACGGGATTGGAGCGGAGCACGGCATCGGACGCGTCGACCTGGTGGAGAACCGGTTCGTGGGGCTGAAATCGCGCGGCTGCTACGAGACGCCGGGCGGGTCGCTGATCATGTTCGCGGCGCGTGAGCTGGAAGCGCTCACGCTGGACAAGGCGACGCTCCACTACAAGCAGCAACGGGCGCTGGAATATGGCGAGCTGGTCTACAACGGGCTGTGGTTCACTCCCCTGCGCGAAGCGCTGGACGCATTTTTCGAGAAAGTGTCCGAATCGACCACGGGCGAGGTGCGGCTGCAGCTTTATAAGGGGAATATCCAGCCCCTGTCGCGGAAATCGCCCAATTCGCTGTATTCGGTGGATATCGCCAGCTTCACGATGGGCGCCAGTTACGACCAGAAGGACGCGCTCGGCTTCATCAACCTGGTGGGGCTGCCGATCAAGGTAAGGGCAATGAAGGGGGGACAGTGACGGCATTGACGGCTGTGGCTGGCGGCGCCGCCGGGGTCCTCCGATGAAGCTCTGGGGCGGTCGGTTTGAATCGGGGCCGTCGGAGATTTTCGAGCGTTTTTCCGGATCGCTCGAGTTCGACCGGCGGCTGCTGGAAGCGGATATTCGGGGATCGCAGGCATTCGCGCGGGCACTGGAAAACGTCGGCATTCTGACCGAAGCGGAGCGCGCACAAATCGTGGAGGCTTTCGACGCGATCCTGGCCGATTCCCGCTTGCCGGGGTTTTATGACGGCGCCAACGACGAGGATATCCACACGCTGGTCATCCGCAAGCTTCACGAGAAGGCCGGCGCCGTGGCCGACAAGATTCACACCGGCCGCAGCCGCAACGAACAGGTTTCGCTCGATACGCGGCTCTGGCTGCGGGACGATTGCGACGACCTTCGGGCGCTGCTGTGCGGCGTCATGGGGCGCCTGCTTACGCTTGCCGATCAGTATCCCGATGCCATCGTGCCCGGTTACACGCATACGCGGCGGGCGCAGCCGGTTTTGTTCCGCCATTACCTGTTGGCGTATTTTGAAATGTTCGCGAGGGATTGGGAGCGTTTCGGCGACGCGCGGCGGCGGATCAATGTCTGCCCTCTCGGGTCGGGGGCGCTGGCAGGATCGGGGTTTCCCTTCGATCGCGAAGCCATGGCGCGCGATCTCGGGTTCGACGGCATCACGGCGAATTCCATGGACGCATCGGCCGATCGCGATTTCGCGCTGGATTTCCTTTACGCCTGCATGGTCACTTCGCTTCACCTCAGCCGGCTGGCGGAAGACTGGATTCTCTACTCGAGCGAAGAGTTCGGATGGCTGGAACTGGGCGACGGCGTGACCAGCGGATCGAGCCTGATGCCGCAGAAAAAGAATCCCGATTCGCTGGAGCTCATACGGGGGAAATGCGGCCGCACTGCCGGCTGTCTGACGTCCCTTCTGGTCACGATGAAGGGCCTGCCGCTGACTTACAATCGCGAC
>Ga0335078_10018280_pt1 | contig 10423 bp, 3 predicted proteins | sample Lox_Sample_32_FD_206711 | JGI IMG/M metagenome (GOLD analysis project Ga0335078, IMG submission 206711) | Soil microbial communities from Loxahatchee National Wildlife Refuge, Florida, United States - Lox_Sample_3.2 | ecosystem: Environmental > Terrestrial > Soil > Wetlands | place: USA: Florida...
TCGCCCAGGGCGACCATGGCGGCGTAGGTGCGGGCGTTGGAGTAAAGGCCGTGGACTAAGCCATTTAGGCTTGAGTTTTGCTTGCCGGCCTCGGTGCGAGGTCCGGTCGAATGCTGGGCGTTCTGCTGGTTGGCAGTCGCCTTTCTTTCGGTAACGATTGGAGGTTTGGTTAAACCCATATTCTTTATCCCCGTAAGTGATTGAATTAGTGGAAGATGGGGCCATTGAGCCATTGAGTGATGGCGAGATTGCGTGATTGAAGAGGATCAAGTCCTTTGTTTTCAATCGCTCAATCGCTCAATCAGGCAATGACTCAATGGCTCAATTCTCCCACAACTACCAGCGTACGCGGGTAAAATGAGACAATGGAGACAAATGAGACAAATGAGACACTTTTATTTCTGCCGTGGAATCAGTGGCTTAGAGGGGCAAAAACCGTCCCGCAGTTCAAAAAGTCGAAAAAGTGTGGCATTTCGCCACACTGACGGACGTTTGGAGTGCGGCGGCTTGCCGCCGCCTTTCGTGCTCCAGGTCTGAGGGGTCAGGCTCGGGCTGGGCTTTCAGAGCTGCTCGCATCGGGATCGACGAAGACGACCTGGTGGCCCAGTCGGTTGAGGTATCGTTCCAGCGCCCTCTCGCTCCTTCGCCACCAACGCTCCGGGCCTCCGATGACCACCAGAGAATTCGGCCGCAGAATCCTCCGTAGGGTCTCGTTTCTGTCGCGGCAGAGGCAAAGTTGGATGGTGACCTCTTCCGCCTCGATCCCTGCTTCGCGCATGAGACCATAAAGCTGCCGCCCGCGGAAGTTGGTGGAGACGGGAGGTCGCTCCAGGGGCAAGGGAAAGGGAACCACCTGTGTCTTTAACAGAGCAACGCAGGCTCCAAGGTTGGCGGCGAGTTTTCCCGCAGTGCGTAGAGCCGCGAGAGTTCCTCGATCGCTCGTCGCGACCACAGTTACCCGCAGGTTGGGGCGGTCTGAGTCTGATTCCGCGCGGCACCCGGTGCGCGAAGGCTCCGGCGCGGATGCCTCGATTCTCTTCTCGTTTATGTTGCTCATGTTGGTACAGTAGACCTCGAGCCCTAAACGAGGCATAAGAAATTCGTACGGAATTCATAAAGGCGGGAAGGGCGAAACAGGAATTACTCGGGCAGCCGCAAGCAACTCGGGCGTGGCGGAAGGATTCAGGAGGCTTTCCAACATGGATAGAAGGCGATTCATTGCCACCTCTCTTGCCGGGCTAAGCGCGGGATGGGCACGAGGGTCAGTTCTCAGGGCGCGCGGGCAAGAACCAGAAGGTTTTGCTTCCCTGGACGATTGCGCCCACCTCGTGGCGCTTCCCGGTGATGAAAACGTGAAGGCGGTCGCGTCCGATTGGCTGGTGACGCCTTTGGTGTCCGCAACCGGCGTTTATCGGACTGGCCATGCCCAGGAAATGGCTATGACCAACGGCCTCATCCGGCGCACCTGGCGCTTGCGGCCCAATGCCGCGACGGTGGGATTTGACAACCTGATGACCGGCGCTTCCATTTTGCGGGCGGTGAAGCCGGAAGCTTACGTCAAACTGGACTGGCAAGGGGAGGTGCCGGTGGGAGGGTTGCACGCGCAGACGGACGGGGCTTATCTGACGCCCGAATGGGTGGAGCAGACGACCGCCGATCCGAAGGCCTTCCGCTGCACGGGATTCAAGATCGGAAAGACCCAAGAGCGTTTTCCTTGGAAACGCACGCGCTTTTCCGGCGACCAACCTTGGCCGCCTCCCGGCGCGTCGCTCACCCTGCGCTTTGAGCCGGGAGACTCGGGGCCGCCGGGAATCACGGTGCTGGTCCACTACGAAATGTTTGACGGGATCCCGCTGCTCTCGAAGTGGTTGAGCATTCAAAACCAGTCCGGACAGCGGGTACGGGTGAACCGGTTTGTGAATGAAGTCCTGGCCGCCGTCGAGTACGGGTCGAGCGTCAACGATGGCGGGGGGCATTTCCCCAACCTCCACGTCGAGTCCGATTATGAATTCGGCGGAGACGTTGACGCCGGTGCCAATCACACCGTGCATTGGGATGCCGATCCGGATTACACCACCCAGGTGAATTACAATCTCCAGACCCCCTGCCTGCTGCACGTGTATCCGCCCCAGGGTCCGGAGGTGGATATTCTTCCGGGCGAGACTTTCGAATCGTTTCGCACCTACGAGTTGGTCCACGACAGTACCGAGCGCGAACGCACGGGACTGGCCTTGCGGCGCATGTATCGCACCATCAGTCCCTGGGCAACCGAAAATCCGATTTTCATGCACGTCACCAGCAGTCAGCCCGCTGCGGTTCGAAGCGCCGTGGATCAGGCGGCGGAGGTCGGGTTTGAGATGGTGATTATGTCTTTTGGGTCCGGCTTCGACCCTACCCATGTGGACGCCGGCTACCTCGAGGAAATGAAAGAACTGGTGGATTACGCCCGGAACAAAGGCATTGTCCTGGGCGGCTACTCCCTGTTTGCCAGTCGCGACGCCGGTCCGGAAAATGACGTCATCGACCCCAAGACGGGCACGACCAAAGGGGCGATCTTCGGGCAGTCGCCCTGTCTCGGAAGCGCTTGGGGAATCGACTACTTTCGAAAACTGTACGCCTTTATCGAAAAGACCGGCATGGGTGTGCTGGAGCACGACGGTTCTTATCCGGGCGATGTTTGCGCCTCGACTCGCCATCCCGGGCATCGCGACCTGCTCGACTCGCAATGGACGCAGTGGACCAGGATTGTCCAGTTCTACCGCTGGTGCCGGGCTCGAGGCGTCTATCTGAACGTGCCCGATTGGTACTTCCTGAATGGTTCCAGCAAGACCGGGATGGGCTATCGCGAGACCGACTGGTCACTGCCGCGCGCGGAACAGGTGATCATCGCGCGCCAGAACATCTTTGACGGGACGTGGGAGAAGACGCCCAGCATGGGGTGGATGCATGTGCCATTGGTGGAATACCAGGGAGGCGGAGCGGCAGCGACCCTTGAACCGCTGCATGAGCATCTCGACGTATACGCGCAGGTCCTGACCCAACTTTTCGGGTCCGGCGTGCAGGCCGCCTACCGCGGTTATCAACTCTACGACACTGACCAGACCAAAGCTGTGGTCAAGAAGTGGGTCGATTTCTACCAAGCCCGCCGCCGCATTCTCGAATCCGACATTATCCATGTCCGGCGGGCGGATGGCCGCGATATCGACGCCATTCTGCACGTCAACGCAGGGTTGAAGGTGAAGGGGTTGGCGATGGTCTACAATCCCCTCGATTGTGAAGTCACCCGGACTCTCACGCTGCCACTTTACTATACCGGTCTGGTGGGGAGCGCTCTAGTCCGTGAGCAAGACGGCGAGCCGCGGAGGTATCCACTGAATCACAGGTTTGAAGCCGCCGTGACCCTGACCATCCCCAAACAGGGCGCCACGTGGCTCACCATCGAAGAGTAGAGGCAGCTCTAGGTCGTTATCAGGCTCAGAAAACAATGGAGATATGGCGGGGTAAACCCGCCGCAACGCCATCAGGAGAGAACAGGAACGTCGGCTCCGGCAAGGCCGTCCGCCAGATTTCCAATAGCCGCGAACAACTCTTCCACCTGGATGGGCTTGGTGACGTAGCCATCCATCCCGGCGGCCAGGCACCGCTCCCGGTCTCCTTCCATCGCATGGGCGGTCACAGCGATAATGGGCAGATGAGCTCCGGTGAGGCGTTCTTTCTCGCGGATCGCGGCGGTGGCCTCAAACCCGTTAAGATCGGGCATCTGCACGTCCATCAGCACCAGGTCGAAGTCTTGTTGCTCGAGGGCTGCCAGTGCCTGACGGCCGCTGGCTGCGGGCACGGTGGAGTGGCCGCGCTTTTCCAGCAGGCGCATCGCCAGCAGCAGCCCTACCGGATTATCTTCCACCACCAGGATTCGCAACCGCTGGCGCGCCTCCCCTAAGGTCGCCGAGCCGCCTCCTCCCCGGCACTCTTCCGGTGCGCCGGACAGGCCAAGGTGTACGGTGAAGTGGAAAGTGCTCCCTTTGCCCAGGGCGCTTTCCACCCACATCCGCCCTCCCATCAGGCCCACCAGTTGGTTCGCGATAGTCAAGCCCAGCCCTGTTCCCCCGAATCGCCGGGTGGATGACGTGTCAGCCTGGACAAAAGCCTCAAAGATGGCTTCCTGCTTATCGGAGGGAATGCCGACCCCGGTGTCGCTGACACTCATGTGGAAGGCAGCCTCTTTCGCGCTCTCGGAGAGTTTCTCCACTCGCACCACCACCTTGCCGCGCTCGGTGAACTTGATGGCGTTGCCGATGAGATTCACCAGGATCTGTCGCAACCGGAGAGGATCGCCCACCACGGTGGCGGGAAGCCCGGGGTGGAAATGGCACGCCAGCTCGAGTTGTTTTTGCCCGGCGAGGAGATAGAAAGCCTTCAGCGTTTCGTTGACATTGTCCTTCAGGTTGAACTCGGCGCGGTCCATGTCCAGTTGGCGCGCTTCGATCTTGGAAAAGTCCAGAATGTTGTTAACGATGCCCAGAAGTGAGTCGGCGGACTCCCTCACCGTCTTCAAGTCGTCGCGCTGCTGGGGATCCAAATGGCTATCCAGCACCAGGTCCGTCATGCCCATGATGCCGTTGAGGGGCGTGCGGATCTCGTGGCTCATGTTGGCCAGAAAATCGCTTTTGGCGCGGCTGGCGGCCTCGGCGGCTTCCTTCGCTTTGCGCATTTCCTGTTCCGCTTGCCGGCGTTCACTGATGTCGATGAAGGTGCCCTCGACATAAGGTGGGTCCCCGTTGGCGATCAAGCTGGCGTTCTCGAGAATCCACACCACGCTGCCGTCTTTCCGTTTTAACGGCACGTCGAAGTTGGTCAGCGTTTTCTCCCGCAAAAGACGGTCGTGCGCCGCGATTCCATCGGCGGGATCGGCGAACAGCTCAGGCATCGGAACGGAAAGCAATTCCTCGCGCGAGCCATAGCCGAGGACGCGCGCGCTGGCCTGGTTGCAATCCAGGATCTTGCCGTCCATGGTGGCCCGGAAAACTCCCGCCAGGTTGCGCTCGAACAATTGCCGGTAACGCTCCTCGGAGTTGCGCAGCGCGTCCTGCGCCCACTTGCGCTGCGTGACGTCTTCTACGATTCCGTCGTAATAGAGCACCTCTCCGTGCTCTCCCCGAATCGCTCTGGCGCTCTCCCGGACGAACATCGCGGACCCGTCCCGCCTTTGCCAGGCCGCTTCCAGGCCCGTTACCTCGCCGTCCCGTTCGATTTGCTCACGAAAGACGTCGCGCGGGTAGCTGGGCTCGAAGCCCGACTTCTCCAAGTCGCGGCACGCCAGTTCGTCCAGGGTCTCGTACCCTAACATCCGGAGGAGAGCCGGATTGGCCATCAGGATCCGGCCGTCGGGCGTAGTGCGATAAAGGCCGACGGTGGCGTTCTCGAAAAGGGTCCGGAAGCGCTTTTCACTCTCTTCGAGAGCCTGTTCCGCCATTTTACGTTCGGTGATATCGATAAAAGTGCCTTCGATCGACGGGGGAGTGCCGTCAGCGTGTTCAACGAGGCTGGATTTGGCGATCACCCACACCGGGCTGCCGTCCTGCCGGCGAAGCCGCAGCTCAGCCTGGACGGTCTTATGGGCTTCCAGTTCCTGGATGAACTCGGCGCGGCTTTCGCGGTGGTAGTAAAGATTGCGGGCGTCGAGGGCCAAGGCCTGCTGGCGCGAACCGTATCCGAGAATCCGCGCGAACTCGCCGTTGCAATCCAGCATCCGGCCCTCGATGGTCGAGCAATAGACAGCCGCCACGTTGCGCTCGAACAGCAAGCGGTAACGCTGCTCGGAGGCTCGCAACTCTTCCTCCGCGTGCTTGCGGTCAGTGATATCCTGGGTGGTACCACGAAGCTGCACCACCCGGCCGGTGGCGTCGCGCGCGGCCTCGCCGCGGGCGGTGATCCATCGGGTGGTGCCGTCGGCGCGGACGGTCTGCAGGTCAACTTCGTAGGCGGCGCCGGTTTGCCAGGCGTTGTCCGCCAGTACTTTCAGCCGCGCCCAACTCTCGGCGGTATACAGTTTCTCCAACTCCGTAGCGCTGATCTCTCGCGGTTTTGGATCAAAGCCACCTATACGGCTACGTTCTTCTGACAAGGAGATGGTATCGGTCTCAGCCGCCCAATTCCAACTGCCCACTTTGGCCAGGCGCTGGGCTTCCCTAAGACGAGCCTCGCTCTCGCGGAGCGCCTGTTCGGCTCGCCTGCGCTCGGTAATATCTTCATAGGTCCCAAGCACCCCAATCACGTGGCCGTCCCGGCCACACAGGGGCATTTTGTTGACCCGATTCCACTGCGCGCTTCCGTCCGGCCTGCTCATTTGTTCTTCGAAATTGAGCTTGGGCGATTTCTGCTCCATCACCAGCTTGTCATCCGCGCAGAAGCCTTCCGCCGAGCTCTTCCAGGACAGCTCGAAATCGCTCTTGCCGATAATCTCGGCGGGATCCCGGAACCCCGCATCATCTGCGAAGGCCCGATTGCACCCCAGGTAACGCGAGTTCCGGTCCTTCCAGAACACACGCTGGGGAATGTTATCCAGGATGAATTGAACCATCTGACGAGACTGGTAGAGGTCGTCCTCGGCCCGCTTGCGCTCGGTGATGTCGAGGGTGGTTCCGATCACCCGAACCGGTTGGCCAGCCTCATTCCGCTGCACTTCACCTTGACACGTCAGATGCCGGATCTCTCCGTCGGGCCGTACAATGCGACACTCCACGTCGTAGCGCCGCTCTCCGGCGATAGCCTGATTCAGAGCCAATCGAACCCGGTCCCGGTCGTCGGGGTGGAGCGCCCTGAGGAAAATAGTAAACTCGTCTCGATCGTCTTCCGGCCCCATTCCAAGAAGTTCGCGTGCCCCATTCGAAACGACCGTGTTGTCGATAAGGCTATGTTCCCAGCTTCCTAACTGGGCGATGCGCATCGCCTCGTTGAGCCTCGCCTCGCTGAGGCGGAGCGCCTCTTCCGCCCGCCGGCGCTCGGTGATGTCTTCCACGTGGGTAATGTAGTATGAGGCTTCGCCGCGGCCGTCACGAACCGTCGAGATCCTCAGGCGGACCCATATCACGTTGCCGCGTTTGTGGATATAACGCTTGTCAAAGCCAACGGAGGAAACTCGGCCGCACCGCACTTCATCAGCGGCCTTTCGCGAAAGCTCCAGGTCGTCGGGATGGGTGAGTCCCTGCCAGCCCCCTGCGAGCAACTCTTGCTCTGAGTAGCCCAGCAACTGGCAGAGGGCCGCGTTCACCTGTAGGAAATGTGCGTCGAGGGCGGTGAGGCACATCCCAAACGGCGCATCTTCAAAGGCAGCTTTGAATCGTGCGGCACTCTCGCATCGGGCTTCTTCCGCCCTCTTGCGGTTCGTGATATCGATGGCGACCACGAGTTCTGCTTTGCGGCCATCCCAATCCAGCAGGTTGGAAACGATGTCGACGTATATGATACGGCCGTCCTTAAGGCGATGGCGCCATTCTCCCCTCGCTTCCAGCCCAGGCCGGTGCCTTTTCAGGTGCTCAATCAAGGCTACCACGTCCTCAGCCGGACGGATGTCAGCACTGGTCATCGCCAGGAATTCGTCCCGCGAGTAGCCGTAATGGGCCACCGCTGCGTCGTTGACTTCCAAGAACCGCAACGTTTCTACGTCGAAGGCCCACATCGGCAGAGGGTTATTGGCAAACAATAACCGGAACCGGGCCTCACCCTGCTGCCGGGCTTCTTCCGCCAGCTTGCGCTCCGTGATGTCGTGGGCGATGGTGGCTGCGCCCATAACGTCGCCGGCGGCATTCTTGATCGGAGACACGGTGAGCGAAATGTGGACTTGGACGCCGTCTTGTCTCATCCGCACCGTCTCGAAATGGGAGACCCTTTCCCCTCGCCGAACGCTTTCCAGGATATTGGGTACCTCATCGAGGCGGCTGGATGGCGCGAGGATCGAGATGGGTTTGCCGATCACCTCTTCCGCGCGGTAACCGTAGAGCGATTCTGCCCCCTTGTTCCAAGTGACGATCGTTCCATCCAGGGTCTTGCCGATAATGGCGTCCTGAGAAGACTCCACAATCGAGGCTAGAAAGGCCTGCGCGGTGATGTCCTGCTTGATGGAGATGGACTTTGTGACGACGCCGCTCTCGCCTTCATTGGCTTCGCCACGATCTCCGGAACCCATGACCATCGAAGCTCCCCCTCGGTTCTGTGGCCCTGATGCTGGCAGGCTGCATCGAGCTGGGTGACGGCTAAATACTCTGCTGCATCCATCAAGCCTATCGGCTGTCCGCACGCCGCGGATGAGCTGCCAACATACGCCGCTCTCCCACCCTGCTAAGAGCGCAGAGTCGACAGTCAAAAGTCGAAAAATGGAAGAGGTCGGCCTTGACCTTCGACTTTCGACTTTCGGCTCTTGGTCTGCGGTTGAATTCCCGGTGAATGTGACGTATAAGTAGCAATAGCAGAACCACCGGCCAGGGCCGGGCAATCGTTCGTCTGCAAGCAGGGAGGAGCGTCAGAATTGGGCTCACGAGCTGTACCGTTGGCACGACTTCGAAAGTGGGGTGCTGCCATAGCCATGGTGCTCTTTGCCGCGGGGGCGATCACGGCGTTCATCTTCAATGGCGCGGCGACGGGTTCACCCCGACTGGCGCGGAATGGCCGGCTAGCGATACCCCTGAGTCCTGCCGCGCGGTTCGCGCCCAGTCAGGTAGCGGGCGCTGATAGCGGCGCCAAGCCCCCGCAACCAAAGATCAATTTCCAACACGATATCGAACCCATTTTTCAGGCGTCGTGCGTTGCGTGCCACGGGGCAGAGAAGCCCCAAGCCCAACTGCGGCTCGACTCCGAGGCGGCAGTCCTGCGGGGCAGTATCTCGGGAAAGGTGGTCATTCCCGGCGACAGCAAGAACAGCCCGCTGATGAAGCGGCTGACGGGCGCTGACGGCGTGCCGCGCATGCCGCCCGTGGGTGATCCGCTTCCGCCGGCGAAGATCGAGAAGATCCGCGCCTGGATTGACCAGAGCGCGCCCTCGCCGCCTGGCGGGGCTGGCGCTGCCGAACCCGCTGGCAAGCCTCAGACGTCCCTCCGGGAAGCAGCGGAGTCACCCATTTTCGCTGCCAAGATTCGGCCCATCCTCGCGGCGCGCTGTTACCAATGCCACGGGCCCGACGTGCAGCAGAACGGGCTGCGCCTTGACTCCCTGGCCGCGATTCTGGAGGGTAGCGTCAACGGACGCGTGGTGGTGCCCGGCGACAGCGAGAAGAGCCGCCTGGTACGCCGCCTCATGGGGCTCGAACGCCCCCAGATGCCCTATGGTGGGCCGTTCCTCTCCGAAGATGAGATCAAGCTGATCCGCGGCTGGATCGACCAAGGCGCGCCGGGGCCGGACGCGTCAGCGTTCGCGGGCGTCATTGTCCAGGGGGGCGTCCCCTCCGCCAAGCACTGGGCGTATGTGGCGCCGGTTCGGCCGCCGCTGCCGAAGGTGAAGGACCGGGCGTGGTGCCGGAACCCCATCGACAACTTTGTTCTCGCGCGGCTGGAGAAAGAAGGTCTCAAGCCTTCGCCCGAGGCGGATAAGGAAACGCTGATTCGTCGCGTGTCCCTGGACCTGATCGGACTGCCGCCCACCCTGGAGGAAGTTGACGCGTTCCTGGCCGACAAGAGTCGCGCCGCCTACGAGAAGCTGGTGGACCGGCTGCTGGCCTCTCCTCATTACGGCGAGCGCTGGGCGCGCCCCTGGCTCGATCTCTCGCGCTACGGCGACAGCAATGGCTACGAAAAAGACAATCTTCGCACTGCCTGGGAGTTCCGCGACTGGGTGATCAATGCGCTCAACCAGGACATGAGTTTCAAGGAGTTTACCATCGAGCAGATCGCGGGCGACATGCAGGCCCATCCGTCGAACAACCAGTTGATCGCTACCGGCTTCCATCGCAACACGCTGCTCAACCAGGAGGGCGGGGTCGATAAGGAGGAAGCCCGCTTCGAGACGCTGGTGGATCGGGTCAACACCACGGCCACGGTGTGGCTGGGTACCACGCTCGGCTGCGCGCAATGCCACAACCACAAGTTCGATCCTTTCACGCAGAGGGACTACTACCGCATGATGGCGTTCTTCGACTCCAACGCCAACTACAAGCTGGAGGACTTCGGAGGCGGCGAGGGCTTCGTCTGGGAGCCTTCACTCGAACTGCCCACACCGGAGCAGGCCAAGCAGGCCGAAGAATTGCGGGCCCAGATCAGCCAGCTCCAGAAGGTGCTCGATACGTCGACGCCGGCGCTCGACGCCGCGCAAGCCGCGTGGGAGCAGGATCTCCTGCGCGCCGAGAACGACTGGTCGGTGTTGCAGCCCAGCCATGCCGTGTCCCAAGGCGGGGCTACGCTCAAGCTGCTGGACGACCAGTCGGTCCTTGCCACC
>Ga0335078_10018281_pt1 | contig 10423 bp, 8 predicted proteins | sample Lox_Sample_32_FD_206711 | JGI IMG/M metagenome (GOLD analysis project Ga0335078, IMG submission 206711) | Soil microbial communities from Loxahatchee National Wildlife Refuge, Florida, United States - Lox_Sample_3.2 | ecosystem: Environmental > Terrestrial > Soil > Wetlands | place: USA: Florida...
GTTTCCTCATGGTCTCCCTGCCGACGCCACATCTGACCCGTCCCGCGCAATATGTACCAGATTTCATCCACGGAGTGGTGGGCCACCGCACGGGATATCCGGTTAGAACCAAGTTCGAAATGCGCCATTCCACCGCCGGTAAGCTGCAACAGAACGCGCACATCCGAGCCATCTGGCGCGAGCACGTCACGTTCAGCCGGGAGCATCATGGTGTCGAAACGCTGGTCCACGGTTCCTCCGCATATCAGCACGTGCGCCGCCTGCGTGCGCTGACGGGGATCTTAGGCCAACCCACCTCCTGGTTGCCGCTGGCGAGCGTGCACACCTACGAGGCCGATAGCCGGTTCCCTGAGGATACGGCGGTGCTGGTCTCGTATCCGTTACGTTGGGCGCCAGACGGGGGACCGTGCACGGTTTGACGTGACTGCCCGGCTCCATCCTCGAACAGGGTCAGGAGTTCCTGCTTCTCCTGCTCGGTCGCGCGGTGCTCACCGATCACACCCCCGGCGTCGCCTTCGATGCGCTCGAGCTCGTCACGCATACCGAATCGCGCACGAGGCTGGCCGGGGCGACGCCGAGGGTGGGATACCTCCACGAGGACGGCACCGCGACGAGCACCGAAGGCACCCGAGCCTCCGCTGAACCTGCCTTCGCCCTGACGCGGGACCACGTTGCCGAGCAGGCTCGCCACCAGCCCGGCAACGTGGTTTACAAACGACTCTCCGGCCGGTGATGGGGATCCTCCAGGTCGAGGCCGACTACTTCGCCGCAGTCGTCGATTATCTCACCGGGCACGCCCTCCTGGGCCCGGTCGTCGCGGACCACGAGCCGCACTCGGTGTCCCGGGGGACGTCGGCGGGAGGTTCAGGGCGTGTCCCGTGGATCTTTGGCGGCGCGGATCGGCGCCCAGAACGACGACCGGCGGCGTTGCCGTCGTCGCCGATAGCTCCGCTATCGGCTCGTCCTCCGCCTTGCCGGTCGCCGTCTGGATCACCGCCCGCATCCACCAAGATCCACGGGACACGCCCTAGTTCGAGGCGCCGTAGAGCAGCACCGTCGAGCCGTACGGGACCATCGTGCCCGCCGCCGGGTACTGGTGGTCCACCTCGTTGTTGGCGTTGGCGCTCGTGTCCAGGACCTCGATCACGTTGAAGCCCAGCTTGTCCAGGGCCGATGTCGCGTCGAACCTTGTGTTCTCGTTGTTGACGACATCGGGGACCCTGACCATCCTGGCCCTGGCCCTGGCGGCAGGCTTGATGAACGCCACCGTCTGGCCGGTCACGGCCGGGGTGTCGGTGTTGCCGTACGGGGTGTAGTAGTAGTAATGACAGGACGGTCCATAATTCCAGCCCCGGACGCTGTTGACGTCCTTAAATGCCGAGCTCTGGGTGCAGTAAGGGCCGGCCTTGACCGCTGCCGCGGTTACCGCTGCCGTGTCGGTCGAGGCCAGCGCCGCACAGCCGACGCCGAGCACGCTCATCGCAACCAGACTGGCTGCCCACTTCTTGCCGATCATGATTGTTCCCCCATTCTTCGGTGTGGGCCTCCCCAGCCCCGGTCTGTCTGGGAAACCCACACCGAAGATTACCCCTAGTGGCGGATTGCTACCCCTAGTGATGGATTGTGTGTGGCAGGCCGCCGTCGACCAGCACACCGAGAGGCTGCGTTGCCGGTCAAGGCGGCCGCTCGTGAAACCTGGTGACAGGCGCCAGAAACGGTGACAAACAGGCGTGAGCCGAACTCGTCGAGCGGTACGCCCCATTGATCTGGTCAATCTGCGGCAGGTGCCAGCTGAGTTGCGCCCCGGCTGATCCGCGGCCGCGAGCGCGGGCTGGTATTCCTCTCCGAGCGGTCGCCCGGACCGGCCCGCCGAGGTCGCCAGGCTGAATGAGACGCTGCCCGCGCCGAGGTGACGAGTGCCGACCGGTGAACCAGCGGCTGGCCCCGCCACCGACAGCTGGGACACGCCCTAGCCCCGAGAACGCAGACAGTCCGGATTCGTTCCGTCACAGGCCACGGCCTGGCGAACCCGCAAATGGCCACGGAGAGTACGTGCTTTGACCGAATTCTGTCATATGTGACATTTGTAACATACCGCCGGGCAAGGCGCGTTCCGGCCGACAAACGTCCATGTAAATGCCGGAATTAGGGACAAACAACTGCTTGAATATGACTTAGGTCACATTAGTTCTAGCTCAGCTTGGGTGCTCACTTTTGGCATGGTGGCTGTTCCAGCCACCTGGCGTGCGCGCGATGGTCAGAAACGTGACCCGCCGCCCTGACCCTGCGGCACGTCCGCACGCCGTCCGCCCGCCGCCACTCTCCCTGGCGGCGGGCGTCAGGGTGGAAACCGCACGTTCACCGACGTGCATGAACAAAGGCCCGTAATGTTCTTGTCCAGCACGAGGAAACCCAAACGTAGGTTTTCCATGCTCGCCGTTGCAGTTGCAGGCGCGGCCATCGCATTTACCGCCATCGCCACGGGCACGGCGACCAGTGCGACCAGCGCGACTACTGTGGCGGGCGCAGCCGTGCAATCCACCGCGACCAGCCCGCGTGGAGCCGTGGTCCTGGACGCCGTCACCAAGCGGCTCAACGCCGCGAGCTACAGCTTCGGCGCGCTCGAAGGCATCTGGATGGCCGCAGGCGGCAGCGGCAGCACCGCCTATCACGCCGCATGCATCGCCGAGCACGAATCGGGTGGCAACCCCTACGCGATCAGCTGGACCAACGACTATGGACTGTGGCAGATCCACGACGGCGGGCCCGCTATGTTCAACCCGCTCGCCAACGCGGCGACCGCCGTCCGCATGTCAGCCGACGGCACCAACTGGTCGCCGTGGACGACCGCCGCACTTTGCTAATAGCACGGCAATGATGGTGAGCAGCCGCTTCCTGCCATTCGGCTGCCTGGAATGGTAGGCAAAGACATAGTGGGCGGCCGGGGGGAAATCCTCACGGCCGCCCTCTATATACCCGCGCGCCCAGTCGCCCGGCGGCACGGTGGCCGCGTTCGGCGTCCCTGCTGCCGACGTAGACGGTGTGGCCCGCGGCGATGAGCCGACGGGCGGTCTCGAAGCCGAGTCCCTTGTTCGCCCCGGTGATCAATGTTGTCGTCATGCCTCGAGGCTAGGATTCAGAGCATGCTCGAAGTCAAGCCGCGGCCGGTATCCGAGCGCCCGCTCGCTCCGACCCCAGGACCTCTTCCAGCGTCGGCCAGCGCTTGGAGGCGTGGTGGTCGACGGTGCCTTCGATCGGTTCTTTGAGGCGCTTGGGCGGCACAGAACCTCTCAGTTACCAGTCACCGGGTTCGCGCCTGCCCGCCTGCTTCGGCATGGCGGCCGGCCGCCGGGCCACCCAGTAGGCAAGCCAGCCGTCGGTGAGCCAGCCGGTAAACGCCTCCTCGGGCAGGCCGCTCTCGTGCCACGCCGCGACATCCTCATCGGCGAACCCCGAACCGGCGCATCATCTGCCCGGCATCGCCCGGCTGCGTCGTCGCCGCCGGGCAGAAAGCCACCTTTCCCGCCCGCATTCACAAAGGCGGGCGCCGCAGGCGCACAGCGAGTGTTCACATCTGATTAGCCGCTCCGAGCGCCGAATGTGAGCGTTCGCCCCTTGCGGCGTTCAGTGCCGCATCAGGCACAGATCCCCCATTTTGCGCGATTGCGATCATGTGCAGACGCAAGGCGATCGGGTTGTCGGGTGACGCTCTGTTCTCGGCCAGCGCGGCGGCCCTGCGAGCCAACCATTGACGCAACCATTCGATTGCTATAGTGTAGCTACCGGTCAGTTGCTACTTGCTGGAGGCTGTCATGGGGTTTCCGGATCGCATGGAGCGCACCGTGGAGCTCGGCCTGGTCACGGCACAGCCGGGGGAGCGCTGGGTACGGTACCGGCTGCGCTCCGCGCTGATGCGGGTGGCGCAGCAGTTCCTGGCCGTGCTGACCCGCGACTGGGACGGCGCGCTGGACGGCGCGCTGGACGCGTTGTAGGACCACCCTGGACCGGTCCACTTGAGCGCCCACCAAGCCCAACCGCGAAACCCGAGAACATCATGAACAGGAAGGCGGACACCACCATGAAGACTCCCCCCATCGTCACGCCACAGGAGTGGGAAGCAGCGCGCCAGCGGCTGCTGGTGAAGGAGAAGGAGCTGACCCGCGCCCGCGACGCGCTGGCGGCCGAACGCCGGCGGATGCCGTGGCAGGCGGTGGACAAGAAGTACGAGTTCGACGGACCTGGGGGTACGGCGAGCCTGCTCGATTTGTTCGAGGGCCGCCGCCAACTGATCGTCTACCGCGCCTTCTTCGAGCCCGGCGTGGTCGGCTGGCCGGACCACGCGTGCCATGGCTGTTCCCTGATGGCCGATCAGGTCGCCCACCTCACCCACCTGAACGCCCGCGACACCACGTTCGGCTACGCCTCGCGCGCGGCGCAGCCGGATATAGCGCGGCTGAAGGCGCGGATGGGCTGGACCATGCCCTGGTACACCATCGCCGACGAGTGGGACAAAGACTTCGGCGTCGATGAGTGGCACGGCACGAACGCTTTCTTCCGCGACGGTGACCAGGTGTTCCGCACTTACTTCCTCAACAACCGCGGCGATGAGGCGCTCGGGAGTACCTGGAGTTACCTGGACATGACCGCGCTCGGGCGTCAGGAGACGTGGGAGGACTCCCCCGAGGGCTATCCCCAGACCGCGCCGTACAACTGGTGGAACTGGCACGACGAATATGACCATCCCGAGCTGGCACAGGGGCCGATGAAAGGCTGGACCTGACCGTCTACGGGCGGCATGTGACAGGAGCATGACCATCGAGAAACCCGTCGGCGGCTGGAGACGGCATCGGGGCGTTGCCGGCGGTGGTCGACTGGGCCACCTGCACGGCCGAACTGGACGCGCTGGGCGCTCGCCGCCGCCTGACGGGCTTTTTGTCGCCGGAACAATATGAGGAGACAGTCGTGAAGGATGAATCGTCAAACCCCGGCGGGCCGGCGGCCGACGCTGCCACATCACCGAGCCTGCCCGCGGCCGTCGACCGAGCCACCTTTCAGGCCGAACTGGATGCGCTGCGGGTCCGGGAAAAGGCGCACACCCGGGAAGGCGACGCGATCGCCGCGGCCCGGCGGCGGCTGCCCATGGTCGAGGTAGACGCCAGCCTCGCGCTTACCGGACCCCACGGGCCGCTCACCCTGCTGGAGGCGTTCGAAGGGCGCCGGCAGCTGATCGCCTACTACTTCATGTGGCACACCGGCCATCCCGCCGCCGAGCAGTGCGAGGGCTGCACGTGGGTCACCACCCAGGTCACGGAGCTGTCCTATCTGCATTCCCGCGACATCACCACGCGGTTTTCTGTCAGGGGCCCTACGACGAAAGCATTCGCTACCGCGACTTCATGGGCTGGGACATGCCGTGGTATTCAGCACATGCCTCCCTCGGCGCGCTCCTCGCCGGGCGCCACATCGGCATGATGCACCTCGTGTGCTACGTACGGGACGGCGACCGCGTCTTTGAAACCTACTGGACGACCATCCGCGGCGTAGAGGCAATGGACTACAGCTACGCGCTCATGGACCTCACCGTGTACGGACGCCAGGAGCGGTGGGAGGACTCGCCCCCCGGCTGGCCACAACAGTGCTCCATCACGCGGACTGACGGCGGCTCGCCCGATTGGCCACCACTGTCAAAGTGGCCGGAGTGGCCCGGCGGACGCCCCATCGCCCAGTGGCCGCGACTCGCCGCCGGACGCTCTGACGACCTCGCCGCTGGGCCCTGATCGTCGGCGGAGAGGAGTGCTCCTCAACGCCCCTGTTCATGGTGGGGACCAGCGTCCCCCATCTCAAGCACCTGCCCGTGCCGGGCAAGGTGCGGGTCGCGCAGACTGAGGTCGACCCCGGCCCGGGCCGGCGGCAGGATCCCCACCGAGGCGCCGGTGGTCGGTGACGCGCGGATGCCAGGGCAAGATGGACAAGCGGCGGTCGGCCTGTGGTGCCGATCACTAGGGCGTGTCAGCGGTGGGAGTAACCGGATGCGCCGGTGCTGGAGTTGGATCTGCGGGGTGGCGCGGCCTCTGAGCCGGGGTCCGGCACCCGCGCTGTCCGGTCCGAAGCTGCCGGAGGTGATGACCGGTCGGCCCGGGTGTTCGCCGGCCGGCACCGCGGGCATCCGTCGTCGTGGCCGGTGAGCGGGCCGGGCAGCGCCGCGGGGTTCGGCGGCGCTGCCCGGCCCGATCAGATTGTCGGCTGGGATTGGTCATGTCAGATCGGCTGGGCCGGGTTTCCCCCCCACTGGGTGTGCGGTGGGATTTCTTCGCCTTTCATCAGGAAGGAGTCGGGGGCGAGCACCGCGCCGTCGCCCATGGTCACGCCGTAGTGGACGAAGGCTCCGACGCCGACGGTGCAGCCGGCCCCGATGGTGATGCGGTCGGACTTGAAGGCGTAGTCCTCCTGCGAGTGGCACTGGATGGTGGTGCCGTTGTTGAGGGTGACGTCGTCGCCGATGGTGACCATGTTCTTTTCGGACATGCCGGCGCCGTCGTCGAAGAGCCTGCGGCCGAGCCGGACGCCCACCAGCCGCCAGAGCACGGACTTGAACGGGGTGCCGGTGAAAAGCCGGTGCAGCCCCGCCTCCGCCTTCAGTTTGAAGAATCGCTCGGTCCGCCAGAAGTCGATCTGGTAGATCGGGCAGTACGTCGGCCGCAAGGCCCGGAATCCCGTGGCGGCACGTTCGACCAGCGAGAGGTAGACGACGCTGAACACCAGGATGAGGACGTCAGCGAGCACGATCGGCGCCGCGCCGATCGAGTTGCTGAGGTCCATGAACAGGAAGCCGAGGGTGAGCGCGAAGACGTAGAACCACCGCGCTAGCAGGAACAACCCCGCGGTGCGGAGGTTGTATTTGTTTTTGGCGGCGAGGCCGCGGCGCAGCTGGTCTCCGCTGGCCAGGTGGGCGAACCTGGCGTCCCGCTGGACCGTGCGGGGGATCTCGAAGCTGGGCGAGCCCAGCAGCCCGACATCCTGCCGGACCGGCCCGTCGATCGGGACCAGGACCTTCGTGGCGAGCAGGCAGTTGTCACCGGTCTTTCCCTGTGAGGGGTAGGTGATCTGGTTGCCGAGGAAGTTGCGGGGCCCGATCGCGGCCCGGGACACCCGGAAGGACGTGCCGGAGAAGTCGGCGTTGATGACCGACAGGCCGCTGGCGACCTGGGTTCCGGTGCCGACGGAGGCCAGGTACGGGGTCTCGTGCTTGACCTCGTTGCCGAAGTTCGACCCGGTCTGCACGACCGGGGACAGCTTGTACCCGAGGCAGCGCAGATAGTGGACGATGTAGGAGCTGTCACCGGTGAGCTTGTGCGCGAACTTGCTGTTGGTCAGGCGCGCGATCGTCCGGTGGGCGGCATAGTGGAAGCCATACAGGCGATAGACCTTGCCCGGTTCGATGGCGAGGTTGAGCACCCGGGGGACCGTGACCAAGACCAGGCAGCGGACGAGCGCGTAGCCGGCGAACAGCACCAGGGAGACGGCCAGGGCGAGGACGTAGAACGGCCAGCTGGTGAAGCCCAGCGGCCCGGGGGCCAGCAGCGCGGCGAGCCGGGGGCCAGCAGCGAACACAAAGACCACGCCGCCGGCCGCCAGCGGCAGGTACACACACAGCAGGGTGAGCAGCTGCAGGACGGTGTAGGCGGCCCTTCTCCCGGTGCCGCAGCGGGCCGGTCCGGCCCCGCGGTAGTCCGCCTCGGTCCGCACCGCCGGGGAGCCGTGCCAGCGCTGGCCGGCGGGCACGGCCTGCCCGGCGTGCAGCGAGGAGGCATGGCCGAGCTGGGCCCCGTCGCCCATCGAGGTCCCGATGTCGAGCACCGTCTGCTCGCCGACGAACACGTCCCTGCCGAGGGTGACCGGGCCGGTCTGGATCAGGCCGGCCTGGGCCCGGTAGCAGCTGAAGAACGAGTCCTTGCGGATGACCGTGCCGGCGCCGATGGTGAGCAGGTCGGTGCACACGGGCGCGTGCCGGGAGAAGATCGCGGCGCCACGCCCCACTTTGGCGCCCAGCGCCCGCAGATAGAGCACGTAAAGCGGCGATCCGGCGAACAGCACCAGCGGGTTCGACGCGACCAGCGTCTTGACCACCCAGAAGCGGACATACCCCAGGCTCCAGATGCGGATCTGCCGGGGCTTCCACCGGCCGATGAGCACCCACTTGGCCACGATCGGAAAAGTGCACGCGGCGAGGAAGATCGCGCCGCCGAACGCGGCTGACCGCAGGTAGCCGTCGGCCAGACCCGGGCTGGCGGAGATCCACTTGTAGCCTGCGGAGAAGGCCAGCGCGGCAACGTAGACATATCCGAGGAAACACAGCAACTGCAGCGTCCCGCAGGACACGTACCGCAGCGTGCCGGCCCGTGCCGCCACCCCGGCCGGCGCCGCCGCCGCGGTCGGCGCCGCCGCCCCGGCCCGTCCGGCCGGTGGCTCGGCCGGCGCCGCCGCCCCGGCCGCCGCGGCCGGCGGCCCGGCGGGGGCAGGTGCGGTGTCCGTGAGCGCTGCCGCCAGGCTGCTGATCGTCGGATGCCGGTAGATGTCTTTCATCGATACCGGCGGCAGGCCGGGCCGCTTCCTGACCCGGGCGCAGAACTGGGCCATCACCAGCGAGTCGGCGCCCAGATCCTCGAAAAAGTTGCTGCCGGCGGGCACCCGGTCGGCGTGCACGACGTCGGCCAGCATCCCGGCGAGGACCGTCTCCAGGCCGGCGGTCGCCGGGTCGGCGGACCTGACCTGGATGGCCTGGGATTCAGCCAGATCGGCGGTCAAGATCCCAGTCATTGTTCTCCTACCATTTACGTGAGCTCCTTGAACCAACCAGAAGTTGGCAATTTCGTGACATGTCCGGAAAGGCACGCGGTAAGCGTGCCGTTTCGGCACAGAGGCGGGGTTTATTACCAGAACTTGCGGAACCTGCGGAACTTGCGGCGGCGGGAATTGCGGTGCGGGTAGCTGTCTGTTCTCATTGGTCATCTCCTCCGTGCGGAACGCCGCTGGACATCGGCGCCCTCACTCGGTTCGCCGACGCCGCAAGAACACCGCACGCGCCTGTGCCCAGGCTGACCGCTAGCTCTGCCTCGGGTATGAACGTCGTGACGTGAACGGTCCCGCCGCTCGCGGGGCCGGTCGTAGCGGCGAGCCGCCTCGATGAGGGCGGCCGCCGGGTGATAACCCGCTGTCCGCCCGGCGGCGGTGGCCGCTGCTACCATCCCGGGCATGACCGATGATCAGGAAGCCGGGCCCGCATCCGGACGGAGCCCAGCCGGGCGACGCTGTCTGCGGCTGGCTGACGGCGCGCAGCCGGTCGAGCCCGGCCAGCCAGGACAGGTAGTCCCCGACCCGCCTGGCGTAGGTGCGGCGGGTGTGCGCGCCAGCGGCTGGGTCGCTCGCTAGGTGCGTCCGGTAGGCGTCGAAGCGGTTCGCGAGGTCCTCGTCGAGGCCCCTTATGGCCCCCTATGGCCCCTTATGTAGCGCTCGCCGCGTCCGCTCCGGCCGGCGTCTGGCGCGCCTCCTGTTATCAGTACCAGCTTCCGGGCGTTAGCCCGCCGCTTCCGGCGCGTTATCGGTAGCAGGACACGCCGGGCATTTCAGAGAAGGCTCGTTATCAGCAGCCGCCGGGGTGCCGGTGGCGGGCGAGTGCGCGACGTTCAGCTGCACGCCGAACACGTCACTGAGGCCAGCGCGGCCGGTGCCGGTGATGTGCACGGCACGGTTGGCTGTGGATCGCCGGATCCAGTCGAGGTCGGCGAGCCGGTTGAGCAGTCCGTGGCCGGTGGCGCCGGCGAGATGGTGGCGCTGTTCGGACCAGTCGACGCAGTAGCGGACGACGGGGCGGTGCGGGGGGAGCGCCACTCCGAAGTCGGTGAGGAAGGCGTACCCGGCAGCAGTGAGCTGGTAGCCGACATCACGGCCGTAGCCGGTGCGCTGGTCGTGGATGGCCCGGTCCGGATCGAAGCTTCCGTCGCCGCCGCTCAGTTGCCCGCGCTCGAGCATGACGCGCATCAGGGCGACCCCTAGGCGGCCGGCGAGGTGGTCGTAGCAGGTGCGGGCCTGTCGGAGCGCGTTCGCGCGGGTGCTTTGGCGCAGGGATCGGACCGGGACGGCGGGGGCGAGCTGGGCGAGGACCTCGATGAGATGTCCGACGGCGGGTCCGGTCAGGCGGTAGTAGCGGTGGCGGCCGTGTGCCTCAACGGCGAGCAGCCCGGCATCGGTGAGCTTGCGGAGATGGCTGCTGGCGGTGGCGGCGCTGACTCCGGCCTCGGCGGCCAGCCGGCTGGCCGGCAGGGCACGCCCGTCGTCGAGGGCCAGCAGGATACGGCAGCGCCCCGGGTCGGCGATCAGCGCCCCGACCGCGGCAATGTCGGCGTCCCCCCCGGGTGCGGCCGAA
>Ga0335078_10018282_pt1 | contig 10423 bp, 8 predicted proteins | sample Lox_Sample_32_FD_206711 | JGI IMG/M metagenome (GOLD analysis project Ga0335078, IMG submission 206711) | Soil microbial communities from Loxahatchee National Wildlife Refuge, Florida, United States - Lox_Sample_3.2 | ecosystem: Environmental > Terrestrial > Soil > Wetlands | place: USA: Florida...
GTAAAGCTTCGCCTGGGCGTGCTGCAGCGCGTCGGCGGCACTCGCCGAGCCGGCGAGATAGGTCTGCTGCAGGTTTTGGATCGTCGACTGGTAGGCGTCGCTGTAGGGCGTCACATGCTCGATCAGCATGTTCTGATGGTATTGCTGGCGCCGCGCGAGCAGCGTGGTGGCGACGGAGATGCCGACGCTGCTGCCGATATTGCGCATCATATTGATGATGGCCGAGGCGTTGTTCGACTTCTCCGGGGCCAGGCCGATAAAGGCGACAGTGTTGATGGGAATGAAGAGGAAGGCGAGACCCGCCGACTGGTAGACGCGCGCCCAGGCGACCGTGTTGTAATCGATCTCGGCATCGAACCGCGTCATCCACAGCAGCGCCGCGCCGGTAGTGACAAGGCCGAAGCCGATGAGGAGGCGCGCATCGACGCGCGATACCAGCGCGCCGACCACCGGCATCAGCACCATGATGCCGAACCCGCCCGGCGAGATCACCAGCCCGGCATCGGTCGCGGTATAGCCGAGCTGCGTCTGGACGAAGAGCGGCAGCAGCACCGTGCTGCCAAGCAGGATGAAGCCCAGCATGAACATCAGCAGATTGCCGACGGCGAAATTGCGATTGCCGAGGATGCGCAGATCGACGATCGGATCGTCGCGGTACAGCTCCCAGACGATGAAGGCGCCGAGCCCGAGCGCGGCGGTGATCGCGAGATAGGTGATGAACGACGAGGAGAACCAGTCGTCTTCCTGCCCTTTGTCGAGCACGACCTGCAGCGCGCACATGCCGACCGCGAGCAGGGCAAAGCCGATATAGTCGAGGCGGATGCCTGCGCTGAGCCGCGCTTTGCGCCGCGCGACCAGATCCGGCGGGTCTTCCAGCACCTGGGCCGCCAGCACCGACAGCAGGATGCCGACGGGGACGTTGAGCAGGAACACCCAGCGCCAGGTGAAATTATCGGTAATCCAGCCGCCCAAGGTCGGTCCGATCGCCGGCGCGAAGACGACGGCGATACCGTAGGCGGCGAATGCGAGCCCGCGCTTTTGTGGCGGGAAGCTGTCGGCGAGGATGGCTTGCGCGTTGGGCTGGAGCCCGCCGCCGGTGATGCCTTGCAGCCCGCGCGCGATGATGAGCGTCGGGAGGCTCGGCGCGATGCCGCAGAGCAGGGAGGTGATGCTGAAGCCGATGATGCAGCCGAGGAAATAGCGCTTGCGCCCGATCGTCGAGGCGAGCCAGCCGCTCATCGGCAGAACGATGGCGTTGGTGACGAGATAGGAGGTGAGCACCCAGGTCGATTCATCGGCGCTCGCGGCGAGGCTGCCGGCAATGTGCTGGAGCGCGACATTGGCGATCGAGATGTCGAGCACTTCCATGAAGGCGGCGAGCCCGACTGTCGGCGCCACGACCCAGTGGCTCCCGCCGCCGGCGCCCGGCGCCCCTGCCGCGATGCTTGCCTCGCTCATGACCGGCGCCTCATCGGATCTTGACGCTCGGCACCACCGACATGCCGGGGCCGAGCGGGCGCGACGGGTCGGGCGGGTCGTCGAAGACGATCTTGACCGGCACGCGCTGCACGACCTTGACGTAGTTGCCGGTGGCGTTCTCCGGCGGCAGCAAGCTGAACGCGGCGCCGCTGCCGCGCTGGATACTGTCGACGCGACCGTGGAAGGTCACGTCGGGATAGGCGTCGATCTCGATATCGACGGGCTGGCCGACGCGCATGCGCGCAAGCTGCGTTTCCTTGAAATTGGCCGTGATCCAGACCTTGACCGGCACCAGCGCCATCAGGTTCTGGCCCGCCTGCACATAATCGCCGGGCGCGACGTTCTTGTGGGCGATGTGGCCGGCTTCCGTCGCGACGACCTGCGTATAGGAGAGATTGAGCTGCGCCGTTTCGACCTGCGCCTTGGCGCTTTTCAGATTGGCCTCGGCGACGTTCACCTGGCTTTCCGCGACGCCTTGCTGGGCTTGGGCCGCGCTGAGCTTCTTTTGCGCGGCGACGAGGTTCGCCGCCGTGCTGCGCGCGCTGGCGATGTCGTTGTCGAGCGTCTGGCGCGAGACGACGTGCTGCTCGGCCAGCGGCTGGTCGCGCTTCAGCTGGTTCGAGGCGTTGATCGCGTTCGCCTCGGCGACGCCGACCTCGGCCTGCGCCTCTTCCGAGTTGGCGTAGGCGGTGTCGCGTTGCGCCTTTGCTTGCGCGACGCTGCCCGTAGCCGCGGCCTCGTCCGCCTGTTTCTGATCGAGCTTGGCCTGGTAATCGACGGGATCGATCTCGACCAGCTTCTGCCCCGCTTCGACCAACTGGTTGTCGTCCACCAGGACGCGCGCGACGCGGCCGGCCACTTGCGGCGCGACCTGCACGAGATGCACGTCGATGAAGGCATCGTCGGTGCTTTCCCATCGGCGCGCCTGGAGCCACCACGCGATGCTGCCGCCGATGACCGCCACCGCGAGCAGCAGCAGCGCCCCCAGCAGCAGCGGGCGGCGCCGGCGCGGGCGCGGCGCTGGCATCTCGGCGGGGCGCCGCGCCTGCGCCGCGCTCGGATGCTCCGCCACGACGGGCGAGGCTGCGCCTCTATCGTGCAGGCTCATGTGAAACCTCGCTTTCTTCGGTAGCCGTCGCTGCGTTTTTCGGCCGCGCCCGCCTCAGCCCGTGCGTCAGCAGGTCGATATGGGTGCGGCAAAGAGCCATGACGTCGAGTGCGCCTTTTGCCTGCGCTTCGAAGGAGTGGCGCCAGAGCATCGCCAGCAGCAGCGGCGCGATCAGGCAGCGGATGACGAGCTCGCCGTCGAGCGGGCGGAATTCGCCGCGTTCGACGCCGCGTCGCAGCACGGCCTGGAAGACTGCCATGCCGCGCCGGACGACCTCCTCATGGTAGAAGCGCGCCAGCTCCGGAAAATTGCCGGCCTCGGTCAGGATGACCTTCGGGATGGCGCTGAGCGGGGTCGTCGCGAGCTCCGCCCATTGCAGCAACAGCCGTTCGATGAGCGTCATGCTGGGCTCGTCCGATTGCGCCACGATGGTCTCGGCACGCACGATGCTCGGCACCAGCGACTGCCGCACCACCGCTTTGAACAGCTCTTCCTTGTTGCGGAAATAAAGATAGAGCGTGCCTTTGGTGACGCCGGCCCGCGCTGCGACATCCTCGAGGCGGGTCGCGGCGAAGCCACGCTCGGCAAAGGAGGCGAGGGCGGCTGCGAGAATCTCCGCCGGCCGCGCCTCCTTCCGGCGGCGCCAACGCGCGCTTGATGACTGGCTTCGCCCATCCATTCAAATAACTTACCGGTCAGTTATTTAGTTGGCAAGCGCCAAGCCGTTGGCGATCTGCGATCAAACTTGAAGGAAGGGCCCTAAGCTATTAGACCGCCGCAGCCATTTGCGTTTCGACGATCGCCTCCGCGACGGCATCGTCGATGCGCTCGCACCAGACGATGCGCGCTTTGCGCCGGGCCTCCTCGGGGATGTCTTCGAGGTCGCGCTTGTTGCGCGCCGGCAGGAGCACGGTGGTGATGCCGGCGCGGACCGCCGCCGTCACCTTCTCCTTGATGCCGCCCACCGGCAGCACGAGGCCGCGCAGGCTGATCTCGCCCGTCATCGCGGTATCGCTGCGCGTCGGACGGTTGGTGAGCAGCGAGACGAGGGCCACCGTCATGGCGACGCCGGCACTCGGGCCGTCCTTGGGAATGGCGCCCGCCGGCACGTGCACATGGATGTCGCTCCTGGCGAAGATCTCCTCGTCGATCCCGAGCGGGCGCGCGCGCGATTTCACCAGCGAAAGAGCTGCTTGCGCGCTTTCCTTCATCACGTCTCCGAGCTGGCCGGTGAGGATGAGGCGGCCGTTTCCGGGCGTCCTCGTCGCCTCGATGAAGAGAATGTCGCCGCCGACCGGGGTCCAGGCGAGGCCGGTGGCGACGCCGGGGATGCTGGTGCGCATCGCCATCTCGTTCTCGAAGCGGCGCGGCCCCAAGCTTTCGGCGAGGTCACTGCTATCGATGCGGACGGCTTCAGTGGCGCCCTCGGCAAAGTGCATCGCCCTATTGCGGAAGACGCCGCCAATCGCCCGCTCGAGATTGCGCACCCCGGCTTCGCGGGTGTAGTCGCGAATAATGGCGGCAAGCGCCGCGTCGGTGATGCTGACGCGCTCGGGCGAGAGGCCGTTCGCCTCGATCTGGCGCGGCACCAGGTAGCGGCGCGCGATCTGCAGCTTCTCCTCCTCGGTATAGCCGGGGAGTTCGATCACCTCCATGCGGTCGCGGAGCGGCCCGGGGATGGTGTCGATGATGTTGGCGGTGCCGATGAACATGACCGAGGAAAGGTCGAAGGGCACGCCGAGATAGGCGTCGCGGAAGGTCGAGTTCTGCTCGGGATCGAGCACCTCGAGCAGCGCTGCGGACGGGTCGCCCTGGATGCCGGCGCCGAGCTTGTCGATCTCGTCTAGCATCATGATGCAATCGCGGGCGCCCGCCTTGCGGATCCCCTGAATGATATTGCCGGGCAGGGCGCCGATATAGGTCCGGCGATGGCCGCGGATTTCGGCCTCGTCATGGACGCCGCCCAGGCTGACGCGGACGAATTTGCGCCCGGTCGCGCGCGCGATGCTCTGTCCGAGCGAGGTCTTGCCGACGCCCGGCGGCCCGATGAAGCAGAGGATGGGGCTCTTGCCGCCCGGCTTCAGCTTCTGGACGGCGAGGTACTCGAGGATGCGGCGCTTGATCTTGGGGAGACCGAAATGGTCCTCGTCGAGGATGCGGCGCGCCTCGGCGATATCGATCGTCCGCTCGGTGGTGACCGACCAGGGGAGATCGATGAGCCAGTCGAGATAAGTCCGGACCATGCCATATTCGGCGGCGCCTTCCGACATGCGCTCGAGCCGCGCCAGCTCCTTCTTCGCCTGGCTTTCGACCTCCGACGGCATCTTCGCCTCGGCAATACGGTGCTTCAGCTCTTCGATTTCGCCGGTCTTGCCTTCCTCCTCGCCGAGCTCCTTCTGGATGGTCTTGAGCTGCTCGCGCAGCAGGAATTCGCGCTGACGCCCTTCCACGCTCTCTTTGGTCTGCTGGCTGATCTGGCGTGACAGCCGCAGCACCTCGATGCGGTGGCTGAGCAGCTCGGAGACGCGCTTCACGCGCAGCGGCACGTCGATCAGCTCGAGCACGCTCTGCTTCTCGGGCGGCTCGAGGTCCATGACGCTGGCGATGAGGTCGGCGAGCCGGCCGGCGGCGGTGAGGGTCTGGACGGCGGTGGCGAGCTCGGGCGGCGCTTGCGGCAGAAGCTCGAGCGCCTCCGCCGCCTGGCGCTTCAGATTGAGCAGCCTCGCCTCGAGCTCGGGCGTGCGCACTTCGCTCTCGCCGATGCGGTCGATGCGCGCGGCGAGGAAGGGGAAGCCCGACAGGAACTCGATGACTCGGAAGCGATACTGGCCCTGGACGACCATGTGATGGCCGCCATCGGGCCCGGTGACATAACGCAACACATTAGCGACGGTGCCGATCTGATAGAGATCGCTGGCCGCAGGGTCCTCCACCGTGGCGTCGTGCTGGAGCAAGAGGCCGACGGGCAGCTCGCGCTGGACGGCCGCTTGCGCCGCGGCAACCGAGCGCGGCCGGCCGACCGAGATCGGCAGCATCGTGCCCGGGAACAGCACCGCGCCCCGCACGGGGATGATGATGACCGCATCCTGCGGCAGCGGCGGCAGCTCGGGCGGCACGGCGCCTCGGGCGGGGGCTTCGTTTATTGCCATGGTCTTATCGGAGCTTCCTCAACACGAGCGTCAGGCATCCATCGGCAAGCTCGCGCCGGGCCAGCTCGAAGCGGCCGGCCGGCAGCGCGATCTGGCGCTCGAAACGGCCCTGGGGGATTTCCAAGCGATGAATGGCGGCTGCCCGCTGCAGCGCCGGCGCAGGACGATCGCCCGTGATGATCAGCACGCCCTCCTCGACGCCGACCTCGAGCCGCGAGGCGGTGATGCCGGGCAACGCCACGAGGATCGACAGCTCCGAAGGCGTCTCGAAAATATCGACCGGCGGCTCCCAAACCGGGCGCGTCTCCGCTTCGCCCAGCCGGAAGAATTGCCGGCGCAAGCGTTCGGCGCGCGCCAGGGCCTCGCAAGCTTCCGCCCACATCCAGGCTTCGAGGTCACGCCCGTTCATTCGTCAAAGTCCGTTTCGGAAAAAAAGAGGGCGCCGGCCGGCCGGCGCCCGACCCAGACCACATAGGAAGCGGCCCGGCAGATTCAAGCAGCGAGCCCGGTCGCGGCTCAATCAACCGCCGGCGAGCGCCGCCGCCGCGCGCTCTACCGCCGCCGCTCGCTCCCGCAGCATCGGCTCGGCGAGGCGGCGGACGCGCGCGAGCACCGCGGGCGGTGCGCGCTCAGGCGAGCCGGCCTCGAAAGGCGGCTGCGGATCGTACTCGACCATGAGCTGGATCGTCTCCGCTGCCTCGCGGCCGCGGATCTCGTCGACCACGGCGAGGGCGAAATCGATGCCGGCGGTGACGCCGCCGCCGCTGATGAACTTGCCGTCGATCACCACGCGCTCCGCCGCCGGCTCGGCGCCGAACGCGCGCAGCGCGTCGCGCGACATCCAATGGCAGGCGGCGCGGCGTCCGCGCAGCAGCCCGGCGGCGCCGAGCACCAGCGAACCGGTGCAGACCGAAGTGATATAGCGTGCGCCTGCCGCCATGCGGCGGAGGAATTGCAGCGTCTCAGGATCGCCGATCACCGCGTTGACGCCGGCGCCGCCGGGGACGCAGATGAGGTCGAGCGGCGGGCAGGTGGCGAAGGTCGTCGTCGGCAGGATCTGCAGCCCGCGCTCGGCTTCCACCGGCTCGAGGCGCTTGGCGACGAGATGCGTTTCTGCGTCCGGCATGCGCGACAGGATCTCAAAGGGGCCGGTGAAGTCGAGCTGGGTAAGGCGCTGAAACAGCAGGAAACCGATGCGGAACGGGGCGGTCATGACTTGCTCCTCAAGCACGGGAGCACAGTTTGCCCGCGACAGAGCTTGGCGGAAATGACATAGTTCCCTCATTTCCTGCCAAGGAGGTGTCCATGCGCCGGATCGTGATCGTCGCTTTCGACCAGGCGCAGCTCCTCGACATCGCCGGGCCGGTGCAGGTCTTCGCCAGCGCCCGCGACCTCGCGGCGCTGCGCGCTCTGCCCGATCCCTATGAGATTGTTGTGGTTTCGCCCGATGGCGGGGCCACCGCCACCTCGTCCGGCTTGCCGGTGGTGGCGGAGCCGCTCAGCGCGCTCGAGGGGAAGCCGGTGGATACGTTGATCGCCGTCGGCGGTTTAGGCTCGCGCCAGGCGCAGCACGATGCCGTGCTTGTCCGCTGGATCGCGGCCGAGGCGCGCCGGGCGCGCCGCGTCTGCTCGGTCTGCACCGGCGCTTTCCTGCTGGGCGCCGCGGGCCTGCTCGACGGCCGCCGCGTCACCACCCACTGGTGGGCGGCGGCGGAGCTGCAGCAGCACTATGCCGAGGCCAAGGTCGATCCCGACCCGATCTTTCTGCGCGATGGCAAGGTCTGGACCTCGGCTGGGGTCACCGCCGGTATCGACCTGGCGCTGGCCTTGGTCGAGGAGGATCTCGGCCGCGGCATGGCGCTCGCCGTGGCGCGGCACCTCGTCGTCTTCTTGAAGCGGCCCGGTGGACAGTCGCAGTTCAGCGCCATGCTGCGCAGCCAGGTCGCCGATGAGGGCCGCTTTGCCGAACTGCATGACTGGCTCGCGCAAAATCTCTCGGGCGATCTTCGTGTCGAGGTGCTGGCGGCGCGTCTCGGCATGAGCCCGCGCAATTTCGCCCGGCTCTATCGCCAGCGTACCGGCACGACGCCGGCCAGGACGGTCGAGCAGCTTCGCCTCGAGGCGGCGCGCCGCGCGCTCGAAGAGGGGTCGGCGCCGATCGCTGCCATCGCCCGCGCCGCGGGCTTCGGCGACGAGGAGCGCATGCGCCGTTCCTTCCTCCGCCATCTCGGCGTGGCGCCGCAGCACTACCGCCAGCGCTTCTCGCGCGGCGCGGATCGTCCGCCGCTGCCGCGCGAGGATTTGCCTGCGCCGCCGATTTGACCCGAGCTGAACCCCTCAGTACGATCCTTTGAAATGGCGCGACGCGTCGTGCTTGCGCGTCGCGCCGAGAAAGCCCGGGGGAGATCGGCCGTGACCGACGTCTTTCGCTTCGATCCGCTGGCGCTGCCGCCCGAATGCGAGACCCTCCGCGGCGAGGTACGCCAATTCATCGCCGAAGAGAAATCCGCCGGCCGCTGGCGCTCGGAAAGCGACTTCGCCTCGAGCTATTCGCCGGAGTTCAGCAAGCGGCTCGGCGCGCGCGGCTGGATCGGCATGACTTGGCCCAAGAAGTACGGTGGACAGGACAAGACCTTCCTCGAGCGCTATGTCGTCACCGAGGAGCTGCTCGCCGCCGGAGCGCCGGTCGGCGCTCATTGGGTCGCTGACCGCCAGAGCGGCCCGCTCATCCTGCGCTTCGGCAAAGACGGGCAGCGCGAGGAGATCCTGCCGCGCATCACCCGCGGCGAATGCTATTTCTGCATCGGCATGAGCGAGCCCGACAGCGGCTCGGACCTCGCCTCGATCCGCACCAAGGCGGTGCCGGTCGAAGGCGGCTGGGAGCTGAGCGGCCGCAAGATCTGGACCTCGAATGCGCATAAGGCGCATTTCATGATCTGCCTCTGCCGTACCTCGCCGGTCGATGCGAACGATCGGCACAAAGGCCTCTCGCAGCTTATCGTCGATCTGACATCGCCGGGCATCTCGATTCGGCCGATCAAGAATCTCGCCGGCGCCGAGCATTTCAACGAGGTGCTGTTCGAGAATGTCTTCGTCCCCGCCGATCGCATGATCGGCGAGCCCGGCGATGGCTGGAAGCAGGTGACGAGCGAGCTCGGCTATGAGCGGAGCGGACCGGAGCGCTTCTTGAGCAGCTTCCGCCTGCTGACGGAATTCGTGCGCCGCGCCAGCAACGCGCCCGATGCGCGCGAAGCCGAGGCCATCGGCCGCCTCGTCGCCCATCTCGCGACCCTGCGGCGCATGTCGCTCTCGGTCGCCGGCATGCTGCAGAAAGGCGAGATGGTGAACCTCGAAGCGGCGGTGGTGAAGGATCTCGGCACCAACCTCGAAAAGGAAATTCCCGAGATCGTGCGGCTCGTCGCCAAGCGCGGGCGCTCGCCCAACAAGGCGGACCTCATGGAAGAAGCGCTCCGCTACGGCGTGCTCAACGCGCCATCCTTCACCATCCGCGGCGGCACACGCGAAATCCTGCGCGGCATCGTCGCGCGCGGGCTCGGCTTGCGATGAGCGATACGCTCGTCGCCGAGGTGGCGGGGAAGCTCTTCGCCAATCTCGTTCCGTCCAAGCTCGTCAACGACGCCGAGGCCGGTGAATTTCCCGACGCGCTGTGGAAAGCGGTGAACGACGCCGGCTTCCCGGATGCGCTCGCCGCCGGTGCGGAAGCGCCAGGCGATCTTGCCGGCCTCGCCGATGCGGCGGCGATCTTGCGCGAAGCCGGCCGCCACGCGGCGCCGCTGCCGCTGGCGGAGACGATGATCGCGCGCTGGCTGCTCGCCGGCGCCGGGCTGAAATCCCCCGAAGCGCCGCTCACCGTCGCGCCGGTCGAGCGCGACGGCAGCTTGCTGCTGCACCGCGCCGGCAAGGGCTGGCGCCTGGCCGGCCGCGCCGCCGGCGTGCCTTGGGCGCAGCAAGCCGCTGGCATCGTCGTCGTCGCGCAAGGCCAGGTTGCGCTGGTCGCAGCGAAGTCGATCGATATCCGCCCCGGCAAGAGCCTTGCAGGCGAGCCGCGCGACGATGTTTCCGTCGATGCCGAGGTCGAGACGGCGCCGGCCGCCGCGGGCGTCGATGCCGCGCTCGTCTACCGCCTCGGCGCTTTGAGCCGCACGCTGCTGATGGCCGGGGCACTCGACGAAGTGTTGAAGCTGACCGTCCAATACGCCAATGACCGCGTGCAGTTCGGCCGGCCGATCGGCAAGTTCCAGGCGATCCAGCAGCAGCTCGCGGTGCTGGCCGAGAATGTCGCGGCGGCGGGCGTGGTGGCGGCGGCCGCCGTCGAGGTCGCGGGGAAGCAGGGCGATTTTCCCTTCGCTGTCGCGGTCGCCAAGGCGCGTGTCGGCGAGGCCGCGAGCAAGGTGGCGGAGATCGCGCATCAGGTGCACGGCGCCATCGGCTTCACGCATGAGCATCGGCTGCACCATCTGACGCGGCGCCTCTGGTCGTGGCGCGACGAATTCGGCGTCGAGAGCGAGTGGCAGCAGGAATTGGGCCGCATCGCCGCTGCGCGCGGCGGCGACGGGCTGTGGCCGCTGCTCTCGGCTTGGTGAGGAGCTCATGACCGACGCCATCCGCTACGAGGTCGCCGACCGCATCGCCACCATCACGCTCAACCGTCCCGAGCGGATGAATG
>Ga0335078_10018283_pt1 | contig 10423 bp, 11 predicted proteins | sample Lox_Sample_32_FD_206711 | JGI IMG/M metagenome (GOLD analysis project Ga0335078, IMG submission 206711) | Soil microbial communities from Loxahatchee National Wildlife Refuge, Florida, United States - Lox_Sample_3.2 | ecosystem: Environmental > Terrestrial > Soil > Wetlands | place: USA...
TTGTGTCCTCGCGCGAGCGTCTTCTCGAAACCGGCGCACAGGGCCGGGCGTTCATCGAGATCGCGCGCGCGGCATGGCAAAACGCGAAACTCGATCGGCTGCTCGACGCTTGCAAGACCGCAATCGTCTATCCCGTCGCCGTTGGTCTCGTCAGCTCTGCGCATGCTATTCCGCTCGCGCCGACCATGCATGCCTTCCTCCATGCGGTGACGTCGAACTGGATATCGGCCGGCGCGCGCCTTGTTCCGCTCGGGCAAACGGACAGCCAGCGCCTGCTGGCGGTGCTTGAGCCCGTGGTGGCGGATACGGCGAATCGCGCTCTCGTCGCCTCGCTCAATGAGCTCGGCAGCGCCACCTTCCGCGCCGATCTCGCCAGTATGCGGCATGAGACGCAATATACGCGACTGTTCCGGTCATGACGCTCGCGACAACGAAATTGAAGGAAAACAAAAATGGCTAGTTCGCACGGCCCGCTCCGCGTCGGCATCGGAGGTCCGGTTGGCTCGGGAAAGACCGCGCTGATGGACCTGTTGTGCAAGTCGATGCGGGAGCATTACGACATTGCCGCGATCACCAACGACATCTATACGAAATGGGACGCCGAATTTCTGGTGCGATCAGGGTCGCTGACGCCCGACCGGATTGCGGGCGTCGAGACCGGTGGTTGCCCGCATACCGCCATTCGCGAAGATGCCTCGATGAACTTGGCGGCGGTCGCCGACATGCGGGCCAAGTTTCCAGGCCTCGACGTAATCCTGATCGAGTCCGGTGGCGATAACCTCGCTGCGACCTTCTCGCCCGAGCTTGCGGACTTGACCATCTATGTGATCGACGTCGCTGCCGGCGACAAGATTCCTTCCAAGGGAGGGCCGGGCATCACCCGCTCCGACCTTCTGGTGATCAACAAGATCGATCTGGCGCCCTATGTCGGCGCGTCGCTGGAAAAGATGGATGCGGACGCCCGGCGAATGCGCGGCGAGCGGCCGTTCGTCATGACCAACCTGAAGAAAAGCGAGGGCCTGGATCGCATCATTGGCTTCATCGAGACCAGGGGCGGCCTCGGCCCCGTCGCGCCTGCGAAGCCGCGCGCGACCGGCAAGCGCTGATTTCCCACGACTATTCCATGACCTACTCGATCGCCTTACCAGCATCGGAACGTCCGGAACAAAATCGGCTCGCGGCGGTTAATATTCTCCGACGCCGTTAACCTCTTTTACGTGGTAGCCGCTTTGTCCGCCGTGTTAATCACGCCCCGCCAGCGTTCGTTCCGATCGGCGATGACGGCTTTCAAATGCAGAGCGGTTGGTTACATTCCGAATCATGCCCATTCGGGCCATCGTCAAATGGCTGTTCGATCCATTTGCCAACGCATCCTATTTGAGTGAACGAGTGGTTCGGCTCGGCTTCATCACCGGTTTTATTGCACTGATCGGGGTTCTGCTCTCCGGTCTTGCGGCTTACCGCGTTCATGACCAGGAATTGACGGTCGATGGCATTGCGCTGGCGCGCGCGATCGACGTTCACGCAAGCCTGGTCCAGGACCGTCTGACCGAGCGCGAATTGCTGGCGAGTGTGGCCTCCGGACTCTTCCGTTCGCCGTCGGTGATCAAGGCCAACATGCTGCAGCCGTTGCGCTCGTCGATCTACGCCTTCAAGACCGATTTTGTGGTGGCGACCTGGATCGCACGGCTTCGTCCCCAGGAGTTGGGAACGGCGCAGACGGAACTCGCCAATGCCGGTTTCCCCAACTCCACCATCCGAAACTATGAGGATGTGCCCTTGCAGGCGTCCGCCCTCTCCGCACCTGTCGACGTTTTGATGGACGTCGAACCGCGCAATGCGGAAACGATGCGATTTCCCGGCCGCAGCCCGGACCAGCACCCGATTCTCGGGCCGACCCTGGCACAGGCCATGGCGACGCTGAAGCCGGTGGCGTCCGATCCGTTTCCGCTGTTGCGTAACGACGGTCCCGTGGGCCTCCTGCTTGCCGCACCGGTCCTGCAGGAGAATGGCGCGCAGCCGATCGGATTTGTGACCTTTTCCTATGAGCTTGCGCCGTTGATGCTCACCAACGACGACTTGTCGCTGTTTTCGGTGGCACTGAAAGATCCCCGCAGCGACGATACGGAGTTGATCGCGACCGAGCGTGGCGGGGTCATTCCGCGCTCCATCGATTTGCTGGGTCCGGCGTTGCCCGTGACCCGGGCAGTTTCATTCGGCGGACGCGATTGGACGCTCAGCTATTACGCCAAGACCAATGCGATGAACCGGGCGCGCCAGACCGCGGCGATCGTGGCGGCGATCGGCCTCGCACTGACCGCCATCGTGTGCGGCCTATTCGGTTATGTAGCCTACAATAACCTGCGATTAAGCCGCGAAATCCAGGTGCGGATCGGCTTCGAGCGGCGCCTGACCGCGGTCATCGACGAGCTCAACCATCGCGTCAAGAACATCCTGGCGGTGATTCAGTCGATCGTCACGCGCACGTTGCGCCACGGGGCGGATATCGATGTCGCCCGCGAACTGCTGATCGGCCGGATCCACGCGATGTCGAACGTGGTTTCGCTGCTCAGCGAAAGCCAGTGGCAAGGCGTCAACCTCACGGGGCTGTTCGAGGCGCGCGCGATACCGCATGCCGACCGCATCGCCGTCAGTGGTCCCGACATCACGGTGAGCGCTCGCGCGGCGCAATCGTTGTCGCTGTTGTTTTTCGAGCTGGCGTCGCATTCCGACGAGGGGCTCTCGCTGGTCGGCAAACACCCGCACATCGTCGCGCATTGGGAAGTGACCGGCGAGGAGCCGGACACGATCTTTCATTTCCGCTGGGAGGAGTTCAACACCAGCGCCGCGACCCGGCGGCCCGACAGCGACTTCAGCCTCATTCTGCTTGATCGCGTGGCGCCAGAGGCGCTCGGCGGGACGTCGAAGCGGTATTTCACCGATGTCAGCTATGTCTACGAATTGACGGCTCCGATGGAGACGGTCATCGACATGTCGGAGCGCGATCGCACCGAGCAGTTTTCGGCGCCGCTCAAGCCCGCCCGATAGGAGCAGGGCTGCCTCGGTCGCAGGTGTCGCCGTTGCCACCGATCCTGGCGCACACGCCACTTCGCGTTTGTCGCCCCTGAGGCGCTAGCCGTTGCCACCGATCACGGCGCGCACGGTTTCATCGGGACCGAAATCCTCGGCGCCATCGACATAGAGCAAGGCCGAGAGCTTGGACCGTGCCCTATTGACGCGACTCTTGATGGTGCCGACCGCACAGCCGCAGATCGCGGCGGCGTCTTCATAGGAAAAGCCGGAAGCGCCCACCAGGATCAGCGCCTCGCGCTGGTCTTGCGGCAGCTTGTCGAGCGCCATGCGAAATTCCTCGAACTCGAGATGAGCCCCCTGCGCCGGCTGGGCTTTCAGAGTCTTGGCGTAACTGCCATCGGCGTCCTCCACCTCGCGACGCCGCTTGCGATAGTCCGAGCGGAAGAGGTTTCGCAGAATCGTGAACAGCCACGCCGGGAGATTCGATCCGGGTTGGAACGAGTCGATATTGGCAAGCGCCCGCAACAAGGTCTCTTGCACCAAGTCATCGGCGCGATCGCCGTTGCCTGAGAGCGAGATGGCGAAGGCGCGTAAACTCGGCACCGACGCTAGAATGTCGTCGCGGAGCGAATCGGTGAGAGGCATTATTCCCTCCCGTCATTTTTGATCGTCTGATCGCCCGTGCTCTGAACGTGGGGATCGGGTGGCGGGACATCAAGCCTGCGGATCAGCTCCACAAAGCGGTCGGGGACGCCCTGGCGGACGACATCGTCGTACATGGCGCGCAACTGGTGGCCGATTCTGGACTGGATCTCGGCATTCAGGCCGCCCTGTTTTTTTGCTTCCTTCATGTCCTGTCCCACGCTGCCCCGGGGGTTAAGCTTTTGTACCTTCACGGCTATTCCTCGAAATGACCCATGCGTCGGCTCCTTACCGTGCCAAGGCCTAATTCGAAATGCGCATAAAAGTTCCTTTAAGCGCGGGAACTTTTCTCGAAGTGATGCGTAAATTCCTGACCTTGGGGAGTTTCGGGCCAGCCCCAGTACGACGCTATGGCCCAGGAAAGAGATGGAGTGGGGATGTCCCGATCACAGCTCGTTGCCGAACATCTGCCGTTGTTGCGTCGTTATGCCCGTGCGCTGACCGGAAATCAGTCCTCAGGCGACGCTTACGTTGGAGCCATGCTCGAAGCGCTGCTTCAGGATTCGTCCCTGCTCGATGAAGAGCATGGCCCGCGCGTCGGTCTCTACCGGTTATTCACCCAGATCTGGAATTCGGTTTCGATCAACGAGGATCCTGACGTCGCGACGCTGCCGATGCCGCCGGAGCGGCGGCTGTCCAACCTCACGCCGCTGCCGCGTCAGGCTTTCCTGCTCCTTTCTCTGGAAGGTTTTTCGGAAGAAGAAGTCGCCTTCATTCTCGGCGTTGATGTGGCGGAAGCCCGCAAGCTTGCCGACGCGGCGGGACGCGAAATGGCGGCGGAAATAGCCACCGACGTTCTGATCATCGAGGACGAGACCTTCATCGCGATGGACCTCGAGAGCCTCGTCAAGAATCTCGGCCATCACGTGATCGGCGTAGCGCGTACGCACACCGATGCGGTGGCGCTCGCCAAGAACAAGCGGCCGGGTTTGATCCTCGCCGACATTCAACTTGCCGATGGCAGCTCTGGTCTCGATGCGGTCAACGAACTGCTGCGGACTTTTGAAGTGCCGGTGGTATTCATCACTGCTTATCCCGAGCGCTTCCTGACCGGCGAGCGTCCAGAGCCGGCGTTCCTGATCTCAAAACCGTTCCAGCCGGCGATGGTGTCGGCGGTGGCGAGCCAAGCGCTGTTCTTCCAGCGCAACTCGCGCAACCGTTCGCCGAAGGTGGCTTAAAAAATAAAATCCGACAAGAATCACTCCCAAGGAAGGAAAACGGACGCGCCCAAAGCGCGTCCGTCTTTTCTGCACGGGCGTCGTCCAGTCAGTGACGCGATCGCAGCGCGGCGTGGCGGGCGACCAGAAGCAGGATCCCGCCGATTTGCGGCAGCAGCGCCAGCAATACCAGGCGGAGCATGGCGAAGTCTTCGAGCGTCGGCCGCAGCATGCCGCCGGAAATCCACGTCACGAGTTTGATCGCGGCGTCGCTCTGTGCATCCGCGGTCTGTCCGACAGAGGCAACCGCAGAGTCGAGGATCTGGCGCCGTTCAACGACGGCGGCTTCACGTTCCCGGCAGAATTTCCCGACACCGCTTTTGCACTCCCGGTCACGCGCGGCCATGGCATCGCTGAGCGCGCCTTGCGCATTGGCAATCGCCGGCGTCACGCGCGATGCGCGTGCGATCGTCACATCGCTGATATTGGTGGAGGCGAAGCCGATGCCGGCTGTCACCGCAAACACGAACGTCATCACCCAGACGGCCCAGCCGACCAGTGCGGTCACGCGCTGACCGCACTGCCAAAGGCCGGCGGCGCAGGACGGCATCACGAGGGCCACCAGATCGGCGGCGACGCCAACGGCGAGGAAAAGCCATCCCGCGACATCGCTTGATCCCAACGATCGCGCAAACCAGCCGTTGATCGTGATGCCGACCGCGGCCAAAGCGAGTGCGGCAATCGACAGGAGAATGGAGGCAAGGTGTACGCGCGCGGGCGTCACGGCCTCGTTCCGCTGCGACGTCGCAGGCGGTTGCGGCGGCGCCACTGCCGGTTCCGCGACCACGTCGTTGGCTGGCAAGAACTCCGGCGGAATCAAGAACTCCGATGGCAACAACGACGCCGAAGACGGGGATTCCAATTCTTCTGCCGCGACCGCCGCTTTTTTCCTGCGCCGGCGGCTGGTCGCGTTGCGTCCGGCCGCCCTCTTCGCCCTCTTTTTCATCGGGGCGTGTAGTGGAATAATGGATGCAATAGTTTCGTCCGCCATGGAACCGCTCCTGCCGGTTGCAAAGGGATACGCGCGGGAAGACTCAGGCTTCACCGCCGCGTCGACACTTAAAGATCAGGAGCGATTCATCGTCTAGGAGCGAGCCGCAACAGTCGCCAACTCATTTCGGTGGGGGTCGTTTTTGCGCGACTTTGGCTCAACGAAGCTGCTTTTTGCGCCGCTTTGGCGCGTTTGTGACGTCAAAAAGTGGTGGAAAAAGCGACTGGAAAGTCGTCGAGAAGGCAAGCGAGCGGACGCGAGCCCGACACGTCGCCGTCATCCGCGAATCGCGGCCGAGTTCCGCTCGTGCCGGTTGATCCGGGTAATCGTTTGCCCGCAAAGCAGACAAAAGCAAATCGGGGCGCGGCTGGCATCACCACAGCCGCGCCCCGCAATCGCCGGTCAATGGGGCAGGGGGGATAACCGGCTGGGAGGAAGACTCGCTGCCAAAAAGATCGTTCCAGGCGACAAGCCAATTTTTTCCGATTTTTTCGCTGCCACATTTTTTCGTGGCCAGGACGGAAGGTCACGAAACCTTTCGGGATTGGGCCGCGTTGATGAACCGCCAACAGGTCACGCACCGTGGGACAAGAAATGTCACGGCTCGCAACGGGGATATCGGGCGCCGTCGCCCTCGTGCTGGTTTCCGGCGCGGCGCAATTTGCGATGGGGAACGACCTCACTGCAGTCGCTGGCCGGCTTCCACCAATCAAGCAGCTGCCGTTATCGAGTTCCCGCGCGCCGGAGGCGTCTGCGGTGAACCGCTCGGCCAAGACGAACCGGGCGGCTGCACCGTCGGGTTCCCCGGCGCTCTTGCGAACGATCCTACTGACGCCGAGCGGCATTTCCGAAATGACCGTCGTCATGCGCGTTCCCGTGGCCGCCGCTGCGCCTTCCTCGGCATCGGCTCCAGTCAAGTCGTTGGTGCGGAAGCCGATGATGGCCTGCGAGCCGGTGGTCAGCGTCTTGACCGAAATCGCGAGACGGCTCGAGCCCGGCCGATGTGTCGCCTGATCACCCCTTAGGAATTATCGGGATCGGTCTATTCGGCTGGCGCTTCATGCGAAGATGGCCGATTGGCAAGCAACCCCAAAGCGAGGCCACCGATGGCCAGAAGCGGCACCAGCCGCTTGACGCCGACGGCGCGGATCAACTGGATTCCGGTAGCAACCATCGCGGGATCGGCAAGGGCGGCATGCAAGGTAGACTTTGCAGTTTCCTTTGCCTCTTGTCGAAGCTGGCTTTTTCTTACCGCGTAGATGATGAGCCCGATCACCGCGAGAACAAAGAAGATGGCGGCGCCGCTCAGGCAGGCCTCGATCAGCCCGTAGGTCTGCAGCACGTAGACGAAAGCGGCGGCGGAGAGGAATGAAATGGTGACGAACAACGCCAGCGCGATTGCTGCGGCGAGCGATGTCATTCGGACGGCCACTCCGGTCGATTGCTTGAGGTCGTCGATCATGCGCACCAGCATCGCTCTGTCCTGCCGTTAGCTTTCGCGGCCACTCAGCGGCGCCACGTGACGCCGATCAGGAAGCCCAGCCCGAGCGCCAGCCCGACGGTCGCAAGCGGGCGCTCCGCAATCACGTTTTCCAGTGTTTCCTCGAGCGAAACGGCAGCGTCCTGTGCAGCACTCATCATCGCAGCACCGCGTTCGGAAACGTCGTCGACGACCGAGTCGACATTCTCGCGGGCCTGCTTGTAGCCGCGGCGCGCCTGCTTTCGCGCATTGCCGGCGATGGTGTTAAGCGCGTCGGTAATCTGATCGGAGAGCGCACCGATATCGTCCTTCACTCGGGCCACGTCGCTCTCCAGGCGTTCATAGGTTGCTTTGTCTGCCATGTCCTGAATTCCCATCTCAAAGCTCCCGTATTCATTCGCATCGGGTTTGCAGAAAAACGCTCATGGCTTCGGGAAGTTCCCAAAACGAAACTTGCATGTGTTTGCGGCGGCTTACGGCAGTTGCGGCTCGCTCGATACCGACAGATGCTCGTGCAGGATCAGAAACACGATCAAGAGCGGAGACGACAGGAAGGCGCCCATCGGGCCCCAAAGCCAGGTCCAGAATGCAAGCGAAACGAAGACAGCGAGCGCGTTCAATTCGAGCCGGCGGCCGATGATGGTCGGCGTGACGAAATGGCCTTCTAGGAAAGTGACGCCCACGAAAACCGCCGGGGCAATCACTCCCATGCCAATGGTCGGAGCGGTCACGAAACCCACCAGCGTGAGGATCACGAACATCGCGACTGGTCCAATGATGGGCAGGTAATTCAGCGTTGCGGCCAGCGCCCCGAGGCCCGCGGGGTTGGGCATGTCGGCAAGCCAGCAAACCAGCCCGGTTGCAACACCCACGCCCATGTTGATCAGCGTCACCGTCAGCAAGTAGGAACCCAGGTGGTCTTCAATGGCGTTAAGGACGCGAAGCGCGCGCAGGCGCGAATCGTGACTGGCAAACGTCATGACCAGGGCCCGCCGCAAATCGCGCCAACTGGCGATGAACAGAATGAGGATTGCGAAAAACAGCAGGAACTCGGTGAAGGTCGGCGACAGGAATTCCAGCGCCGGCTGGACCCATTCGAGTTTTGGCATCTGGAATGGGGCCGTCGAAAACGCATCGGATGCGCCGATCATGCTCTGAAACTCGTGCCATAGCGCAAGCGGGCGATCGAAGATATGCAGCTTGTCTTTCACGAGACCGATCAGTTCGGGTAGTCGGCCGGTCCACTCCATCACCGGCGCTGAGATCAACCCGACAATGAAAGTGACGCCAGCGCCGAGCGCGCTCACGATTAGCACCGCCGACACCGAGCGAGGGATACGGTGGCGCTCCAGGAATCCTGCTGCCGGCGACAGCATCGTGCCGACGACAAACGCCGCCACAAGCGGCAGGAAGAAGGCCTTGGCAAAATAGAGAACCGCGACAACGCTGATGACCAGAAGCGCGATCAGGGAAAATGCGGCAAGATCGGAGCGCCCGAGCGTCGGTGGGTCAGTCTTATCACTGGATACGGCCGCTGGCTCGACCTCTTTGGCGAGTGCACGTTCGTTTGGTAGCACCCGCAACTCGCCCTCCGCACGCCAGTGTGAAACGAAACAAAGCGCAAACGCCAAGAGAGTTCCATCGCGCTGACGTGAGGGAGTCTTGACAGCGACAATCTCGCCGCATGGGGCGCGGGAACTGGCTGGCATCCGTCCGCGTTTGCTTGCGGCGAATGGCATCGATGCGGTGCCCGCCAGAGCGGGGCAGATCATGACGGGAAAATCCGAGCAAGCTGGCCGTGCGGCACGCAAGCCGCTGCTGGGCATTCTCAATTCGTTCGTCGTCGCAGGCGTGCTTTCATGGGCCTCGTTGGCGCTTGTCGGCCCAGCCGAGGCGCAGACCTTGAGCTACGTGGCGGTGTCCTCATCCGCTTTCCCGTCAGATGACGCTGCCGTTGCGCCGAATGATCCTGCCGACAAAAGCTCCTACGTGCTTCCGGAGCGGTTGCGCCGGGCGATCGTGACACTCGATACGAGGGAAGCGCCGGGCACGATCATCATCGATACCGGCAATACCGTGCTTTACTACATAACCGCGCCCGGCCGCGCGATCCGCTACGGCGTCGGCGTCGGTCGAGAGGGATTCACCTGGTCGGGCGTGCAAACCATCACCAACAAGGCGGAATGGCCGGACTGGCATCCGCCGGCGCAGATGATCGCCCGCCAGCCCTATCTGCCGCGCTTCATGGCCGGTGGCCCCGGCAATCCGCTCGGCGCCCGCGCCATGTATCTCGGCTCCAGCGAATACCGCATCCACGGCACCAACGATCCCTCGACGATCGGGAAATTCGTGTCCTCGGGGTGCATCCGGCTGACCAATGACGACGTGACCGATCTGTTCAACCGGGTCGGCATCGGCACGAAGGTGGTGGTCATGCCGAAGAATGCCGTCCATCTCGCGGCCAAGCCGATTGACGGCGGTGAGCTGGCTTCGAACTCGCCGCCGTCGCGCGTTGCGATGACGACATTGCTGTCGGGACGTCAGGCCGTGAGCCTTTCGACATCTGTGCTCTACTGACGAAGATAGCTCGAAGGGCGAGCCGCATGGGTAAGGGCAATGGGAAACGGATATTCGGCGCTATCGCCGTCGCGACCGCGGTCACGATAGCGGGTGCGGCGCAGGCAGAGGATTTCTTTTCGGCTCTTTTCCGGGGGGTCGGCGTCCATCGGTCGCAGCCGCCGACGACACCACTATCTTTCGGCGGTGAGCCGAATGTCGTCTTCCCGCCGGACGGCCGGATCTCTCGCGCGCGGGTTTACGGAGGCTCGCAGGCCTATTGTGTGCGCACCTGCGACGGCCGCTATTTCCCGATTTCGAGCACCGGCAATCAAAGTCGTGCGGCTTCCTGCAACAGTTTTTGCCCGGCCAGCGAGACCAAGGTGGTCTATGGCAGCAATATCGATGGCGCTGCCACCGAAGAAGGCAAGCCTTATTCCGAAC